>OFPS01000031.1_pt1 | contig 170776 bp, 158 predicted proteins | sample 1542111 | NCBI WGS metagenome assembly OFPS01 (sample SAMN04209233, study PRJEB22552) | human gut metagenome | biome: gut; material: feces | host: Homo sapiens | place: USA: Oklahoma | reverse complement strand
TATAAAAGAAATATTTATCTCTGATAAGGTAAAAAATATTGAAGTAAGCGCCTTTACGTCTTCCCATAATGCGGAAATCACCTTTGTATAGTTCATGACAAAGCTTTGTCGGTGTGGTATAATGAACACATAGCAAACAAATATATAAGAGTTCAGAGTACATTATGATGATGTGCTCTGAATTTTTTTGTTGTATAATCTATAAAGAAGGAGGAAAGGACCATTGAATAACATTTTTGAATACAGAAAGAAAGGCGAAGAAATAATAATAACTGGGTTAAGAAAAGGCGTGCACGATACTTCTATTGTGATTCCCGATTCAATAGATAACATGCCCGTAACAGAAATAGCCGATGAAGCTTTTAAAGAAAACTCAATTACAGATATCGAAATCGGGAAAAATATAAAGGCAATAGGAGAAAAAGCCTTTTCTGAGTGCAAAGAACTAAAATACGTCATCTGGAACTGCAATTGCGATAAAATATCCGATTATTGCTTTTCCAATTGTTCGGCTTTGGCGCAATTTGATTTTTCTAATATAAAAGAACTTGGCCTATGTTCTTTTTCTGAAAGTGGCTTGCAAAAAATTAAATTGCCTCAGAGCATAGAAAATGTATCAGTAGGTTCTTTTGCAGGATGCGAACAACTAAAGGATGTAGTGTGGGACTGCAGTTGTGACAAAATACCGGTGGATTGCTTTGCCGAATGTTTTGCCCTGACTCAATTTGATTTTTCAAGAATAAAAGATATTCAAGGTAGCGCATTTTTTAATAGCGGCCTGAATGAGATCTATTTGCCCCAAATTATTGAAAATGTATCTGATAGTGCTTTTGCGTATTGTTCACAGCTTAAAAAAGTAGTTTGGAAATGTGAATGCAATGAGATTCCAGAACAATGCTTTTATGACTGCTCTGCTCTAAAACAATTTTGCTTTTCAAATATAAAGAAGCTGAGGAAGGAAGCCTTTGCATGCAGCGGTCTCACTTCTGTGTCATTAAACAAAGGAACAGAAGTTGGCAAAAGCTGCTTTGCTTATTGTGGCAATCTGGAAAAAGTCGAATGGCTTTCAGCAAGAAGTATTAAAGGCGATATTTTTGAGAGTTGTAAAAATATAAAAGAAATATTCATCTCGGATAGAGTCATGGACATAGCCGTAGATGCCTTTGCAAGCTCCCCTAATGCGGAAATCACCTTTGTTTAGCAGTTGACAAAGCTAAGCTGGAGTGATATAATAAAGGCATAGCAAATAATTGAGAGTTCAGAGTGCGTTAAGTGTTTTGGACTCTTTTTTTGTTGTTAAAAGCAAAAAAGGAGGAAATGGTTTGAATAGTATTTTTAAATACACCGAAAATAACGGTGAAGTTATAATAACGGGTTTGAAAGAAGGCGTAGCAGATGCGTCAATTGTTATACCTGAAACAATTGACGGCATGCCTGTGGTTGAGATAGTACCATGGGCTTTTGAATCTACTTCTATTGTAGATATTAAAATAGGGGGAAATATAAGAAAAATAGGGGACGATGCCTTTTATAGCTGTGAAAAACTAAGCTCTGTCACATGGAACCACAAATGTGATGTGATTCCTGACTTTTGTTTTTTAGGATGTTCAAACTTAACACAATTTGATTTTTCGGACATAAAAAAGATTGGACAATACGCCTTTGAGAAAAGCGGTTTGCAAAAGGTTTTCTTACCAGAAAATATAAAAATTATTGAAATAGGAACATTTAGAGAATGTAGCGGACTACGATCCGTCACATGGAATTGTACATGTGATGTGATTCCTGCCAATTGTTTTTTTGAGTGCTCCAATCTAACTCACTTTGACTTTTCGGCCATTAAAAAAATTGAAAAATATTCATTTAGCAGAAGCGGGCTACAAGAGGTTTCCTTCCCGGAAAATATAAAAATTATTGAAGAGGGAACATTTAAAGAATGTAGCGGACTACGATCCGTCGCATGGAATTGCACATGTGATGTGATTCCTGCCCTTTGTTTTTATATGTGTCCAAATTTAACCGACTTTGATTTTTCAAGCATAAAAAAGGTCGGACAATACGCCTTTGTAGAAAGCGGGCTACAAGAGGTTTGCTTGCAAAAAAACATAGAAATTCTCGAAGATGGAACATTTAGTAGATGTAACGAACTACGATCCGTCACATGGAATTGTACATGTGATGTGATTCCTAACTTTTGTTTTGCTGTGTGCTCGAATTTAACCAACTTTGATTTTTCGGGTATCAAAAAAATTGGCAAATATGCTTTTAAGGAAAGTGGCTTGCAAGAGGTTTGGTTATCAGAAAGTATAAAAAATATTGAAGAGGGAACATTTAAAGAATGTAGCGGACTACGATCCGTCACATGGAATTGCACATGTGACGTGATTCCTGCCCTTTGTTTTGCTGTGTGCTCGAATTTAACGCAATTTGATCTTTCGGGTATCAAAAAAGTTGGAACAAGTGCTTTTGAGAAGAGCGGTTTAACCTCTGTAACATTAAGCAAAGGAACAATAGTTTGCAAAAAATGTTTTGTTCATTGTAAGAGCCTAGCAAAGGTCGAATGGCTATCAGCTAGAAACATCGAAGGAAATATTTTTGCGGGGTGCAAAAATATAAAAGAAATATATATCTCTGATAAAGTAAAAAATATTGAAGCTAATGCCTTTGTGTCATCACCAAATGCGGAAATCACCTTTGTATAAGTTGACAAAGCTAGGTAGATGTTATATAATGTAAATACAAGTTAATATGTCTTCGGTAGAGAGTGTCTTAAGTATAAGATGCTCTCTTTTTTTTGTTGATCTTTTTCTTTTGTTGAGGTCAGCAACAGAGGAAAAATAGACTTGACAGGAGCCTCTGCAAAGAGGTATAATGATAGAAAGGAGTGCTCCCGAAATGGACACTGCAAGCGTGAACCGAGAGGTTAAAGATAAGCTGTTCTGCTATATATTTGGCAACGAGGAAAACAAGCAATGGACGTTGGAACTGTTCAAACTCTAAGCAAAGAAATGGGTATAAAAGAAGCTGTGGATATAGCTATCGATGAAATGCCTGAAAACTTTGCAATAAAGGGGTTTCTCAGAAAAAACAAATCGGAGGTGGAGCTTTTGTGTATTACAAGTTTTGATGAGCGTGATGAAAAGTGTATTCGTGACGAAGGCTTTGAGGAAGGATTTGAAAAAGGTGTTAAAGGAACCATTTCGATCGCTCAGAAATTAGGACAAACTAAGGAACAGACTATCTCTCTTGTGCAGAAACAGTATGAGATGACACAGGAAGATGCCGAAAAGTATGTGAATATGTACTGGGACGAGAAATAAGATAAGAAGCGGCATCCTCTGAAAAAGAGGGTGTCGCTTCTCTTTGTATGTGAAAAATTCATTATGCATATCAGCAAATAGATTTCAATGTCTCAACCGTACCTATAGGTACGATTGAAGTGGCATTCTCCAGTCTGCTTCTATAAATGTGTGGGGGCGCCACTTTTATCAGCAAAAAAAGGGGGCTCCTAGTGGAACTCCCCTTCCTTAAATTTTAGTAGGTGACAATACATTTTGTATCTATGAATGATTCGAGACAAATCTTAAATGAACGTTCAAGTATCTCCTTCAGTGTCTTGGCTGGTTCCTTATTTTGTACGGAAAGCGGCTTGTTGTCGATATTTACGCTCTTATCAGACGGGAAATAACTCATTCGAGTGAATCTCAGCATGTCGTAAAAGCGCTTGTATTGTAGCTTGTACCCTTCCTCTTGCTTATAGCCATAACTATAAGATTCATTGCCGACTTGCTCGGCAAATATTCTACCAAACGTCTGTGTTTCCTTAAGATATTCGATAAATGCTTCCTTGAATCGTTCTGTTTCCTCAGCAGTGAACGTTGCCGTGAGAAATTGTGTATCAAATTGAACGTTATTAAGAAGGGGCATAACTATATTCCTCATTTGCTGCACAAATATTGTCGTTATGGCTTTGTAGCCCAGATTATTTGTTGCCACAGATGCCTTATGGACATTTCCTGCTTTTAGCCACTTATTAACAGAGGCCCTTACTGTAGATGAATAGAGTCTGAATTGATCGCAAGTGTTTTCGCACTCCAGAAGATTTTGATATAAAATCGAAAGTCCCTGCAATGGTTGATCTGCTTTCAAGCTTACTGCTTCCGGCAAATCATTCGTTATTTTAAACTTTTTTCCGGCAGCCCTCATACGCTCATTGATGTCAGCAAAGAGTTTAGGCAGGGTTTCATCATATGTATAGCCCTTGCTTCCAAGATACTGATCCACTCCATTGTTTGGGTCTATTGATAAGCCTATGGCGTAACGTTTTATCAACTGTGGTTTCCTCTTGAGCCCACTGTTTTTAATGGCTGCGTTTATTTCATTGAACGAGTCATTTTGCTCCGCATCAACTGCGTTGTACATTTTATCCCAATCTATTAACGTGGAGCTGGAACAGCCTCCAAATCGACTTGTGCGCTTCGCAGGCTGGCTGTGACTATTTGCGTAATTTCTCAGATAATCGTCCAAGTGTGTGTGAAAACAATAAATATCTATATTGCGGTTAATGCTTTTCACAAGCTCATCTATTGCTTCCTTGCTGTGTTTTTCATCATTTGTTATGTATGAGTTAAAAACACAGATAAGCGTACCTATATGATACTGAGAAAGAATATCAACGATCCTCTCTGCCTCAGTAGATGCCTTTGCCCCCTCTGAATGGAACAACCCCTTGGTATCTACCAGATGTATGCACTTTATATCCTCTCCATCAACTTCAGCAACAGTAAACTGATCGGAAGTATCTGGCTTAAATAGGCTTTCTTGACCTCTGTAGATAAGAGTAAAATCTCTCATCAGGTACTCCATTGAGCCATTTTCACTTTTTAATAATTTTTGGGACAATTCACTGTCCTTGTCAGCTTCAGATAGACAAACAGTAAAGAGCCCATGCTCATCTATCTCGCCTTCGGCGTGAACAGAGATGAGGTTGAACAGAATGTTGTAATCCATATTTATAGCAGTCTCGACAATATCCCAGAATGCATCTATTACACTTCTCAAAAGAGAATCAGAGCTAATGTCATTAGTGAAGAGTTGAACTTTGTCTGACCCTTTTATGCTATTTGCCTTGTTATATGCTCCTCTAATAGCAGCGATTTGATCATCCCTGAAGCTTTTTGCCCATTCTTCAAACCTTTCATTTCCTTCTGCTGTGTTTACAAACCCGCTGATTTTGTATGCTAAAGAGTCATTCGAAGGCGTTTTCATATTTGACTTTAGTGCCTTTATAACTTTTCGAGCAAAGTCCGTTGTTTCTTCAGAATTCTTAGCCGAGTCATACAAAACCTTTCCTACCAAATTATTATCATCGCTGATATTAGGATCTGAGCGAGCTGCTTTGCACAACTGCCCTGCTATGATGAGTTTTTCCTCTGGTATTTGAGGGTGATTTGTAACCACAATTTCAGCTGAAATTGTAGTTCCTTTACCGTGTGCTTCTCTCATTCCAAGTAATTCCTGTACTCCTGAAGATTCTGCTATTGCCGTTAGAGTAGTGCTTTTTCCACTGTTTGAAGCTCCAACAACACCTATCTTTTCACCTTTGCTTTTTACATCGCCTACTGCTTTTCTTAATATTGCTTTCATACATAAAAGCTCCTTTCGAATTTTTTTGCAAAGAAAAAAGCCCTTCTGGATGAACAACATCAGAAGAGCCAGTCTATATATGAAAGATATTGTTGGGGCTCATGAAAAGCCACAATATGTTCGTATACTATTTTGCACTTGTGATCTGTTAAACATCCTACAATCCTTAAAATCTATAAGAACTGCTGCTTTTAAGATACTTTTTTCCCATACTCGTATAATATCACAAAATAAATTATTTGTCAAGCTTTTTTCGAGAATTTTTTTTTATTTTTTTTAAAATCCAAAATTTGTTTTTGAAATAAAAAGCATATAATATATATAGTTATAATCATATCTATAGATACGGTTATAAGAAAAAGCCCTTCTGGGTGAACAACATCAGAAGGGCTAGTCTCTATATATGAAAAAATATTGTTGGGGCTTATGTTGAGACTCAATATATTAGGTTTCCGTTTTGAGCATGCCAATTTGTTAAACATTCTACAATTCTTAAAGATCAATAAGAACTGCTATTTTTAAGATACCACTTTCTTGCACTTATATAATATCACAGAATAAAACTTTTGTCAAGCTTTTTGGCAATATTTAAACATTTTTGGTATATAAATTTTTTTGGTGGTAACTGTTGCATTTTTGGTGGTTGCCTATTGACATTCCACCATTTTAAAAACTAAATTTGCAAAAAAAGGGTATGAGTTCAAAAAAACTCATACCCTCAAAAAATATAATAAAGGAGAATATTAGGAAATAAGCGTTATTTCTTAGTAGTTACGCTCTTTGTAGAGGACCATGCACCATAGTACTTTTTACCCTTTACAGTTGTGTAGGACCTTACACGAACGTAATACTTTTTCTTGCCACTCAGCTTGGAAATGGTCTTTTTATCGGTCTTGTTGTTTGTAACAGTTACCTTTTTAGCTCCGCTGAACTTGGAATTTGTCGCATACTGAATTTCATAACCAGTAGCACTTCCCTTTTGAGCCCAGTCGATAAAGAATGATCTGCTCTTTGACTTAAGCTTCTGTATATTCTGCTTTGCAGGGTTTATCTTAAAGGTCTTAGTTACAACACCGCCATATGAGCCCTTGCCAGTAAACTTAATAGTAGCTGTGCCAACATTCTTATTGCTGCTGTATGAAACCGTGTAATCTCTGCCGTTTTTTAGTGTACTTCTTTTATACTTGAGCTTTGCTGACTGTGCAATAGCCTTGCCAGTAAAACTCTTGGTAGAAATATTTGAGATAGACACAGAAGACATATTCTTGGACGCTGTTACCACGTTCTTTATAGGAGACCATTCCCCATAGTATGTAGAACCTTTTACAATCGTATAAGAACGGACTCTTACAAAATAATTGTGTCCACGATAAAGACCGCTTATTGTGACTGTATCCGGCTTGTTTGCCGTAAGTCTCTTTGTTTCAGCGTTTGTAAAGTCATAGTTTGTCGCATACTGAATTTCATAACCAGTAGCACTTCCCTTTTGAGCCCAGTCCACAAAGAAACCGCCGTATCTTGTTTCAAGCTTCTGAATGTTCTGGCTTGCAGGATTTATAGTAAAGGTCTTTGAAACAGAACCAGTATACTGTACAATTCCGTTAACGATCACGGTTGCCGTACCAACCTTTTTATTATTGATATATGATACAGTATAATCCTTACCTGCGACAAGTAATGTATCGTTTAGCTTTACAACAACGCCAGGCTTCATATATCCACCGTCATATTCATATATTGACGTTGAAAGCGTAGCGTCTGCTTCACTTATATCTATCCTAGCAAGAGCCGGTATTGCTGCCGTTTCAAGCCTTTCATGGCACACTGTACACTCTGTATGCATGGAGCCTGCTATACCCGGAGCCGCTTCCTTATCGATTATCCAATCACTTGGCGTATGAGGAAGCTTTGTTATCTCCTGCTTTTCAGCGACATTTCCACAGATCGTACAGTATCTTACCTGTTCACCAGACTCAGCACAAGTTGGCTGTTTTGTTATTATCCATTCGTCTGCAGGTGTATGTGTAAGCTTTGCTATCTCCTGCTTTTCAGCGACATTTCCACAGGTCGTACAGTATCTAACCTGCTCACCAGCTTCAGCGCAAGTAGTCTGCTTTATTACTGTCCATTCGGAAGAAGGAGTGTGTCCCTTCTTAGGAATAATGGTTTTTGTATAATAATCGCAATTAGAACACTTTTTTTCAGTATATCCGTCTGTTTCACAAGTAGCTTCAACTGTATTAGTTATATACTTATGACCAGTTGGCTGCGTTTCGTTATCCTTGTATGATTTTTTACATACGGAACAAGTGTGAAGTGTATATCCGCCAGTTGTGCAAGTTGGAGCAACAACCGTATCAACATACTTATGTCCCTGAGCTGCAACGTCTTCTGTATATGAGTCACCACACTTTGAACAAGTATATGTTACCTTACCACCGGTGCAAGGATTGGCTTCACTTGTTATCTTATATGAATGTCCCTTAGCTGGAATCGTTGCTGTTTCGGTATAATGGCCGCAGTCCTTACTTGTACAGCTTCTCTTCTGCTCTCCGTCAATTGTGCAAGTAGGTGCCTTTGTTATTCTCCAAGAGCCAAATGTGTGCTGATGAGCTGGGGTTATTTTAAATGTTTTGGAAATGGAGCCTGTATAGTTACCCATAAAGGTTACTTTTATAGTTCCTGTTCCTGCATTTATGTTATCCGAGTAGGATACTTTATAATCCTTGCCTTCAGTCAGACGTGTATCATCGTCACTCTTAAACACATTGATCTTTGGCTTTATCTCTGAACCGGTACATTTATACTGTCCCATTGAACCGTCGGCGAAGTTTATTCTTGTGCTCTTGCTTGTGAGAGCAAGAGGATTGATCGTATAGTTAACGACCTTTGTTCCGATATAATCACCCATACCGGTTATAACGACGGAAGCTGTTCCTGCATTTATATTGTTCGTATACTGAACCGAATAATCCGGATTATCCACATATGGGCTTGCTCCCCAAAGTTCTTTTCCTTTATAGTATACAGTAACATTCTCTGGCTTTTCCTCATAACCGCTATATACAAAAGAGTCTTCAGAAAGCGTTACCTCAAAATCATTTGCATTTGGTGGGGCAACGTCTGTAAGCTTATACTTTACGCCGTTTTCTTCGCAATACTTAGCACAGGCACTGTTGGATGTGCAGTAGACCATTTTGACATTATTGAGACAGTGTGTTTCAAATGTAGTTACTGTATCTGGAACAGTTATCTCTAATGACTTGCAACCACCAAAAGCAAATTCTTCGAGCTTCGTTACTGTACTTGGAATCTCAAACGAAGTAAGATTGGTACAAGCAGCGAACATTCCCGTATTAATAACACTCATATTATCTGGCAAAACCGCTGATATAAGCGAGTCATTGTTATAAAATGCTCCGGAAGTAAATGTAGCATTGTTATTTACCTGTATGCTCTTAAGAGCTGTATAGGCCAAACAGCCATCATTATATGTAAGGATGTTATCAAGATTTACACTTGTAAGCTTTGAACATCCTCTGAAGCAGTCTGTCGGAAGTTCTACGATGCCTGCTCCCATAGTTACCTTTTCAAGACTCTTGAGGTTATAAAACGCTCTTTCTCTTAGCGTTACAATTTCGTCAGGAATTGTAACGCTCCTTACTGCGTTTGAATCTACGAACTCTGTTTGTTCAACTGCAGTTACTTTTACTGTTTCACCGGTTAAAGGATTGACAGTTTGCGTTGGAATAACTACATCACTATAGTCCCACTTAAGACACTCAGAAACGATGTAATTACCATCGCTGCCTGTTCTGTATACGAACTTGCCGTCTGAAAAGCCAGTGTCCTTGTAAAAGTACTTGTATTCTGTTGCCTTAAAGAAAATAATATGCTTAGAACCCATGCTTACATCTGCGATATATGATGTTCCGTCAACGTCTATTACGTTGTTAACGTGGTTCTGAGCACCAAAGCTATCACTGTTAGCACTTGTTCTAACGTGGCATCTTATTCCTGCTGCTTCACATAAGTTGTATACGTTGAGTGCCGCTGTAACGCAGTTATCGGTTGTGCCGTCCATTTTGGAAGCATAACTCAGAATGCTTTTTGTCTTGGTCAGCGTATCCTGATCTTTTATCTGTTCAATATATGCATTAGCTGCGTCGTCCAGATATTCACTATTCGATGCAAATACAGCAAACGTATTATTTGAAGTTATAATAAGAGAGGCAATAATGCCTGCTACTATCTTTTTAATATTTCTTTTCATAATTACCCCTTTCTGCTATAAAACAATATTTTATATAAAGAATGTTATTATGTTTTCACTCCACATGCTGATTATAACGTATTTTTATTCAATAGTCAAATTTAAAGCTTACAAAATAAGTTTTTCAAAGAAATTTGTTTAGATTGTATAGAATGCCGCATCCTAATATAGTAAATTTGAACAAACACAATAAAGGCACGCCGAATATGACGTGCCTTTACAACCCTCTTGAACGGGTCAAAATTTAAGAGTTTGTCAAGCATTAAGCGAGTTTAAACACATGTCCGATTATGCGTTTGTGATCATCAGCAAATACGATTTTTGCATCCTCAACTGACATTTCTACACCCCAAACTAAATTATTTTGTTTTTCATCTTGCTTAGACAATTCCTCCGCCGCCCTCAAAAGTATTTCTTCAGCCTTTGGATTTTTATTATTGGAATTAAACTGATATTCAAAAATAAGCTCATTTAATTTGACCCTATTTACTATAACCTTTTCTGAATTGCTTAGCCGTAACAATTTGTCTATTGGCAAATTATCTTTTCTTCTCCGTATAGTAGCAAATTTACGCATTTTCACCCTTTTTCTCCTTTTTCTCTCGTAAATATTCCAAATATCGTTTCATGCTCACGTTAAATACGTTTACATAGCTTTCTAAAACATCAGATATTAGTTTTTCAATTTTAAGATAACTTAAAAGATATAAAACTATTGTATCTTTATTATTCATTTCTCCCTTGACAGAAATTCCAAACGTTATAGCAGGCCGTTCTTCTTTAACTTTGTCGTCATTTTCTATTATTATAATATTTTCTTTAAATCTAGGGGCGATTGTAATAAAATCATCCCAATCAGTAGATATACTGCTTTGCCATTCATTGGATGAATAAACAACTGAGTTATTACTATTATATGCAGCTTCAACCATAGATGACTTCCAAGGCAGATCTTTTAAATTTGTTGAAATAGAATCATCAGAACATTTAGCATATAATTTTAAATAGTTATCATTGCTACTTAGCCACCTAAAATGGACCCGTAATTTTACGCTTTTCGAAAAACAAAAAGCAAGCTTTTCAACACATTTTGCACAAAATTCGATTAAAAAAGAAGAAAAATTTTTATTTGTAATTTCAGACTTCATAAGATTTTGTATTTCTTCTGGAATTATATGTGAAATATCATTTTTTGCTATCTCTAATTGATTTTTCAATCTATTACGATATCTTTTTACAGTCCGTTTGGGCATAAAATCTACCCATTGCGATATATAGTAGGAACAATGGGTATTAAGCAGATTGTCAAAAATATTTTTTAAATCCATTGCAATCCAGGACATTTCTCTAATCCTATTTATTATATTTACGTCTACATATATTCCTGTTTTATTTATATCATTAAGAGAGTTTACATCTATAAAAGGATAGTTGTTCATTATTTTGATAGGATAGAGCAGCTTAGAAATCAGTCTCTCCCTTCTATCGGTGTATATAGAATAATCATAATCAAAACTATTTCCTTTGTTGGTTTTACGAACAATTATTTCACAACAATTACGAAATATGTTGAGGGAATATATTGAATATCTGTACTCTTTGTTCCGTTGTGGATCGTTTTGACTCCAACCAATGCCAGTAACCAATGAAAGTAATGAATGTTCATGATTATATAGATTTTCGACTGATTGATTATGAACGTGCCCTGATAATAGCATATCGACATCGAAAAAATCCTCTTTCATAAACAAGGATTTAATATCAATTTCATCCGTTGGAGATAACCATGACAAAGGATGATGAGTTATAGCTATGGTAACATCTATATTTTTGCCTTTTTTCTGAAGCTCAGTCCTGTTAGTATCTAGTTGTTCTTTTAAACAATTTAATTGATATTCGCCTATTCTCAGTTTTTTATAACTTTGACTTGCATATTCACTCCATGCTGTGTCTATTCTTAAAAAACAAATATGGTTTCCAACCACTTCAGTTATTTCACAGCCGAATGTTTCACTCATTGCGACCTTTTTATTGAAAGTTTTTTCTATATCATTTGCAAATGATATAAACTGTTTGTTTGTTTTTTCATACAAATTCCATTCTTCCGCATCTTTTATGGAAGTTTCTCTTGTCTGAAACGATTGTGAAAACAGTACAGTTGGAGTGGTTCTTTCTCTATCGTGGTTGCCTGGCACAATTTGAATATCAATTACGGACAAATTAGAAATCTGATATAATTTATCTTTAAGATCATTGAAAAAGGCAATAGCTGCTCCACTATTGTTGTAATCTCCTTTGTCTATTATGTCTCCCGAAACAACTATAATAAGATTTACAACGTGATTTTCTTTTATCTGAGCAACAATATCACCAATTAGTTTGTTAAGATCTGATTGATATGTGCCATTGTTTTTTGTATCCACAATGTGTAAATCAGATAGATGTAATATAGAAAAAGTATTGTTAATACAAATCACATCCCTATGTATATTTACTGTTGCTTTTTTTACAAAAGCTCTTTGATCAGAGCTTCTTTTATAATGGATCGTCTTTCAGCTAAGAATTGCAGAAAATTAGCATAAGAATAATTCATATCTGGCATATAATTAGTTAAACGATATTGGGTCTTATCTTCATCAGTTACATAGTTTTTAGAAAACCATATATTAAAGTCTTCATCCTGTTTTTCAATGTTTGGAATTGCCGCAAGCAGTTGAAGATTCTCAATATCATTTACATGATCTACATATTCTGAAATTTTATCTGATGAAACTCCCTTTGTTTCTAAGTTTTTCTTAGAAAACTTGCTTTTGGGGTATATATGGTCAATATGAAATTTATTATTGAAATCGAGGGACGGATAGAGCATCATAAGTACATTAAGGGTGTCAGTTCTATTACATTGCAAATCAAGTATGTATTCAATGTCATCTTGGGTGAATATGATTGATTTGCTTGTGCCTTTTAATCTACTTGTAATTTTTTCGATAGGAAAATCTTTTTTGCCATTTTCTTGTATGATTTCTCTTAGAATTTTAAGAATATCATCTGGGTGGCCGCCAAAAGTCTTTTTCAAGAGAGAAAGGCTAAGCCATTTTTTTATTTTCTTGCGATTTTGAACTGTAGATGTTGAAAGCTCAAAATTATTGGGGTTTCCAATTGTCATAAGATAATATGCGATTGGAATAACCGCATTATTGGATGTAAGGCTATCTCGTGAAAAGCCAAAACTAGACACAAGCAAAAATGCCTGCGTAATTGATTTTTTTATCAATTCCCAGTTCTGCTCGATAGTCAGCATGTTTTGCTTATTGAAATTGTCAACCTTAAATGCAATTTTATTAAAGTCAGATAGTACAAGCGCTGCTTTAAGTATAAAATCTTTATTTACATTAAATCCGGAACCCAATTCATTTATATAATCGACAAACTCAGTAATTTCTTTGCGGGCATCGAGATTTTTCCATTGAGCGGTAGCAATTGATAGCAACAGATCTGAATAGCTTAGAACTGTTCCGCCACTATTTACTCTCACAAATATTTGCAATACCTTGTCCAATTCAGGTGATTTAACTTTGTAATAACTGATGCTTGGTTGTGTATGTATCGTATTATACAGTTGAGACAAAGTATCATTTGCAAAATCACTTTGTTCTTGTGTATATATTTGTGACGTTACGATGTTATTTGCCCAAAACTTCATTACATCTCCTATTTTGGACATGTTTAGAATCTTGCCTACTTCAAACCAAAAATGATTATCATCATTTTGCTTTTCATCCTCAGTTAAAAAAGAAAATTGATATTTGTTTGTCTCACTTTTTGCCGGCTCAACTATATTGAGATATAATTTTCTTTCAGGAAATGCTAAATCGTTTTTCCATTGTTTATGTGGCATCTTATATGCATATGAACCAGTCAGGCCAATATTAAGAGCTGTTAATCGCTGCTGTCCGTCCAACACGGCAATAGCATTTTTATTTGCAGCCAAATTGATTTTTGAATTATGTCTCTTTTTCTTTTCATGATAATTCTGGAGGAATGTATAAAATACATATTCATTGTTCTTTTCACTAGGAAATTCCCAAAACAGAAATGCGCCAAATGGATATCCTTGCATTACACTATCAAAAAGTCTTTCAATTTGTGATGTTTCCCATACGAATTCTCTTTGAATAGCAGGAAGTACATATTTGTTCATTGATATGTCTGCAATTACATCTGCAATGGTTAATGGCGATTCGTAAGCCATTTTGCGACCCCTCTTTCATATTTTCATGTTATTTAGATTGTAGCATACAACCTAAACTTTGTCAATACCTCATGTTGTTTTGTAACATCTTCCCACACTTATAGAAGTGGGGTAGGATGTCACAGTATGTCCATTATACAAAAAACAATCTCATTGCATTTGTCAGACTAAAAAATGAGCAAAAAAGTCCACCCAGTTTTGCAACTGAGCGGGCTTTCTTTATTCTGTAATTACTTTTTAAAAGTGTTTACAGCGATTGAATTATGAGAGAGGTCCTTGTATGTGTTCTTAACATTGTAGAAAGTAGCCTTTCCTTCCTCATTAGACCTGATCGTAAAGTTTACGACCTTGCCATTTGAGTCATATACTCCCTTTTTCACGTTTATAACGTTCTTAAGTGAGTATCTGGAGGTCTTTACTTCTGACGCTGTATTTGCACCAGGAGTCATATTCTCCCAAGTGTATGACATCTCAACGTACTTCTTTCCGTTCTCTCTGACACTCCAACGGCTAAAGCACGTTGGGTTCCCATATACTAATTTACTTCCAAATATACTCGAGAGCATATAAGACTAATAAATTTCTATAGGACTTTCACTATCAAAGATACCGCCGTATCCATTAACGATAGTATAAGGCTCGTGTCTAAACCTTTGTGTAACTTAAATTGCTATACTGCTAAGGTTTTTGTGATCCTTTAATCTTTCCACTTCTAAGTTGTGAAGCGTATAGAAGTTTTCAAATCGTTCATTACATTTGTCGATGTTAAAGCTTTTCAGATCTTCAGCTACGTTCATTATCAAGAAAGCTGAGTACATATCTCTTTGAACTTTTATACCATTGAAATCATTCCACCTTTGTGATAATGGCTTCTTTGTGTATGTTTTATCAAAATGATCAAATTGACTGGCTTTTGCTTCAAAAGTATTTATTTCAATGAGTTTTTCTCCATAGCAGCCTAGTTTTCTGTTAATAATAGTTAGCAGAAGGCTAGGCGCTTTGTTTGCCAGAGACTTTCCAAAACGTTTCTTCTTTTTGAATTTGCCTTTATCGTTCTTTTCGACCTTCTTAGAACGTCTTTGAAGCCCTGAAAAGCTCATTTGCTCTACATATACTTTGTTGCCAAGCGATATGATATAGTTGGCTAAGCATTCGTGCTGATATTTTCTTACATCAGCTTGCTTTCTGTGCAGCTCTTTTAACTCGTTTTGATATCTAATGTAGTGATTTGATTTGTTCCATATGAGCTTCTTATTACCTTGCTTTTTAATAGTTCCGTCTTCATTATAGTTAAATGGATTGGAAGCACGCCTTGATCGGTCCATTTTCCTCTGGAGCTTTTGTTTTTGGTCTTCAATATTTTGTACTCTATCAGCAAGTTCAAATATTTTTACATCAGAAAGACTTGAAACAGCTATAGTTCGTGTCCCGATGTCCAAACCTACATCTCCATTACCAATACCGTGCTTTACTTCGCCGGTTGCAGTATTTAATTTAACAGGTGGTCTGCCTTTGAAGACTATTTGAACATAAAATCTATATTTCCCGCCTATGTATTTTCTAACAACTCGGCTGTAACAGATCTCAGAGTGTATAGCTTCACATTCGTAATAATTATTAGGATCAATGACAATGGGAATTCTTAAACCATTCCAGATAAGAAGGCCGTCGATCACTCTGATGCCTGACTTATTGGATTTTCCCTCAAGAGAGTTCAGACCGCCGTACCTTTTGTAATATACTTTCTTTCCATTGCCAAAGAATAATTTATCATAGGATCGCCATAATGCAGTTGCGATCTTTTGGGCTGTATATGAGTCTATATTCTCCTTAAAGTGCTTCTGCATTCGCTTTACATCTGCGTGAAATGAATATTCTGACATACCATATTGCTTTCGAATATCATTTATTTGCTTCCAAATCTCTTGGTCTGATTTCTTATTTTCTGTTAATGAAGATACAAGATTTCTATATTTCTTGGTTTTGACCATTTCCCTATATCGTTTCTGAGTTACATTTACCAAGGAATTATATATTTTTCGTCCAATTTCAAAACGTTTGTTAAGTACATCTTCATGATATTGCTCCGTTTTTAATGGAAATTCGACAACGAAGTTTGCCATAATACTCACCTCACTTTCTTCCGCTATTTTGTTTAATATCTATTTCTTTGATTTTCTACATACCTTTTTATTGTTTCGCTGCTTACATTACCAGCAGTTGAAACAAAGTAGTTCCTCGTCCACAAGCTTGGCATTTTGGACAACTCAGCAAATTCTTCTCTAAGTATTTTGCTTGTATATCCTTTTATTTGCTGCATAATGTCCGAAGGACTAAACGTTGGCAAACAATTCAAAAATATATGAGTGTGGTCCTCATCGCATTCTATTTGCCTTCACTTAAAATGACGAGCATCTCGATTTTGGGAGAGGTGATGACGTTTATGACCTCAACTTTGCCTTTATATGCATCACTAAGCTTAAATTTTTCTCATTTTGTATCAAGTATGCGGCATATCCTTTTCTACTATATCTTTCAAACTGAAAAGAGTTATATTTTTAGACCGTTCCGCTTCTTCAATAATCTTATCATCAAAGCCTGATTCAGAGAAAAGATAATAATAGAATTCTGCGCTTTCTTTTTGAGTAGACAGCTTTGCAATGGTATCCAAATATTCAGAATAGCGGAACGTCTTATTCTTAAACTTGCACTCCCCTACCAAATACTTCTCGGAGTATTTAGAAACTGCAAGTATATCAATTTCTGTTTCCTCTACTTCCATTCTATCGTCTTTTCTTCTAACAGTTGTTTTTCCCCACCAGCGCCCCATTTGGGAATAACGAAACGGCAATACATTTGCTTTTTGCATTTCACGAACATACTCTCGACATATGTCCTCGAAAACATATGAAGCAAACTCATGCAACTGTGGAGCAATAACGTATTCATATACTCCTTCTACATCGCCGCCCTCAAGCTCTGAAAAATTCGTAAAAACAAACGCATACCAAAATCTAAAGAAATTATCTGTTAAATGATACAGGCCACGATTGGCGTTTGCTTTTTCTTTTATCCCATTAGAAACTGAAAACTCTCTTTCAACTATTTCAAGCTCTATAAGATTTTTTAGATAAACGCTGGTTTTCGATGTGTCATCGACTAAGGATTTCACGCTAATCTCATTAAGTTTTGTATTGCCAAGGGCGACGGCTTCGATAATAGAATTATACATTGGTGTTTCTCTTAATTCCTGACGCAGCAGAAACTCAACTTCACTATACAACGTACAACCCTTTGTGAGAATATTTTTCTTTATATTCTCGGCGATCGAGAGCTTGGTATCAAATTGGCTCAAATAATGAGGAATACCACCCAGAATTGCATAAGCAAGCACTTTATCTCTATCTGAATAATTAGGAAAGAACTTAACGGCGTCATAAAAGCCCATTTCGTTCATCTTGTAAATACCAGTTGCTCTACCATAAAGCGGATTCTTTTCAGCAAGTAATTCTTTTTCAATGAAGCTCATTGCACTTCCGCAAAGTATTATCATAACGTTTTCATCTTTCAGAGTTTCATCCCATAAATTTTGCATAATTGAAGGAATACTCCGATTTCCCTTGCACATATATGGAAACTCGTCGATCACGATCAGCTTTTTAGCATCACCATACGGCAGTTCCATAACAGACGAAAAAGCCTTCTCCCAATCTGTAAATTCCGTAATATATGAACTTGCAGGAATTTTCTCTCTGAGCAATTTTTCAGAAAAGTTTTTAAGCTGCATTTTGTCGGTACACTCTCTGCACGAGAAGAAGACATGCGGTTTACCTTTGCAGAACTGACGAAGAGTTTCTGTTTTTCCCACACGCCGCCGTCCATACAGAACGACAAGCTGACCGTCACGCTGATGATATTTATCCTCTAAAAATTGCAGTTCTGTTTCTCTTCCAATAAACACTGACCTCACTCCTTTTCTCAAATCGTGATTTAGTAAATCGTGATTTGATATTATTATACCACGAATTTGGAAAAAATACAAGAACTATTTGAGATTGCTTAGCAATTATTATATAGTTGATATTGGACTTATTGGGGCATATCTCTAAAATATTTTTTTTGAAGTTGATGCTGGGGTTGACATTTTTTTTAGCGATGTGATATAATAAAAAACAAAAAGGGTACTGCATAAGCCTATTGGCTAAGCGGTTTCTCCCAAAGATTTAGTGAAAAGAAACACCGTTACTTTGGTAGAGTAGGGCGGTGTTTCTTTTCGTAAGGGTTTGCCAAAGAAAAGTCTATGTTTTCTTGTTATGAAATACAAGAAAACATAGAGAGATAATGCTGGTAATCATTGATACAAACAGAAAAAGATCTGAGTATGTAACTGCCATCCTTATCACCTCCCAAAATGGGAGAAACCGCCTGCCGCTACGCAGTACCCATAGTACAAGTATAGCACATTAGTTTGCATTTGCCAAACTACAAACGAACAAAAAGCCCACCCAGTTTTGTAACTGAGTGGGCTTTCTTTATTCTGCAATTACTTTTTAAAAGTGTTTACAGCGATCGAATTATGAGAGAGGTCCTTGTATGTGTTCTTAACATTGTAGAAAGTAGCCTTTCCTTCCTCATTGGATTTGATCGTAAAGTTTACAACCTTGTCCTTTGAATTATATATTCCCTTCTCCACGTTTATGACGTTCTTAAGTGAGTATCTGGAGGTCTTCACTTCCGACGCTGTATATGCACCAGGGGTCATATTCTCCCAAGTGTATGACATTTCTACATACTTTTTTCCATTCTCTGTAAATGTATGAGCATCTACATAGTCCTTTGTGAAAGCGTATGAATGTCTGTATACACGTCCTATATCGTCCTCTAGTTCAAGAACGAAGATAGGTGTGCCGTGCTGATACCAGATGTTGCCGTTGATCTCGTCAAGAGGTATTCTTTTTGTAAGAGTAATCTTACAAGGCTCTGGTTCTTCTTCAAAGTTATGACCATTGTTTGCTACCTGTACGCTAAGGTGATCCTTATCGATTGTTACAGGATAGTATGTTTTGTCTACCTTATATGTGAACAAGTCGCTCTTTGGAGCAACGATTTCCTTTATAAGATACTTGCCAAACTCAAGGCCAGAAAGTGAATACTTGCCGTCACCATCGCTTTCAAGATTACCTGAATGCTGTGAATCAATCTTGTACAACGTATCAACATCAGCCTCATAAGTACCATTGCCGTTTACATCCTTGTATACTGCAAATACCGCACCATCTATCTTGATGTTTGGTCTTGCCGCATTTACCTTGGTAAGAGATACCTCAGTGTAGTAGTTCCAGTAATCGTAACTCTTAGCGTCAGCCACTTCACCCTTCTTAACTACAACTTCGTCAATGGTCTTGCCGTCAATGTAGCCTGCAGGGATAGTTGACTTGTCCTCTGTGATAGTATAAGTACCAACAAGGATAGGTCCTGATACAGCCACACCATTCTTATCAGTTGTAACTGTTGTTGAAACCTTTACTCCAGCATCTGATGTACCAGAGATAACAAACTTGATACCGCTAAGTCCCTTGTTTGTGTTGGTCTTCTTCTGAATCTTAACATAGCCATAGTACATATCGTTAATGACTGTACCGCTGTTGGTTTTGATTCCTACAACGTTACCTTCTGCGTCGTAGATGCCCTCATTTTCTGTAGTGATCTTTGCTGTTGCATCACACTTCATAATTGAAGACATATCACTTGTGGACTTCTCGTTTACTGTATACTCGCCTCTTGGAACGTCCTTGATAGTGAACTTTCCGTCTTTGCCGAGCTTGAACTGGCAATCAGCGTCCTCAGTTGCAGATGTACCAGCATATACGCCGTCTACCGCTCTGAGGTATCTGCCTGCGCTGTTCTTTACAGTAAAGATAAGGTCTTCTCTTACTTTTGCGGTTGGAACGCTTGTGTTGCCGTCTATATCCTTTATGATCTTTACGATCTCAAGGTCTCTGACTGTAACTGGGTTATCAAATGTAGCATAAGCTGTTGCACTTCCCTGAGTTGCTGATACGCCGTCGTCTTTCTTTTCAGGGTATGTTACATTTGTATACGAAACGTTCTTTATGGTGTCTGTTATACCAGCGACCCAATCATCAGAAGCAATTGGGGCTGTAGACACTCTTGTAGCCTTTGAATAGATACAATATTCGTTATCTGCAACAATCTCTGTTACATTAAACTTATTTGGGAATGGAAGATTATTTATCTTAACTTCATAAACTCCCGACCTACGTTTGTGAATCTCAAGTTTATCCGTTTCGATAGAACCATTCTTATCATATGTGTATTCACCAGTATTTGAGTTGTAGCTTACCTTAAAGGTCTTATTATGGTTATCTGTTACCTTATACTTAATAAGGCTTGCAATTTCTGCAACATTCTTCTTATATGTTGCAGAGTTGATAGATGAACCATTAACGTACTTTCTTATAATGAGGTTGCCCGACATATTATCGCCTGGCAGATCATTTTGAATAGTACCACCGGACATAGGAGCTCGGCTATGAGCAGGGTTCTTAGCTGAGCTTGAGCCTCTTGTTCCACAGAAGGTGTAGATAGCATCAAAGCTTGAACCTTTCCAAGCCATACCGATCCATGCGTCCTGATATGCAGCACCTGATTCAGTTGTTTTATACTGATGATCAAACAATCCAATGTACTTTGGACTGCCGTTTACTGCAAATGTGAATTTTCGAATAAGAAAGTCTTTGGTTGTCTGCTTGCTCTGATCAGTCCATGCGCCAACCTTTTTAATAACATTGCTGTCTTCAAGGAAAGCAACGCCCTGAGAGTTGTCGATATCCTTAAATACGGTCTGTCCCTTTACAGAGATGGGCTGATTTGTACCACTCTTGTAGAAAGTATACTTGATCTTTACCCAGTCTACCCACTCAACGTCAACGCCGACCTTGTTTGATGTGAAACGAAGCAGAGCACCATATTTTGAAGAATAGTAGTCTGACTTTCTTACATAGTCATGACCGTTATATCCATTACCTGGCTTGTCAATTGTGTTAAGCTTTTCCCACAAACCAAGTTCTGTTGCTTTGGTATAATAATACGCTGGAACACCATAAACGCATTTATTTGTGTTTTGGGCATCATAAGCAGGAACAACACTACCATCACTGAGTTCCATTGTCCTATAAACAGGGTCAGAAAGTTTTTTACAAACATTTTTTTGAGCTGACGTAAGAGAGTCATATTCGCTCTCAGTGATCAGTGCAAAATCATGTCTCAATTCTCCTGTCTTTCCACTTTTGTCCTGTGTTCCTGTGAAGATATATGAATTAGACACTCCATAATCCTGAACCTCAAGCAAACAGTCGATGTTGATTTCATTGCCCGTTGGATCAGTGTATGTTCCAACGTTCTTATATTTGCAGCTTACGCCGCCTTTATTGAGAAACTCCGACTTTGAATATTTACCTTTATTATACAAGTTGTCTGGAAGTCTGATCGCATATCCACAATCTGAACCATCAGCTCTCTTTGTTGCGAGCGTGCCAATATAATTGGTCTTGCCGTTTCTGCCCTCAGAGCTGAAAGTAGTATCGCCGCCATAGCCGTTTATATTTTGAGTATTAACAACTATACTGTTTCCAAGATCATAGATCGAGCTAGAAGAAGCAGGGTTATATCCCGTGCCTCCGGCTATCTTCACTTCCTGCTTATCAAAGTTCTGATCCATAGTGAAGTTGTATCCGTCACTATAAAGCTTTGTGTACTGGCTACGCATATCTCCCTTGGTGAGATAAACATCTGTATTCAGATTTCCACTGTTTCCAGTGTACAATGAATCATAGGTTGTTCCATTATTATTCAGTTCACCAAAGGCGTTCAAGATATTGTATGAGGTCTGTCCCATATGGGCAGGCTTTGTTCCAACATCTCCAAGTGCTGCCTCAGCAGTGAACTGAGGCAAAGTCGGAAGGCTTGAAGCCGCAAGAGCCGCCGCCATCACAAACGAAAGAACTCTTTTTCCACCTTTGTTAAATGCTTTCTTAAACATCACTCAAGCCCCTCCTTTTCTTGATTCCAGTATTCCCAGGCTGAACTGTAATCAGTATAATAAGTATCCCCTTTAGCGTCGTATGCCTGGACCGACTCAGCGTAACAGATCAAATCAAAATCGTATACGTTGCTAATGATGTCAGCAACAGAGTGACCGTCGCCTTCTTCAGATTTAACAGTAACCTTTGTGAACAAAGGCTTTGTAGACTCCCCTGGAGAAAGCTTCTTCTTGTAATAATAGTAACCGTCGTCCTGTTTAGCAGTCCAATCCGTTGTGTTGAAATTGATATCCGTTATATCTTCGGCTGTGCTGTCTGCATATTCGCAATACATACGAACGTAGCAATCTACTGCACCGTCTTCTTTCACACATTCTACGGAAGGGTTCTTCATTATTACATCACCGGGCTTGACATCATCTGGAGGAGTAAAGTCTTCGTTGATCTTAATAGTGTTTACTCCCACTGTGATCTTGTTTTCCTGCGAATCTCGATCTGAGAAGTATGCTGTCGCTCCCGCACAAGCAATTGCTACTGCCGAAGCTATTGAAATTACAGCTATTTTAAACTTCCTATTCACGATCGCTCACCCTCCTTTCTTAGTTATGCTGACGCATTACTTGTTCTGGTTAATGTACTTAGTATAAGCTTCCTTCATTGTGCCTGTGTTATCAGACTGAATACCAAATGCCTTAACGTTGATATTCTGGACTGTATTTTCAAGTCCCTGTCCTTCAATTGCATTACAGAACGTAACTGTCTCAAACAGCTTTGAAGTGCTTGCTGTTGGAGCAACTACCTTGTTGTAACCATATACATAAGTATTTACCTTTGCGTCGCTTGTATCTGAAGAAAGAAGTGTCCAGTCAGCGCCGATAGCACCAGGAGTAAAGAGCTGTGTTACAGCCTTTGCATTCTTTGTGCCGTCTGTGTTTGCTGTGTAGATGTTCTCCTTAGGAAATGATACAGATACATAAATGTATGCATCATTGACACCCTTGTTTGTTACCATCGGGTCCTTTGTGATTTCCTGGGTAGGAACAACGTCTTCCGCATCATCAGGGATAGTATCTCCGTTGTCATCCGGGGAAGCGTCCCATTCAGGCTCTGTAAGGTCTATCTTTACCTGGCCGATATCGATCTTGTTTACAGCGTCATCACGGTCTGTAAAGTAAGCTACTGTGCCACCAACAGCGAGAAGCGCACAAAGTGCTGATGTTACAACAAGTGTCTTCTTTGAGTTGCTATTCATATAGATTATCCTTTCTACTATTTTTCATCTTTGTTCTCTTTTTTTCTCTTGACTTTTCCTAACGAGAAAAGACAACCCAGTGAAGCCATAGCAAGCAATCCAGATGATATTTTTCTAGCTACTGAGCCAGTGTGAGGATTGTTTGTGTTGCCGCCAGAGGTAGGCTTGTTAGGAATGCCTGTGCCAAGATCATTAAGTCCAAAGTTCCACTGAACCTTTGTTTGTGTCATATTGAAAGCGTTGTCAAGGCTTTCAGGGATGCTCAGAGTAAACTCAAGTTGTCCCTTAAAACCAGCTTCAAATGTGCCAAGCGAAATTGCTTTACTTAGGCTTTCAGACATCAGATCACCTGTGTATACGTTCTTTCTTCCTTCAGAACTTACCACATCAATCTTAAGGCCTATCTGCTTAAGCAGTTCAGCGTCTTCAGGAAGTTCATAATCATTGAAATATCCTGTACTAAAGAATAGCTCAATATCGCTATTTCCACGATTTTCAATGTCAAGCGTATCACTTGACACATCGCCAGGAACCATTGATGCGAAGTTTGAGAACAGGTCCTTGTTGTTAACGATAAGGTCCTTAGTTCCGTCACTATATGACATTACAAACTGATTGTCTGCTCCGTTGCTGAGGTTTCTGAAATCACGAGTTCTCTTACACTCCTGTATCTCAGTGTTGCCCCAAGGATTTGAAGTGTCCATAGCAGGCGTAAAGTGTTCGGACTGTACAGCCTCAACTGTTATGTCAATTTGACATTTGCAATTTTCATTTGGCTTCTCCCAAGAAGACGGGATAGTAACGCTGTTGAAAAGGTCTGCTTTATCGGAAACAGAGAGTATACTATTATAATAGTAGTAACCGTCTTCCTTATATGTCCACTTGCTTGTGTCCATACCGCTGATATCGTCCATAGTGAGAACCTGATAATTGGTCTTCCCTTCTGCCGGAGTAGTAGCAAGTTCTACCTTGGCTCTTACATAGCAGTCGGCACCAAGATTAGTTATTCTTGGAATCTTTGAGATCACAGCACCAGGAGCAAGATCGTCGTACTTATTCTGATACGGAATCTCTTTTCCGTCAGTAATCGAGTACTCTGAAAGTGAAATATCCACGGTATCCATTGACAGGTTGTTTACTACACTTACAGTAGAATCATAAGCAGCCAAAGCTCCTGAAGCAGCCATGCATCCGATACAAGCTACTGACAATGCAGTGAATTTAGTTTTCTGTTTCAAAACGCTTTTCCTCCTTCCTCAAAATTTACACAGCTTTAGCTAAAGATATCTGATATATCCTTTCATTTATTCCAAGCATATATGCAGATATCCCAGTATAAGCTGAACGTATGATTAAGCTTTGTCAGCAGTAGTTGTGCCCTGAGCAGGGCTTACAGGGTTCTGATTCAGGTAAACCTGATAGATCTCAGAAAGTGTTGAAGCAGTATCTTCTGGGATGTTCTCAGACTGGATAGCATAAGCATTGATATTGATCTCATAGTGATTGTTATCAATGAAGCCCTCAACAGCATTCTCCAGCTTAACCTTGTCAAAGAGAGTAGCTGTTGTTTCGCCCTTAGCTACGATAGACTTGTAAGCAAATACATAGTAGTTATACTCTGTGCTTGACTTTGTGTCTGTGTAGTCCGGAAGAAGCTCCCACTTATCCTGGTTGTAACCGTCTGCAAGGCTCTTGAATTCGCCATCGCCAGACTTAACGAGGAACAGTTCCTGCAGAACAGCTTCCTTGTCAATCCTTGTACCGTCGGCAGCAGCCTTGATAAATGTATCCTTTGGAGCAGCGACCTTGATAAAAACATAAGCTGAGTTCTTACCTGTGTTCTCAACCTGTGGGTCCTTTTCAACTTCTCCTCCTGGTGGTACGTCCTCCGGTGGTGGTGTTGGGAAGCTTGGCTCATCAAGATCGATCTTTACTTCACCAACCGTAAAGTTGTTGACAGCAGAATCTGTATCTGTAAAGTATGCACAGATACCTGATACTGACATTACTGCACAAATAGCGCAAGTTGCAATGGCAATTTTCTTAGAATTCTTCATAGAACTTCAGAAACAGTATCTTTTACTGTTTCTTTCCTCCTTTCCAGTTTGAAATTATAATTTTTCTTTGAGAAGCTTATGATATTTAACATATTTCTCAATAATGTAAAAATAAAAAAGCAGAAAAATGCGAGCCAAGGCAAATTTACAATCTTTTTTTATTTACACGCATATGTTAAATTCTTCTCATATTTATATAATACCACATTTTTATATAAAACCAATAGGCAAAAGACAAATATTATGGAAAAAATTTAGCCATAAAAAAGCATTTTATTGTGCAAAATGTAGAATATTTCATATATCCGACAAAAACATGAAAAAAGCAAGAGTGATGCAATGAGAAATAGGCTGCATTTGTACAATCTTCTTATTTAATTGTGTTTTTTGTATCTTGAAATTTGCGATTAAAATAAAAAAACACAAAGTTAAGTATATCTTTTTTGATTTTAATTTAACTCATCATCGTTGCAAAATGGCATGACCTGCATTATGGGAAGTTTGGCCGAATATAATTAAAAATAGGATATCAATGTCAAAGATATCTCATTATAATTGTAATTTTGCTTTGTGTACAAAGTGTTAATATTTCACTGTGAATTGTAATATCTCATTATGAATTGTAATTTTTGCAATAGCTGCCGTTTATTTTGATTTTAAAATGGAACACACAGGGCTGTTTTTGTCCTGATTTCATTAGTTTTTTTGAATTTAAAATGGAACATTCGTTATTTTTATTACAAGTATACATAAAAAATTTTGAATTTAAAATGGAACAAAAAGCTGTTTGGAGCAAATAATATTATTAAAAACATTATAGCTCCTTTGGGAAGATAGAGAAAAAGATATCCGTTCAAGAAGCATCGCCTGCTAGTTTAGAGGTTCTTGCTATGCGTTTAAACATAGTATTCACCTGCAAAAAGAGCGATCACGCATTGCACAGGATCTCTCTCATTTCCATTTGTTCCATTTTAAATTTAAACTTGTATTTATCTAATATTTGGCAGAATACTCCTACCTCTACAGGTGGAGAGATGAATGCGTGAAGGACATATATTTTACTAATTCTATGGTGTTTTACTAAAATATATGATATAATAAATACATAGAGATATTCTTTAAAATATGGCACAACAGATACTTAAAGAAGTAGATAGCAGTTTCAAATCTTTTTTCGGGCTTCTGAAACTTGCTAAAAACGGGAAATTTGCTTTTAAGGATTGTAAGCTGCCACATTATCTTCCGAAAGACGGATATACCACTCTTGTTATAGGTTTTGTAAGACTGAAGGGTAATAAATTGATCCTTCCGTTTTCAAACAGCTTTAAAAAATCACACAAATCAATAGAGATAACCATTCCACCGATATTAATTGATAAAAAAGTTAAAGAGATAAGAATTTTGCCAAAGGCAAATGCAAGGTTCTTTGAGATCCAATACATCTGTGAAACTGAATGCATTCAAAGAAATCTTAACAAGCAAAATGCACTTGCATTAGACCTCGGCATAAACAATCTTGTAACAGCAGTATCGAATACAGGCAAATCCTTCATCATTGACGGGAGAAAGCTTAAATCTATCAATCAGTGGTTTAATAAAGAAAACGCCCGTCTGCAATCCATTAAAGATAAGCAGCATTTGAGCAAGAAGGTTACTAACAGGCAGAAAACTATAGCTCGTGATCGTAATAACAAAGTAAATGATTACATGAGCAAGACTGCTCGTAAAGTAATTGATTATTGCATCACAAATGATATGGGCACTCTTGTTGTTGGCTATAATGTCACTTTCCAGAGAAACAGTCATATAGGAAAGCAGAATAACCAGAACTTTGTTAATATACCATATGGGAAGCTGCGTGATAAACTTTCATATTTGTGTGAGCTGAATGGCATTGCTTATATAGAACAAGAAGAATCCTATACTTCAAAAGCAAGCTTTTGGGATAAAGACCACATTCCGGTCTACAATAATGACAATCCCAAAGAATATCAGTTTAGTGGGGCAAGAGTACATCGTGGTTTGTATCAGATCGCAAATGGCAAGTGTGTAAATGCTGATGTAAACGGAGCGTTAAATATCATGCGTAAAAGTAGCGTTGTGGATATGTCTATCCTATACGGTAGAGGCGATGTGGACACGCCTGTAAGAATAAGGATTGCCTGATTCGTTAGGTGGAAACTTAAATATCAAACTTCTTAAATAAAGCCGTAGGCTCTGCGAAGCTCCCACTTCAAACAACGTTAAGTGGGGAGTAGTTCACGAACTGCATATTAATGTTCCATTTTAAATTCCAAATTCCATTTTGCTTTTTTGTTCAATTACAATTCATAATGAGATATTTATATCTTAGACATTATTTTTGTAGAGCAATAATACAATTCATAATGAGATATATTCCGCTCAAAGCAAGTAAGTTATGCACTTTTTTTGATTTAGAAGAAATTATAGGATATTAATGTCAGAGATATCTCATTATAATTGTAATTTCATTTTGTGTACAAATCGTTAATATCTCATTATGAATTGTAATATCTCATTATAAATTGTAATTTTACACGCAAAAAGGAGCGGTCATGCATAATGCATGATCGCTCCTTCACTATTTTCCTAAAAGAAATCCATTTAGATTTTTGAACTTTTGAGTTTTAACGGCTATAATGTTCAAAATTTTGCGATTTTGCTAGAAAAAATTTTTGGGTTTTTTTAACGGTTTTGTAATTGTTTTTCGGATTTATAATTGTAAATTTATGGGCTTTTTAAATATCATAAAAATATCCAAATCTTACATATCCTGTAAAATCGCCTAAAATCTTACAAATGCAATTTTCGCTCTGCAATCTCCTCGGTGCGCCCAAAATTCCAGAAATTTACACCTATGTAGCCACATGTCCTTCTGGCAATATTTAGGAAGTTCTGGTCTGTGTTCCCGCAATTGGGGCATTTCCATACGTATTTGCCGTCTTCCTTGAAGAGCTTTATCTCTCCATCATAGCCACATTTCTGACAATAATCACTCTTCGTATTGAGTTCAGCATACATTATATTATCATAGATAAACTGTATAACCTGAATTACCGCCGGAATATTATTCTGCATATTTGGTACTTCCACATAGCTTATAGCTCCTCCAGGGGAAAGTTTCTGGAACTGAGATTCAAACGCAAGCTTTGTAAACGCATCTATCTCTTCTGTCACATGAACGTGATAAGAGTTTGTTATATACGCCTTATCTGTTACACCTTTTATAATACCAAACCTTTTCTGGAGACACTTTGCAAACTTATACGTTGTGCTTTCAAGTGGTGTACCATACAAAGAGAAGTCGATATTCTCTTCTTCCTTCCATTTTGCACAAGCGTCATTCATATGTTTCATAACTTCAAGTGCAAACGGCGTTGCAGAAGGGTCAGTATGCGATTTTCCTGTCATATATCGTGTGCATTCGCAAAGTCCTGCATAGCCAAGAGAAATAGTAGAATAACCGCCATACAACAGTTTATCTATTGTTTCACCCTTCTTAAGCCTTGCCAAAGCACCGTGCTGCCAAAGGATAGGGGCAACATCCGAAGGTGTGCCCTTGAGTCTCTTATGTCTGCACATCAAAGCCCTATGACAAAGTTCCAGACGTTCGTCAAAGATCTCCCAGAACTTATTTATATCCTTATGAGAAGAACAAGCTACATCTACAAGATTTATGGTTACAACGCCCTGATTAAATCTTCCGTAATATTTAGGCTTGCCATTTTCATCAAGATATGGAGTCAGGAAGCTTCTGCAACCCATACAAGTATAACAATGTCCCTCTCCGTTCTTATCTTTCTTAAGTTCCAGCATTATCTTTTCAGATATATAGTCTGGAACCATTCTCTTTGCTGTGCATTTAGCAGCAAGCTCTGTAAGATAGAAATACGGTGCGTCCTCTGTTATATTCTGTTCTTCAAGAACGTATATAAGTTTTGGAAACGCCGGTGTTATCCAAGCTCCCTTTTCGTTTTTTACGCCTTGTATTCTTTGTCTGAGTACTTCTTCGATTATAAGAGCAAGGTCTGCTTTTTCTCTTTCGTTCTTAGCTTCACCAAGATACATAAACACAGTAACAAAAGGAGTTTGTCCATTGGTGGTCATTAGCGTAACGACCTGATACTGTATAGTTTGGACTCCCCTGTTTATCTCTTCTTTTACTTCTTTTTCGACAATTTCGCTGAGCTTATCTTCTGTAACGTCGATACCAAGCTCTTCAAAGTTTTTTCTGAACTTATTATATATCTTTTTACGAGAAATGTCAACGAAAGGTGCAAGATGAGCTAACGAAATGCTCTGTCCGCCGTACTGAGCAGAGGCTACCTGTGCTACTATCTGTGTTGCAACATTACAAGCAGTATGGAAGCTATGTGGTTTCTCAATGAGCGTGCCGCTTATAACTGTACCATTTTGAAGCATATCCTCAAGATTAACAAGGTCACAGTTGTGCATATGCTGAGCAAAATAGTCTGAGTCGTGGAAATGTATAATTCCCTTTTCGTGTGCTTCTACTATATCCTTAGGAAGAAGTATCCTATTTGTAAGATCTCTTGATACCTCTCCTGCCATATAGTCTCTTTGTGTACTGTTTATAGTCGGATTTTTATTGGAATTTTCCTGTTTTACCTCTTCATTCTGAAGTTCGATCAAAGAGAGTATCTTTTCATCCGTAGTATTGGATTTGCGAACCAGCTGACGATTGTATCTATACTTAACATATTCCTTTGCAAGTGCAAATTCGCCATGAGCCATAAGCTGATCTTCGACCATATCCTGTATATCTTCCACACTTACGGAATGGTCCAGCTTTTTGCACTTATATGTGATGTAGTCAGCTATATCGGCTATATTTTCATCTGACAGATTTGAAGATGTGCAAGCATTTCTTGCTTTCTTTATCGCCGCCTCTATCTTTGTTGAATCAAATTCAACTTCCTTCTTGTCTCTTTTAATGACTTTCATTTTAAAAACTCCTTTCACAATTTATTTCCAGGGAAATAAAAAAAGTGTTCGGAGCTTGCCACTCACGAACACTTAACTTATCTAATTATTCCTATACATATAATATATCACTTATATAAGGCTTTGTCAAGTACTTTTTAAAAAAAGCGACGTCCTCTTTTCAGAGGATGCCGCTTCTTATCTTATTTCTCGTCTTTCTCGCCCCAGTACATTTTCAGATAGCTTTCAGCCTCGTCGTCATTAAGGTTCAGACGCTGCTTCAACTTTGCTTTGGTTTCTTCATACGTGTAGTTGATATCCTTAGCAAAGCAGATTATCCCACGAGCCTCACCACGGGCCTCACCACGAGCCTCATCTTCTGCTCTGTATCTGTCACTCAAATCACACATTTCTAACAGCCTCCATTCTGTTTCTTCTTGAGAAATATTAAATTCCTTTTGAAGTATTTCAGCTCTCTTTTTGAGCCATTTCCTTTTTTCTTCTGCTGTGAGCTGTATCGTTTTGCCTGCAGCGTCTTTTAGCTCTTCTGTAAGCAAAAGGTCAAGCATACGAATTATCTTGCAGTTGCTATCATAGTTATCGTTTAGCCCCACTATGATATATTCAGAAGTATCATATGCAGTTTTTTTGGCTCTGACTCTGCCGTACAGCTTCTTTGCCGTTCTCGGAAACACTGTTATGGTGTTTCTGTACTTTGCGATCGGATCGGTACATATCCAAATAGAATACACTTTCTTTATCTTTTCAAAGTTATCATTGGCAAAGATGGTATTATTCTGTCCGGATATCAACCTGCTCAGATAATATTCAGCTCTTTTGTGAATATAGTCTTCCGATTTGAATTTCGTCTGCGCCTCAATATTAATAATGAGAGATATTGAGTCTTCAGGCTTTTTAGGGTCTTTGGTATAGAATTTCACATCGAAATATCTTGACCCGTCATTCAATGAAGAACTTTCCGTGCCTGCCATTGGTATCTGTGGCGGTACTTCGTCGTCAGATGTATCGCTGCCTATAGCGGGGTTAAATACCCATTTTTCAACCTCAGAGAGATCCATACGTTTGAACTCATCTGTAGTTGATTTCAAGATCCACGCTAAAACCGTGCGGAGCTTCAGTAGTGATTTCGCTATCTGATCGTGTTGGATTTTTTGTTTGCTCTTTTTAGGCTCAGATTGCTCGTCTGTTTGTACGATGCCAACTTTTTCACCAGTGCTCATATTGAACACTTCCTTTCTGTTATTATACCTCTTTGCAGAGGTTTCTGTCAAGTTTATTTTCCCTCTGTTGCTGACCTCAACAAAAGAAAAAGGTCAACAAAAAAAGAGAGCATCTTATATTTAAGACACTCTCTATACTGAAGACATATTAACTTGTACTTATGTTATATCACTCCAGCTTAGCTTTGTCAACTGCAGTTATACAAAGGTGATTTCCGCATTAGGGGAAAACGCAAAGGCGCTTACTTCAATATTTTTTACCTTATCAGAGATAAATATTTCTTTTATATTTTTGCACCCTTCGAAAATTTTTCCTTCGATATTTTGACCTGATAACCATTCGATTTTTTTCAAGCCGTTGCATTGAGCAAAACAGCTTTGACCAAATGCAGTTCCTTTGCTTAATGTTACAGAGGTTAGACCGCTGTCCCTAAAAGCACGTACTTCAATTCTTTTGATGTTCGAAAAATCGAATTGCGTTAAATCCGAGCATCTAGCAAAACAATCTACAGGAATTACATTGCATTTGCAATTCCATATGACAGAGCTTAGTTTTTTACATTCGAAAAAAGCCCACCCTGAAACAACTTCTATATTTTCTGGCAAGCAAACCTCTTTTAACCCGCTCTTTGAAAATGCTCGTTCTCTAACTTTTTTGACGCCTAAAAAATCGAATTGCATTAAATTCGAGCACCCAAAAAAACAATCGGCGGGAATCACATCACATTGGCAGTGCCATGTGACGGATTGTAGTTTGCTACATCCGCTAAATGTTCCTTTATCGAGAATTTCTATTTTTTCTGTCAAGTAAACCTCTTGAAGTCCGCTTTTATAAAAAGCATATAGTCCGATTTTTTTGACGTTTGAAAAATCAAATTGCGTTAAATTCGAACATTCAGCAAAACAGTCAGAGGGGATCACATCACATTTTTGGTTCCATGTGACAGAGCTTAGTTTTTTACAGACGCCAAAGGCCAATTCCCCTATTTCTCTTATATTCTTGCCAATTTTGACGGCTGTAATGGGACTTTCCAAAAAAGCTTGTTCTGCTATTTCTGTTACAGGCATGTTATCTATTGTTTCCGGGATCTCAATAGCGGTTTCCGCTGTGCCTTCTTGCAACCCGGTTATGGTGATCTCACCATTTTTCTCGACATATAAAAAAATACTATCCAAAACCTTTCCTCCTTTTTTTGCTTTTAACAACAAAAAAAGAGCCCAAAGTACTTACGTACTCTGAACTCTCAATTATTTGCTATGCCTTTATTATATCACTCAGGCAAAGATTTGTCAATCCTCATATGAAAGAGATTTCCGCATTTGGTGAGCTTGCGAAGGCATCTACAGCTATGCCCATGACATTATCCGAGATAATTATTTCTTTTATATTTTGACACTCCTCGAAAATATCTCCTTCGATACTCCTGCCTGATAGCCATTCAATCTTTTCCAGATCGTTGCAACAGGCAAAACCGCTTTGATCAACTGCAGTTTCTTTGCTTAATCTTACAGAGGTTAGACCGCTGTTCTCAAAAGCATGTGCTCCAATTCTTTTGATGTTCGAAAAATCGAATTGCGTTAAATTCGAACATCCAGCAAAACAATCGACAGAAATTACGTTGCATTTGCAATTCCATTTTACAGAACTTAGTGTTTTGCATCTGCAAAATGCCCCTTCTATAATGCATTCTATATTTTCTGGCAAGCAAACCTCTTTTAAACCACTTTCATAAAATGCAGCACGGTCAATTCTTTTGATGTTCGAAAAATCGAATTGTGTCAAATTTGAACATCTTAAAAAGCAAAAGACAGGAATTACATCACATTTGCAATTCCATTCTACTGATCTTAGTTCTTTACATTTGCTAAATGTCCATCCTGAAATGCATTCTATATTTTGTGGCAAACAAACCTTTTGTAAACCGCTCTCTGAAAATGCACATTTTTCAACTTTTTTTATTTTTGAAAAATCAAATTGAGTCAAGTTTCTGCATTTGTAAAAACAAAATGTAGGAATCACATCACATTTGCAATTCCATTTTACGGAACTTAGTGTTTTGCATCTGCTAAATGCCCCTTCTATAATGCATTCTATATTTTGTGGCAAACAAACCTTTTGTAAACCGCTCTCTGAAAATGCACGTTTTTCAATTCTTTTGATGTTCGAAAAATCGAATTGTGTCAAATTTGAACATCCCGAAAAACAATCGACTGGAATCACATCACATTGGCAGTGCCATGTGACGGATTGTAGTTTTTCACACATATAAAAGGCCTTTTCTCCTATTTTTTTTATATTTTCACCAATTTTGATATCTGTAATAGAAGTAGATCTAAAAGCCTCTGGCCCTACCTCAACTACAGGTATGCCGTTAATTGTTTCAGGTATAAAAATTGAGGTTTCTGTTAAGGCTCTTTGCAAGCCCGTTATTATAGCTTCACCGTTATTTTCGGTGTGTTTAAAAATACTATCCAAAACCTTTCCTCCTTTTTAGTTTTCAACAAAAAAAGAGTCCAAAGCACTTAACGTACTCTGAACTCAAAGTTATTTGATATGCCTTTATTATATCACACAGGCTTAGCTTTGTCAAGTGCGATTGTACAAACATAGACTATGACTTTCTTGCTTGCTATAGAAGAAAAGTTTTTTTGCAACAAGCAAAATCGTCAAGTTTTTTGTCGCTTTTGTTGCCGAGTCTTTATTCTCTTCCAGCAAGAACGCCCTCGCTTCTGTAGGTGGGGGGGGTGGATGTCGCCTTAGTTCAAAATATCCTCTGAGTTAATAATTTCTGCATCTGGAGCAGTTAACTCCAATACTTTTTCTGTATCTGCAAAAGTAAGCGACTTATTTCCGCCAAGTCCAACTACGCATCCAATAGCAAAGCCGTAAGTTGCTGGATCAGGAAAAGTAAAGTATCTTATGTATGGAACTTTTACTTTTGCTTTTTCTTTTACAAACTTAGCTACAAGCTTTTCAAAGCCTTCCATACATTCTGCAATGTTATCGGCCTCACCGCCAAATTCTTTCATTTCTTCTTTCTCAGCTTCTAGCTTTTTCTTTATTTCCTTTAAGCTCATGCTTAGCTGATAGAAGTCCATAGGCCCTGTAACTGCACAGTATTTAAGTCCCGTTTTTATAAGAATTTCTTTCTTATCCATAAAACAACGTCCTTTCTCATTTCTTGATTATTTTGGGGTTATATATATTATATCACAGGATGTCAAAACAAGCAACTATTTACTAAAACATTGACATTTCTTTTGCTTTGTGATATACTAGATTTATAAGAAAAAAGGTAATAGTTCAGAGTTTCAAAGCTCATGAACTGTTACCTTTTTTTGTTTTATATAAAAAGGAGGAATAATTATGAGTTTAAAAAAGTCATTATTAGAAACATTTAAGGGAATGTCTTTCTCATTGAGCGATGCTTATGAAAAGTTTTCATCTCATTATCCAAAGGAGCAAATAAGAGCAAGAATTTATGAATCTCTTGGAATAGCTTTTAAAAGGATAGGAAGGGGTGTATATTTTGCAAATTCAGAAGCTGAGTCTGTAGCGTTGATTGAAGGCGACGGCAGAGATCTTTCTATACTAAAAGACGGCTCTGTTGATTGCATAATCACTGATCACCCTTGGGCAGATACAAAATCAAATAAAGGTGGCAATCGTTCTTTTGCTGATTATGAGGCGTTCAGATATACCGTTGAAGATTTCAAGGAAAAGGCCAGGGTCCTTAAAGACGGTTGTTTTCTTGTTGAATTTCTGCCTGCAGAAAATGAGAGCAACTTTAACTATCTTTATGAGGTCAAGAAAATGGCTGAAGAAGCAGGTTTTCTCTATTATTCAAAAGTAGCTTGGAAAAAAGGCACTTTTGTATCTAATACAGGAAGAAAATCAAAGAATACCGAAGATGTAATGATCTTTACAAAGGGCAAATGCAGAGCTATGCGCCCGGATGTAAAAAAAGACCTTGCAGATCCTACTACCAAGCATTATATGTCGGGGTCAGCTGAAATGCTGCCGGCCTGCTTTGATGTTCAGCCGCCTGCGAAGAAAGAAAGGCTTCATCAGGCGGAAAAGCCAGTGGGACTTATGGAACAGCTTCTCAAATTGCTTACTTTTGAAGGAGAAATAGTTCTTGATCAGTTCGCAGGCTCCGGCGTTGTCGGTGAAGCTTGTATGAAAACAAACAGACTTTGCATACTTTTTGAAAAAGCGAGAGAGTTTGTAGACAAGATATCCGAAAGACTGCAGTTGAAGGGAGCTGTTGCAATATGAGTATTTTGCTTTGTACTATTATTATAATTTTTGCCCTTATAATAATCCTTATGTTCCTTAAGGGAGCAGAGGACGGCAGAGGTGATTATTTCGATGATATTATCACAGCAGAAAACGTTTCTTTAGACCGACAGCTCATTTCGAGTATAACGCTCGACGAATTGCAGGTTGAATCTGCTTTGTGTACTTTAGATACTTTCGTTTGCTATCTTCATGTTCCAAAGTCTATTCAGGACCAATTTGCTTATCTGCTGCCAAATAGCGACGGCACTACAAGCAGTGAAGACGCTTTGGATACAATATTGGTTGAATTTTGGCGAGATGAAGGAACATATCACTACGTATATCTCTTCGAAGATGATACCGTAGATGTTTCAAAGCAGTTAAGCTGTGATGAGCTTAACACTTTAGTTGAGAAAAAAAGGAGATTATTTGAAAGCACAAAAATATAAGAAAGAAAGAGCTTCCCGCATTTCTGTGGGAAGCTCTTTCTTTGTTTTAATCGAGAACAGTTCTATAAGAAATATTCTCTGTATAGTTTTCCTTTATATAAGACGCCATTTCTCGCTTTATAGTTGTCGATTGCGTCATGAACGGCAGCTTTATTGAAAATTCACCGCTTCTATAAATAGCTGAGCCATTTACTGTTGAAGCCGCCGAGAACATTTCAGCATATACTGGGTCTTTATACTTAAAGTAAAGAAAACCGCAGTCAAAGCCCATATGCTGCTCTGCCCTCCTCAAATCGCCAAAGCGTGCTTCTGCCGCCTGGATTATCTGCTCAGAATTATCATCGACCCACTGTTGCAGATCGTTGATCTTTTTCTTAGCCTGCTCCAAAGCTTTTTCTTTATCTTTTGCATTAAATGCGTTATACTGTCTCCACAGCTCTCTTGCAAGAACTGTTTCAGTATAAGGACCTATAATGTCATTAATTTCTTTTTCCGTTATATCCTCGTCGGCGTATACGCCGCAATAATTTTCGACGAGTGTGTTTTCCCAGAATAAGAAAGATAGCCCAAAAGCATTTGTGCCTCCGTCTTCGTTGGGAATAAATTTTTTTATTGTATCAGAGACCTGAGCCTTTCTTTGCATACAACTGGTTGCACGCACAAAGGCCTGTCCTTCCACAACATAGAAAGGCATGGGCTCTTCGCTCCAGCGTATAGTGCGGGTATCAAATTCTTCTTTGTCATCCTTTCTTATTGCCTTATACAGGATAGCTTCTGCTTCCTGTGCCGGACAGATGAATTCAGTAGTATAGAGTCTATACCGCTCCGAATATCTTACATAAGGAGCACCTTCATAGAGTTTATTGTCAGACCATTTTGCACTTATACAGTGCTGATCCTTAAAGGATATAGCCACCAATGGCTTATTCCCTTTGACAAACATTTTGGCCGTAGCCTTGATTTTGTTTGTCGCTATGAACATACCGTTTTTATATTCGGTGTAAAACCCCTTATACCAGGAGCCTTTGCGAATAATTTTTCCCATAGCCGTTGTAAGTTCTTTTTTATCTTCATCGGAATATTCTTCAATGAATTCCTCCAATGTAAGCTTAATATCCGGTTCCATTTTGTCAATTGAAGCCATTATTCTGGTTGATATAAGGTTCAGGATATGACTGGTCTCTTTTTTGAGCCACTTTTCCGTATGGCCTTTTTCTACAACAAAGCTGTTGCAGCACCAGCCAGTTTCAGATGCCAAATATTCGGCTATTTCATCGATATCCATTTCTCTTGGGATATCTATTTCTTTGGGAAGCCCTGTATCCTTGCTATCCCAATCTATATTTGTGATGTACATGTTATTCTTCCTTCCTTCCTTTTAGGTCTTCTTTCAGCACATAAGCAGCCTGTCTCTCATCATAAATAAAATTCTCATCATCAACCAGCTTTTCAAGCAGGCTAATTACCTGAGATTTAAGCACTTTGCTGTCTCTTTTTTCCGTGGATGCAAGCTCGTCCAGCTGAACATTAATGTAAATATTGTCAGCGGCGTCCAAGCATACCTCTGATATGTTGCCAAGGTATACTCCGTTTTTCGTATCTGCCAAGATGTTTACCTCGGCAATTTCATCATATTTTGATAGTTTGTTTATCAGTTCTTTGTTCTTCATAAAAAACTCCTTTCTTTAGACTGCTGCTCTGCAAACCGGCTGAAATGAAATTTCGCCGTTATTGCATGTAATAGCAATAGTGTTGTCTGCAATGACAAATGTCATTTCCTTAATTTCGAGTTCCGGATAATAAGACATTATCCAATTCTTATATCCCTCGACTTCCTGAAGGCTCATTGAGCCTCCTACAATTGTAAATTTCATTAATATTTCCTCCTTCTTTATTTTTTGCAAAAAAAATAAGCCCAGAGTTAAAAACTCTAGACTTATCAATACTATTTTACATCTCTATTGTATCATAATGGCGCAAATTTGTCAAGCGTTGTACATACTTTATTTTAAAATCAGAGAACAAGAGAATATATAGCCCAAGCAAATAAAGCGGCTATCGCCGCAATTATTAAATAAACAATCACCTTATGCTTATGACAAAATACCCATTCGCTTGGACACTCACCTGATTCGCTCTCAGCGAGGCTTAAAGCCTCTTTTGAAGCTTTTTCTTGGGATAAGGCTCTTGCTGATACTGTTTCTCTGATCACTACCCTGCCGCCAGCTTCCTCCGAAGATGTAACTATGTTGGGATAATCAGCTGTGCTTAAATAGTATTCCACAGTATCCCCTACACTAATACTTTCATATTCAGCTTTGGTAACATCAACCATACACTCATCATCAGTTATTACAAGTGTATAACTTTTATCATTTTCACCCTCGTGCTTAGTTTTGTCTTTAACCACTCCAGTTATTTTTTCTGATGTAAGTGCTCTATCATTCAAAATATTATTCCAATCGGAAACATTTTTATCGGCGTTTCCAATAATGCTATAGTATATTATAAAGATTGTTAGAAGAAGAATTGCAAATACCGTAAGTCCAAAAACCGAATAATCAAAGAAGTCTTTTATTTTTTTTCCTCTAGTCGGCATTTCTATTGATTCATTACAATATGATTCATTATAATATGTTTCTTCTTTCTTGAGCTGATCCATTTTTTCTTTTCCTCCTTGTATGCGGCTAAATTTGTTTGCATTTTTGCTCTGCTCTTATATCTATTATATCATATAATGCAAAAATCCAAAAATTCAGAAAATAAGATATTTTTTTTGAAAAAAGGCTTGACAAATCTCTTAATATGTGTTATTATATAGTTGTTAAAGAAATTATGTATAAAAGTAGAGAGTTCTTAAAAGATAAGAGCTCTTTTCTTTTTATACTTTATATATATAAAGTGTGGAGTTTCTTATCTAAGTTGATTAGGGAAACGCACACTTATTTTTTTATGTGTTTTTCTATATATACAAAAAACGCTTTACATATAATCAACTTGCAGCATCCAGGCTGCGGATCTCTTTTATCTGCACTTCTGGATAAGTGCAGTTGATATATAAAAATAAAATTAAGGAGGAAAAGCTATGTCAAAGAAACATGGCTCCAAAGACTTTCGCTTTCAGCGAGAATTTGCTGGAAAATGCGAACGATATTTTGGAAGTGTAGCTGCATATGCAGAAACGCTTTCCGAAGAAAAATCTTATAGGTTTGAAAGCAAAAAAGCCTATAAGAAAAATAAAAACATAGAGGAGGAATAAAAATAGTAAAGAGAGACAACCACAGAAATGCGGTTGCCTCTTTTTTTGCAAAAAAAGAAGAGCAAAGTAACTGCTTTGCTCTTCTTTTCTTCTTTTTATAGTGAAACTTTGATTTTCACTTTCAGATCAACACGAGATTTGGTTAAACTTTTGCAAGATAGCTTTACGTCTTGTACAACTAAACCCTGTGGCGGATTATTCTCGTATGTATTTGTTATTTTTTCTTTGAGCTGTTTTTTCTTTTCATTGTTTTCAAGCTCATATGCTGCAGCATAAACAAGATTGATCACAAGCGAATTATCTTCCTGCGGCTCCCCTACTTTTGTTATATACATGCGTGCAGGATCCCAGCTCTTTTCATAATCTTTTATGGTTCGTGAAAAAATATTGTCATAATCTGCCGCCCAGTCGTACACTTTGCTTGTTATAACATCATCCACATATCTCTTATAGTTAACAAGAACACAATAGCAAGACTGCTTATGCTTAAGAAAATATTCCTCTACCTGTTTGATGTAGCCAGAATCGGTTATTCCCACTTCTTCCAGTTGCTTTTTTATGGTTTTTGACGATTTCTCTATCAAGAGATTCCTCTTTGGAATACTATATCCATAGCTGCGAGTATAATATTTGCTTTTAGGCCTGATTTCTATCTTTTTCATTTTTGGGTTTTCCTCCTTGTTTATTTTTTTACTGTGCCCCGAGATAAGGGGCACAGCTGATTGTAATAGATTAACCATAGTTGTTGTAGGCAAAGTCTTCGCACATATCATATGGCATTACGAAGCCATAGTATGCTATGCGTGACGTTGTTGTTTCGACGATCTGATTAGAACGTGCTTTATGCCAGATGAGCCAGCTGTGCTGCCGCCACAAACCATCGTCAGACAAGGCATAACCTGTACAGATGTTTGTGATGTCTTTGTTCTGTTCCCAGAGATTTGATGCGTTGGAATGGCAATGACTTGGTTCGCCTTTCATATGCTTCACATTATTGCCAAGCCAAAATTGTCCATATGAAAGGATATTGTCCAGATCTTCTTCATAGTCTGGCAAGCAAACAGCTTCACCTGCAAAGTCGAGCATTTTGGTTCGCAGCTCGAATAATCTGTCATCCATTTGAGGATGCATCTGTTGCATTTTCTCTAGGGTATTCTGTCCCCAAAAACGTTCCTTACAGCGACTCTTCCAATCTTCACTCATCGGATTCCATTTTACAGAGCCTTTGATGTGTTCACTCTTTACTTCGCTGTAAATAAGACATTTGTCATAGAACGCTTTATCTGGGATATTTGTTATGCTTGATTTACCACCAACAATAACTCTTGTACCGCAGGTCTTTTGCAAGGTCTGCATTTCTTTTTCGGTCATAATTACCTCCATTTCATCTTTTAATCAACGTGCGAGTTGATGACGTTAACACCCGTAGTTAAAGCTTCAGGTCTTCTTTATACCAGTATTTATCACCTATAGATACGTGTTCCAGACACCAGTCTGCAACTGTTAACGCTTTAAAATTGTCGCTTTCAAAAAGTTGTTTGCCAAGCTCATAAGCCTTTTGAGGCGATGATGTATCGATGTTGTAGTACATGCGACCATCTTTCAGCCAGTATTGATGTTCGTATTTCTGAAGGCCGTTGCATTCTATCGGTCCGATGTCAGCGTCTTCGTTGTCGATATAACCATGTACAACGAAAGCAACTTCGTATGTCTGCATTTCTTTTTCGGTCATAATATACCTTCCTTTCAATTTTTATTGATTTCAGATGCCGTAGCAAGAGCCACAAGAGCACCCGCCTCGGTTATATTATCGGATGCGGTTATCATATTTTCAAGAAGATTGAGAAAAGCATCGCCTTCACCGTGTTCCTTTTCGGGGTCCACCTTGAAATACTCTGGTATAAGTACTTCGATGTTTTCCATTTTACCAATACATTTAACACTGTCTGTATCGCCTCTTGCAATAGCCGTTTCTTTTGCATATGTTATTGCCTTATCTCTATCCACAGCGTTAAAATAGTTTTTGTTGCTGATATTGGAGTTATAGAACTCTTCAATAAACATAGCTGTGCCGCCGTGATTATGGCCAAGCCCGAACGTGTTAACAACATATCTTGGTTCACCGCATTCTTTCCACAACTCACCGTCCAAAGAAATATACTTATTTGCTCTAGCCTGCATATTATCAACTATTTCAGATAGATTGTCACTTATATATACTGATTTATCTGAAAAGAGATTTTCTTTTTCATATAAAGAATATCTGTACAGATCAGACTTGATATCAGCAATAACGTATTTGAGCTCCGTCTGTGCAGTACTTATAGCAGCTCCATAGCTTGCACGGCAGAACTTATAGAACTTTCCGTTATGCACACGATATGGCTCGGCAAACATCTTGTACTCACCTTTTCCGTCGAAATCAGTACTTGTCGTCGCCCCTTCATATACGGTTTTCATATCGTGCACTACTGCTGCGATAGGACACTCAGCTTTTGCAAGTTCTTTTATTGCAAACTCACAGATTCCCTCCCATGTTCTTGCAAGTGGCTTCCTGCACCTACTTGTTCTGAGGTATTTTTCCTCATATGTGAAATCAACTTTTAAATTCATTCTAAAATGCCTCCTCTAACTTATTCTTCAAAACAAAAAAATAAGTCCAAAGCACATTACTGTACTCTGGACTTAAATAATATCATTTTGACACTTTTATTGTATCACACTTAAGAAATTTTGTCAATGATTTTTTCAACGTTTGCAAAATAGTTGTCGCTCTGATAATTAAGATTCCACGCAATTTCCCAAAACGAAATGAAGTTATCATTATATAGGAAACAAGGAGTCGTACTTTCCCTTTTTGCCATATCATATATAGCATCCCAGTTGATAGTATCGTTTGTATCACAGTTCTGACCAGCCAGCACCATACTCATCAAGTATTGGCTGTATAGCCGATATAACTTTTTCTTTATACTGCTTGCTTATAACACACACGTCTTTTATCGGAAAAGAATTGTGCTTACTGTGATACATAGCAGTTATTTCTACTGTTTCAGGAGCATTTGTGACTTCCACATCTTCAAAGCAAATATCCACCTCTTCAGCAATATTATACTTGCCTTCTTTGTGGATATTGTCAAGAGCTTCCTTTACTGCTTCGACCGCATTTCGTATGAACATATCGTCCATTACCGAATCTTTAACATAAAGCTCAATGTCATCACACTCGTCACTGAAGAACAGTGTAAGATTCGAAACTTTAATAAGGTTTGGAGAGTTTTCATCTTCGCCGGTATATACAAAAAACTCTTCCCATTTGAAATTTCCGCCCAGAAATGCTTCTGCAATATCTTCATCCGTTACATCTTCGTCGAGCCCCCATACATCAAAAGTGACATCGTGGTGAGAAACAGATATTACTAATGAGCTTGCGAGAAAATCGAAAACTTTTTCATTGTTGTGCTTATCATAAATTCGATATTCCCCCGCACTTGGCTTCTCGATAATTTCCTTATTGAAAGTTGCTATAAATGACATTCCGTTCAATTTCATTTTTATTAAAACCGCCTTTCTGATAATTTTTGATATATTTTGTTCTGAAGAACGGACAATCAAAACTGATCATCAGATCCCCAGCTGTTAACTTATATTTTCTTTCACACAAGTCGCTATGTGGATAGCAAGTGCTTGTGTATGCATTGTAGTTTTTGCATCTTTTACATTTATTCAATCGCACACTTCCTTTCTTTTTTTGTATACAAAAAAAGAGTCCAAAGTATTAAATACTCTGAACTCTAATATAGCTTTTGTTACATTTTTAGTATATCACGTATCAGATGAAATGTCAAGAGCTATGAGGGCTTTTCTGCTTTTATATTTGTTTTTTTCGCTATATAAAGCTGAACTCCGCATTTGGGCAGTCTTGAAAAGCATTTGCTTCAATGTTTTGCACTTGGTCTGATATATTGACCGATTTTAAATTTTCACAATTTGCAAAAGTATAAATGTTTATTGACTCGTCTGAAAGCCATTCAACTTTAACTAACGATTTACAATCTTGAAAAGCAAACGGTTCCACTTTCTGTATATTGTGAAACAGATTTGCCTCCTGAAGTCTACTTCCTGCAAACGCCCCTTCGTGAATGCTTTCAACGCTTGAAAAATCGAACGTCGAAAGAGATAAACAATTGTAAAAACAATACTGAGGAATGTTTTTTATTTGCGCATTCCAATGAAATGTTTTTAATAACTTGCACTCTCTAAAAGCCAATTCTCCAACTTCCTGTATATTGTGAGGCAGATTCACCTCCTGGAGTCCACTTTCTGCAAATGCCCCATCGTCGATGCTTTCAACACCTGAAAAATCGAATATCGAAAGCGACGCACAATTGACAAAGCAACGCTGAGGAATGTTTTTGGTCTGTGCATTCCAACGAAATGCTTTTAACGATTTGCAACTGCTAAAAGCAAAATCTCCAACTTTCTGTATATTGCGAGGCAGATTTACCTCCTGAAGCCCACTTCCTTCAAACGACCATTTACCAATACTTTCAACACCAGAAAAATCGAACGTCGAAAGCGATACACAACGGGAAAAACATCTATAAGGAATAGTTTTGCAATGATCGTTCCAGATAACCGATGTGAGGCTTTGGCAATCTTCAAATGCGCCTGCGTCTATTGCCCTTATATTCCCCCCGATTTTAATGCTTGTAATGGAACTTTCTTTAAAAGCCTGATAGGCTATCACTGTAACAGGCATATTGTCTATTGTTTCAGGTATGGCAATAGAGGCAGTGGTTACGCCTTCTTGCAACCCGGTTATCATAATTTGGCCGTCTTCCTCTACATATTTAAAAATATTATTCAAAGTTTCCCCTCCAGTTTTTTATAAAAAAGAGTCCATAGAACTTGCTTAATGTACTCTGAACTCTTATACATGTTTATTATGATCAAGCCGCCTAACTCATGACTAAAGTTACGAGTTAGGCGGCTTGGCACCAAGTTCATTTCTATCCAAATATCTGCAGCCAATGCAGATAGGTGTTATAGATAAGTTTTGGCGTCCCTATTTTTAGATTAAATTCTTCTTCAAATAATGCTTTAAGCTGACTGCTCTTGAGGGATTGCATACTTTGAACATTCTGCTCGTACTGTTTCATTTTGAAAAACAGAGCCGAACGCTTTAGAGTCAGCACGCTGAATTCCTTTCGAATTAGATGATCACAATGACTGTTGAGATTTGAATAAGATAGCTCTTCACAAGCCTTACTAGCAAATCCCGCATCTACCTTGCCGTCACCTGACTTTGAATGATCAACATTTTCTCTTTTGATAAGATACTTTGTGTTGCAGCATTGCTTATCTTGAAAGCTTAGTTCGCATAACTCAAAGAAACTTTCAGGATAATTGTCAAAAACAATTCCGCCAACACTAATAGTTTTGTTTTTTACATCCACGCTTGCTGCTTCAATGATCGGGATATATTCTTCTGGCATTCCCAAGTAAATCAGCAATACGGCCAGCATTTCATAAATATAGTTTTCCTTAATATAGCTGTCCGACATTAAATAGCCGTATAGATCTTCATAGCTCGCAAAGAATTTCTCGGAAAACTTTGGATTGGCTTTCATTATATCATCTGAGCTTGTGCCCTCTTTTATTCTAATTATTCTGCTAAACATGCATAACGCCCCTTTTTATTATAATTCTTTAGTTTTATTGTTTTTTATAAGTTTGCTTTGTGAACTGTTGGTACAAGTTCCTCTGAGATATCTTTATTAACGTAAATAGGCGGGAGATACTTAATGATGAGCTTTCTCTTCTCTGGCTCCGATCTACTGCCTGTCCAATAGCTGTGATAATGACCTCTTCGAATATGAGGCACTTTACTTGTTCCTGTACCTGTGCTATTACTCTTATTACTCAGATATATCTTCTTAGCGTGTTTGATCTGGTTCCCAAGGCGATATCCTACGAGATTTTTATTTACTGTTTTCTTTTTTTGCTGACTCTTTTTCTTGTTTGCCGGTTTAGCAGCTGTTGCATTTATCTTTATACGTTCTACCTCAGCATCCTGTGAACATATATATACGATCAAAGGCATCGTCAGCCTTACTAATTCGGATACTTCCCTTCTCATAAGCTCTGGTAAATCTGGTCTTATATCAAATTCCTTGTCCCTCTCTTTGTATATATCCTCTAGGGTTTTATCATCATAGTATAAAGGAATAAGGCAATACTTATAGTCGCTCTCAGGGGTATTTTCCAAAAAGAATAAGCCAAGTTCTGGCCTGTTCTCTCTTGACAGCTCCAATGATACAAAGACACCCCTATATTCTATACCGCCCGGACCTTTTATGATATTATCAATAAAGAACGCAGGAAAGGGGAGATTGTCTGAAATAGCCCGTATTGGAAGCACTTTATCATCAGTATCCTTTTGCAACACTTCTACAAGCTCATCACTGAATTTGTATATTTGTTTATACAGTTGCCAGTTATACATATATTCCAGGTTGATGCCATTGCTTTTTGCTGCGTTCATACATTCATAGTAAAGTGGATCATTTGGCGTTGATCCTGAGAAATCCGTATCAAACACTATTTTAACAGCTTCACTTAGTGTTATAAGTCCATAAAGATTGTTTTTTTCGCAGTTTTTAATCTTATTATATGGCCTTTTTATGGTCCCTTTTCCAACATTCAAATACCATTCTAAGCGTTGTTGTGGAAAAGGAAGTGTATCATTTTCATGAAACTTATCATCTTTCAAAATTATTCCTCCTCTTTTTCTTTTATATTATTATATCATATTTCAGCAAGCAAAAAAAGTGCTGTATGTGCATATTATTGTATTATGTTGCACTTTGTCTTTACTGCTATCTTAATATGTACAAAAAGAGTCCAAAGCACATTATATTGTACTCTGAACTCTTATATGTGTTTTATTATATATTTATTATATCACGCCAGCTGAACTTTGTCAACCAGTTATACAAAAGTGATTTCAATATTTGGGCAGTCTTTAAAAGCGTCAGTTTCAATAGAGCAAACTTTATCTGAAATAATGACTTCTTTTAGCTTCTGGCATTTTTCAAAGACGTAATCATGTATTGAACAATCAGCATTCCATTCTACTTTTTTTAAATTATGGCAGCTTCGGAAAGCTCCTTCTTCAATTTCCTTCACATTATCCACCAAATAAATTTCTTTTAGCCCACTTGATGTGAATGCATATTTACCAATGTTTTGGACATATGCAAAATCAAAAGTATTTAGCTTTGAACAGTTAGCAAAACACCTTTCAGGAATACCACATTGTGCATACCAAGTAACTGACATAAGCTTGTTACATTGAAAAAAAACCAATGGCTCTATTTTTCTTATGTTTTGTAACAAATCAACTTTTTCTAAGCCACTACCTGAAAAGGCAAACTCACCAATAGTTTCTACGTTAGCAAAGTCAAACTTTACAAGTTTGGAACAATTAAAAAAGCACTCAAAGGATATGCCACATTGGGCATTCCAAATCACCGATGAAAGCTCATTGCAACATCTAAATGTTCCTAAACCGATTTTCTCTATATTATATGGCAGAATAACCTCCGTCAATCCGCTATACATAAATGCATCATTTCCTATAGCAGCAATATTATCAAAATTAAACGTAGAGAGTTTTAAACAGTATGCGAAACACAGCTCCGGTATATCACATTGAGCATGCCAATCTACTGATGAGAGTTTTTCACAGTTTCTAAAAGCTTCTCCTTCAATTTTTTTTATATTGTTTGGCAAATATACTTTTGTTAGGCCACTTGCCACAAATGCCGCCTGATCTATAACTTCGACATGAGCAAAGTCAAATTCTGAAAGATTTGTGCAATTACAAAAACAGGAATTAGGTATTTTGCAATGGGCTTTATATACAACTGATACGAGTTCTTTGCAGTCTTCAAATGCTGCAAGCTCTATATTTTTAATATTTTCTCCGATTTGAACACCTGTGATATGGCTTTTCTTAAAAGCTCTTTCAGCTATTTGCGTTACTGGTTTTCCGTTGATCTTTTTAGGTATTATAATTGATGTTTCTATAGTATCATTCTTCAAGCCAGTTATTATAATTTGATTATCTAATTCAGTGTAATCAAAAATATCTGTATTCATATTTACTCCTCTCTTTTATAAATTATACAACAAAAAAGAGTTCAAAGCACATTGTATTGTACTCTGAACTCTCAATTATTTGCTATGCCTTTATTATATCACACAGGCTTAGCTTTGTCAACTGCTAGACAAAGGTGATTTCCGCATTTGGCGAGCTTACAAAGGCATCTACGGCTATGTCCATGACACTATCCGAGATGAATATTTCTTTTATATTTTTGCACTCCGCAAAAATAGTTTTTTCAATATTTCTATCTGATAACCATTCGATCTTTTCCAGATCGTTGCAACAGGCAAAACAGTTTTGATCAACTGCAGTTTTTTTGCTTAATGTTACAGAGGTTAGTCCGCTGCGCCAAAAAGCATATGCTTCAATTTTTTTGACGCTTGAAAAATCAAATTTTGTTAAATTCGAACATCTAACAAAACATTCGACGGGAATTACATTACATTTACAGTTCCATATGACTGTTCTTAGTATTTTACAACAGCTAAAAGCCTTTTTTGAAACAACTTCTGTATTTCCTGTCAAGCAAACCTCTTGCAAACCGCTTTCATAAAATGCACGTCCTCCAATTTTTTTGATACCCGAAAAATCGAATTGCATTAAATTTGAGCACCCAAAAAAACAACCGACTGGAATCACATCACATTTGTGGCTCCATGTGACAGACCTTAGTTTATTACACATATAAAAGGCCTTTTCTCCTATTTTTTTTATATTTGCACCAATTTTGATATCTGTAATAGAAGTAGATCTAAAAGCCTCTGGCCCTATCTCAACTACAGGTATGCCCTCAATTGTTTCAGGGATAACAATTGAGGTAGTGACTACGCCTTCTTTCAAGCCCGTTATTATAACTTCGCCGTTAATTTCTTTGTATATAAAAATACTATTCAAAACTTTTCCTCCTTTTTAGTTTTTTCAACAACAAAGAGTCCAAAGCACTTAACGCACTCTGAACTCTCAATTATTTTCTATGCCTTTATTATATCACTCAGGCTTAGTTTTGTCAACTGCTAGACAAATGTGAATTCCACATTAGGACAGCCTCGAAAAGCATCTTGGCTGATGCTTTTCACTTTATCTGATATAATTACTTCTTCAAGGTTTTTGCAATTTTCAAAAACTTTGTCAACTATTGAATGGTCGGATAGCCATTCAACTTTTTTTAACTTGTCGCAATAAGCAAAACACCTTTTACCCACTTCTACTCCTTTATTTAATGTCACAGAAGTTAGACCACTATGTTTAAAAGCGTCATCTCCCAGCTTTTTTAAATTTGAAAATTCAAATTGTGAGAGTTCAGAACATTTTCGAAAGCAACCTGCTGGAATCTCATCGCATTTGCAGTCCCATACTACTTTTTTAAGGTTTTTACATTCTGCAAAAGCATATTCCGACACATATGTTATATTTTCAGACAAGTAGAGCTTTTGAAGACCACTTTTCTGAAACGCACGTTTCTCAATATTTTTTATTTTTGAAAAGTCAAATTGTCCCAACATGCCGCAATTTTCAAAGCAATGCTCTGGAATTTCATTGCATTTGCAGTTCCAGTCTACCTTTTCGAGCTGTTCGCAATTTTTAAACGCACTATCTGAGATTTTTTCTACGTTCGCAGGCAAGCAAATCTTCTGCAAACCACTTCCTTCAAAAGCAATTTGCCCTATAGCTTTTGTTTTTTTAAAGTCAAAGTCAGCTATTCTTAAGCAACCTGCAAAACAACCATAAGGTATTTCACATGGGGCATTCCAAACAACAGATTTGAGATTTTTGCAATATGTGAATGCAGAAAGTCCTACTTTCTTTATGTTCTTTCCAATTTTGATATCTGCAATGGTTTTCCCCCAGAAAGCTGTTTTGCTTATTTGGGTAACAGGCATATCATTAATGGCTTCAGGTATTACAATACATGAGTCCGTAACATCACCTTTCAGCCCGGTTATTATAATTTCTCCGTTTGCCTTTTCATATGTAAAAAAAATATCCAAAGTATTACCTCCTTTTTTTAGTCTTGATGACAAAAAGAAGTTCAAAACACATAACGTACTCTGAACTCCTTTATGTTTATCTATGCGTCCATTATATCACGCCGGCCGAACTATGTCAACCTCCTTATTTGCTCGATATATCATATTTACTAATAATATAATCGCAATCAAATTTTTCACCATCTTTTGAAAGTGTGATCTTTGGCTCTTTATCCTCAAATCCAGAGTCCAATCCATATTCTTTCGCTATTTCAAGAGCTTCTTCTTCTGAATTTGCCTCAACAGAGACTTTGAAATTTTCGCTTTTAAAGGAAGCGGTATATAATTTAGAACCTTCAATGATTGCCAATTGTTCCATATCCATGTCCCAAATGGCATCAGCAAGTTGCTCACACATTGTCGGTGAATGATTCTCCTCACACCAGACGCAGCTACACGTCTGCTGTCCGTAACGGTATATTCCGAGGTTAAATCCCATATCTTCGTCCGCATAATACACCATAAATGACATATCTGGGTTATCCTGAAGCAATTTTTCAAAAACCGGGAAAGGTGCCGACCATGCTGTAGAAAAACTGATCACGCTTTTATCAAACGCATATCTCGAGTAGTTATACGAGTTCCACTTCGTTCCCCAGTTATGGACACACCAGTTATACCATGTATCATAACCATATTTTTCGAGATTGGAGATATATTTTTCTCCCTCTTGTACTGATTTCAAATCGGGAGCTTCGTTGCTGCCACAACTTTCTTCCTTAAAAAAACTACTTTTCCCCAGCACAGACAGTATGTGCTGAAATCTCTCTGAATCCCATTTTTTATACCCCACAACAGTAATTGCCGAATGTGGATTCACGGCGACCAAATATGCTGTCATCCAGTCCTTCTTTCGTGAAGTTTCTGTTATATCCAACTCAGCTGGCATAGGTATCAGCTGATTAAAGTCGAAAATTGTTTCACCATTTTCGACTTTTACATATTTCTTTTCAAAAAGATCAGCCATCTCCTCATTTTCAAATTTTATTATACTCATAATGTGATTTGGCATAATAATTTTCCTCCTTTTTTTTATTAAAGTATTTTATAACAAAAAAAGAGTCCAAAGCACTTAGTGTACTCTGAACTCTTATATATTTGTCTATGTGTCTATTATATCACATCCGCCTAGCTTTGTCAACTGCTAGACAAATGTGAACTCCGCATTTGGGCATGCATCAAATGCATGACATTCTATATTTTTTATTTGGTCTGATAGAATTACTGTCTTGAGGTTCTTACAATTAAAGAAGCATCTGAAGGGAATGTCATGTTCGTTGCTCCAGAAAACCATTGTAAGTTCCTCACAACATTTGAAAGCATATGTTTTTACATCTTTCACGCTGGAAGGGATAATTACTTTTTTTAACCCACTCTCAGCAAATGCAGAGCTATTAACTGTCTCAACATTTGTAAAATCAAAATACGAAAGTGATGTGCATTCTGCAAAACAGCGAAATGCTATATCTGTGAGTTTCGAATAGCTGACATTATTGAGATTTGTACATCCCCAAAAAGCACCGCTGCCCAAAAATCTCACATTTTTTCCAATATTAACGCTTTTAATCGTTTCATTGTCCGTAAAAGCATTAGCGTCGATATGGGTTACGGGTTGTCTGTCTATATTATCTGGTATTTCGAGGTGGGATACCCTCTCGTTTCTCTTCAACCCCGTAATTATTATTCCACCGGCTGACGATTCTTTATACTCAAAAATGTTCTTGCTCAATTCTTTTTTCCTCTCTTTTATTTTTTTGTCAAGCAAAGCATATTCACGCCGCTTGAATCAGGATCATATAGGTACAGCTGCTGGTTTTTACAGACCTTGCTATATTCTTTTTCTCCCTGAAAGTCATCGACAACTCTCTTTTCCTCTGCGTCCATATTATTATATGCTTTCTTACCATACTCAGGCGGCAGCCAGCTGCGTTTTTTTCCAACATATATATTCAAGGCATCTACAAGATATTTGTATTCGTCCTTGAACTTTATATGAGCTGTTCCCTTTTTATATACGGTCAGATAAAAATATTTGAATTCTATATTTCTTGTGGCTCCAGCCGTATTAGCATAACGCACAATGCCCATTATATTTGAAAGATCTGTTGCACGACCGTCCAAATAGTTAAAGACCTTTTCAATATCTCCTATTGCGGCTTGTACCCCATATTCATTTAAAGTATTTCCACAAAATCCACCAAAGACGTTATATACGGGAATGATACACTTATAGTTTACTTTATGCGCCTTGTTTGTTTTCCATCCGTTATAATAATGAATGTTATTTTTGCACTCATCATAATAGGCGTGTTCAACAGAAAGCTTATCAAATATATTTTCAACTTCATTCTTAACACCGTCTATGAGTTCTACATTCATTCTGGCAATGACTCGTTTAACGTTGTATTCATTGAAATCATACTCGCTCATTTCGGTTATCATTGAACCAAAGTCGGATTTCATCTGTTCTGTGAACTTTGATATCAGTTCTTCGTGATGCAGAAGCTTGTACCAATACTTATACCTTATGCTGTTCATCAATGCATTAATATCATCAGTTTCTCCTCTGCCGTTTATCTTTAATTCAATAATTGGATGAGAATAAGGCTGTTGGTCATATTTATCCAAAATATATGGCTTTATTGCGTTGTATTCTTCTACAAACCTTTTGCATAGACTGCATTCAAAATTATATTCCGATATAAAGCGTTCTATGTAATTCCCTGATGTTACATCCGTAGGCTCCCCTTTTGCTGTTTGTTCTTCTTTTTCTGCCTTTTTCAGATCTTCTATGATCTTCGACTTCTCCATTTTATGTGGGATATCGACCCACACTACGGCAACCTCAACATTTGTTGTCCTTTCTGCGTGCGTGAAAGCATTAGAAACATATTTTACAGAAGCGTTATACTGTTTCAATTTTTTCAGAAGTTCTTTCCTCTCTGCCGAATATGGGTTTTTTATAGTTTCGGCATTTAAAAGGCAGCAAATCTGTCCACCGTTTCGTTGTAGATCTAAAGCCCTAAGTAGGTGTTTACATCCCTCACGATAAGGGGGGTTGAGTGTCAACAAATCGTAACTTGATTGAGTTTGAAATGTTAGAAAATCATTGTAAACAACTTTGTATCCTTTGCCAAGCAGTACACTTATCAAAGTCGGGTCCTTTTCTATACATTCTATATTCAGCCGGTTGTGATTTCTTATCAGACGACAATGCTTGAGATTATCAAGCAGGTCTCCCTTACCTGCGCTAGGCTCAAGCACTGTATTTACATTTTTCCAATCAATCCCCGCAAACATAATGCCAGCAAGTTTTGAAGGCGTTGGATAAAAATCATCATTTTCTCCATTGGTCAACATTTTACAAGAAATATGCCTTTCCTTCTTTTTTGGGGCCCTATATGAGCACCCATTTTTCTTTACCTTGTCTTCCAAAGCTTTTCTGCAAGCCGCTAAAGTTGAAAAGTCCTCATATTCAGCAGAAGTTCTGTCGTAATCAAGAATTGGATCGTGTTCAATTAGAACTCCGAAACTATATGGTTTCTCTTTTGAGGGATCATATGTTATCACCCCCACTGGATCGGCTCCTGAATAAGCATAAAACTTTTGTGTTGCATATGTTCCTTTTCCTTTTATAAGTTCAAACATTATTGTTTTCCTCCTTTTTTAGTTTTTTACAACAAAAAAAGAGCCCAAAGCACGTAACGTACTCTGAACTCTTATATATTTGTTTGCTATGTGATCATTATAACACATACACCTAGCTTTGTCAAGTGCTAGACAAAGCTGATTTCTGCATTAGGAGATGCCGCAAAGGCACCTACGGCTATGTTCATGACCTTATCAGAGATAAGTATTTCTTTTATATTTTTGCATTCCGCAAAAATATTTTTTTCAATACTTTCATCTGAAAGCCATTCAACTTTTTCCAAATCGTTGCAACAAGCAAAACAGCCATGACCAACAGCAGTTCCTGTGCTTAATGTCACAGAGGTTAGACCGCTGTAAATAAAAGCACGTTCTTCAATTTTTCTTACGTTTGAAAGGTCGAATTCTTTTAAACTTGAACATCTTGCAAAGCAAGTATCAGGAATCACATCCCGTTGGCAATTCCATTCGACAAATTGTAATTTTCTGCATTCGTAAAATGCACTGTCATATACGTTTTTTATGTTTTTCGCTAAGCGAACCTCTTGCAGTCCGCTATTGCGAAATGCAGATTGCCCAATTCTTTTGGCATTTGCAAAGTTAAATTTTGTTAATTTCAAACAGCCCTCAAAACAATTTGACGGAATTAGTTCGCACTTATGGGACCATGTGGCAGATTGAAGTTCTCCACATCTTTCAAATGCTCCCACTAAAACTACATTTATATTTTCCGGTAAATTAACCTCTTGCAAACCGCTTCCCTCAAAAGCGTGTTTGCCGATTTTTTCGATACCTGAAAAATCAAACTGCTTTAAATTTGTACATTCGTAAAAACAATCGGCGGGGATCACATCACATTTGCAGTTCCATGTGACGGATCGTAGTCCGTTACATGTGCTAAATGCCCATTCAGAAATTGATTCTACCGTTGCTGGTAAATCAACTTTTTCTAAATCGGTTAACTCGAAGGCATGTGATCCAATTTTTTTTATGCCTGCAAAGTTAAAACTTTTTAGCTTTCTGCACACTGCAAAGCACGAGTCAGGGATTTCATCGCATTTACAATTCCATGTAGCGAATTGTAAATTTCTGCATTCGTGAAAAGCCCTTTCATATACTTTTTCTACAGTTGCTGGTAAATCAATCCTTTGCAAACCGCCTTGGTTAAAAGCGTCTTTGCCTATTGATTTAATGCTCGAAAAATCGAAGGCTTTTAAATTTGAACACTTAAAAAAGCAATCGGAAGGAATGACATTACATTTGCAATGCCATATAACGGAATGCAGTTCGCTACATCCGTCAAAAGCCCCCTCTGATACAACTTCAATATTTTCAGGCAAGCAAGCCTCTTGTAGCCCGCTGGCTCTAAAGGCATATCGTCCGACCTTTTTTATGGCCGAAAAGTCAAAGGTTTTTAAATTTTCGCAAAAAAAGAAACACCCATCGGGGATTTCATCACATGTACCATTCCATGTGATGAAATGGAGTTTGCAACAGTAGCCAAAGGCTTCTTCACCTATTTTTCTTATATTTGCACCGATTTTTATATCGGTAATATTAGAAAGTTTAAAAGCCCTTGGGCCTATCTCAACCACAGGCATATTGTCTATTGTTTCAGGTATAACAATTGACGTATTTGATACGTCTTCTTGCAAGCCAGTTATTATTACCTCATTTTTGTTTTTTTTGTATTTAAAAATGTTCATAATTTTTTTCTCCTCTTTTTTAGTTTTTTGTAACAAAAAAGAGTCCAAAGTACTTAACGCACTCTGAACTCTTATATGTTGGTTTATGTGTTTATTATATCACATCCGCCTAGCTTTGTCAAGTGCTAGACAAAGCTGATTTCTGCGTTAGGTGAGCTTGCAAAGGCATCTACGGCTATGTCCATGACACTATCTGAGATGAATATTTCTTTTATATTTTTGCACTCCGCAAAAATATTTTTTTCAATATTTCTATCTGATAGCCATTCGATCTTTTCCAGATCGTTGCAATAGGCAAAACAGTTTTGATCAACTTCATTTTTTTTGCTTAATGTTACAGAGGTTAGTCCGCTGCGCCCAAAAGCATATGCTTCAATTTTTTTTACGTTTGAAAGGTCGAATTGTTTTAAATTTGAACATCTTTCAAAACAAACATTCGGAATCACATCACATTGGCAGCGCCATGTGACGGAATGTAGTTCGCTACATCCGCAAAAAGCCTTATTTGAAATGCTTTCTATGTTTTTTTGTAAGCGGACCTCTTGCAATCCGCTATTACTAAATGCATATTGTTCAATTTTTTTGGCGTTTGCAAAGTTAAATTTTGTTAATTTCAAACAGTCGGCAAAACAATTTGCCGGAATTAGTTCGCACTTATGGGACCATGTGACAGATTGAAGTTCTCCACATTTTTCAAATGCTCCCACTAAAACTACATTTATGTTTTCCGGTAAATTAACCTCTTGCAAACCGCTTTCCTCAAAAGCGTGTTTGCCAATTCTTTCGATACCTGAAAAATCGAATTGTTTTAATTTCGTGCACTTGCAAAAACAATAGTCAGAAATTTCATTGCATTTGCAATTCCATTCGACGAATTGTAATTCGCTACATGCGTAGAATGCTCTTTCAAATATGCATTCTATTTTTTTCGGTAAGCGAACCTCTTGGAGTCCGCTTGCCCAAAAAGCATATGGTCCAATTTTTTTTATGCCTGCAAAGTTAAAGCTTGTTAGATTCGAACACTCTGAAAAACAATTGGCAGGAATTGCATCGCATTTGCAATTCCATTCGACGAATTGTAATTCGCTACATTCGCCAAATACCCTTTCGTATATGCTTTCTATATTTTTCGGTAAGCGAACCTCTTGGAGTCCGCTTTTATAAAAAGCATATTGTCCGATCTCTTTTATGGTTGAAAAATCGAAGACTTTTAAATTTACACATTCATAAAAACAATTGGCTGGAATTGCATTGCATTTGCAGTTCCATGTAACGGAATGTAGTTCGCTGCATCCGCTAAATGCTTCATTTTCGATAATTTCTATGTTTTTTGGCAAGCAGACCTCTTGCAGTCCGCTTTCTCCAAAGGCGTATTGTCCGACCTTTTTTATGGCCGAAAAATTAAAGCTTTTTAAATTTGAACATAGATAGAAGCAACTGGTGGGAATCACGTCACATGTACCATTCCATGTGACGGAATGTAGTTCGCTACATATATTAAAAGCTCCAACCCCAATCATTTCTATGTTTTGAGGTATGTAAACCTCTTGCAGTCCACTTTCTCCAAAGGCGTATTGTCCGACCCTTTTTATGGCCGCAAAATCAAATTTTTTTAATTCGGTACACCTATAAAAGCAATTGTCAGGAATTGTATTGCATTTGCAATTCCAAGTAACTGAACTTAGTTTGCGACAGTGAGCAAAGGCTTCTTTCTCTATTTTTCTTATATTTTTACCGATTTTTATATCGGTAATAGTAGAAAATTCAAAAGCCTTTGGCCCTATCTCAACCACAGGCATATTTCCTATTGTTTCAGGTATCACAATGGCGGTTTCGGCTACGCCTTCTTGCAAGCCGGTTATTATAACCTCACCGTTATTTTCTTTGTATTTAAAAATACTATTCATAACTTTTTCTCCTTTTTAGTTTTGTAACAAAAAAAGAGTCCGAAGCACTTAATGTACTCTGAACTCTTATATGTTGGTTTATGTGCTTATTATATCACATCCGCTCACCTTTGTCAAGTGCTAGACAAAGGTGAGCTCCATATTGGGACAGCCTTTGAAAGCATCTACTGCTATGTTTTTCACTTTGTCGGATATAATTACTTCTTTTAGGTTGCTGCAGTCCTCAAAAACAGCGGACTTTATTGCACTGTCCGGAAGCCATTGCGCCTTTTCTAAACTATGGCAGCAAGCAAAACATTCTGTTTCGACGGCAGTTTCCGATTCTAAACATATGGCCTTTATGCCACTATTATAAAAAGCCCTCCTCCCAATTTCCTTTATATTTAAGAAATTGAAAGCAGAAAGTTTCTGACAATTAAAAAAACATTCAGCTGGAATACTATTGCACTGTGCTTCCCAGACCACCAATTGAAGTTCTGTGCAATCGGCAAAAGCGTCTATGTTTATAGTTTTTACACTTTGAGATAGCTTGATTTTTTTCAGAGCAGCTCCAACAAATGCGCAAGATTCGATTATTTCAATGTTTGAAAAGTCGAAGGACTCAAGGTTAATACAATTTCCAAAGCAAGTTGGAGGAATAATATTATAATTTGCGTTCCAAACGACTGATCGAAGTTCTTCGCAACTATAGAACGCAAATGGTGATATACTTTTTATGTTCTGAGGTAAAATTATTTCTTTTAATCCGCTAAATGCAAACGCATCTTTTTCAATGATCTCAATATTTGAAAAATCAAACTTTACAAGAGCATGGCAGGCATGAAAACAGTTTTGCGGTATAGTTCCAAACTGCGTATTCCAGATGACCTCTTCAAGTTTTAAACAACATTGAAATGCATAAGATTCGACCTTTTCAACATTTGGGGGCAACTTTATTTTCTTTAAACCAGTTTTCCTGAACGCATTAGATTTAATGACCTTGATATTTGAGAAATCGAAAGCGGAAAGTTTTATACAATTTTCAAAGCAATTTTCAGGAATCTTGTAAGTTTTTTCACTCCAAATTATATTCTCAAGTCTTTCACAATTTTGAAACGCTCCGATTTCCACTCTTTTTGTGTTTTGTGGTAAATGAACAACTATGAGATTACATCCTTTAAAAGCGTGAGCACCAATTGATTCTAAGTTTTCACAATCAAATATACTGAGTTTTGAACAGCGAGAAAAACAACTAGAAGGAATTATATTTGCTTGTGCACGCCAAACAACCTTTTCAAGGTTTTCACAGCCACCAAAAGCGCAAGTTTCAACTTTTTTTATGTTTTTAGGTAGAGTAATTGATCTTAATCCACTTTTAGCAAAAGCTTTTTTGCCAATTGCCTCGGCATTAGCAAAACTAAATCTTGATAATTTTGAACAATAACTAAAACACTCCTCAGGAATTTCACATTTTGCTTTCCAAATTGCCGAGAAAAGTTGGTTGCATCCAGAAAAGGCTTCTTTTCCTACTCTTTTTATATTTTCACTGATTGTCACTTTTTTGATATTACTGCCACTAAAAGCAAAATTGCCTATGTATGATACAGGCTTCCCGTCTATTTTTTCAGGTATTATGATTGATGTGGCTTTTACGCCTTGTTTTAATCTGATAATCGTAAGCTCTCCACCATTATCTTCATATTCAAAAATATTCTCCAAACTCTTCTGTCCCTTTTTACAAGAATTTTTCGGAATCCGTCCATTTTTTCGGCAACTCTGAAATGTCTTTATTCCACATATCTTGCTTATCCCATTGGTCTATATTTTCAAGCCGTTCAAAATAATCTCTGGACACCTGGACACAATTGCTTTCTTCCCCGCATACTGCCTCTATTATCCCTTGCATGTCAAAAATATTTCTTGCTACCATATCTTCCAGAACAGGCTCTATGTATTTAATTTCAGTGTTTAACTCTTGAAAAGCCATTTTCACTGCAACTATATCCCCTGCATCAATATCCGTCTTAATGCTGTATTTATATAGGCAGTATCTCATTCTCGACACAATATATGTAGTCCATTTTGCCAAAACTGATTTGAGTGACAGTTCACCCAATACTTCATTGGAAATATTCATTTTTCCTCACTTTCTTCTCCAAAATCATGGTAGAACATTATAAGAATATCTTGATCCATATGGTAAAGATAGGCTATGAGTTTATCTATTAACCTCTGTCGAGACACAATATACTTTGGCAATTCTTTGTCATCCATTTGCATTAAATATAAGAGAGATAATAATATTCTTTTAATTTTTTGCTCACTTACTCTAAAGCCATATATGTGCACCATATTTGAATACAAAAACTTATTAATGACCACAGGATCTGCTTTTATAAGTTTTTCTTTTATTTGGGATAAATTTTTCTGTAATATAAACGTATTTTTTATTTCACCACAATAACCACCAAGGTATATATAAAATATATTCTGCAAATGATCATACTGCGACAACGTATCATTTAATTGTTTATTTTTAAATTCTTCTGTTACAGCATTGACATAGCTTGTTAAAATTTTTTTATATACAAGAGACGAAATTATATAGCCATGTTTCTTTATATAATCGTCAAAAGTCTTTTTGAAATTGAACTTTTCACATAAATAGTTTAGTTCTTTAACATTCATTATTTTCTCCGTATATTTTTTACTTGACGCCCAGCCACCGCACGCTCGTGACTTTAGTCGTGAGTTAGGCGGCTAACTTGGCAAACGAATAAACATATAGTATGATAAAAATGGCAAAATCAAATAGTAAAAGGAAGGAGACTTCACTATTTATACAGTATACCATATTTTTATAAATACGTCAACCAAGATATTACAAAAAAAGAGTCTTAGAAAAAATTCTAAGGCTCTCTTCTTCTATATTGGTTTATCCTATATTATTCAAATCTTTAAAATAATCAGCAGCTTCACGATACATAGCCACCTGAGTTGACGCTGACATTGATCTTATAACTCTTTGAACAAACTCATATCTGTCCTTTTCCGGGGTTCGTATGAACTTTTCGTATAAACCCTGCTTCATCTGGTTGTCATTCAGTCTTCCGACGATGATTACTTCAAAGGTACCCTCAAAATCATCATCTCCTGAGATATTTGAAAGAAGGGCTTTTATAAACTTGTCTTCCATTTCTGAGGTAAGTTCATCCCCGTATTCAAAGCCTTCAAAAGCTTCATTTAAGCATTCCTCTTGCGTTAAGTCCAAGTCAGGGGTTTCTGGGATGAGCGATGCATATGCTTCCAGTATTTGAGCAAATGTATCTTCGTGAATTATTATTTTGTGCCGTTCAATATAATTTTCTACATCTTCACGGAAATAAATTTCCGCATTTATTTTTTTCTCAAGCACGATCAAATCATTTTTGGAAATGTTTTTTACGCATACACTTCCGAGTCTTAGTTCATATTCGTTAGCTCTTGTTGTTAGACTTATATCCATTTTTTAGCCCTCCTTAAATAAATTCAAAAAGTTCATTCTCACCAGGTATGTACACCTTGTTGTTTTCTACGCATCTAAACAAATCAGATGTACTGTTGTTGCTCGCCGCATAGAAACTTTTGTGGCTATAATTGTGCTTTTTCCACTCATATTTGCACAAGCCTAGTTCTGCGTCGCTTCGCAGATGCTTTGTAAGTGCAGTAAGAGTAGCTTTTTTTTCGTTGATGCTTAACTGACGGTATGGAACAAAATGATAACCGCCATATGCAAATGTTGATTCATTTTCATCAACAACATCATCACCGTTTTCGATAAGTTCCCCGCAATTTGGGCAGCAAAGGCAGCGTTCAGATTCATTGAAATCGAGCTCTGCTACTGCGAATTTTGGGTTCCACTGATAGCCACATTTAGGACACGCACGGTGGCCATCACTTATCCCGCTTTTATCTGTCATTATATATACCTCCTTCTATGCTATCAAATAGATCATACTCTGAATAACATAGGCCATAAGGCTATTGTTATCTGTAAGCTCTTTCACCAAATCAGTATGCTTATGGATATCAGCCAAGCAATATTTAAGCAAATGCTCTTGCCTTTTTTCATTTGTTTCGCCTCTGTCCATATCATACATTCTGAAAATCGCATGTATCTTTTCCTTGAGCTTCATCTTGAGTTCTTCAGGAATAGCTTCTGATACCGATTCGTCTTCATCCTGTACTCCGGCTATTTCAGCCCCACAGCAGGGGCAGTAATGGAAGAAATGCACATATCCTTCGTGTTCAAAGCCGTATCCACAGTTTGAACACTTAAATATACCGTTGAAATGATTCCAATGTGCGATCATTTATTCCTCCTCACTTTCTGTAATAACGTGAAATCCTAATTCCTTAAGCTCATTGTATTTTTCATCCTCAACCTCTGTTGCCGAGAATAAAGTTTCTCCGTAAAAGTCTTCGGAATCAAGAACAATGTCTGCTCTTCTATAGGCGTCGTTAATAATTTGCTCTGCCTCTATAGAGTCTTCAGCCTCAACCAAGACTGATTTTACAAGTTTTTCTGTTATTTTTACTTCGAATTTCTTCATTGTAAAATTCCTCCTTTATATATTTTTTCGTAAAAAAATAAGTCCAGAGTTATAAAACTCTAGACTTATCATAAAACATTTTTTTACCTCTTCAGTATATCATACGCAGGTGGATTTGTCAATAGTTCTCCCAAGGAATTTTGACCTTGTACTTGTTACTTTTGACATAGGTTTCCCTGACTCCACAAGTATCGCACCACTTATCGAGCATATTCTGAAGTTCTTTACACTTTTCTTCAGAGATGTCGTCCATAGCATCTTCATACAGATTTTCTGTTGCATTTGCGATTATATCATCTGCATCAATGTGCATATCAACCCTTTCTGTTGTCCAAACGTACTCAGGCTTATCATCTTCTTCATTGTGATTTTCATGCCAATCATCAAAGAATTCGTCCCAATCTGTGAAATAGCCTTCATTCCAAGAATAATATTCTGAATAGAAGCATTCACAACTATCTTCAACTTCCTTCGGAGCTACTTGCGCATTATCCATAAGGTCTTTGAGCTTTTGCTCTCTTTCAGCTTGTCTTATCTTGTCTTGTTGCTCGCAATCATGTACGAATGCTGTTCTTGACATTATTTGTCCGCAGAATTTGCACCTGCGTACAACACCATTATTGCAATGCGGGCAAAATGATAAAGATTGATGCTTATATGGAAATAAGTTAGTATAGCTTTTATTAGGGGCATCAGATAAGCCATATTCGTTATCTCTTATTATCAAACCCGTCCCGTGACAATAAGAACATATTTCCTCATTATCGTACAGATCTTTTTTTAAATTGACATTGATAAGATCCTGTATATACTCAGGGGCGGAGACTGTTTCTGTCTTTGGCTTTATAGATATTAGTGCAGAGGGCTTAAGGACCATGATATCATCAGTTATACTTGAAAACCCTAACTTGTCATAAAACCTCTTTACTTCGTCGTCCCACGGCTCTATAAACACAAGTTCATTCTTTTTCTCTGAAGCCCATTTCATTTTTATTGCTTCTCGAACAAGAGAACTTCCATAGCCTTTGGCCCTATGTTCTGGCAAAACAAACACGTCTGATAAAAGCAGGCTATCTCCATTGAAGCCAGGATATGCAGCTACTGCCTCAATATCATCAATAACATCTGCGCCTCCGATCGTACAAAAGCCCACCAGACTGTTCCCAACGAATATGCCATATTCATAATCAGGTGAGTCGATCATATCAGACACTTCAAAAAATGACTCCTTTTCCACTTTTTTTACCTCGGTGATATCTGACTCGTTCAATGAACGAATCGTCGTTTTTCCCTTATTATTCATAATTTTGTTCCTCCTTTTATTATTTTATTGCAAAAAAATAAGTCTAGAGTAAAGACTCTAGACTTATACATCACCTTTGCACCTTTAGTATACCACAGCATTTTCTAAAAGTCAAGCATTTCCCAAAATTTCAGACAACTTGTTTATAAGCTTTTCCTTTTCACCACTTCCCGTCGTATTGAATCTTATTAATGGTATATTATACTTTTCAAAAACAGTATCTTTTATTTCGTCTCTTTCCTGCTGTCTTGCATTCTTATCGTGATATGTGTATCCGTCCACTTCCACTGCCAAAACCGGTGATTTATCTATCTTATTATATATCAGAAAATCAACGTGAGACATAGGGTTCATAGCAAAAAGTGTTTCTTTGTCATTAAGCTTGTATGGATCTGAAATAATGGCGTTGAGCGGTTGGTGTATTACTACATCAAATTCTGAGAACTGCTCCATTTGAAGGACTTGTTCGATAACTGTATACATAATATTTTCAGAATCGTACTCTGACACACGCCGCTTGCCTTCAAGATATTGTTTTCTTCTTTTTTCATAGCCTTTGCACAATAGGTCAAAGACAGAAAATACTTCACCCCGCTTTATTTCAAAATTGTTGTATTTTATGTATTTCACAAGGCCACCGATATTAGTATTTTTATTCGCCTCATAATTGGAAACCACTACTCTTAATCTTCTTTTAGCTCTTGATACTGCCACATTCAGAAGCTCGGGTTTATCAGTAAAATCAGTTATTTCCTGTTGAACTGTAGATATAATGATATCGTCCTTTTCTCTGCCCTGAAATTTGTGAACTGTTGCTATTTCAACATCAGTCCCTAATCCACTGCTCTTAAGCTTTTTAACCTGATCGCCAAATGGAGCTATTATTCCATAATCTTTGGAACATAAAGAAGGTAGTATTTTTTCGGCTATTTCATCAACCTGCTTTTGATTTGAATATTTTTCATCGTGATTATTATCCTCAAGGATTATGGCTTCCATAACATCTTTTTCACCTTTATCTTGTGTCATAATTATAAGCTGATCGTTATAGAACCTAGAATTACAAAATTCTATTATTTTGGGGTGACATCTATAATGCTCTCTCAATAATACGCTTGGAACATTTGGGAATGTCTTATATGCAGATGATAACAAATTATTATTCTCAAATCTATAATTCATTGGAATATTATTATTTTCTGATATTATTTGTATTTTATTTCTCACTTTATCCGGTATAACATTAGGCAACTGTTTTAAATCTCCTACAATTACGATGTTTTTTGCACACGACATAGCAAGCGCTCCGGTAGCAAGATCCACCTGAGAAGACTCATCAACGATAACATAATCATATATCATCCTATGTAGACTTGACCTTATTGAATACGTTGTGCTTAATATTACCGGATATTCCGATATAAATTCATAAGGATCATTAAAGAAAATGCTTTTCTCAAAGCCATTTCTCTCTGGACGTGCCCCATATTTGCTTGCTAAATGAGCCTTAAGCAGAGTGTTTGAGATGTCAGATAAACTTTTAAGAATATTGTCAAAGTTATTTTGGACAAGAAAGTTATCTATTTCTTTTATTTCCTTTTCGATTTCTGCAATCTTTTGAATATAATACAACTTTTTAAGTTGCTGTATAAGTTCAATTGTATCTCTTTTATACACATCAAAGCCTGCTATTTGATAAGCAAAAACTGAATACAGCTTATATATCCAACTTACTGGTTTTTCTTTATCTATATACGACTGAAGTTTTATCCAAAAATCGAGTATTTTATCCGAAGATACCTTATCAAGACGTTTAAACAACTTTATCTGAGTATACGTGTTGTCGAAAAATTGGTCAAAGTACTTTTGCTCTGTTTTATATTCGGATAATTCTTTCTGCAGCTGTGCTTTTTTATTATTTCCCTTAAAAAGCTTTTTCAGAGATAATTCTTGACCTTTAATGGTGCTTTCCAATCTCCATATTTGATTACCATCTTTGATATCCTTTTTAAAATCTGGATATGATGTCTGTTTAGAATCAATAAATGTTTTTTTATTACTTCCGCTCCCCAACTGTGCGGCAATATATTCGTATCCATAATGTTGGAGTTTTTCAAAAACATTGTCTGTAGCAGAATTATTGTTTGAAACAATTGCGACTGTTTTATTCCTAATAAGGAGATTTGCAATTATGTTAAGTATAGTTTGAGTTTTGCCTGTCCCTGGTGGTCCCTCAATAATGCTGATACTGTTATGAAGTGCATTTTCTACCGCTCGCATCTGACTTAGATTACTTCCAAATGGATAGATCACCACGCCCGTATCTTCTATTTTGCTGATTGGTTCACTACACAGGTATTTTTTTAATATACTGTCTGAATCTATAAATTCCAATTTATTGTATATTTCCTTAAGTATGTTTGTTCCGTCATCAAGTTTTAATCCCGTAATATTTGCAATTTCTCGCAGATAGTCCATTACATTGCTTACTCGTATATCCAGCAAAGCATTTTTTCTTATAATGATTTGTTTTTGATAATAGCTCCGAAATGTGCCGTTTTTAAAGAAAAACCGATAATAATGATTGAAATTTCCTCCATCTACAAATTCTAATGCAAATTTTATATTATATAGATTTATCTTTTGTATTGTGCTGTAATATTCATAGTTATCAAGATCCAATTTTTTAGGATTTGATAAAATTCTAACATTTTCTCTGTTGTAAGGATAATCTTTGCCGCTATCATAAATTATACGTGTGTAACGTCCCTCACGTTGAAAACTATGTATATTATCAGCAATTTCCCCTTTTATAATAAAAAGAAATCTGGAATGATCCATTGTAATTTTGTCCTTTCTTATATTGACAGTTTATATTTGTAGGTGTATACTTAATACCATAAGTATTTGTCTAGAAGGTGTTATTTTGTATAGACCAATCAAAATTATTTCTGATGATATGATCCTATCTAGTTGGGATTCCCACAAGACTTTAGGCGGTGTTGCACATGAATTAGGGATCTCGTGTGGGAGAGTCGCTAAGGCTCTGAGTTCAGCAGGCGTTATAATCAATGATACACACAAAAAGATCCTTGAACTCTACGCTGAAACGAAAAGCGTGAATGAAATAGCTGCTTTTCTTAAACTTAATCCTCAAGTTATACAGACATACCTACCTCGCATCAGACCGGCATATGGAAAACCAAACAGGACAACCAACGCTCTCCGTATAGCAAAGCATAGAACCCATAATAAGCTCTAAAAGCCCGCAGAAAATAACTGTAGGCTTTTGTTCTGCAGCTATTCTTCAATAGTTGTATTTTTCTACTAAGGTACTAAAGATTTGGTTAAGCGTTCGTATTAATGTTATCTTTTTTTTGCATCAACCGGCCTAAATACATGATATCACACTTATGACGTTTGTTCAAGCCCTTTCCAACAAATAAAGGCCAAGCATCTCTTACAATGCTTGGCCTTTTGCTTACTTTTCAGCTACCTCGTCGATATCCACCTCATCTGCTTTGTGCAAAATGAGGTCTATCGCAAGGAACGCTCCTCTAAACATTTCAAAAAATTCTTTTGCTTTTTCATCGGAGTCATCCTTGTGATTCTGATAAAGATTCCACCACCCTTTGATAGTTATAGGGGCATCCTCAAGAATAAATGGATTAAACGAACTCAAAATATCAGTATATATTTCATCAAACATATCTCTAAAATGTTTAAGTATCTCTGCAACGGATTTGCAGGGCTTCTTTCCCTTTTCTACAAAGGAATAAAAATATTCATCTTTTTCCTTGAAGATCCTTATCTCAAAACTTTCCATTATTACTCGCATAACGCCATTCGGAGTTTCGTCATAAGTATAACTCTCATTGCAAGTATGTTCTTCTCTCTTAGAATATGTCCAACATTCAGCCAGTGCATCGAGATCAACTTCATCCTGCCTGTTCATTATGAAATCGACATACGCAAATTCTCTTTCATAATCTTCAAAAAATTCCTGTATATCGCTGTTTTTACTATCCTTATACTTCTGGTAAATAGCCCACCAGTCTTCGCACGTTAAAGGATGCTTTTTGCCAGCCACTTTTCTTTCCAGCTCATAATCTTCCAAGCCTATGTACAGCTCATCCCACATTTCTTCCAGTCGGGGCATAAGCTTTTCAATAATATCACTTACTGTTTTGCAAACGCCTTCAACTTCTGAGTTGTCTTCTTGATCAATGACGATATAGCCGCCGTCTGTTTTGCAAAGTGCCGCTTGGCAATAGTCCATTATTTCTCCCATAAGAACTATTGGCGTATTTCCCTCAATCAGACACTCGACGCCCCTGCTGTAGTTCTTGTTAAACCACTCAAGAATCTCATCATCATAGGTCCCCGCATCGAAGTGAAGCCACTTTGATGCAAGCTTGAGTCTTTTCTTCTCATCTTCAACCATTGTGACGTCTTCAAATTCGTCCCATAGTTTTTCAAGTTCACGATCATTGTACTTCTTTTTTCTGATCTTTGCTTTCATATTTGTACCTCCTGCTACATTATATATTTTTATTATATCATGTTTTTAAAAGCTTCTTCTGATATAACTGGAATTCCAAGTTCTTCAGCTTTTTTTAGTTTTGAACCTGCGTCTGCTCCCACTATAAGAAAAGAGGTCTTTTTGGATACCGAGCCAGAAACCTTAGCACCCATATTTTCAAGCTCTTTTGTGATGCCGTCACGAGTGAAATTAACCAGCTTGCCAGTTACCACAACAGTCTTTCCTTCAAAATTTGCATTTGTTTGCTTTTTCTCAGGGTAAATGATATTGACATGGCTTTTGACCTTATCGAACTCTTCTACATTTTTCTTATCAGCAAACCAATTATAGATGTTATCGGCAACTGTTCCGCCAAAGTCAGTAAGTTCCGTAAAATCAAAATCATCATTGACAGCAGCATTTCTAAAATCCTCATAAGTAGAAAAATGGGCTGCTATCGTTTTAGCAGAGGACGTTCCTACATTAGGAATAGCCATAGACGTTATAAAATGAGAAAACTCAACGTCTTTGCTTTTTTCGATTGCATCAATCAGCTTGAGATATGATTTTTCTCCAAAGCCGTCAAGCGATACTATTTGGTCCTTATGCATACTGAGCTCGTAGATATCTGAAAAGTCTTTTATAAGGCCCAATGATAAAAACTTCTCCAATATCTTATCAGACAAGCCCAGTATATTCATAGCAGGCCTTGATACAAAATATGAGAACTTGCGAACCTGCTTTGCCGGACACTCCTTATTTGTACACCAAAGGAAGTGCGCCGTTTCCGCAAGTCTTATTTCCAACGGCTCTCCGCAACATGGACAGGTCTTAGGCAGTTCATATGTATCAGAACGTGTAAGGTTATCATCAATTGCCGGGATAACCATATTGGCTCTATATACTGTAATAGTATCACCTACGCCTAACTGCAGATTTTTCATATAATCCACATTATGCAGAGTGGCTTTTGTCAGAATTGCTCCGCCTGCGTCCACACCCTTAAAAACAGCTTTCAGACTCACCATTCCGGTACGGGTAGGGTTAAGTTCTATACCTGTCAGTTGTGTCTCATACGTTTCGTCAGCCCACTTCAGAGCGATGATACTATTAGGATGATGTCCTGTTGTGCCAAGAGATCTTGCATATTGATTATCATTATATTCAATAATCACGCCGTCCACTGGATAATCATATTTTTCAGGGGCAAACTGTTTGATAACCTCTTTTAGATTCGATGCAGCGTTTATATTTTCAACAACATCAAATCCAAGGCTTGCGAGCCACTTAAGATCTTCACTCTTTGTTGTTCTTGCCGGAGATATTAGTTTAAATGGTATAAATGACAGCTTCCTTGACTTTGTAACCATTGGGTCAAGCTGTCTGATCGAACCTGCTGCAAGGTTTCTTGCCGCAGAATACTCGCCGTCCGTATTTACCTCATCAAATGCTTTCCAGGATATAAGGCACTCTCCTCTGAGCTCAACTCTTTCCTTATACGGAATTGTAAGCGGTATATTGCTTATCATTCTTGCATTTGCAGTCACATCTTCTCCAAATTCACCATTTCCTCTTGTCAATGCTTTTTGAAGTGTGCCGCCGTCATATATGAGTACAAGTGTAAGGCCGTCCAGTTTCCAAGAAACATTAACTTCCCTGCCACCAGCAAAAGATACAACTTCGTTTACATCTTTTGTTTTCTGAGCAGACAGCATAGGTTCCGAATGTCTCACCTTTTCAAAAGCTTCTGATACAGAACCCTGAACTTTCTGTGTTGGCGAGCCTGCCATTATTATTCCCGTACTGTTTTCTAAGGCCGCCAGCTCGTCATATAGAGCGTCATACTGCTTATCAGACATAATTGGCTTATCCTCATCATAATACGCTCTGCTGGCCTGTGAGAGCTTATCGATAAGCTCCTTCATTTTTTGAATATTCAAATTTTATTCCTCCTCTTTGTATTTTATGTAAAAAAAAAGAGTTTCGAGAAATATACTCGAAACTCTTATAACGTTTTTACAAGATTTATTGTAGCATAAAAAATTTTATTTGTCAACTGTTTTTTTCTCAGTCTTCTTGCTTTTCTAACGTTTGCAACTCAAGCTGATTTGCTTAATCGCCATTTTTGATATCTTCCATTAGTTGCTGACGTATTTTCACATATTCTTCGTCATCATAATGTTTGAGAGCTATCTCAATTGCTTCTTTCGAGAAATCCTTTACGGTTCCCGAAAGAAGGGCTTCTCGAGAAACGCCACAGCATAGTGTTTCTGCATCGAAATCTGATTCAGTTACTATATTTATCATAGTTTTTCCCCCTTTTTTTAATGCGATCTTCACTCAAAATACGAATTGCCACTCATATCAAAATCAAAAATGCCATAAGGGTACAAATGCAGCTTAGAAGATGAGTGTTTCTTATAATTGACCAAAAACTGACTGAGATGTCTTGGTCATGAGTCAGATTGTACACAAGCTTGTACATATATTTGCTATTCAGCAAAATTATAAGTGCTTTAATTAGTAGCCAAATGATCTCTATTTTTAATCTTAATGCCGAATTGCTCTCATAATATATTTTGATATATCCAAACAGCAAAGAATTAGCAAAAGTCAGCAATATTAGCAGTTTGGAATCTATAAATGGCGTTTGATTATTGTTATCCACAAAAAATATCTCCTATGATTGCTATATAGGCAAACTGATATAGCAACTATGATCTCCCAAATAATCCAAACAGGCTTCTCTGGGATTGCGCATTATGTTGTACACGGGCAAATCCTCATTATATACAAGCGACACCTTTTGAATGACATCACCATATATTTTCCTTATATCTTCGTTGTATGAAATGGTTGCACGGATTCCCAAATCAATACTCTCCGATTTGTTGTTCAAGAAACCTATCTCAATATATTTGTTATTATCAGCTTTGTATTTCTTTCGTATCGCACATACAGTTTGATTATTATACGGTTTGTAGAACAAAAGAAGCTTTTCTTTGTCCTTTTCGGCATATATAGAGTGATAACCATTTTGTTTGTAGTGATTTTTTAGCATAGAAAAAAGTTGCCCTGAAGAAACTGTGCTTTTCTCAAAAAGCTCAATTGTCTTTATTGTTTCATATGCAGAACATTTTTGCTCCCAAGTTTCCAAATCGTCAATGATAAAATCCGCAGCATCGTCTGACAATATAAAATCTTTTGGATACATTTTCAAAAGCATTTGAGATAGGTCATCCGGAGTAAAACCAATGCTTTCATCTTCATATTCTTCAAAGAAAACTCCCATAACATAGGTCAGCAAGTATGATAAGCTTGTTTTATCATAAGATGTTCTGAGGACGTTTTTTGATTTATCTCCGTCTCTGGTTATAACAAATTTTCTCTTTTTAAAAACAGTTCTTTCATCATGAATATATTCTTTTTCAATATTGAACCGTCTAATAGAGCTTAACATTTCTTGCGATTTTTTCTTAGAAAAGAGCTTTTTTATACGTCCTATATCTACGTACATATATCCGTCGTCTTCACAATAACCATTCTCGTCAATCAGATCATAATATGTATATGGCGTCTCTGGACTTGTATTTAGCTCTGCTGCGGTAATAGATTCTTTGAGTATCTCAAAATCATATACTGCAGTTAGCTTATTAACTATATGGGCAACTGTTCCCACTCCATATGAGTAAATGATATACCCAACAAGCAACAACATATCATTTCCGTTTATTTTATTGCTGCAAACTAACGTGCCGATCTTATTCTTATTAGCTATAAAGTATCTATATTCATTCATTTTTATCTCCAACTCTCATACCCCATGCGGCAGGGTCTATGAGCGTCTTGTTTTTACAGTTGTGACATAGTTGCCGTTCCAATGAAGCCAAACATTGTCCCATGCCCGTATAGCGGCCATTATCATTCTCCTCAAAGTCCCTTTTCGTTGATTTCTCAGGAAACCTTTCTGATATTGATTTTTCCATATTCTATTTACCCCCTTTAAATTCAGCTTTAAGAAAAGTCCGAGTTTTTAGCATCCATAGGTATTCCAAACTCTAATTTAAGGAAAGATAATTCATCTGTGTTAAAGAATGATACCCATTCATTTTTTTCACATGATGGTTTTGACGGATATTTGTTATATTTCCAGCAATCCAATAGATCTTGATAGAAATCATCATAACATTCTTTCTTAGAAAGCCAAAAATCTGAACCAACAATAATGAAATCATCAGGAATTTTATAGACCGATTTTAAATCGTGTTTTTGGGCAAAGTTCCAAAATATAGATAGGTTCATATGCTGCCTTGTGTTTCCAACCCATATTATATCATCAATGCTACGCCCGTATCTTTTTAAATGGAGTGAGATGTTTTCATATAAAGTCATTTTCCATTATCCCCCGCATAAATCATCTTCACTCTTACGTTACCATCCTCTTTCATTGCCTTAATACAATCATTAATTGCTAAAAGAGCAGAATGCCGGATATCGATATATGGTGGATCATATTTTTTTACGCTTTTGTACAGCCTGTTCAAATCACCAATAGAAAGGATTGTATGCTCTGCTGGTATCTCAGCGTTTTTAAAAGCACGAGTTCCAACAATGATTTTTTTAAAATTAATAAAGCGTCGAGTGGCTTCTGACGGGGTACCACAACTTTCACAGCTTGAAAAAGTTGTGGTCGATAATATGAGAAATGTTTTGCTTTTGCTTCTGTTTCTAGGAATTAAAAATAATAAGGACAACATCATTATACCCATAAGCACTAGCATAATTTCTGAGCCCCAAAAAACGATGGAAAATATGTTAGGATGACGATTGATAATTGCTTTGAGCATGATTATGTTCAATGGTATTATCCCCATTATAATCAACAGTATTATCGAAATACAAATAGCTGCACTTTTTCTTTCATCATTTCCAGGTCGCTTAAATATGATTGCAGCTTTGACGTCGGTACTATTCTCTAAATCTCCTATTATATTTTGAAGAATTGTAAGATGTTCCTTGTTGTTCTCCGAAGATTTTTTTTCTAAATCATAAATATTGTGCAAATCGCAGATCTTAAGTTCTTTGGTGTCATCACCATATTCATCCTGTTCTGTACAATGAATTAGGTTTTGGAGATCTTTTATCATTTCTTCGTCAAAAAAAGCCATAGATCGTCCAGCTATATTTCCTTTCCATAGGAGTATATTACCACATTTTTCGCATCTCACTGCTTTTAACAATTCTAGTTCGACATATTCTATCATATCCTATTTTTCCCTCCTTGTCCTGACTCACCTGCATAGAACATTTTCACTCTTACGTTTTTATCTGCTTTCATTTCAGCTATACAATCATTAATTGCTAAAAGAGCGTGGTATCGGGTGTCCATATATGGCGGGTCATATTTTTTAACACTTTTATATAGCCTTTCAAGATTATCAATAGAAAGCATTGTATCTTCCGTTGGAATTTCAGTTTTCTTAAAAGCATGGGTTCCAACAGTAACACTCTCAAGATCAATGAACCGGCGAGCAGATTCAGACAATGTACCACACTTTTCACATCTTGCAAAAGAGGCTGTTGATAACATAAGGAGTGTTCTGCTTTTACGTTTATTTTCCAATATCGATAATAATAAGAAATATACAAATATTATCAATATGAGTAGAGCTATACTCAAGCCAAACAGGATTTTAGATGTAATATCGGCATGATTACGTAACACCTTACCCACACTTGTAATGAATGGTATAGTGCAAAGAACGAGAGGTATCATTGGAACAGTAACGTTTATGTTTTTGCTGTCATTATTTTCGGTGCTAACGTCTCGTTTAAATGTGATTACGGCTTTGACGTCAGCACTGCTCTCTAAGTCTCCTATTATATTTTGGATGACTATAAGTTGTTCCTTTATACACTCAGAAGAATTTTTTATAAGATCATAGATTTTATGCAAATTGCTGATTGTAAGATCTTTGATATCATCACCTAATTCATTCTGTTCTTCACAATGAATTAAATCGTGCAGATTTTTTATTATTTCTTCGTCAAAAAATGTAGTAGATCGTCCTACTATATCCCCTTCCAATAGGAGTACGTTGCCACATTTTTCGCATTTTACTGCTTTTAACAGCTCTATTTTAACACTTTTTATCATGTTTATCTCCAATCAGTCTATGTGAATTATTTTATCTGCAAGAAAACATTCTGCAACGTCTAAAACTTTTTGAAAATTCCAGATTGTCAGTTCTCGCTCGTCATATTAACCCACTACAGTTATTTTTTTTAGCAAGAGCGTCAATTATAGCATGGTAATACTACATCCAGGGATTTCCCCTTTTCTTGAAATTCTATCTCCGCATTTTTTTACTTTTTACTGGTCTCACCTATTAAGTAATATCCATTTTCTTTTAAATATGTGGCGATGACAGCTTCTTGATTTTCAAAAAACAACTGCAATGAATTGTCTACCCAATAAGTGTTTGAATCGGGGTCATAAAAGATTGTAAACCTGTAGTCCTCAGCTGCCTTATCTACGTCTTTCATTTTCGCTATCATTTTATCAAAATTGTTATCGCAGCCGTCATAAAATGAAACACCGAGCTTTTCATCATCGCCTCTTTCAAGGCAACCAAGGTCAAACCACTTAGAGTCATCACTTTTATGTATGACGTATATCTTTGTGCTTTTATAATTTGGATAAAATAGCAGCAGTTGTTCATGCTCATTAGCCGCATGATATGTCAAGTAGCTCTTACTTTTATAGTGATTTTCCAATCTTTCAAATATGCTCATTCCTCAACTCTCCGAATGATTATTTCTTTTAAGGTGTATCTCCCTGCCAGAGCCCTTAAACACACAAATATTTGTGAAGCAAAAAACATCGTACACAGAAATGCCATAAATACATTGATTTTTTGAGATATAGACCATTCGTTTAAAAAGAAAGAGCAAAGTATTGCAGCTATAATAATACTTTCAGCAAGAATAGTCAACTCATCTTTTAAAATGGACTTTACCTCATATAAAATTTTTTCCTTTTTGCTAGGATACCTGATTTTAAAAGTTACATCATGGAGTTCATTATTCATCGTTATCACCTCAGTTTAAGTTTTTTATAATCATCTTCGTATGTCTTTTCCATTATCTCATTTAGTTTCATTTATGAATCTCCGCTTTTTGTTTCTAAGATAATTATACCATGAAAACTAAAACGAATGAGAGTCTTATTGCTACCGAGCCGTTTTCTAAACTTCATCGAAGATGATTTGAGTCTGATCTATACGAGATATGATGTTTTCAGGCTCCAAGACATTTGTAAACTGTTCCGGAGTCTCTATATTTTCGTTTTCAAACAGCTTGCAGGCATACCTGTATACTTTTCTCTCTATATCTGTTGACTCCAAGAACAGAAACTCAAGAGGATCGTCCTCCCCGTCATCGTGGCAGTATAGTCTTGATATTTCAAGCATCGCCTGCGTTGCTATTGCCGCTGCAAATGCTCTTTCTTCTCTGTATTCAATTTGAGTTTTATTCCACTGCCTTCCGATTTCCTTTGCCGCCAAATAACTTTCTATGTCGCATAGATCGGCACATAGATCAACAAAACAATAGTCGAACTTCCCGTCTTCTACATTTTTCAAATATTCAATAGGATCAGCGTTGATTATTTTGATCTTTTCTTTATGTTCAAAGGAAGGCAATATAGCACTTTGAAATAGATCTATGATGCTTGTATCCCTTTCTATAATTGTTACAGACTCGACCTTTTTTCTCAGTGATGCCATGTATGCAAAGTATCCCATCCTGCAACCAAGAACCAGGACTTTCCCCTCTGTATTCTTTATGTAGCTTTCATTTGTGAAGATAGTCATTGGATCAACTCCAATCAGTCTATCGTCCTCTTTGTTTTTGGGACAAAGCGTCGGAAATTTTACCTTCTGGGTAAAACACCCCAGTTTCACAATGTCTATGATGCTTGCCGGAACTCTTTCTGGCAAGCCATAAGCACCCAGCTCATATGGCCGCATGTATTGGTAGCACAACTTATAATCTTCGTTCTCTTGTTCTTTAAATGATATGTTTCTGATAAACGGGTTATTGTGAAAGGATTTTACATTATATATTTTGCAATAATCCATCATATCACTCATATAAGCCGTTATTATTTCCTTTGTTTCGTCAAATTCTTCATCGTCGCTATCTTCCTGGGCCTCTGTCAAAAAATAAGCTAACATTTGTGTTACCATAGACATTTCAAAAGAGTATTCTGGAAAAGACTTTCGAAATTCTTTTGCATATTCCTTTAATTCGCTCATGTCAAAAGGAATTTCTGTCTGCGGATCGGCATTCAAATATGGGTAAATGGCCGACAGTATTTCTTGTGAATCGTTATTCTGTTTCATGTACAGAGCCAATATACGTCCCATCTCATCTGTAGTTGCTACTTTCATAATCGTTTTCTCCTTTTTTTATATTTAACAAGACAAATTTGTTTCGAGGGGCATCAATGAGTATCTATAGATACTCTAAATAATGAGTGTTTCTGCAATGTACTCGTTTTCCGCTTGCAAGCTATTTCTCAGCTTTTCTATCTCATTACTGAATTCTTCTCTAGTACAGCCAAGATTTTTCTCTGATATTCCTTGTATGATTATATACGCAGATTTCATTGAATAGCGAAAATTAGCAGCTGCTTTCATATCATTGAGAGTGTTTGCAGAAAATATCATAAGAGATATGTTCTGATTTCTCGTCTTCGTGATAAATTCACGTAATTTAATATAATTGTCTCTCATTTGACTTATTTCATTAACAAGGACAAGTGTGCTTTTTGCAATTGGAATCTCACTTAGCAAAAGGACATTCTTATCTTTCTTGATCATATAGTATTTACCTCCGTTTCTGCCGTGTGTGGCATGCTCGCTGCATCGTGATTTGTTTCGTTATCAAAGCACTCAGGATACTGCTTTATAAGATCCCTAAATTCTTGTTCTGTGATGTTGTGCCAAGTTGGGCTTATAAGATCATCTATACTCTCTATTTTCTGCTTTGGCATTAATATAAATGCAACCGCCTGAGCCGTGATCTTATCGTAATGTCTTTCAGATATGAATTTATCATACACAGACTGTTTTTTACTGAAAGTAAACAGTTGCTCAGGGTCATAGCTAAAAGAAAAAGCGTTGTCTATAAAGTAGGTTTTGCCATAATCGTCCTTGAGGCTTTCTTCTTTACTCAGGTTGACTTCTTTGTTTTCCTTATAAGCTTTAAAAAGAACCACTACCCTAGCAGTTATCATTTGTTCACCTTTATAAGAACAACCTTCACAGCTTAGAATATAATCGCACATATTATCCATAAAACAAAAATCCTTTCTTTATCTTTATATGATTATACCACACTTTTTGAAATCTCGCCACTTTTTTGCTAAGCAACAGCAATAATCCCCTGCCTTTAGGCATGGGGTGTGTCAACATAAACGATGAATGATGTCTCACAATACAAGAAAAGCCTGCTGAAATATTGAATGCAGCGGGCTTTTGCTTATTATACAAAAAATGGTGAGTTGTCAATAGACAGCCACCATTTTTGCAATAGTTATTTTAAGCATTTCTCGAAAACATCCTCAAATGCAACATGTATCACCAACAGAATTATATGCCTCTTTACATTACTCGGACCGATACGGGCGTATCTGATTCTGTAGTGGATTGGGCCATTTTATTTTTATCTATAATACTCGTGCCCATTGTTTTAAAATATGGCTTGTACAGATAAGCTCCGTCACCTGCATCATATATTATCGGATAAACACAATTCTGAACACCTTCATCGGTATCAACAGCAGTATATAAACATATAAAAGTAATCTTTTTGCCATTTTCGAGCATATCGGATAATTCATCTCGTTCAATAGATTTTGTTCCTCCTAAGTTTAGCACAAGAGAATCACCTATTTTTTTTAAATATTTTTTTTCAGAAGTAAAATCGGATAAATCAATGGTATCAGTGTAAATTACCCAATATGCTGAAGTGCATCCCTTAAGCCCTTCTCCAAGCTTTAGTTTTTCATTGAGGTTTACAATCTTTTCTACATTGTTGTTTTTTATAGCCTCTTTCCAATCCGCTCCGACCTTATAGTTTTCCGGATTATATTTCATTTCCCACGCTGAAGCATAATCCTTTAAGCGTGACATGGAAAGCACTGCGGAATATTGGCTATCTACCGTGAAATCTGCTGTGCTACTATCTTCCCTGCTTTCACATAACGAGCTGCTGTTTGAAGAAGTACAGGCACTCAAGCAGCCAAATACTATTATTCCAGCAAGAAGACTTCCTATAATTTTTTGTTTTTTCATAATTATACCACCTTAAAAATATTGTATTGCTTGCATTATACCATATTTTTAGCAATTAGTCTATCTTTTTTACCTGAATTTTTAAATTTATATAACCTTGCACAAGGGAAAGTTTTCAAGAAAGTAAAAAATCACTTTCCTGTCGAACCAAATCCACCGGATCCTCTTTCCGTATCATCAAGATACTCACATTCACGAACTATTGGAAATTCTACATTTTCAATTACGAGCTGGGCAATCCTATCACCAGCATTAATAGTTTTGGGCTCATCGGTCTGATTATAGAGAGCAACAATAACTTCGCCTCTATAGTCTTCATCAACAACGCCAACCTTGTTTGCCGGAGCCAGCCCTGATTTGCAAGCAAGCCCACTTCTAGCGTAGATGAAAAGTGCATAGTGTGAGTTATCAGGCGTATCTTCAAGAGATACCGCTATTCCAGTACGAATAGCTCTGGTCTTTCTGGCTTCAACAACACAGTTTTCTGCTGCATAAAGATCAAGCCCTGCACTTTTCTCCGAACCTCTTGTTGGTATTGTAGCTGTTTCACTTAGTTTTTTGACATTCAAATACATTTTATTTTCCTCCGCATCTTATATTTCCAAAAGTTTTTCAGTTTCTTCATCCGAATCGAGCGCTGTCACAGAGCTCAGGCGGCGATTTATAGCCCTTGTGCGAACACCAATCAGCTTATCAAGTTCTTCGTCTGCCTGCCTTATTCTGTTTCTCGTTTTGTCCAGAACTTCTCCGAATGTACTAAATTCCTTCTTGGCCGCTTCGAGTATTTTCCAAACCTCGCCGCTCTTCTTTTGAATAGCAAGAGTTCTGAATCCCATTTGCAGACTGTTGAGCATTGCCGCCATAGTTGACGGACCAGCTATATTTATCTTATAATTCTTTTGTAATTCTTCTACCAATCCCATATTAACGACCTCTGCATAAAGTCCTTCAAAAGGCAGAAACATTATTGCAAAATCTGTTGTATACGGTGGAACTATATACTTATCGTGTATGCTCTTTGCACATTTTTTGATTTCTCCAACCAAAAGTGCTCTCTTAGCCTTTATTTCATCAACGTTACCACCCTCATATGCCGTCATAAGATTTGAGTATGTATCTCCAGGGAATTTTGAATCTATAGGAAGATAAACGGACTCCCCGTCTGCTGCTCCTGGGAGTTTAACTGCAAAATCGACCTTTTCGCTGCCATTTGGCGTCAGAGTAACCTGCTCTCCAAACTGTTCTGGTGCAAGTATTTCACTCAATATGGCTGAGAGCTGTATTTCACCCATTATGCCTCTTGTTTTAACATTGGACAAAACATTTTTAAGGTCCGTAACACCTGAAGCTACCTTTTTCATCTCTCCAAGGCCTTCATATACCTCTGCCAGTCTCTTATTGACCGCTTCAAATGATTTTGAGATCTTATCATCAAGCGTTTTTTGCAGCTTTTCATTTACTGTATCGTTTATTTTATCAAGACTCTTTTGGTTATCCGTCCGCAGATGTTCAATGCTGTCAAGATTAGTTTTACGCATATTTTCGAGCATTGTAAGCGTTTCTTCTCTCAGCTTATCAAGCGTCTGCTGATTATCTTTGCGAAGCTCCTTCATTTCCGCATTGATTTTATCAAGCTGATCACCGGCTTTTCTCTGCTGCATATCCTGAGACTCTCTTAGTTCCTTACCAAGTGTAGCCATTCCATTTACCAGCGTTTCATTTTGCTGATTGAGCTGGCTACTTAGCATATTACTCTGGTTATTTGATGTCTGAGACATAACATCAAGCTTTTTTTCTACCTCACTGTTATCAGGCTTTTTGCTTTTTATCACTCCATATGTAGATATTATTACACTTGCTAAACAGCATATCAGTATCACAGGTTCCATTACTAGCTTATCCTTTCTGTTTTATTGAAAACCCACTCACTTTCCAAAAGATTTGTGAGCCTTATTTTTTCTGTTTTGGGAACATTATATTATATAGTACGAAGTAGACGAGATAGGTCATTACATTTATCACCTATCCTATGATCGTTATATGTATTATTCTCCTGTTATTCATTTGTATCGGCTTCATTCTTGCTATCAAGCTTATTTGCAAGCTTTGAAAGAACAAGTGCTAAAACTACATATATAGGGATACATATCAGTAGTTTATAATTGATGTCAATAGAACCATCAAAAATCTTTGCGCTAAAACCATTCAAAGATGTCATCGCCAAAACAAAGCCATATAATCCGCCAAGAGAATAGAAAGAGATTGCTAGGATTTTCAACAGTTTTTCTACAAGTCTTTCTTTAAAAATATAATATGCTGATGCTCCAAGCAAAACTATAATTCCAGGGACAAAATAAATCAAAAATGCCATATGATTAACCTCCTGCTGTCTTTTTACTTTTTAATGATTGTTTCTATTCTAGGGCTTTTTGTAATGGCCAACCTCGTCTCCTTCGAGCCCTATAAGGGAACAACGTTACTGTTATAGACAATTGTGCCCGTGTCGCTACATATTCGATTATCTTCTTCATTGTACCGTGGAGACGTTGCACCAGCTAGAACAAATGGAACAAAAAGAAGTATCACACAATTTGTCATGTCATTTTTTATCATTCTTTTACATTTTCACTATCGTATTTATCGCCTATATCATAAGCGTTATATGTAGTCGGAGTAACATATATCCACTCAGATTTCATTTCATTACTTTCCTTGTCGAGATATTTTATCAAAAACTGATAGTTTTGATGAAAAAGGAAACTTGGTGCGTTGTACTCTTTATCAATGATTGTTCCTATGGTATTATCGGTTATATTATCTTTTCCGCCAATTGCGCCAAATACATTGGACACCAAACGTGGAAACGAATAAAGCATAGTAGTCATAATGAGTATTATTATTATCATTGGTATGGCTTCTATTATCATTACTTTTATCTTTTTCATTGCAAATCTCTCCTATTGTTTTTTCTTTACTATTATCAAACTTCTGTCATTTTTTTGTTCTTTAACGATTGTTTCCATTCTAGGGCTTTTTGTAATGGCCAACCTCGTCGTCTTCGAGCCCTATAAGTAGATGGACTTATATTGTATGCCTTGCACATTATTTCTATGCTTGGGTATACATTGCCTTTATGATCCTCTGTGCGCCGGGCTTTTGTTCCTGCGGGTATAGTTAGTGAATCTTGTAAGCTGAATCCATTCTTAATTCGATTTAAAAAAGTCATTACAGGAATATTGTATGCTTTACACATAGCTCTGTTACTTTTATACTGTATTCCCTGGTGATCAGTTACAGTATAAGTTCTAACTTTTGATGTCAAAGCTTCTTCTTTAGTGCTACCTCTAGATAATCGTTTAATATATGTTGTTTGTTTAATGCCATATGCAGCACACATTTCTCTATCATTTGGGTAGTAGTTTCCCAAATGATCAGTCACTCCATTGGTTCTTCTCATTTTGTTATTCCTCCCAACGATAACCATAGCCCCAAATCGTTTGTATATGTTGAGGTGATGAGGGTGTATTTTCAATCTTTAAGCGCAGTCTTCGAACATTAACATCAATTATTTTTGGGTCTCCGGAATACAAGGAACCTCGACAATATTCAAGCATTGTCTCTCGATCTATTGCAATATGAGGATTTTTTAAAAAACAAAGAATTATTTTATATTCTGTTTGAGTGAGGTCTATTATTTCACCATTTTTTCGAAATATATGACTTTTAGTATCAAGTTCAAAGTCCCCTGATATTATCTTGGAGGTATCATCATTATAATAGTGCTGAAAATCTACATTTGTTCTTCTATACACTGCATCAACACGAGCCATAAGTTCTGATATAGAAAAAGGCTTTGTGATGTAGTCATCAGCACCTTCCATTAAAGAGCCCACTTTGTTTATTTCCTGTCCCAAAGCAGAGATCATTATAATTCCTATATTTTCATCTCTTCGACGAATGTACTTACAGACTTCCCTACCGTTTATTCCGTTCATCATTATATCCAAAAGCACAACCTTTAATTGTTGCTGATGCTTTTTGAACTCATTGATAGCCTCCTCTCCTGAACCTACAGCGATTACACCATATCCTTTCTTTTCTAAATTAAGAACTATGAAATCTCTTATTGCAGCTTCATCTTCACAGACCAATATATTTGCCATATTATTTTTCTCTCCTAGTACTATTCTTTTTGTGAAAATACTTGCCCATAGAGAGGGCCGCTATTGTTATAGACAGCCATACAGCTGCTATGCCAAATCTGTTATAGACCAAGTAGCTAGTTAGTCTAAACGCTGTGATAATTGTATAGATCATTACTATAGCTGCTATAATGCCTATGATGATAAGAATAAGCCCTATGCGTTTGCTGTTCAGAAGTACCACCTTCTCTTTTTCTAGTCCGTGAAGCCTGCTGCCTTTGAGCAGGCTTTATGTCTATTGGCTGTCGGTACTGGATTCGAACCAGCGGAATAACGGAGTCAAAGTCCGTTGCCTTACCACTTGGCTAACCGACAAAATGATTATTGGTTTGGAGCAGACAACGGGAATCGAACCCGCATCCTTGGCTTGGGAAGCCAATATACTGACCATTGTACTATGCCTGCATATAAGTGGCTAGGATCACTCCCAGCCTGTTTTAATTTACGTTATGATACAAAAGCCTGGATCCATAGTAAAATTTCAGCTACTAGCAATAGCAGTATATCAATTATAGTTATTATTTTACGTGCTGATTTGTGAGTGCTTAACAAGTCGGGACAAAAATCCAAAACAAAGCCCACAGAAAAAGTTACTATAAGATAGATTGTAAGGGTAATATTAGAGTTTAATTTTGAATGATCCCCGCCGCTTAATAAACTCAATAATAGCATTATGACCAACACTACAAAAACAAAATGGAATATACCATTTAACACTTTTATTACTTTAGCCTTTTTATATAGATCATATATAAGTTTTATGGCTAATTCCAGCACAGCAACCATAAGCAAATATTCTGCCCAAGAAATACTTTGCAGCCTTCCTCGAATGATATTAGAAAAGTTTATTAATTCCAATTGTCATTAATCCTTCCACTATTATTCCAATTATAATTAAAGCCTTGCTTAACATTTCAGATATATCATTTGGCTCGCATAACTCCAATGTGATTTTTCCAGTAGCGATCAATACAAAGCCTACAGCAAGGTATATCCAGAATGGAACATTCGATATGCAAGATATGAGTTTTAATATTCCTCGGTTATTTACAAATGCTATTAAATATACAAATGGTGGAACGATTGCTCCAATACTTAATATTTCACTCAACAACTCAGCCTTGCTTAATGATTTTTTGCAAAGGGTCGGCAATAAAATACCCGCTAAAATTAATATATATGATGCAACAGCATAAACAACAAAAGAAACTGATAGCATAGTCTTCACTCCTTCCTGTTTTTTTCTTGTTAACCTTAAATATATTATACCATATTTTTTTATTTTCGCAACTTCTGAGTATTTTTCATATAAAAAAAGATGCACCATAGTACATCTTTCTCAAAAAGAAAAGAGGGTTGCCACGCAGCAACCCTACAATCCTATTCAATCATCGTCCCAAAAGCATCTCTGCCCAATAGATATTATATCACTTTAAAGATTGATTGTCAATACAAAATTATCACCAAAACAAAAAAAGATGGGTTGTTGTGACGTCTCCAACAACTCATCCTTTATTTAGAACAAAAAAACAAAGCAAATGCAAAAATCTGTTTTATTTTACAATTATATTATATCACATTTTATATACACTGTCAACTTAAAATGCGAACAAAATTAAGGATTATGCGTAAATCATAGATTTTCTTGCGGCGTATTCCGCTTTTTCTCTCTTTGAATAGCGCATATAACTGTATCCATTACAGTCGTGAGCATATATATAATTAATAATTGACACCGGATTGCAGAATTTCTTCTTTTGAACATGATATGTATTGCAGAACTTATTGCTTGTACTTCTCTGAAGCAGATTCTCGTGAAAAAGTTTCATAGGTCCTTTCTGGTTCAGATTAAAATACCAATGACCTATTGCTGTCGATACAAACAAACAATCCCCTATGATCTGATGTCCAAGTTTAAATTCGTCGCAGAGTTCAATTATAGAAGCTACTGTCCATTCAACGTTTTCATACTGTCTGTCATCAGCTATGTAGTTTTTTGAAAATATATTCACCTCATTATGATTATTTCTTTTTTTCATGGTTTTTACCCTTCTTTCATCATTTTTATTATAATCATATTATACCATAGCTTAATAATTTTGTCCATTTTAAAATCGAACAATTTCAGAAAAAAATGGCAAATAAATTGCCATTTTTAAGTATTATTTTTTTTACTTAAGAGCAGCACATGATTTTAGTCGGGTGTGGTTTCATTAAAATCATCTTCATATACATACGGAGCCTTTTTTCCATTATAAATTGCTGCTAATCCGTGATAATTGTGGCATTGTTCAAATTTATTTGAATTCTCAAATCCAAATATTTTGCACAAATACCCCTTATCTTCATCTTGATAGTTACAACAGATATGAATGCCGCAAGAGTTTATGACTATATCAGTTATCTTCTTTCCTAACTGGGCTTCTACTTTTTTATAAGAAGGACTCGTAAGTATAAGACTCGTTTTCCTATCGTTTCTCATAATAAATGGATGAATCCAGTTGTCAAACAAAGCAGGTCCGTCAATGATAACACACGTTTTATTATTGAAGATGCGACGATTAAAGAGATCTTCAATACAATTACTCACTTTTGTTTTTATATCTGTTGCCGAAAAATGAGTTTTAGATACATCTTCAACGATAACCAATACTTTTTCCTTTTTATCAAATGAAAAATGTACCAATTCTATATCTTTCCCCTTATAGCAGCAGAAATTGTAGTTATAATAAATACTTTTCTTCTTTAAAATTTCTTTTGTATCTTTGTCGATCTGTTTTTCAGTTATAAAAAGCACGTTACCTTCATACTTAACAAGCTGAGCCAAAATCACATTTAGTGTAAGCTCTGGCTTCATTATTACAAGTTCGTTTGTAGAAGTCGGATAAAAAACAATATCTTTACTTATAACGTTTTCTTTTTCTTCATTAATTTTCAGATTCTTACTTATACATAACATAAATTGTCACCTCTACTCTAGTTTGCTCGCTTCATCATCAAATATAAGATATGTGGAGCATTCATTGTTTTTAATCATATCTTCGATAGCAGTTAACATTTGTATCTTAACTTCTTTATCCATATTTGTAAAAGCCTGCTGAAGAACTCTTAGAATTTCTATATCTTCGCATGACAGGTCTTTCCGATCATCTCTTCTGTCAAGTATACCATATATTCGTTTTGTTGATGAAAATTTCCGTATTCTCTTTTTTATTTGGTTAATTTCCTGAGAGCGTGTCCAAGAAACTGACGATTGAAAATCATATTGATGATTTACTTTACTTCCACAATGATTGCACGTTAAGTTTCTATCAACGCATAACATAAGTCGTTGCGTACCTAAATTAGTTATCAATTTAGCTTCTTGAATGAAAGCATTTGCCTTTATTGTAAGTATAACACTTATAAATCCTGCTAACGTTGTAAGCAATGCATATACAATAGCGGGATTAAGTCGTAATATCACTATTAATAAGATCATAATTGACATTATAACCAATCCGCTTCTATAGATTTTATGAAAAGCAGGCTTTTCAGCAAGTCTTGTTTTTGCCGGCGTTATTTTTGCTCTTATTCTGCAATACGGATGAGTGTTTTTATAGTTATAAAATCTATAGATATCCCACGTATGCCAGGATTTTATATATGAGAAGTATAATCGAATATTATGTAGGTCTGCATCACTTAAAGTGATTTCCACCGACTCCCCTTCTTTTAAAATAAGATTTTTATGTAATAATTCTGGAATGATTTTAATTGGCGTATGTTCACAACTCAATCTTTCCCAGCCAAGAATCTCACCACATTCTTTACAACGGATTGGTTCTTCAATCCACATTGACAAATAATACATTTTCATTTTTATCCTTTTTACATATATCCTATTCAAGAGAACGTCTTTCTCTGCATGCTGATCTTAAAAATCATATATGAACTGTTGTACTCCACTTATCCCGCTGTTTTTTATGTTCCTTCCCTCACGGAGTTGTTTACAGAGTCTGCACAGCGCTATGAGCTTGGGTATCCATTCATAGGTTTGATAACAAATATAGCGTAGTTATTCTGAGTATTAATACTCAGAATGGGCTAGTGAAGCCTCACATGACTAAAGTCATGTGCTTTCCATAAGTTTAGAGCTTTTGCAAGCTCCGACCTCTTAGACTTTTGTCATAGACCGGGGTAGTTGGCCATAGTTCATCCTCCTGATTTTTCTTGTATATTATTATACCACATGTTTTAAATTTTTGCATCCCAATTCTATAACAAAAATAAGATGAAAAATGTTTTTTTGCGTTGGGCTTATATAGATTGATACGGGGCTGCAAATTATTGTAATGTGCAGTCCCGTATCGGTAATCAGAGGTTATATTATATTATGTAGAAAGCTAACTATTCTTCTTCCAACTCTTTTTTTAACATTCCCACAAGATAAGCATATCTGTTATCAATTTTATGAGTTTCGCCGTAGACATTCATTTTATTGACCAGACGAGTAAGATAATCACAGCGTTCTATATCGTTTTGTACACCAGGCACTAATTGTATAACATAATCCGCAATGACCCTCATTTGAGTTGGTGTAAATTCATTGTTGCAAGAACATTCGCCTAAAAAATCACAAAAAGTATATTTGTGATCATTCTGCTGGTCGGATTCTTCTGTTTCTGAAAGAGTTATATCTATGATGTTTTCAGATGCAAATTCTTGCTTTTCTAAATAGTTTGGCGCAGATATAATAGTAAAAGCAATTCTTTTTATGCGACGATTAACAAAAATAGTTTGATATGAAAAAGACAGCTCTGTTTTTTCATGAATTTCCTTCTGTGCTTTTTTTAGAACGTCCCTGTTGAAAAATCTAAACTCTTTATAGTTTTCTGAGTTGCATCTAAGTAAATTTTTTAATTCGGAAAATTCTATTTCCCACGTTTTCCTAAATCTATTGTCTAAAAGATATAGATATAAAACATAGCTATGCCGAGAAGAAAAAGAAGCAACATCCTTAAGACGATATCTAAGATACCCCATATTTTCTATATTAAAAATATATTCCATTGCCATTGGTGAACACGATAAATCTACCAACCAATTGCCATTTTCGTCTAAATATGCAGCAGCGGTTTCAAATAAAGACATTTTTATAAACCCTTGAGGTTTGCTTTTATCTTTTACGCTAACTGATGAAAATAGTCCGTCTAGTTTTTTATCAAGAATCTCTTTCTTTATTCTATTGACCCCAAAGAGCTTTTCAATCTCACCTTTTTCAAATCTTACTTTGCGCTTTTCTGGATTATGTGAGTCAATTCTGCTTAAATATAAATCAAGCAACTTTAATTCAAATAATGACATGCCTGTTTCCGATAAAGAAAGCAGTGGGTTGCTCTTTTGAATGATCAACTGTTTACTGTCTTTGGGTACTCCTGTATAATCAGAAAGTTTATCGTTATCGTTTTGTTTCATATTTAACTTCTCCCTATTTCATTTAAACGTAAAATATATTTCATTGCTGCCGGATTGCAAGATACATCAATCTGCCAATTGCCGGCCTCATCCATGTATGCAGTTACTGCTTCGAACAAACCCATTTTTATAAATCCGTAATGATTACTTTTATCTTTTATGGTAATCGATATAAAAAGTTCCTTCAACTTTTTATTTAGAAATTCTTTTTCTACATTATCCACTTCAAGGATTTTTTTTATTTCTTCGTTTTCAAATTTGACTTTTAGCTGTTTTGGGTTGTGAAGATCGACTTTTCTTAAATATTCAGTAAGTAATTTCAATCCAAATAATGAAATGTCCATTTTTGGTAAAAAAAGAATTGAGCTGCTTCCTTTTACATCTTCATTTTGATTTTTCTTATTTTGTTTCATATTTACATTTTCCTATTTATTTTATTGCTGCTTTTATAGATTAGTTATATATATTATATCACAAAAAAAGAAAAAAGTTATTACCACTTTTGCGGGTAATTCTTTCATCATATATTATATCGTGACATTTTTTCTCTCTTATAGAAGCGTGAAGTCTCCCCTCTGTTTCGATTATATCATATATTGTGTGATTTGCTGATCTAGCCGCCTAACTCACGACTAAAGCCACGAGCATGTGGAAACTTGGTGTCAAATATCTTTTAGTATAGCTGCAGTCGTTGTAAAGAAAAGAAGTTCGTAAAAGTGACGAAGCGTTTGTTATAGAACAATACAATACAATCTATTTTTTGGAAAGAATATTTCTCTGTATTTTTAATATCTTTAGTGAGCAAGTTCATTATTCTTCTTGTTTTAGCAAACTTTAGGGGCGCAATTCATTCTTCATTTATAGAGGTGGGGGCTTCTTGCTGTGTTTATGATAAAAAACGATTATTTTTTTTTCTTTCACACAGACAAATAGTAATTGATTGCTTGATCGATAGAATTATAGCAGTTATTATATAGTTATTATATAGTTATTACGCTATATTAAAAACGCCGTATTTAAAGGCTTTTTTTTATACAGATGTGAGAGTGCATTCCACGAGAAGTGAGAACATATTCCACGAGATGTGAGAGCGTATTCCACGAGATGTGAGAGTGTATTCCACCAGATGTGAGAACGCATTCCACGAGATGTGAGAGCGTATTCCACGAGATGTGAGAGCGTATTCCACGAGATGTGAGAGTGTATTCCACGAGATGTGAGAGTGTATTCCACCAGATGTGAGAGCGCATTCCACCAGATGTGAGAGCGCATTCCACCAGATGTGAGAGTGTATTCCACGAGATGTGAGAGTGTATTCCACGAGATGTGAGAGCGCATTCCACCAGATGTGAGAGTGTATTCCACGAGATGTGAGAGTGTATTCCACGAGATGTGAGAGCGCATTCCACCAGATGTGAGAGTGTATTCCACGAGATGTGAGAGTGTATTCCACCAGATGTGAGAGTGTATTCCACCAGATGTGAGAGTGTATTCCACCAGACGTGAGAGCGTATTCCACGAGAAGTGAGAGCGTATTCCACTCAAATTGTTTTCTATATATTGAGATAGCGGCTAATCGTTTAACATGTGATAACTTTGGATAAAAAGATTGCCCGTTCTCTATTTGTATGATATAATATAAACAGTTGTGTGCTTCTTAGATAAAAAAATGCAAGTCAGAAAGGATGTTAAAGCAATTATGTTTATACAGATTGGCAATTACGAAATAAATGTTATTTTCTTAGTACTGCTGTTTATCTTGATTGCAGCGGTTTTTGGAATAGCTTATTTCTTTATAAGGAACAAGGAAAAAGGCTCTCCCGCATTTCAGATATATAAAAGAATAACTACTTGGCAAAAAAACAATGTGCCGCCACTTATACAAAAAGATATCGACCAAAACGGAGATCCCAATGAGCCGGATGATCAATACCATAAGATAGCGGATCAACTGCAAGTATATATTAAAAGAGGACGAATTTGGGATAATAGCGAAATAAAAGAGATTGACCCAATGGCAATAAGTCTATTAACTGTTATCATTATAGAAGAAGTAGAAAGATGTATAGAAGAGGATAGTAATAATAGCAATAATCGAGCCGTTTTACTTTTGCACGCACTCGATATGGCATATGGCGGAGCGCCAATAATAAACGGCGAGATCGAATGGCTTGGGCAAGATGTTCAAGAACTTGATAATCATTCTGAAATGAATAAGTGTGAAGCAAGACTCCTCAAAATTTATCTCAATATGATAGAAAAAATATGGGAATATGTAGATGATGATATATCAAAGATTCCAGAAAGTGCGAATGTTCCAGAGGAACTTAAAATATATTCAGCTGATGATTTTGTAGATGCTTATCAAGAAGTAGATGAGTGCGTTGATGTAAAAGAACTTAGCGAATCAACAAAAAGAATTATTACTTTGGCACTTGCGATGACTCTTGAGGAGTTAAAAAACAGTCTGGATGATGAGGGACTTAAATATTATCAGCTTTACTATATACGAGCTCTTGCCTGTTCTATTGACAATACCTACTCCTTGTATACTGATATTCTTAATTCTATCGAATACAAATAATGGCGACTTCCCTATTTTAAATTTTCATATATAAAAAAAGAAGAGTTCCCTACTTATATAGTAAAGAGCTCTTCTTTTTTGTATATATTAACAGTTGCAAAACCACATACCTTTAGGTGTGTGGTTACATTGAAATCTCAAATCTCATCTTGATTGCTTCAAAGTAGTACGGTGCATACGTGCAGTTGAAAATATTATTGGGAGCATAATATTTGCTCGGTACATATACTTCCTCTCCATTTTTGTTGATATACGTTTCAGGAGGATCGGAGTCATACACTGAACCGTTCCAAAGGTTGAATGCCAAACGTGTTGTTTTAATGCTTGTGCTTGTTTGAAACGGCTTATTCAAACCCTCGAAAATGATCACGTCTTTTTTAACGTCATACAGTGCGCCAATATGATAACGCAAAACAGCGTCCATCGTGAGGAGATAAGCAAGTGACAAGTGATAGCCGTCTAAATGGGGCATTTTGCCACACAGCTTATTAAACATTTTCTCGTGTTCTTCATCATAGAATATCATTATTCTTTTCTACCTTTCTTTTATATTAATCATAATCATCTTCAAAGCCCGTAATCCCTATTCAATAAGTTTTATGTTTTCAGCATTAAATGTACTTTTAATGCTTTTCCAAGTCAATTCGTTATTAGTCATACAACGGTATCTATTTAATAAATCCTGTTCTGTAGGTTTATAGTTCTTATCAGATATTAGTACCTCATAGTGAACACCTGTATCTGCAAAGAAAATATCTGTGCTATAGAATCCGTTGCGGAGATAGAAGTTCTTTCGCCTTTCTGTTAGTTCGTCCGTAGGTCTTTCAATAATCAGCATTACTTTATCTTTTGAAGAAATAAGTCTTTGCAGTGCCTTTGAACCTATATCTTGATTGCGATATTCTTCATCTACGGCAAAGTACATAAGATATGTAATATCATTTGGTAATTCTACTGTAAATTGCATGCCTACAGGCTCATCATCCTGTAAAATACAGCTTAAATGCGCATTAAATTCCTTATCACATTTTTTAAGAATATCAAAGTCAAATCTTTCTGACTGAGGAAATGACCTCTCATAAATAGACTGTATTTTATTTTTATGAGAATTGTATTGATAATGTTCAAATCTAATCATATTTTCACTCCTTATTCTTAATACTAATTTTCTTGTAATTATTTATTCTCCGTTTTCTATCTTTTTTAGTCTTTGTGTCCCCCATACGCAGTTCAATAATGAGGTCACAACTGAAAAAATCACAAAAATTACTCTCTTATAAAAAAACTCCCACTGTCCTGAATACGGCATACCATAGCATATTAAAACCTATATCGTCATCTCTCTTTAGCTTTTCAATTTCTTTTGCAAAACTTGGATCTTTAATAGCAGCATTGATTATATCAAGCATTTTCTTCTTCTGTTCTTTAGTCATAGTGTAGTGAAAAACAGGACCCTTATCCAAACTCTCGTCATTACTGAGCGTTGAGTAGTTTTGCTCAGAAAGAATATAGAAAGTGTGCAGCCCTGTCGATGAGCCGTGATGAACTTCCTGCTTAGTCACATATCCTACAGGTATGCCAAGTTTGACAGCCTGCACGGCTTGCTCTTCCGAAAGAAAAAATATCATTTTGTGACTGCTTGTCGCACAGCTCACAGGCGTATGGTTTTGTATTTTTCATATTCGGGACAATAGTTCTTAGCTTTCATATTTAGCCATCCCTTGAGCTATCCTCGTATTTATCTCCTATGTCATAGTTTTCGTATTCTGTTGGTGTAACATCTATCCACTCAACACTTTCTTCTTCTTTTCCTCCTACTTTATCAATAAAGCTTACTTTAAATTGGTATCTTTGATGTGTTATAAACGTGCTTTTCCTGTACTCTTTGTCGATAATAGTTCCGACAGTACTATAACTTATAATGCTTTTTAAAAAGCTGTTCATAGTAGACATCATTAAGCACATCATAATCATAAAAATTATGAGCGGTATTAATGATTTATTTTTTTCATGAAATATCATTTTTCTTTTCTGCCTTTCTTAAAAATTCTGCATTTATCAGGAATAAATGCACTTATAATAGCCATAACTCAAAACCTTGGTGCTTTATCGTTAATTAGTAAAAATTATAGCCCGTAAAATCATTCAGAAAGTTTTCATCAATTGGCTGATTGTCATCCTGTTGATACGGCTGATTGCCATAAGTCGGTTGCTGTGGCTCAGAGTTTTGAGCAGGCGTTGGATTATTATTTCTTTGTGAAGCACCATTGTACTGATTTCCATATGCCGTATTGTTGTTGTATTGATTATTTTGAGGATAATTATTATATGAGGTATTGTTATTACCATACTGATTTGCATTATTGGTCTGTGAAGATGCCCCCGAAAGAAATTGCTGTTCCTGTATACTTACAGAAGCAATAGTTGTTCTTTTTCCGTCTTTTTCGTATGTTTCTATTCTCAGAGACCCTTTAACCATAACAAGTGATCCTTTGTGGAGATACTGCATGGTAGATGCTACTAATGAACCAAAAACATTACACAGAATAAAATCTGCCTCATTATTATTGCCTCTCCTATTTACAGCGAGAGTATATCTTGCCATTGGTGTGTTGTTTGTTGTATGTACGTTCTCAGGGTTCTTTGCAAGTCTTCCTATAAGAATAATCTGATTAAAGCTTGGAGATGCCATAATTTTTGCCTGCCTTTCATAAATTTAATTATTTGAAGAAATATAAGTTGTAATCAATAATAACTGCCTCTTTACTTATTTTCATTTTATCGGCAACAAAATCTTTTTTTTCCTTAAGTCGCTCTAACTGATCAGTGCCGAATATTTTTTCATATTTTTGTCTGATACAATATTTTTTTGTGAATAGCTGCGCTATGTTATGTTCTTTTATGTATTCTGCTATCGCTTTTGTTTTTAGCCCAGTGTGCTGAGCTACTATCCCCACACTATATAACAACGTGTTTTCAGCCACGAAAGGAGATATTAATTCGTCTTCTGAAATATAATGCCCTTTTTTTGAATAGTATTTTATTTTGTGGCTTTTTGCGTATTCATATATTTTAAACATTGATATATTGGTTTGCTTGCTTATAATGTGCGAAGTTGCGATAAATTCATTATCTTTAATAAAGTTAGCTAGAATAGTGCTTAGCCGATCGTCTTTATCTAAATTTGAAACATTATGGGTTCTCATATAATTTCTCATTTTTGAAATCGTAAACCCTGTATCTCTGCAAATAGTGGAAACTGGTTCTGTTAAAGCATTATTCTTATCAAGATAATATAGCTTCATTACTGTATCTATTCCGAGTAAAGCATAATCAAATATTAGGTTATGTTTTGACATAAGATATGTCAGATCGTTCGATGAAAAGTTATATTGCTGTTCAAAGAATGTTCTTGTCTTCATAAGATGATTGTTGCTCATGACATAGATATGTTTAATTGATGTTTCGTAAACAAAATCAGGATATAAAGTTATTTTATTCAGTTCTGCATATTCGTTAATGATCTTATGTGAAATACGAGTTTCATTATGTATTTTGAAAGAAGAACATACAAAGTGATCATTAATTACATACTTTTCAAGTTTTTTGTATTCTGCATTCATTAGATATCAAGTAACCGTCTGAAACGTTCTCCTTCCTGCTGTATTTTTTTTATAGATGCCATTTTCACCTATCCGTTAGGTCAGCGTATTTATTTCTGCCAATGCAGTCTCAAAATCGAGAGCAGATAGCGCAATGACTTCTGCCGAAAACTCTCTTGCTCTCTCCCCCTCTGCTTCAATTAAAGCTACGAGTTCATGGTGGAGGGCTGCTTCTAGTGAAATATTAAAATCAGGCTTTATAACAAAGCAATCGATCTCTACTCTGTTTTTTATATTGTATACGGTTATACAAAAAATATCAGTGTCATTTTTTGTGATTTCCAAGAGCCATTTCATGCTTGGGATATATTCGTAATTCATAAAGCTCATTATGGGAATGCTTACAGGATCGATTGTAAGAAAGCTCCCATTACCTACCTTTCATCGTTCTAGTATTTATTATACCCTGTAAAAACAAAATTGTCAAGTTTTTTGTCGTTATATTATAGAATTTTTATAACATTAATAAGGTTAGTAATAATCATAATGTTTATAAGATTAAGAATATTATGAGTATTATTAATGTTATGAACATTAATAAGATAAACGAAGTATGCTTCCAATGTAAATCTCCGCTAATTTGCAAAATCAAGCTGGAAGATGTGCAAATATTTTTTTTATAAAAAAATAAGAAAAAACTTATCGAAAAAAAGTGCCGGCTCTCTATTCTTGCTTTTTTAGCATATATAATTGCAACTACTGCCATTCCGTTAAGTTTTTTGTTTTTTATATATGCTTTTCCCCTTATGAATGCTTAATATACATCTCTTTTACGTAGTTTCTTATATCTTGCGCTTTTTTTATCCCTCTTTTATTTTAGTTCAATGTTGTTTGCTACTTATCCTTACTCTATTTCTTTTTTTCTCTTTCTGATTTTTAGTTATCTTTTTCCCCCTTTATATCAGCTTTTACTTTTTCATTAAGGCTCCATACTCGGGAGCATATGTATCGTTATAGAGATGATTATTTATGTGTGTATTTGTATTTATAACATATGGCAACATAGATGCATTTTTTGTTGCGTCATAATTACCCCTCTACTCTCCTCTGTTGGGGTAATTTCTTATATTTTTTTGCGCTTCAAATCAAGCAATATCCTTATTTTTTGATAATTGTTTGCAGTGCTTTTTTAAAAAAAGAAAATTTGCAAAAAAAGCACCGTGTTTTTAGCAAAAAAACGAGAGCAATCTGGTGCTGAACACCTAAGATTGCTCTCGTTATAAATGTGCTGCTATATCATTCTAAATCTCTTCCCGCTAAGCTTTCTTGCAATTCCCGTTCACAATAGTAATCGTCATATGAAATATCGTCCAGATTTTGAATTGCCTCAGAGTCAATTATATCTATATGCTCAGCCTGAATGTAATAGTATGTTCCAAGTTCATCAGAAGCTGACCGCAATGTGCCATTAATAGTTATCCATGTAGTTTTGTCGTAATCAGAGAAATTAAACCAATCAGATGAAAACTCCAAATAAATCATATCATCCTGTTTGTTGTATGGATAACTGGTATACTTTCCTACAAATTGTCTACCGTCAGTTTCAAAAGCAATTCCGCTTATAGATATTGTTTTACCATTATAATAATCAAAATGATCATAGATATCCTTGATAGTAAACAAATAATTGGAATCGTTTAATTCTATATCTGATTTGTAATCATTAAGGGACGAACTGTCAGCTGCAACTGATACAGGAAGTTCACCTGCTTTAGACGAATTATTATCCTTATAAGCTTTGCAGCTTACAAAGCTTAATGAGCAAGCAAACACAAGAGTTCCGCATAATATGTTTTTTAATGACATTGGCTAATTTCCCCTTTCTTATTTTAATTATACCATTAAAAAACAAAAAACGCAACCGTTTTGTTCGATTACAAAATTGACAGCGTATTGGAAATGTGATATAATATAAACGTAAAAAAAACAGAAAGAGAGGTATGTTTTTATGAATATCATTTCAATCATCACCGAAAAGGGCGGCGTTGGTAAAACAACTACCGCAATTAACGCAGGAAGTGCGTTGGTCAAAAAAGGCTTCAAAGTTCTGCTTATCGATATGGATAAGCAACAGAATCTCACCTCTACTGCAAATATCACTGTCGATGGGCAATATAGAGAGGCTAAGAAAACCATAAGCGATATTCTATACGAGCTTATTAAGGATAGAAAGCCCAACTACTCAGAGTTCGTATGTCACAATGACATCAATGGTTTTGACTATATCGCTTCTGATAAACTGCTGGATAGCATCAACCCTATACTTGATGACTATACCAAAATGAATAATGGCTATAACGTTTTTCAAAGAATGTTTGAAGACCCAATCTTTCAAACATATGATTATATTATTTTTGACAGCAAGACGGCTGTTGATAAAATATCGAAATGTCAGATTGATTCTTCAGACTGTGCGATAATTCCTGTTGAACCATCAGCATATGCTTTTGATGCTGTCGATAGAATAATTGATAAGATATGTCAAAATAATCACACGAAGATAATGGGCATATTGATAAACAAAACAGGCCAAACAGCGCTGGCAAAGGATTTCTTGAGCATATATAATGATACGTATAAGGAACTTGTATTCAAAACCCAAATACCTCAACGTGCTGCTCAGGTCGAGAAAACACCGTTTGACGGCATCGCTTGCGTCAACCGACCACATAACACTCTTGCTGAATACTATATGGCTCTCGCAGATGAAATTGTAGAAAGAACATAAAGGAAGTGAGTGAAATGGCAAGTAAAAAACCAGAATATGCTTCTATGGCGGCAAATAGACGACACTTCAATCACACTACCGATGTTCGAGTTGATAGCAATTCCTCTTCTGGACTCAACCAGGAATATAACGCTACATGGCGTAAATCCTTGAAAACTTTTAACCCTGCAGTGCCCCTCGAAAAACTACATGTAATAAATAATCAACCATTTAAACTCAATCCGGCAAAGATTAGCGCTCTGAAACCCTCAATTCAGGATACTGGTATAATTCAGCCTATAATTGTCCGCACCAGTAATATAAACGATAAAAATGAAAACTATGATATCATTTCTGGCAGACACAGATATTTAGCAGCAAAAGAACTTTATAATGATACTGGCGATGAAAAGTATAGCACAGTTCCCTGCTTAGTTGTTGAGTGCCCGGACGAGAATCTTGATAAAATGATCTGCTTTGCAAATCAGCAGCGAGCAACATTGTCTCTTTCAGAACAGTATGATCTTATAACTTCCTTAAAGCAAAACAATAAAAAGGATGGGACAAAGTATACGGCAGAAGAAATAGGCGAAATGTTTGGGCTATCTCGAATAACTGTATTTCGAATACTTCGCCTAAGAGAAATTAATTCATATCTAAAAAAATACTTTGATAATGAAGTTTTGTCTATTTTATCGCTTGATAAAATAAATTCGGCTCTTAACCATGAACAGCAATATGTGTTCTATGAGTATCTCACATCATTATCTCCTCAACCAAAGAACTTCGTTAATTCAAAAGTCGAAATGGTCTTAACTTGCTTTAACGAGAATCCTGGAATCTCAGCGGCTGATCTTGGAGAATATATTAACGAGCAGAGTGCTAAAAAAGCAGCTAAGCCTAGATATAAAACAAAGGTGTACAACCAAGTATCATCGGAAATACCAGATAGCGTAACAGAAGCAGAATTAGATATCCTAGTTACAAGATTGCTAAAAGAACATTTTTCCAAAGTATAACAAAAAAGGCTTTCCTTTTATCGGAAAGCCTTTTTGTTATGTTTTACTTGTTTACCGCATCTTTAAATGAAGAACCTGCCTTGAACGCAGGAACGACCTTTTCTGGTATTGAAATCTTTTCCTTTGTTCTCGGATTGAACGCTTCCCTGCTCTCTTTTCTCTTTGGAATAAATGAGCCGAAACCAACAAACGTAACGCCATCTTCATTAGCGACAGAATCTACAATAGTGTCAAGCACAACTGAAAGAGCAATTTCTGCTTCCTTCTTACTTGCAAACTTATCTGATGCCATCATTTTTTCTACAAATGCACTCTTGTTCATCGTGAATTTCCTCCGTATTATAAATATAGTTATTGTTCCAGCTTTTGCTGTTATATTTATTATATCATGTTTTTAAAAAAATAGCAAATTGTGTTTAGGCAAAGCAAAAGTGTGGTATAATAATAAAGAAAGAGGTGTTAAACCATTGATAAAAAAATGCTTGGCAAGTATAACTGCTCTTATTATATACTTATCAATGTCGATTAATGTATCGGCAAATGAAAAAGAAGAGATTACAAAGACTCAGACGTATGCTTCTGAAACAGAAGATAAAGAGGCTGAGTTTCCAAAAGTAATAACAGAAAACGGAGTGTCATACGAATTAGTAAACATCAGCTATAAATCCAAAGAGGAAAAAACAGAGTCTGGCGGAGAAAAACGTGAAAAGCAAATGTCTCAAAATAACCTGAGCTCAAGCTCATACAATTGGCCAGACAAAATTAATATAAGTGATAACGGCAAAACTTATACGGGAACGCTGAATAGATCATCTATACAATACTACGATAATGGAGCTGAGTCGAGAACTCAAGAAGTTACGGACGAGAAAACATATGAAGGATATAATGGTGATCCGGATGTTCCGTCGGAGACAACCGCTAGTGTGAGAAATCCGTTTACAAATAATATGGAAAATGTAACTTTGTATCTTGACCACACGGAAAAGTATGACTCCGATAAAACAGAACAACAAGATTATACATACACGTTTATAAATTATAATGCAAGAAGATATAACATTGCAGGAAAAATATTTTATCACGATGATAACAATTGCCCCTTGAACACTGATAAAGATTTTGTATATAGTTTATTAGACTTGGATAAGTCTGTATTTACTATAACGAATATACAGTGGGCCGAAGCTGCAGATGCAAGCACAAACACAAGAAAGGCATCAATATCCGTGGAAAGAAAAATACCTGTTGTAAAAGCATATTATTTTGCAAATCATAAATTTGTTGGCGCCCATACTTATTCAAGCACGGCACAATACACATATATGGTCAATGCTGATGAAAAGACGACATATAAAATCACGGCTACAGCTGAATACAAAAAGAAAAAAGAAGAAACATCAAAAAGTGAAAAGGGCGAACAAAGCAAACAGGAGACGCTTTCCTCGGGAACAACAACGTTTAGCAAAAGCAGTGATGATACAGATATTGGAAATCACGAACGGGTTACAGATATAACAACTATCTACAAGTCAAAACCCTTAGATAATGATAATGAACAAGATGCCAATGAATCAACAAAGCTACCTATAGTTGTTGGATGCCTATTTGCCATTATTACATCTGGACTAGCTGTTCTTTTCCATTTAAGAAAAAGAGGAATTGTATACGATTCAAATTTTCTGAAATTAGGAACATGCAAAATCTCAAAGGCAATCGATTTATCTTCATACATTGACAGCACGAACAAAAACCTATCCGTTAAGTGCTTCTCCTCATCGATTGCAAAAAACGTTAAAGAAATTAGTGCAATGGGAGAAAACATAGAATACTCCTGCGATGGAAAATTCATTGAAGTAATCAACCCCAATAATTACAAAGTAAAACTATAGAGTATCTATAGATACTCTATAGTTTTTTAAGAAGGTGGATAATATAAAACACATTATATCAATTGCTGTAACCATCACCCTACTTCTCTGCTCTACCGGCTGTTCTAATACGAAAGTAAAATATGATATCACCAAAGAAAGTATAATAGAGAGTCAAGACATCAACAAGGCTATTCAAGGACTTGATTTATCTGATTATACCGCAACTATAGACTGCAGCAATTTGGAACCCTCAGACGAAGAAATTGAAAGCCGTTTTGAAGAAGAACTTTCTTCATATATGAAGCATGAAGAAATAAAAGATAGAGCTATAAAAAGTGATGATACTATTAAAGCAAAGATCATCTGTGAATACAATGGACATATTCTCAATAATTATCACAAGGAATTATCCGAAATACATATAGGTAGTGATGACCTGCCACAAAGTTTTTATAATGAACTTATAGGGGTTGTACCTGAAGAACACAATACAATTTCATTCACAGTATCTATAGATACTGCTGATGTATCTTTTTACAAGGATACATCAAGTGATATTCTGCAAGATAGTAAAAGTATTATGGCTGATTGCTATATCTACATAGACTCTATACTAGGTGAAAAGAAACTACCAGAAGACCTTGATACTGCGGTATCAGAACATACATCATATGCATGCACAAATGCCGACCAATATAAACAGCAGCTTGCAGACGACCTTATAAAAGAAAAAAAGTCAAAGGCGTTTTATGACATATTGGACAGCATGATGAGTCAAAAGGCAGTGAAATTTAAAATTGATTTGGCTCCATTGATTCGGGCTCAAAAAAATAGTTTAATGTCATACTACAATAAATGTGCAAGCAGCAATGATGACTCTTTAAAATCTTTAACTTTGTCTTTGGGATTTGATAGCATAGATGAATTTGAAAATAGCATAAGTCAAACATCAGAGCAACTGGTAAAAGAAAAGATGATATTTTATTATGTTGCAGAACTTAATGGCTGGAAATTATCCGATGAACAATATATATCAAAGGGACAAGAAAAAGCAAGAGAATTAGGCTTTAATACAATTACTGATAGCGTTAAGGTAATGGGGTCAGACACAATTCGCTGGGAAACATTAAAGGCAGCATACATCGACAAATTTCTTGACACATATTCTATTGGGTATAAGTATGAAGATGATGGTAGCTCGGCACAGGTCTTAGAGAGTTCACAGTGCGACGATATTGAAATCATAGACGAAAAATAGGTCAAAAGGCAAGGACAATGTTAAGAAATGTCCTTGTCTTTTGCAGTATCTATAGATACTGTGCCTAATATTATGTCTCTGATAGTGTTACTGCCGATTTATTTATCATTTGATTTTATTATTGCCGTATCTATAGATACGGCAACAACTATCTATGTATACATCACCGTACAAGGTCATTGCCCATTTGGCTATTCTGTCTTTTATCTCCCAATTTACAAAATTAAATTATTTATATAGTATATACGCCATTTAGGTGTAATTGAAGATCTGTTATTAACTTAAAAGGTGGTTGTCATAAGAACGAAAGAGCAAAGGTACTTAACGTCGCAGCAATTAATCATTGATATCGTTGTCGCTCAAGCTTGCAACCAATACTTCTATATTACAGTATCTATAGATACTGTGCAACAATCTTGTCTATTAGGTACGCTATATTTTAGCTACGGCTATTGGCACAAAACATTTCATCAAAAAGCTACAAGCAAGGTGCAATACACTTCTTCTTGGACAGATTGGCTATTAACATTGAAAGACCAGCTACCACAAGAATAGAAGAACTAGAAAACAAGTTCGGGCAGCAGCCACATCTGAGGCTGCTGCCCGAACTTGCATAAATGTCATAACAGTATCTATAGATACTGTTAGCTTTGAAGACGGACCGCCGTACAAAGTCATTGTCCTTTAGACTGTGCCGTTCTTTAACCATGGTCATGCTGTATAAAACCATTCTGCCAAAGCATAACAAGCAGTACGTAATAATACAGTATATATACGATCCTGATCATTTGTAGGTTCGTTTGTCAATATTGAAGATAAGTCGGCAGCAAGTAAAAAAGTAAAAGCCTTTAACACTGTAGTATCTATAGATACTATTTCTATGAGGTTTTTTCATTGTCTAATTTGGCCGAATAGTATGTCGTAAAAATATAATTGCCAATCAACGTGCGAGCAAGTTTGAAGATTGTCATTTGCCAAGATAAACAGGTAAACGTTCGCTCAACGCCTTATTGCAGTATCTATAGATACTGCAAATGTCTTAAGCCTGCTTTTGGCGCCGAACCAGCTCAAGATCGTGACTTTAGTTGTGCGAGGTTTCACATTGTGCTGGACAATGGTTTGCTTTCTTATAATTTTGCCATAACAGTATCTATAGATACTGTGGTATCTATCTTTACAGACAACACCATGCAGAACCATTGCCTGATAGGCCATGCTATCCTTTAGCTATGGATGTTTCGTTTAAAACCATTGTAGTAAAAATAGCAAGTGCAGCACAAATATATTTTTCATAAGCTTATTCAATAATTATAAGTTTGCTATAAGCTTTAAAAGCAGAACATCGCAAAACCAAAAAAATTATGTTTACAACAGCACAGATGTTATTGCCGTTTGAGCTTGCAGCCAATACCGCTTGTCAAAAATATCTATAGGCGCTGACATTGATCTAAGTCTGTGTTTAGCACGATGTCCAGCATATCTCTTTATGTGTAGCCACTGGATTATACTGCCTTTTAACAGCAAACGTGCAAAATTGCTCGTGCAGTTCATGCGCTATTCAGGAACGTTCGTAGGTTTGCTGTTAGTCTTTAAAAAAAGCTGTCATGGAATAGAAGGAGACAAAAAGTATTCATATAGTCTTTGAAATCAGTTAGACACACTCGAGGCTAAAACTCATCTAGCAAAGTAGTATCTATAGATACTGTTGCAGAGTCATAGCTTTCGAGAATTAAAACGCCAGATGTATATAATACATCTGGTGAGAGAATTTTAAATTACATATTTATTTTTTTGAATTTTATAACCCTCAGCTATTGCCTTTGAAACATCATATTATACCGAATGCAAAAGTCCATCTTCCAGTGGAGAAGGTGGACTTTTGCGATAGCCCAAACAAAAAGTATCTATAGATACTTTTTTCATCAAATCTTTTGTTGCTTATAAGGCAATGATCCAATGTAATAACTTATTATTTAACAGCTTGTCAGTTAAATAATCACTTGAAATAAAGCATCGTGTTAGCCATAAAATTTTAAATAGTATTACGCAAAAAGTCGCATATATTATCATTCCATTTATCCGCCCCACAATATTAAATTCTATAATATCAGAAGAAGTCTTGTGTGCAGGCTTAAATACTTGGCTCAATATAACAACAAAAATGCTTACGGCTACAATGTATACCAAGATGAACATTACGTTTGTAAACAGTTCATATAGTGGGGAGCTAAGCATATCAATAATTGTATCGTTTATTGTTTTTTCGCCTAATGTGTCATAATCTGCGAGCATATATGTTGTGCTTGCATCATATTTTGTCGCAGCTGTAGCAAGCCAGCCAAGTTTAGGTAATATGTTCTGATAGTAGCTTACAGCATCAGTCAGACATTCTCTGCCTGACAATATTGTTTTCCGTTTTTCAATTACCATATTATTACATACAAGTGCGGCTAATGGTGAACTTGTAAATTTTGCTATGATTATTCCTATTACAGCACTTGCTGCTCCAATACACGAGTGCGATAGCGTTTTAAATTTTCCACGTTCGGCTCCCATTAAAATTATGCAACCGAATATTATATATATAGCATAGACCAAAAATAACAATTTAATCACATCCTGATAATTTTTTCATTTCTATATGATATAATATCATATAGAAATGAAAAAGAGAATAGCTCATTCTATGATTTATTTTTTTTAGGGGGAAATGGAAATGTCCAATGATAAAACATCAATAGCTGCACAACTTGATACACAGCAAAAAAAGGCGGTATTTGCCGAGACCAATGGAAACTACTGTGTACAAGCTGTAGCTGGAAGCGGGAAAACTCGTGTTCTTGCGTATAGGATAGCAACCTTGATTAGCAGGGGAGTGGAGCCACAAAATATCTTGCTTTTGTCATTTACAACAAAAGCTGCAAATGAAATAGAAAGGCGAATCAAATCAATTGCCGGAAAAGATCAACAGGGTATGTTATGTGGGACTTTTCATAGTGTTGCTTGTTATTTCCTTCGTAAATACTCGACCTGGTTGGGACTTTCCCCTCACTTTAATATTATAACGCCGTCTCAACAAATAAACGTTATGCAAAAACTCAGAGATGAACATATTAATACCTATTTCAAAGGAGACGACAGCCTATTACCCGGAGGCAATGTTCTTGTCGAGATTTTTTCAGGGGCTATTAATAAGAATACTACATTTTACAAGTATATAACTGACAATTACTCAGACATTATACAACCCAAAGTAATTGATAATGTGATTGATTTTTTTGAACAATACGAGAAATATAAGGACGAAAATAACTATATTGACTATGACGGCATGTTACTTAAATTTTACGATCTTCTTTATTTTTGTCCTAATATTCTATTAAAAATTACCAAGCAATACAGGTACATTGCCGTTGATGAATACCAAGATATCAATTGGATACAACACGAAATTTTAAAACTTCTTAATCGTAATCAATGCCTGTTTGTCATCGGTGACACAGCTCAATGCATATATCAATTCAGAGGCTCAAATCCACGCTATATTTGTGAATTTGCTGATGATTTTCCTAACTCCACAATACTATCACTTCCTTTTAATTATCGTTCTTCAGAAAACATCTTGCGATTTGCACAATATAGTATAAATAATAATAATTACAATATAAAATTACGATCCACCTTTGACAATAATATTCCCGTTTCAGTTGTCAACTGTAAAACAGAAGATGAGGAGCTTTCTTATATCATTAATGACATAAGAAAAAACGCTTTTTCTGAAAAACAGGATGATATTGCTATTCTTACAAGAACAACGGCCCAATTACATAAGATCAAAAAGGCTTTAAAAAAGCTCTCTATGAATGTATCTTATGATGCTGAAAAGCTGGCAGATCAGCCAATTGTACAGCGGTTAATTAAATATTTAAGGTACTGTGAAAATCCATATGACCCACTCAATAATAAAGAGGCACTGCTTACTTTCATTGGTGTCGGTGATAAAACGGCATCAATTATTTTGCCACAGCTTTTGAAAAGCAATTACAACTATTCAATGGTATCAGTTAAAGGTGAAAGTGCTAAAGTTGCATTAAAGGAATTATATGATTTGCGTATTGAAAGAGACTCTTTACTGAATCTTAATGAGTTGCCAAGCGTATATCAATATATTTCAATTATAAATAAATGTATTTTGAAAAGAGAAATGAATTTTTCACAAGAAAAAATCATTGAACTTATCTCTTATAAAGGGAAGTCATATCGTTCTATCACTCATTTTATTGATATGATTTACAACGAACCTGCAGTATTTTTTAAAAAGAAACAGGGAATTGCCGTTATGACTATTCACGCTGCCAAGGGGCTTGAATGGAGCCGTGTTTATTTGCCATTTCTATCATCCGATAGATTCCCCCTAAAATCGAATGAAAATTCAAATATACAAGAGGAACGAAATATATTTTATGTTGCCGTGACCAGAGCTAAAGAAAAATTGACTATAACTTATAGCCGTGAACGGCAGCATTATAAAGCTCAAAAGTCCCAATTCATAAAGGAGATTCCTTCGTCTTTGTACGTGGAGCATTATTTCCCCACTCAGCAAAAATAATGCTGCTGAGACAGTTGACATCTTTTAATAATTGTGATATAATAACTGTGGGCATTAAACAATTTTAGTAATAGAGAGTGTTTTATTAGGCACTCTCTATTTTTTTTGAGAGGAGCGTGAAGTTATATATGCTTATTTATTTAGCACGAGTCAACGATGATGATATGTGGAATATTGAATACACCGCAAGTTGCAATTCTATAACAAAATTTATCGAAACCCTTGAAAATCTTAATTTCTATTTGATCCCTGACGATAAAATAATATCGTACAGAGAGCATGATGGAAAATGCAATGTTGTTCCATATGACATTAGCTTTTCAGAAAACGGTGAAATAGAAACTCATGCGAATAGATATTTTCAGAAAATTCCTGAAATCAATTCTGTAAAACGATCTATATTATTAGATGCAACGAAAAACAAGGCAAGAACAGTCTGGTATGATCCTCAATATTCTTTTGATGATTTTATTAGTAGCATTGATTGTGGATTAGATGTTCTTCATATATCTGATGTTTACAATTACAAAGTAGCAGAAGATCATTACGCATTCTATAATAGTAATGGAAAAGAACAAGGGCTACCATACAATTTGTTTGTAGCTCAGTGGTTTAACGAAGATATATATGGAAACGTTTTGATTTTTAAAGCGACCGAGTATGGTGATATGCTGAATATGCCTAATGAGGAGTTAAAATATTATACTACTCCAAAAGCTAAAAAAAATAGGAAGCTGTCTTAGGATAGCTTTCTATTTTTTTCTTTTCTATGATATAATAATAGTAGTACTGAAGTCTTTGAGAGAGGTGTTTTTATGCCCAAATATATTATAGAGGATGACGAAAACGAGGATGTTTCTCATTCTAAAAAGAAAAGAAAAACCAAAACAACAGTTACCCCAGTTATAAAAGAGAAAAAAATAAATTCCAATTGCCATTTCAGGATATGTTGGAAAAGAATTGCTGTCGCCCTTTGTATTATAGCTATATTTACATTAGCCATTATGGGTTGTAAATATGCTTTTTCTTTTTATTCACGGGAAATGAAAAATGAAAAAGAGCTTGCGACCACAGATGTTTATATGCCAGATGTAAACGGGTTTGACATAGATGCCGCAAAGGAAACATTGACTCGAGCGGGACTCGCATATAATATAAATTATGTTAATGATAATTTATATATTTATGATACTATAATAAAAACAAATGTTGAGGCGGGAAGTCCCGTGAAGAAAAATACATGCATTGAATTATATGTTTCTGATTCTGAGTCCGCAAAAAAAGGCGCTTATAATGTGTCTGTAGGCAATTTTGACTATGAAAAAAATCATATACGAGTATCTGATTTAACAATTGACGCAGAAAGCCAATCTTTTTTACTCACAATAGTAAATGAAAGCAATATAATAATAGATACTATTCAGTATACGGTTTGTTATACTTCTCCTGAAGGAGTTAAATATGGTTCTAGAACATACATTAAATATGATGCAGCACTCTCTCCGCAAAAGAAGATAACACTGAGTAATCCCATTAAGAGTGACTCTGACGCACAGATATCAATAGGTAAAATAGTATGCACAGTAAAAAAATAAAGAAGTATAAATATTTCACCCCAATCCAAATAACAACTATTGCTATTTCATCTATTGTATTGACTCTTCTAGTCGGAACTGTTATTTCAAAAGTTTTTAATTGGAAAAATGAAAATAGTTCTGGCAAGGAGCAACGAGAGAATGAAAATGATTATTTTCAAGTTAGTATTGATAAAGATATCGCTTCTACGGCGGTTATTCTCGCATATAATGAGCAATTGTACTATAGCTTACCCAATTTGATTGGTGATGAGGAATGCCTTGGAGAGAAGCTGGGGGAGACCTGCAATTGGAAAGCAAAAAAAGATAGGACTGGCAACACATTAGTTTGCAATGGTATGGTACAAAACACTAATTCAGGCAATGAAATATATTGCAATAAAAATACAACCAACATACTTTTTATCAAAGGAGGAAACAACATAGTTCCTCTTTTTAATTCATCCACATATAATAAATTTAAAAATCAGTCTTTGAATAAAATCATAGATACCTGTGATGCTTATTCTGTTCAATTTTTGTACTCTGATAATGATAATTCTATAAAGCTAGGTGAAAAAACAACGCAGGATTTTTTAATGGGGCTATTGCCCATTAAGCAATATTATAAAATTTATGGTGGCAACTATACACAGGGAAGGGCAGTGCTGAAAATATCAAACGATGTAGAATACATTTGTCGCTGGGAATATTCGAAAGATGTTAATTCATTGGTTCTGTTCGATTCAACAGATAGTTACGCTGAGAACCAATCGCCCAAAATCACCTATATGTGCTCCACACAATCTGTTATCGATAACTTTGAATAGACGCAAGAAAAGCAGTGCCTACTAATTGCGTAGCCACTGCTTTTCTATGCCCTTAAGCTTTGCCTTTTTTGTTTTTACTTTGATTTGCCCTGGAAATTATTTTTAATATAGCCACTATTAATATTATGATTATGAGCAAAAGTAACACACCAAGTATTGCAATTGCCTTTTGATTTTTTATATCTGATGTAACATGTATAGGAGTTTTGCCGTTATTATAACTTGCATTCCATATCACTGCTGATTTGTTTTGATCAATGGTTCCATCATACTTTTGCAAGCTTGACGATGGAGGAAGAATAACAGTCAAAGACGCTGTTAATTTTGATTTATCAAATAGTTTATCAAAATTTTTCTGAGTGTTTTTATCGTCAAGATTAACATCCGGATCCAATAAATAGTTAAGTTCGCCATATACGCTATATTTAGTACTTATAGTTCCGCTTTCTTTTACTATATTTATATCCGTTCCAATTATCTTATTTTTATTTAGTTGTTGAATATCTTCATTAAGTTCCTTGAGCGTTGAATATTTTTTTGTGCCCTCAAATCCAATTTCAATAGAATCATCTATAGCGGCTATATCAAAGCCGTTATTATAGAATTGATATGCTGTCTCTTGAAAAAGTGCATCTACATTATCTATTGCCGTTCCTGAGTTGCGTTCCTTTTGTTTATTTAATTCAGATGTATTTATTCCATATGATGAAAGCAAGTTGTAAGTCGTTGTGTCAACAGCAAGCTTGACGTAAAAAGTGGATGAATCGTCATCATTTATCGTTAATTTGTAGTTTTGCGCTCCGCATCCAGTAAACAGTAGTAATAGTAACATTGAAGTTAAAATAACGAACAACCTTCTTTTCATTTTAACTTAATCCTTTCTTTTAAAATTCTTTTTGCACACTTATTATAATTTTTATTTATTTCAACGAGTATCATAAGTTCGGCTAGTATATATAATGAAATCAGTGCCAGAGTTACCGAAAGAAGCCCAAACGTTTTATTGCAAATTATAACAGCACTTAAGGTTGAAATAAGCATAGTCAAAATCCAATAAACATCAAACAAAGCGCTTAACCGACTGTTTTTTTGAGGGATTATTATATCGTAATCTTCAAAATCAGCAGATTTAATATCATTAAACCAGGCAGTTGAATTATGATACGTTATGGCCTTTGAAATAACTGTAGCTACAAGCAATTCGCCTGCAACGACAATTGAAAAGGTATTTTGGTTTTTCCATCCTATAGCCGCTAGTCCTCCAACAACAGCTCCTGTTATTGTTGTACAGATCGCAAGTAAAAACAGATAAGATTGTATGAGATCATCACTGAGACTTTTCTTTTGTTTCATTATTCGAGATGATATTAATAATAGTCCATACACGATAGATAATATAAAAGGCAACAATAAATATTTCATTTTTATCCCCCTGATTACTAATGTGGTATAATTATATTATATCACACAATTAAAAGTTCTTAATAATACACCTGAAGAAAGGAAAGAAAAATGTCATTGTTAAAAAAAGCATATGCTAAGAGTAAGAAAAAAGCTCAAAATATTGTTGATACATCTGCCGAGGTGAAAGATGAGGTAAAAAAAGCGGCATCAACCATTGCTGACGCCGCCAAATATACAAAAAATTTACCTTGGAAGAGGTTGCCGTTAGAAGGCTGGCTTTACATAATACTAGCTGCAGCCATTATTATGGTAATGTTATTAGTGGTTATCCCGCACATTCCAAGCTTTTAGTATGGTTGTATTCAGAATATATCCTGAATACAACACCAAAGCGCCTCGTGGAGACTGTTTGCATTTTCACATTGTATGCGCAGAATCAACTTATCATCGTCTGTAACGTCTACATAGTATGAGTCAATAAATTTAAACGCCGAAAAGCTTTTCTTCTTGTATTCAGTTTGTTCCGAACCATATAATGCCGACAAATCGTCATTAGGGTCCATCTGAAGTGTATAAGAATGGTTGTTTTCGGTAATACCAATTAAATTATTACTGAAGAAATCAATGCATTTGCTTTGCTTTATAAAAAGTCCGTATTTGGTGTTAAGAACATCTGCTATAATGTCGTTAGCCGTCTTGCTATATTCAGCAGGGAAGTCTGCTTTGCTTATCTTGTAAATCTGGATTTTTTGGTCAAGAAACTCTAATTTGGAATTCAAATCTTCTTCAGAGGAACTGAATGCTATTTTTACCATGCACTTATTACAGTCAAATGTCTTTATGCAATAATATTTATCAATACCTGATTGCTTGTAATATAGCGTTTTGCTAAACTCAGTTAATTCGTCTAGTTTTACACCTGAAGCATATGAAAATTGTAAATACCGGCAGGGAAGTGCATCAGAGGTAAGATACGCTTCTATTCCGGAATGATAGGATTGGATCACACAGCTTGTTGCTGAAAGTGTGCCATTATTGAATTTAAACGTTTCTGAGCCTTTTTTTAGTTGTAATTCCACCACATAAAATTCGGATGAATCGATAGGACTTAGAATAAACGATATTCCCTTGTTGCCAGTAGAGATTAAGGCACTTTGTTTTTTATTGCTTGCGTGCGTTCCAAGCGTATTAGAAATAGCATCGCTAGGCTTTTCTGAGACATATGTAGTTGTAATCTGAGTAGTTTTTGGGTTTCTTTTATTTTCAGCATTTTTATTTAACCCGCAAGAAGAGAGACAAAATGTCATGCATACCAGTGCCATAATATAAACAATAACCTTATCCATTTGTAGCTATACCCTCTGCTTTGCTGCTCTCGTCTCCTACGGAACCGTTTTCTATATAGATACGTCCATTCTTTGTAGATTTATATGTATCTACTGAAAGTATGTCTTTATCCGAAAATTTCTTTTGTATTATTTCTGAGTTAAATTTTCTCTCTTCATAATCACTGCCGTCGCTATAGCCAGATTTTTGGGATGTAGCCATGTAATAATCTTTATCAGTACATTTGGGAACAACATAGTCAAAAACAGTTGGGGCGTCGAGATTAGAATAATTGTTATCGGGTTCTTGCGTTAAATAATCTGTATAAAAAATGTTGACCGCATAGACACCTTTGGACGAAAACAAAAGATAGTATTCATTATGGGCATAGTCTCCTATGTCCTTTATTTTTTTGATTGAACCCGTTCTTCCATAAATCAGATTATTTGTTGCTCTACTAGCAGAATAACCGTATTCATCAGGTATGTCGTAGCAAAGACGTAATACCTGTGTTATAGATGACGAGTCATATATGTTTATTTCGTATTGCAGAGAATTTTCTTCAATAAATTTCTGCATTGGAGAAAAGCTCATAATACCGCCGTCTGCTCTATCGTCATATATGTCCAATCCATCTTCTTTGGCTTTTTTATCGCACTCATCGTTATATTCTTTACAAAGTGACTTGTATTTTTCTTTCAAAGTTTTATTGTCATCATAAGGGTTAATAATCTTAGTAGTAGAGCTATTGGCAATTTTGTAAAGCTGTATCTGGTAATAGTCGCCTGCTTGAATTACAGCTGCTTCATTGTATGTTCCATATTTAATAGGGGCATCTGCTAATCCCTGTATATCAAATGTTTCTCCACCATAATCAAACTCATAAAAATTACATGGTTGCTGTCTCTTGTATCCATATAACTGTCTAAAATTGCTTATTTTATTATCCTTTTGAATCTCATACCAGCTTGAGACATCTACATCTTTTCGAGATATAATATAACCTTGAGATGATGAACTATCAGAAGAAACATCATTTGAAAAAATAGCCTGTTTTAAGCTTCCACTGGTAGATGTCTGTTGATCATCTGGTGTCATTAATATAAAAGCAGATAATCCTATAATGCCTGCTAAACCAGCAGAAAGAATCGGAATAAGAATTTTCTTGTTTTTCATAATGTTAACTTTTCTCCTCTTTTATATGGTATAATTAAATTATACCATATAAGTCTTAAGAAAGGAAATAATAGCATTGAATTTAGGAAACATGATTGATACAGTAAGTTATCAAAAAATCACTACTTATCCATTAGGAGAATATAAAAGGAAGGCTCTTCAGGCTAGATATCAATACAAGTGCGATACTTTCACACTTGTAGAGGATGGCTCTGATTACATCACAAGTATTATTCTACAGTCTGCCAAGAGAAAAGATAGTATTATCATTGTTGATCCATGCGAGAAGCTATATAGCGAAGCAAGAGCATTTTTAAGAGAAGAAAATTACAACGTAAATTGCTTTTCAGACAAATATTATAGTACAAGCTGGAGCGTATGGGAAAACACTTCAAATGCGAACGAACTCATTGATGCGGCCAAAAGTTTACTCTTGCCATTATACTCTCGCCTCATCAGTCGAGAAGTGTTTGAAAAGATACAAGAGGCTCTGATCCTTTGCATTGCGTCATTTATGTCTTATGCTGTATCGACATTTCTGCTATATCATAACAAATTTCAAGCGATCTGCGACTTTATAAAAATGACACCGATAAATTCATTGTCTCAAATTCTTAAAGACACAAATGATACAACAGAGTGTCTTTGGAACGGCATGCTCTCATACACACATGATCCTGAGAGCATGGTGTCTATAGCATTTGTTCTTTTTAACAAGTTGGCAAAAGAATCTCAGAACACTCTTATCGGTTGTGAAGAGTATGATTTTACACAACTTTCTAAAATAAAATCATTGTGTTTTATCGAATCACGCAATGATCCAGCCACAGATGTACTTGTATACAATTCGATTTTTCAAAATATTCTTTATCAGGAACAAACAAAGGGGAGAGGGTGTGCCATTAATGTTATTATTAACAATATAGAGAAAATTCACAATAAGCGATATATATATGAATTACTTATGCTGTCAAAAAAATATAAAATAAACTTTTTTATCACAACCGCTTCTATTAATGATATGTTTGCAAGAATTTCACATGAAAATGCATTGTATATCTTGTCAATGTTCCATTTTATTATACTTCGTAAATGCAATTCCATTGAAATGAAAATAATAAAAGATATTTTTGATATTGAAGGACTGTGCGTCACTCCTAAGCAGTTTATTATAAGTGAAAAGAAAGCAATGTTGTGCAATAAATTTGTCGTGCAAAAACAAAAACATATAAATTGTTAGCCATTTAACTTGACAGCAGTAAAGATTTCTGCTATACTATATATAGAACAAAAAAGCTCTAGCTAGTGCAATATTTTGATTGTATTAGAAAGGAGAGAACTCACATAAAAGGGTTCAAATATAAATCATGAAAAAGGTTATAACATTAGTTACAGCATTAACAATTTTATTCGGAACTATGGTTGCAGTTCCACATAATGAAAAATTCGCAAACATCATCACCGCTGAGGCAGCTTATTCTGAAAATACATTGGTACCAATCGTCTCGTCGATTAAATCAACGCAAAATACTATTACTGTGAGCTGGAAATCGACAGGAGCCGATGAATATAGGTTGTATTTGATGTCTGAACACGAGAATAGCTGGAACGAGGCGGGAACCATTTCTGGTACTCAAAGAAGCTATGTCATTAGAAATTTATCTCCAAACACGCAGTATTATATTTGCATGCGTGCTCGTTCCAACAAGGTTTGGGGAGCGTATAGCGATTGCTATTATACTGCAACTTGCACTACTGCTACCACCATCAGTTATTGCAAGAGTAGTTCAACTACGGCAAAGATTGCGTGGAGGCAGGCCAATGGTGCATATGGCTATGAGGTACAAATAAAAAAAGATAATAAATGGTCAACAGCACTAAGACTGCCTTACTATAATGCAACATCTGGTGATGTTACTGGACTTAAGGCTGGTAAGACATATTATGCGAGAGTGAGATCGTATATCTATGACGGTAGTGGCAACAAGCATTACAGCTCATATTCAAACTCTTATAAATTTACAACGAAGAAGAATGCAACTCTCAAGTCTACTGTATCAAAAGCAAAGGTAAATGCTGCCCTTGTGTCAACTGCTGGCTCATTTGATAAGACTCAGGCTAAGGATTGTGCGAGAATGATCAACAGCCTCAGAAAAGGGAAAAATCTCAATACCTTAACTTGGGACGAAACGCTTTATAAGTGTGCTCAAAATAGAGCCAAAGAAATAACAAAGAAATATTCGCACTCTCGCCCAAACGGTAAAAGTTGTGGAACGATATGTAAGATCTACAAGGGAGAAAATATAGCAAAAGGACAGACATCTGCATATTCAGTATACGAAGCGTGGTACAAGTCTGCAGGACACAAAGCGAATATGGAACGTAAGGGATTTAAAAAATTTGCAGTTGCCTGTTACAAAATGAACGGCACCTATTACTGGGTAACTGCTTTTGGCTATTAAGTGCTTCAAAAGGAAAAGGCTCCACTATTGTGGAGCCTTGAGGATGTATATTATGTAGCGTATATAGAGAACTGTCCAAACGGTCATAGAGTAAACTCCAATTCTTGTTGGGCAACATATTTTCTTTATTAAAACGGACATATATGTTACAATTCAAACAAGATTTTGCTAGAAGGGATTGTTTAAAAATGGCTATTTCTAATCATATTGCTTCTTTGAATAATATTAATGATTGCAATAATTATGATTTAAAACCTTGCCCATTTTGTGGGAATAAAGCTGTAATTAAATCAAAACCAGATATATGTGGTTTAAGATACTACGTTATGTGTGGTAAATGCGAAACTAAAACACATATTTTTGAAAAATGTGTAGATGCTGTTGAACTATGGAATAAAAGAATAAGTGATAATTAAAGCAGCGTAAAATTTTGACATATATTGCATCAAATGTGTTGACTTTTGCGCATCTCAGGTGTATAATATAGGTAACTGTTAGAAGGGAAGAACGTCAGTGCAGGAAAAACCGCCATTCATAAATTTCAATTTGTTAATCTTTATGCTCTTTTCTTTTTGTTTTATAATTACTGAGCTTTTTGTCGCTTTGATGACCATAATCACGTTAAGTATAGCAAAATTCTTATAATATGGTTTCTAGTAAAAGCTTTGATTTTGCTTATAAATGTTCCATATATAAAAGCAACTTATCATAAAATAGTTGAATACGTTAGTGGTGATAGAGCTGACTTAACCACTACCAAAGTCATACGCAATACATACCTAACGTATTGCATAGTGAGCGAAATGGCATTGCCAATATTTCTTATGTTCGCACTATAATCAGGGGAAATTTAACGTTTGAAAATTTGTGCTACATATGCCACAACCTATAAGGAGAGAAATTCAATGAAATCAACAGGAATAATCAGAAGAATAGATGAACTCGGAAGGCTTGTTATTCCGAAAGAGATAAGAAGAGTGTATGGACTTGATACTGGCGTTGGTGTTGATATATACACTGACGGCGATATGGTTATTTTGGAGAAACACAAAGAAACGTGTGCCTTTTGTAACGAGCATAAAGAAGAGTTTCACGATTTTAAGGGCGTGAAGATATGTAACGAATGTTACAATGAGCTGACAAAAAAATAAGGAACAAAGCCCCTCATTTGTATAAATAGGGGCTCAGTCTGTATCAAAACCCCATATCCGAGCTGGATATGGGGTTTTGTCATGCTACTATTAACTAATATTTATCAAAAAAGATATATTTTCTGCCCAGTGTTGAAAAATGAGGTGTCTGCCCGTTAAAAAGATAGCTGCAGAACCAACGATAAGCTATGTTCATTTTTACCTCTTCCGCTGTTTTGCGTAGAGATGGTATACCATACAAATGCTGTATCAATACCATTTTAAACAACACAACAGGATCCACTCCTGGTCTGCCATTGTCAAGGCATTACAACTTCTCGACAAAATCATAGATCTTATCAAAATCCACTGCTTTGTTTATCTTCCTCAGCATATGATCCTTTGGTACAAATTCTTCTATGCTTATCATTTCCAGCTGGCTCATATCTCTTGGCTTCTTTTCTAGCATTTTTATCGCCCTACTATATTATATCACATTTCACGACAAAAGCCTACCTTTTTTTATTAAAAGGTAGACTTTTGCGACAGACTGAAGGCTCCACTATTGTGGAGCCTTTTTTGTTATCGGCAACGTGGACAATATCCTATACTCAATGTTTCTACGAGAAGTGCTTTCAGATCATCCATATCTTCAGGACGCAAGTTGTAGCGTAGCGCATTCATTTTATAGTTGAAAAATCTTTCATTTGGAATAAAAACTCTGTTTCCGCAGCCGCACGCCTTAACGTTTGGTTCTATATCTTTCGTATGCCCAAATATGTATGGTCTTTCTTGTACCCCGTTTACTATGAGTTTTTTTATCACACAAATCTCTGAAGGACTTCGTTCAATATATATTTCAACGTTGCCTTTTCGATAGATACCCCGCCTTTCCATGTAATCTCCTTTCAAATAATTATATTAATAGCATATGCCATTAATATAATTATATCATATAAAATTATATTAATAGATACTTATTATAAGAAAAGTCATCTGTCACTGGAAAGGACTTTCAGTACTCACAATTGAAACGAAGTAGCTTCTTGCCCACAAACTTGACGTTTGAAACAATTCAGCAAATTCTTCTTCAAGTGTTTTTCTTGCATATTCTTTTTTGGGGATTAGCCAGCAATGGCTTTGCTCTTGTTTTTTGCTAAAGTGTTATTGTTGGAATCCTTTTGTTCGCTACAAAATTGAAAGTGATATTTCTTGTAAAGCTGAGGATTTTTAAATATCTTTTCGTTGAGTTTATTTATTTTATCATATAACTCAGGTTCAGCAATCATAAGCATTACATCACTATTATTGCCCGTCTGCTGCGTGCCAAGATAATCTCCTGTGCCTCGCAAGATCATATCTTGCTTAGAAATTTCAAAGCCGTCATTCGTTTTACATAAAATTTCTGCTTTAGGATCGTTTTTATGAGTAAGCAACAAACAGTAGGACTGTGCGTTACCTCGTCCAACTCTTCCTCGAAGCTGATGTGCTTGAGCTAAGCCAAAACGTTCAGAGTTCTTTATGACCATTACTGTAGCATTTGGAACATTTACTCCTACTTCAACTATAGTAGTGGATACAAGTATTGAAGCCTCATTATTTGCGAATTTCTGAATATTCTGTTCGATTTCGTCCTTTTTCATCTTTCCGTTTATGGAAACTACATTTATATCAGGATAGTTTTTAAAATAAGCCTCTATGTTTTCGGCTTCTTGTGAAACAGATGTTACGCCTTCCATCTTTTCAGCGGATGACTCATCAATCAGAGGGCAAATAACATAGCATTGATGCCCCTTTTTAATTTCACTTAGCATAAAATCATTGGCCTGTTTGTCAGTTTTTATTTTCTTTGTTATGATTTCTTTACGGCCAGCAGGCTTTGTGTTGATGTTGAATACATCCATACTATCACCCCATATAGCCATGCACATTGTTCTTGGGATAGGAGTTGCAGTCATTGTAATTATATGAGGCTTATTATTAAGTTTCATAAACTGGTTTCGTTGATCTACACCAAATCTGTGCTGCTCATCAATCACCGCAATTGCAAGATTTTTAAAAATAACTGAGTCTTGAATAATGGCATGCGTACCAATGACCATATTGATCTCTCCATTTTCCAAACCCTTAAGTATGTTTTTCTTTTCTCTTGCCTTAGTATTTCCAGACAAATAAGCAACATTTATGCCAAGAGTTTTTACAAGTGATTGTAGCCCTTCAAAATGCTGCTTTGCAAGAACGTCAGTTGGAGCAAGTAGACAGGATTGATAACCATTTTCGTGAGCAAGACACATAAGGAAGAATGCCACAACTGTTTTTCCTGTACCAACATCTCCTTGAACGAGGGCAGATACCCTTTTTCCCCTGCTCATTTTCTTGGTTAATTCTGAAATTACCGTATCCTGATCCTCTGTAAGCTCATAAGGAAGAAGATTTTTCAATAGTCCATAAACCATTTTACTCTTCATCTTGTATGGCGTATCACAAATAGTATTCTTATTTTGTTCTTTTATGAGAAAATTAAATCTAAATAACTGATCAAAAGTCTGCCGCTTTTTTGCTTTTTCAATATCAATTTCATTATGCGGTAAGTGCATTCTTAATAATGCGTCTTTTTCTGAAATGAGCCCAAATTCATTTACAATATCTCTATCCAAATAGTCAACATTAGCGGTTTCATCGATAGCCTTTTTTATTGATGACATCAGATAATCGTTTGACATTCCTTTTACCTTTCGATAAACGGGAAGCAAACGCATATACTTATAAATATTTCTGTCAAAAAGAGTCGGCATTATTTGTACTTGCCTTGTATTAACGATTGCGGTTTGCCCTGGAATTTCAGGGACAATATTGATTTGCCCACAAAAGATATACTGGGTTCCCTCGAATAAGTTTTTTGCCACATAATCTTGGTAAAACCATACTGCATCAAATTTTTCACCGTTTAAATCGACACAAATTGCTTTTGTAACTTTGGGGTAAATGCATATTTTTCTGACAGTTCCAATCATACTGCATGTTTCTTTATGGCTAACCGTGTCTGCTGTTTTAGGGGTTCTATAGTCCACATAGCGACTTGGCACGAAATGCAAAAGATCTCTGACTGTGAAAATATTTGATGCATTAAGCTGTTTGATCTTGTTGTCTGGTATACCCAGCACTTCAAGGGGTTCGTCCCTTACAACATGTCCATATATAGCTGCCTCTGTAATTCTGTTATTACCTGCGGCATAGTCTGCATTTTCGTTAGTTGCAACGATTTGCACCTGTGGAGTAATGTTGCCATTATAGGTGTTTAATGTAGGATGACAAAGTATATCCAAATGTTCATGTGTTATAGGTGGGCACTGACGCCAAGCAATAGCATCAATGTAAGTATTATCTGAGGCAGAAATAATGCCCCGGTAATGCTCGTTGTTTTTTCCTATTATAATTTCTTTCGAAAGTGTTACATTTTTCAAGTAGAAAATCGGTCTGCTATTTGACATGCCACAGGGCTCAAGTCGTTCTAACTCTTTTATGAGTTGAGGAGTAACATCCGCTATGCTGATTTCAGTATCATAACTCATACTAGGAACAAAAAGTTGTTGGTCAATGTTTTCGCATAGGGAAGTGCATGTGTCCCTAAATTCGGCATAGTTTTTTGCATTGAGCTGTAATCCGGCCGCTGCTGAGTGTCCGCCACACTTGCTTAATAGACTTTTGCATCTGTTTAAGATATCAATAATATTCACTCCTGGTATGCTCCTTGCAGAGCCGGTCATTAAACCAGTTATCGAGTTGTTTGATAAAACAATTGAGGGTTTATGCCAATTTTCCGTGATCCGAGAGGCGACGATACCAACTACTCCAATATTCCAATCTTCTCCTGAAACAATAAGAATATTGCTTGTACTGCTGGTACTGTCTTTTTGTATCTGAGCAGTTGCTTCTTCTAATATCTTATTTTCTATTTCTTTTCTTTTATCGTTTAATTCGATAAATTCATCAGCTAATGGTTTAGCAGCTTCAATTGTCGGCGATGAAAAGAAGGATATTGCTTTATTTGCGTCGCTCAATCTGCCACACGCATTGAGAATAGGGGCAATCTTAAATGCAATATCTTGACTCGTTATCTTAGTCCCTTTCAAATTACAACCATCTACAAGAGAGGCTAATGCGGGCCTAAGTTGATAATTCATCAACTTTAGCCCATATGAGGTAATGATACGATTTTCATTGACGAGTGGAACAACGTCGGCAATGGTCCCCAGGGCAGCCAGATCCAGATATCTTATGATAGCCTCATTGCCAGATAGTGCTTGAACTATCTTAAGTGCAACTCCTGCCCCGCATAGGTCTCTAAAAGGATACAATTCAGAGCTGACCTTTGCATCTATTACAGCGTAGCTGTTTGGCAACTGTTCTGAGGGCTCGTGATGATCCGTAATTATCACGTCTATTCCAATCTTATTTGCATAATCAACTTCTTGAACAGCCGTGATGCCACAGTCAACAGTTATGATCAGTGATACACCATTTGCCTTTAAAAATTCTATCGCACCAGTATTTAATCCATATCCCTCTTTCAAACGGCTAGGAATATAGCATTTAACGTTTGCTCCTAACCTATATAATTCAAATACAAGGATAGATGAAGCGGTCATTCCGTCCACATCATAATCGCCGTAGACACATATCAATTCGTGCCTTGCAATAGCTGCACGTATGCGTTCACAAGCCTTTTGCATGTGAACAAAAAGAAATGGAGAGTTGAGTTTATTTAGTGAAGGATTTAAAAACTCTTCAATTTTTTCTGAAGTTATATAGCCACGAGTGTATAGCAGCTTAGTCATAGTTGCAGAGAGCGATAACGTTTTAGATATATCTGCTATACATGAATCTATATTTTTGTCATATTTTATTTTTGGAATAAAGTTCATAATCAAGCCTCCTTTTTGTTGCTCCCTTCCTATTATAAATGTATCACATTTGAGTTGATTTGTCAAGTTTTCACGCTACAAACAATTACTATTATCTTTTGTTTTTTCGACATTTTTATTATTTTTTACAAAAAAACTTGACAAAACAATTTGAAAGAGTTATAATTACGATAAGAAACAATTTTCAAAAAAACTAAATAAATATCGTGGTGCGATTTAATGAGAAAAATCATTATATCTGACATTTTAGTTATCTTAACGACTCTTTTAATGCTTCTCGGGAATATCGTTTTTGCAAAACCCATAAGCAAATTAACAAGAAATTTTTTATTTTCAACAAAAAAGGACGCTTATTTGTTGAAAAAAAGCGATGATGTCAACTGCATTGATGACTCTTTTTCAAGCGATTCTCCTGTGTTTGTAAAAAGAGACTACGAGACATATTCCAACAATGCGTATTTGTGTCTGATCGAATTCATACTTAATAATGGAGAAGTCTATAGTTTTTCGTTTTCCGGCACAACAGATGACGATCATTATCGTGGACTCAATAATTTATCAAATATCACCTTACTCTGTCAAAACAATATCCAATCATCATCTTTTGTCAAAAAATTGACTTTTGATGAAATTGAAAAGTTGAGTAATAGTCTTGATGGTGTGAATGATACGCAGAGTCTAGAATATGCGGTTATTGATGGTCAGGATTCTTCACACAACATTGATATTTGGGGCTTTAATCACCCAAATAATAGTTTGATTCTTTATTACAGCTATAAAAATAATATAGCATCCGTTAGCACTGACGAGAACGCCCAACAAATTCTCACAGAGCTTTCGAGGCTGCTTGATTAAAAAGCTTGGAGGTTATTTTTTATGAAAAACAAAAAAGATTCAATTGGCGCTAAAAATGCTGAATCGCAAGAATCGTCCACATTATTGGACCCCAAAAAAGAGTTGCAACTTGTGAAGCAGGCTCAACAAGGCGACGTTTTTGCCAGAAATGTCCTTATAACTTCAAATATGGGAATAATAAGGACCTTTGCGCTGAAATATCATTCAGCTATGGAATATAGTGACGCCTTGCAGGAAGCTACTATTGGTTTTATGAAAGCCATAGATAAATTCGATGCGAACAAGGGGTTCAGACTAAACACCTATGCTGGTTGGTGGGTGCGCCAGAGAATTTCAAGAGCTGCTCCGGAGGCCACGACGCCTGTTGTTTTTCCGTCGCACTTTATTGAAAAAAACAAAAAAATAAAGGCGGCAGAACTTCTTCTTTCTCAGGAATTTGAATCTAAAAAAATAACCCCTGAGATGATAGCCAAGCAAGCTGGTCTTACCATTGACTGCGTTACAAACATATTGAATACTCCGGTCTCTTTTTCCTCGTTAGCAAGTCCCATAGGTGACGATGATCGTTGTCTTGAAGATGTCATTCCAGATGACGAGTTCGACATTTATTCATCACTCGAAAAAGAAGAAATCTCTTCAAAACTAGCGTCGGCATTGGAATCGCTCTCTCCTCGTGCTGCCGATGTTATAACCGACTATTATGGACTGCAAAACGCATCCCCATTTACTTTTGACGAAATCGGTCCAAGACACGATATAACGAGAGAACGAGCACGTCAACTCCATCTATATGGGCTCAAAAAGCTTAAAGTTGCACGTGGAGCTGAACTTTTGAATTACTTTTCTCCTGAAAAAAATAATGCCGTTGAGGGCAGCAGTTTTTATGCGTCAAAATTTTTTAAAAAATGTTCTGATCTCCATCTTGACGCAGCTTTAAGAACACTAGCGGGAAATGAACGCATGGCGATTTCTGCTTTTTTTGGCCTGAATGAAAAAAGATCCTGTCTTAGCATTGAACGTGTGGCTGAACTTGTTCAGATGCCTTATCGGGCCACTTTACGGCTTATAAAAAATGCACATCACAAGCTTATGGAATTCAACAGTGACCTTAATGAGGTCATTCCTCTTGATTAATAAGTTGAAAACGGACTTGCAGGCTAACTATAAAAAAGCATTCTCAAAGTAGAGAATGCTTTTTTTATAGCAGCTGAAGCAAGAACACCCCCACCTATAGAGGTGGGGGTGGATGTAACTTGTTATGGTAGGGCTTTCTAAACATCACACCTCTATGTTATCATATGCAATGATAGAGTCATCTATGAAGTGAGGATCTATTTCTCCATATAGGCTGTATGTTTCGTCTTTTTTTAAGCGGGCAACCATAAGCTCCACATAATCGTCTATGATGCCTACATTGTCGCACGCCATTTTGAACTCGTCCGATTCCATTAGCATATGCACTTTTTTACTACTACCTGGAGTTTCAAGAAAACTCAGCAACATAAACTTTTCTCCAACTTTTGCAATAAGACCAAGAAGATCATTTCTATTCACCAGAACATCGTAGCTTACAGCAAGAGAAGGAAAGTTCGTTGTTGCGTCATTTATTGGCTGGATAGATCTTATCATGATTGGAAAATTAATAGTTTCACAAATCATTTTGTAAGTTGAATTTGGACGATAAATAAATTTAAAAAGATTATGTATAAATGCAATAAAAGATAACATTAGTATCATACGCATTATAACATTCATATTTGCGAGAGCACTTGATGGATCTGCACAATTAATAATAATCATCATAAGAGCAATAGCCAATAGAACAATTGCATCTACCAGCCAAGTATCTTGATAGACGACTTGATGTATAGACTTCATTCTTGACGCTTTCTCGTATTTTTTTGTCCGCTTGCCATCCAGAGAAAATAAAACTGTCATTTTTTTGTGAGCCCTTTCTTTATTTATATTTATATGGTATATATATAGTATATCATATCTTCACCATATTTGCAAATAATATAACGAACAGAAAAGGAGAAAATTATGCAATCAAAGAAAAAACAACTTATGGCACTTATTGTTGCTGGTTTTATTGCAGTCATATGCTTTTCTGCAATTTTATTTGGACCAGACATAATAAAATTACTTGACAACAAGAACAAAAGAATTATAAAAGAAGCTAATTGGGAAAGTGATTCAAATTTAGGAGAATTATCAAGTGCTTCAGATATTAAAGAAGAGACCTACCAGCATCTGACTGATAGTCTCGGCAATGACTATACACTCCGTTGTATCGAGGGACTTAACTTTACGGCGCCCCTTCCTTCTGATAAAGACAATTGGAGCTATTCTATAAAAAACGATGTTCTATATTTAAACAATCACTCAGAAGATAAAAAATATAATGGCATTCAAATATCTGTATTATCGTGCGATTATACATATAATAATTTAAAAGATATGATAAATCAGCTCGGAGATAAGTTGAAGTTGTCTCTTATATATAATAATGCATTGCAAAACTTCAGATCAGTTTCCTTGCTATGGAACACTCAAAACAATGATGTATCAGAGGATGATTTATTAGAATACACACCGTCCATTACCTATGGCAGTTTACTTAGGGCTGAACAATTTATAAATCCCTATACAAAAGCATATGTCATTAAATGCGACAGCAAGGCGTTCATTGTTTTTGGAACGGGGAGTGATCAGCAGAAAAAACAAGTAGATGTAATCTCCAGTATAGTAAAAGAAAATATAAAAGAGCAAAATGATATTGAAAGCGATTCAAGCCTCTATCTCAATAATAAAGTAGAACTAAAAAAAGGTGTAACACTTAAGCTTCCTCAGAAAGCCAAATATACAAACAACTCAAATGCGGTTATAGGAAGGCTTGACTCAGACGTAACAAATATAGGTAATAATATTTGTTTTTATGCGGGCTTCATTTCTCGTTCTTCAAAAGAATCAGAAAATAATGCATATTTGCAATTGTATAAATACTCAATAGCCGGTGAAGATATGCCTTCTCTTACGCTCAATATATCTTCTGCACAAATGAAAACATTTGAATTTGAAAATGAAAAGAATAAAGACGGAGCTGTTTATAAACGTTCACAAATTCATTTTGAAGGGTATGATGCATATTCCGTGCAATCTCTATACGATCCTCTTATTATTCAATCATATGTAACTCCATACAATAAAAGTGAGGATAAAATAGTATTAGTTATTTCAAATCAATATAATGCGTCTATAGCAACCTCATATCTTCAGCAGCTTAGCGGTAATTTTTCTTGACAATGAGCATTAAATATGTTATAATATCCGTATAGAAATAATATTGAGAGTTCAGAGTGTGTTCTGGACTCTCTTTTTGTTTCCAAATATCATTGACCATTTATTTTTGGAATGGTATAATAAATAATAAATTTAATGGTAAAAAAGAGAGGAGGAAACTTATGCTAACGACAATAACGGGCGGCTTGCACTCTGGACATACTCAGTCTATGTTTCGTAAGATGCAAGGACAACAGCATAATATTTTCATAACAAACGATTCTGCTGTTTTGTCTGCACAAATGGAAATGGCAAAACAGCATATTCAAGGAGCTTGCGTAGGCTTAAGCGAACTTGCTGAATTTCTGGCCACCGAGACAGGAATGAGCTACAAGCTTTTACCCAAACAGGAACAGCTTATGTTGATCAGTAAAATAATTATTGACGGGAAAATGCTTGATTTAAAGGTCAGTAGGGAAGATAATGGAGTTTTTATAGACGTATTGAACACAATAAACAGCTTTAAATGTCTTTCCATAACTCCTGCTGATTTGGAAAAGCATCAAGAAGACATCTACTTTGATGATATCAATAAGCTGAAAGATTTAATTTATGTATACAGCCAGTTTAACCAATATCTTGCACAAACTGAAACAGTAACAAAGGAAGACCTTTTAGTTAATGTTATGAGGTATGGTAGTATCTATAACGAACTTTCGGCTAACATTTATGTCGATATCTTAGATGATTATCCGTATGCGTTGCGAGAGCTGCTTTGGTGGGGCGCATCTTCTTCAAAGTTAAATGTATATATTGCATTGCTTGGCATACGGGATAAAGCAAATTACAACGATATATACGCCTATACAGCCTCATTTATGATATCCGACTATATTGAAAACGTTCTTCAGAATAAAAATTCTGTTATTAAAGCAGAGTTTACAAACAACAATGAGTGCAAGAAAAAGCAAGGTCTTAAAGTAATTCAAGATTGTTTCTTTAATAAAAACAATCTTGATGAAACGCACTCTTTAGACGGTGTTTATTTACGGTATGCATCTAATGTCCACACCGAACTACTTAAGGTAGCTCAATCTATTCAGAAAAATATAAGTTCAGAAGGATATTCTCCAAGCGAAATTGTAGTCACAGGAAATATTGAACCATATTTGCCCCAATTGAACATCGTTTTTAAAAGTCAGAATATACCTTTTACAACAAGCAATAGAAAAGCACTGAAAGAATCTGCTGTATATGGCTTTTTGAAAAATGTGTGTGACATCGCAAAAGAAGGAAAATTCACCGGTACAAACATCGTTAAAATTGCTCAAATGCCTTTTTTACGGCTTTCTCCAGCTGATATAGCAAGTGTTACTTGTTTTTTTACTCGTTTTGGAGATGATTTTGATGTTGCTTGTGGAAGCTCGGCTCGTTTTCGTTCAAAAGAGCAATCTGTTGTTATTCCGATTGTTTTAAGAATGTTTAACCAACTCAATCCATTGGTTAATTCTATCAGGGAAGATACTATTAACACTTGCCTCAAACAGCTCATTCAATGTTTTGACACGATTGGAATACCAAATTATTATCATGGAAAAGCTTGTGAATTAAGACAATGCGGCGATATTATTGGCTCTCAAATTATTGAAAAAACTTGGGACACAATCTCTGAAGTCATAAGAAATATAAATGATATATACGGTGAGGTAACGTCATCGCCTGAGCTGTTTATGCGTCTTGTAAATCTCGTTTTTGACAATACATATGTCAATCAGAACGCTATGTTAAAAAACAGTGTAATCGTATGTGACCTTGCGAAAGCGAGAGGCATGGAAAAGAAAATATTATATGTCATCGGTTGTTCTGAAGGAAGTTTCCCACCCAAAAGGAAAGAAAGCCTGTTTACCAATGCTAGTAGACACGCATTGAACATGCTCCTCGAAAAAGATATAAAAACTGACGAAGACACTAGCCGTATTGATCTTGGGAACGTCTATTTGACGCTAATATCTTCAGCAGAACGCACATATATTTCCTGGGCTGAAACAGATTCAGACGGCAAAACAACCTCAATGGCTTCATCACTCAATAATACGGCCAGTATTTTTAAATGTGAACAAGTTACCGCCCAAAACGATGACGAAAGATTTTACACCTTAATTGGGGACTTGGCAAAATACAAGTATTCAGGCATTAAATCTAATACTCTCGATTTGGATTTTGCGTCTTTTAAAAATAGCGATTATGCATATCGCTTGAGAGAGGCTGTAGAAAATATTGTCAAGGATCTTGGCACTTTTGATGCCTCTAAAACATCTATCATAGGTAGCTACAAAGGACTTAAAACCTTTGCAGTTACGCAGCTTGAAAACTTTGCACGATGTCCATTTAAACATTTTGTTGACTATGGCCTTCGCCCCAAAAAGGTAAAAAGGTTTGAAGAAACGCCATTGGATGTTGGAAACCTTTATCATGAAGTCTTAGCTCAGTATGTCTTAAAAATAAAGGATGCTGAAATAAACAACATAAGTCAAATTGAATGCGAAACAACAGTGGAAGCCATAGTACAAGCGGTAATATCGACACACAATGAAAATGTTTTAGGTGCTCCCATAAAAGAGTATGATAAGAGAGTGTTAACTGATGCAATAAAAAGAGCAGCGTGGATAGTTGTGCAGCAGATACAATCTGGAAAATACAAGCCGCAAATTATCGAGAAAAAAGTTGAAATACCTATCTCAGATAATTCATTCAGTGCGACGTTATCAGGAAAGATAGACCGAGCTGACGTTTGGAATGACAAAGTAAGAATCATTGACTACAAAACTGGCTCTGTACGCTTTGACTCAAATCTCGTAAAAGCCGGGCTACAATTGCAACTGCCATTATATGCGTCCACTTTCGGAAATGACAACATTTCTGGAATCTATTATGAAAGCGTTCGCAAAAGCACGATAGATAAAGATGCTTCTAACGACGAGCTGTCACTGTATAAGTTATCTGGCCCAACACGAGCAGATAGAACAATACTCACAGCAAATGACATAAGTCTTGCAGAAGACCCAAGCAAATCGAATGTTATTTCTGTAGACATCACGCAAAAAGGTCAAATATCCGCTCGCTCTGATGTTATTGATAATTTCGATGATCTCATAAATGCCGCAACAGAAGCTGCATTAGACATAACTCAGCAAATATGTAGTGGCGTAACCGAAGCAAAGCCATATAGGTATAAAGGGAAAAACGCTTGTACCTATTGTGAATACAAAACATTATGTCACTTCGATAGTCGCAAAGATTCATTTCGTGAAATAGGCACTTGACATATTTTGCGAATTGTGATATACTGAGTTTGTAAAGAAGAATGAAAAGAGTAGAGAGTTTAATGCCCTCTGCTCTTTTTTACTTTTTTTATTTAAAAAAAGAGGAGGTAATAAGTATGGCATGGACAAAATCACAGGAAGAGGTGCTTAATTCTACTGGAGCAGTAATTGTATCGGCCAGCGCAGGAACGGGAAAGACCGCTGTGCTGACTGAAAAGGTTGTCAAATTGCTTCTGTCAAGGACTGTCACCATTGACCAAATGTTGATAATGACATTTTCCAATAATGCAGCTGCGGAGATGAAAGAAAGAATAAAGAACAAGCTGTTCTCAGCTCTCTATGATAAAACATCATTGCCCGAGGAAAGAAAAGCAGCATATGATGCTTTAACAAACTTAAATCGAGCATCGATTCAAACAGTACACAGTTTCTGCTATGATATTATCAAAAGATATGCCGTCCGTTTTGGTCTTGACCCGTCGGTTAAAATAGCCGATGACGCTACGGCATATCCACTTAAGTGGGCGGCAGCAGAAGAAATCTTTGAAAGTGAATATAATGAGCCTGGTTTTAGGGAGGTTGAACAGTATTTATCAATTTTCAGCGAAGCCGATCCAAAAGCAGAAATCATTAAAGTTATGGATAGAATCTATGGCACATGCCCAAATCTTGATGAATGGGCAAATCGAGCAGTGAATTCTTATTCTACTATGCCAGATATGGTTTTAGACTACTTAATGGATAGTGTGGACGAGATATCACAGTTCACTTCCAAAGCACTAGATTTAGCAAAGCAGGCACAGCTTCGTGATGACAAATTTTCTAAGGTTGTGGCTGGCTTGAGCAACGACATAGATGCATTAAATAGTATATGGGAAGCGGTTCTTGAGGGCAATCTTAGCAAAACATCTTCGTTCATTCCACAGTATGGAGAAACTATTCGCTTTCCTCAGTCTGAATTTTCAGATGAGATCAAAGCCGTTCGTAAAGAAGCCAAAAGCCTTTTTGATAAGGTTTTTAAGGGACTTGATATGGACGACCAGGTACAAAGGATGCACGCCGTACAGCCCCTTGTAGAGGGTCTGGTGAACATCATTGGCGATATCCACGAGCGGTATGAAAGATTAAAACTTGAGAATGCATTGATAGATTTTCATGACCTTGAAATGTACGCAATCAAGATGCTCAGTGACAATCAAATATCACAGCATTATAAAGACTACTACAAACGTGTCTTTGTAGACGAATACCAGGACACATCTCCTATTCAGGAGACTATCATAGAAAAAGTCTCATATCCTGAAAATCTTTTCTGCGTTGGCGACGTTAAACAGTCAATCTATGGTTTCCGATCATCTGAGCCAGCACTATTCAATCAACGCAGAAACAGCTATAGAAAAGGAAATGGAAAGGTAATTTCACTAAGTCAAAACTTTCGTTCAAAGAAAAACATACTAGATTGTACAAATGATGTTTTTACTGCAATCAGTAGCAATTCTGCGGAGTTATCTTATAATCAATCTGATAGGTTAATTGCTGGAACAGATCAGCAATCGGAGTCCGTTTCAACTGAGATAAACCTCATTCAACAACACGTTTTTGAAGCATATCCCGATATAAGTGAAAAGAAGATAGAGGTTTTTAACCTAGTAGCGCAGGTAAAAAAAGCTATGCAAGGTACAATTATGGATGGTAAGAATATTCGTCCTGTCAAGTATAGCGATATCGCTATTTTGGTTCGCAACCTTGTCGGAATATCTGCGGTAGTGACCGAAATATTTACGGCAAACAAGATTCCGTTTGTCATCGAAAAGTCTGGTTCTTTGTTAGATACTATGGAAATATCATTGCTTATAGACGTTTTATGTCTCATATCTAATCAAAAAGATGATATACGGATAGCTTCGGTGATCCACAATCGTTTGTTAGGACTAGATGATACAGACCTACTAAATATACGCAAGTGCTCTCCTGATAGAAGCTTATATGACAACATGCAAGAGCTAAGTGGATACAACACGGAGCTTGGTAATAAATGCAGGCTGTTCTTTGACATTCTTGAAGGATATGAGAAAAAACAGTATAATATGCCACTTTCCGAGTTAGTAAGACAAATAATAAGTGAGCTATGCTTAAAAGATTATGTCGCAACATTTATAAGTGGACAGCAGGCTTTAGCGAATCTTGACGAGTTTGTTAAGTTTGTCGAAAACTACGAAAAGAATAGCTCGCAAAAGGTTTATGGATTGCTCAATCAAATTCATTGCTTAAAAAATGCAGGAGTGGTTATTGCAGAAGGTAATACGGAACAAGAACCAAACCGAGTTGTAGTAACGACGATCCACAAATCAAAAGGCTTAGAGTATCCTATCGTAATCGTTCCTTTTGCAGGAAAGAAATTTGGAGTAAAAAGAAAAGATGCTATCATTGTAGATTCCAAAGCAGGGTTAGGTGTTCAATATTTTAAGCTAGACACATTAGAAAAGGGACGTTGTATTCTCAAAGATGCCGCAGATTATATGGTGTCTAAAAGAAGCAAGGAAGAAGAAATGAGACTTCTTTATGTCGCTATGACAAGAGCGAAAAATAAGCTTATCATAGCAGCCAAGGAACCAAGCCTTTGCGGTTTATCCGCTTCGAACTCATACATCGAATGGATTTTAGCGGCTGTTATTGATGATCGTGGACGTTTAAAAACTAATTTAAGTGGCGAGTGGGAAATCACCTATACGCAGCCTCAGAACATTGGTGGCTACATTTTAAGTAATAATGGTATTAGTAAAGATGAATTTCTTTCTCAATTTAAAATATCGGCTAACTATGTAGAGGTAACTATCGGGGACCGAAATCCTTCAGCAGAACCCGTATGCATAAGTAGTAGTCAACTTGATAGTTTACAGACCGTTGCACAGTTTAACCTGCCAACATTAAGTGAAGATAATTCAGCCCTACAAAAAGGCACAGCTTTTCACAAATTCATGAGGCTTGTAGAGATCAGTAAAACAGTCGGGGTAAATGTCCATGGAGCCATATACGAAGAATTGGAGCGTATGGTTAAGACACGAAAGCTGACAAAAGAAGATCAAAAACTTGTATCAACAAGCCAATTATTAAGATTGTTTAATACGCAGGAGTGGAAATCTGTAGTGTTTGCTGATGAAATCAAGCGAGAAATACATTTTTCTTATATATCTCCGGATAAAACGCTTATAAATTGTGTCATTGATCTTTTATACCGAGTAGGAACAGATTGGTATATTATTGACTATAAAACCGATCATTTTGTAACTAAAACAAGTGATGAAATACTAGCACATAATAAGTTACATGAAGCACAGCTTACAACGTATAAACTTGCATTGGAGGATTATGGCTACAAGGTTAAAGGTACATATATAGCGTATGTTGATATTGGTCAAATTGTAAAACTCTAAAAGAAAGCCTTCACCATTTGTGTGAGGGCTTTCTTATTTTGAACAAAAATGATATAATAAAAATGATAAGATAATTCACTTAGCTAAGAGAGGTTTTGAAAATCATGTATAAAATACTCGTTGCAGATGACGAGAAACCTATGCTGACGGTCTTAGAAGGATTGTTTAAAAAAGAAGGTTACTCCGTTTTAACCGCCACTGATGGCAAAGTTGCGTTAAAAATTTATGAGGATAATAAAGATAAGATCGACATATGTTTATTTGATGTTATGATGCCCTATGTTGACGGGATCAGCCTGTGCAAAATAGTCAAAGAAGACAATGAAAATATTCCAGTGATTATTATGACAGCTCGTGATACAGAGGATTGTCAGTTATCGGGCTTTGATAATGGAGCTGATGATTATATTGCAAAACCATTTTCACTCAAAGTGCTTTTAAAAAGAGTTGAAAGGCAACTTTATCTTGAGCAAAAAAGAAATTCAGAAGTTTATGAGCTTATATACAAAGATATAAAACTCAATACGCTTAGTTATACGGTATATGACAAGGGTATTGAGGCTAATCTAACTCCTACTGAATTTAAGGTTTTAAGATTGCTTATGTTAACTCCAGGAGAAGTGCTCACAATCGAGGAACTTTCAAAAAAGATAAGTATTGACGGAGAATATGTACCTCCTCGTATTATCGGTAATTATATATCAAATATAAGGTCCAAGCTTGCATATTCGGGCAGTATCATTCATAATATTAGGGGAGTGGGGTATAAGATTGAATAATAAGAAAAAAAAGATCCCATTATGGGCGATCATATATATAGTGCTATTCTTAACACTTTTATTTAACCTGATAATTATTAACTGGTTTGGTCAATCAAACCTTGGTTCAAACTACACCAAGCAGGTAAAAAGGGACCTTAGTGACTTTGCAAACGCTGTAAACGAAAAAAACTACGACGATACAGACTCGATACTCGAAGATTTCCCCGGGAACTACTCAGTTGAAATAATAGATACATCAAAGAGAACCGCAATTTATTCAAATGTCACAAACAGAAATAGTAAAACACTGATAGAAGGCTGGGATATAAAGGGGTATTTTGACGAGCTTATAAATAATAAAAACAAAATTCTTATCACAAGTGATGATAAAGAATATAATGCTATGAATGGGATTGCTTTTTCTCAAACCGATAGTTATATTATACTTAAACCTCTCTCAGACACGCTGTATTTAATAGTTCAAACGCCTATAATGTCACCTCAATATGTTTTGAAAATTGTAAACGCATATTCGCTGCTTGCATTTGTGGCTATGCAAATAATAAATATTCTTATACTCTTGATCTTTTCCAGATTTGTTTATCACAAATCAAATAAAATAAGAGCGGGATTTGAGGGATTTGCAAAAAGAGAGTATGTAAAGTTTAAACCGTCGGCAATTAGAGAATTGAATAGTATTTATGAGAGCATAAATACTATAAGCGACAGGCTGAGCAGAAATGATGAGGCTCAAAAAACGTTTATCTCAGATGTTTCACACGAGTTAAAAACGCCTATTGCTGTAATTTCAGCAGCGACAGAGGCAATTCAAATGGGAATTGATCCAGATAAAAATCAAGAGTATTGTGAAATTATTCTTCGAGAATGTGAAAACACTAACAATCTACTTATATCTATGATCAGTTTAATAAAGTCAGAAAATATGATAACAGAAAGCGGGGACTCCAAGGACTGTGATATTTCGAGTTTAATAAACAGTGAATTATCACGTCTAGCAGTTCTTGCAAAAAAAAGAAATTTACAAGTATATAATGAGTGCATTGCCGGAACGACAATATATATAAATCCCGATGTAATAAAAACGATAATACAAAATCTTTGTACAAATGCTTTTAAATATTGTTTATCTGGTGGCCGTGTAATCATAGGATGTAAGGACTGTGATAATAAAGTACGTATTAAGATATATAATGATTGTGAAAGTATATCAGATGAAGAAATTAGTCACATATGGGATAGATTTTATAAATGTGATCAATCTCGTAATAGAGAAACAAACAGCACAGGCATAGGGCTTGCGATAGTTAAGGCTTTGTGTATTTCTCAAAAAATAGAGTACGGCGTTCAAAAGGTCGATGGTGGAATTGCTTTTTGGATAGATTGCCCTGCAGTCCAAAGTGAAAAATAACAATAAGCAAAAGAGCTACTGTTTTTCAGTAGCTCTTTTGCTTATTATACATCTTATTGGGCTGAAACGATAAAATGTTCAGAATCAGCATACCCTCTCCAGTCTGAGGTACTAACATCAAATGTAAGATCAACAGTGCAATCCTCATCTGAAACCGTTAAAACGCCGTTTTCGTCCATTGAACATCCCAACATATTCGAAGCGTATATATTGCCATGTTTAAAGAAACTATAGTCATTGACCTTAATTTTATAAATATCCTGTGGAAGATCGCCGATAGAAGTTTCCTCACCAATAGGGATAATATAATTGTATGTGCTGTTATTTCCGATAAGAGACACAGAAATGGTATCCGTGCCTGAACTTATTCCAACCTTGGCAAGATCATCTGCACTCGGATACTGGCCAACTTTCATTGTTCCCGCAGAGGCTGCAGCGGCCGAAAAAGATGTGCTTATTGCCAAAATTACAGCAGCAGTACACATAAAAAACGATTTTTTCATAAATATGTTCCTCCTCTTCGCATGATTTGAGTAATTGTTCTTTAGTATGATTATATCATAAGCAAATTAGAAAATACAATATCACAAATATAAGGGGATAATGCGACAAACTTCAAACTCCTTAAAGCAAAACACTATCTGGTCAACGTTTTTAAAAACATTTACAAATGCCTTTTTGATTCTTACTTTGTATTTGATATCCTCATTTTGCAAATGAGTTATTTCCAAAGAGACTTTACCAAATGCAGTTACCAGTTTTATATTTAAAGGAAGAAGCAACGAGTCATCGATATCTTGAGATACTACTTTGAAGAAGCGTTCTATGTCATTCTCCGTAAGTAAAGAAACAGTATTATCACTAGCATAATCATATAGCTTGTTTTGATAAACAATAGCATTTTTCAGCAAAGTCTCTTTGTCATTATCATATTGTGGCCAGTTAGAATCCACGTCCTTTTCAATTTGAGAATATAATATTCTTAATAGCCTCATTTGTTCACCTGCGAGATTTTTAACAAAGTTATACCTATCATAATCGGCAATATCGCTATCATCTGGAATAGGCAAGAAATCAATTACATTTCCATTGTAAACAATAAAGTAGATTTCTTCATTGTTTTTTAGAGTGCGGTACATCTCAAGAGATATATTACTTTTAAAAATTAAATTTTCAAGGGAATGACTTTCAACTCTTATTAATCTTTCATTATTTTCTTCGGAAGAGCACGACACCTTATATGGTATTAACGCTAAATCATCATAGTTATTCTCATACCAAGATCTATCTGAAAATCGTGGATCGATTTTCATCACGCTTAATTTATGGTGAAAAATTTTTTGGCACTGCAAAAACTTTTGAAAGTTAATTGTGCGAGCTAGTTCTTTTATATTTAGCTTTTCAAGATCCCATTTTATTTGAATGAAAAGGGCATCAAAATCATTCTTCGGATATTTTTGTAGGCGATGCAATTTCCCCATTCTCCTTTCTTAAATAAAAAAGCACATCAACAACATCATTATCACATACTGCTACAGATGCCATATTAAATTCATAAGAGCAAAACATATTATATTCTTCTTGTGTCAGCTCAATGAAATGGCTTTTTGTCAAATCATAGTTCTCGGTGCTAATAAAAATCATATAATACTTATAAGTTGGGCAAACATTATTATCATCGTCAAGATCCATTACAGCATTGTAATCCATGGTACAAACATAATTATAACATCTTGTATTAGTGCCTCCAATAAACATTTTATTGTATAAGCTTTTATTTACAAGTGGGCTATTACGAAATTTCAAAAAGTTTGCGAGTGGAAATGAACAACCTACTGCCAGCGCTTCAATAAAAAAAATGATTATTACAGCAAAAGCAGGGAACAACAAATAAATAACCGGAAATATTACTAAATTTGCGATTGAAGACGCTGCTATAATGAATAATTGACTAAGAGGACTCCCTGGGCCTGTTTCGTGAAGTTTTTTCTTATTATCATATATAAGTTGGTTTCCTTTTGATAGCCTTTGACTTTCTTTTTGAATTTCCATATCCGGTGCGTTGATTTTGCTATCTTGCACAAATTTATCATATAAATACATATCTATTTTGCCACCTTAACAAAAAATTAACAAAACAAGTGAACTTCAAAGTTATACGGCTCTAAAATTTCTGCTATAATATAAATGTAATAAAGATAACCTCCAGTATCAAACTGAGTTTCTTGAAAATTGTTGGGATAAAAATTGCCACGACGGTGGCAATTTTTTTTTGCTTTAATTATAACAAAACTTCGCAATTCATCCCACGTCTCTATAGGTGGCGGGATGAATTGCGTTATTGTATTGAGGCGTTTTTATAGAAATTCGATTCCCGTTATAGTTTTGTACTTTTTAGAGAATGAATCAAAACATTTTTCTTGAGGAATGGTCTGCTGCAGATCTATTGCCTCTGTACCGCCACAAATCGATATTAGAAGGCCTTTAATAGTGCCCATTTCGGCTACAAATAACATATCTTTGGCATCAGCGAGATAACGGCGACAATTATTGATGTGAAAACGTATCATTCCCTTGGGACTCGTCTGATACTGCCCAGCACCATTCAAAGATTGTTCTATCTTATCCGCAAGAGCGTAGTACATTTCTTTGTAATTATTATATTTTTCAAATTGCATTTCTTCGCCAACTGTGGTTTGAATACTGTACGTTTGGTCAATATAACTGTATGCGGTATAAGAGATCTCGTCAAAGTCCACTTCTTCTATCGTTTCCTTGATTCCTTGCAATTCCTTTCTAACGGCATTTACCACGTTAGTATAAAAGTTTTCTTTCCAGTTTGTGCTTTGCTGCGATACTACTTGTGCCATTGGTTCGAATTCACCGGGAGCGGATACAAGACTGTCTGCCAGATATCTTATCTTATGTTCAGGATCTTCTATAAAATAATTTCGGAATGTTCTATCGCTTTCCCTGGTAAACTCAGATACTGAAATATTCAGGTCATTTGACATTCCTTTGTAAACCGGTATCAACTTACTGCCAAGAGTTTTTTCGGTTAATTCTCCACCATAGCTATATCCTTTATTTATTATAAAGGGGTGCCTATAGTATGCCTTTGCCATTTTCTCGTAATTTTCCTTTATATACTGAGGAATGGCCTCGTAACAGTTTAGAATATCTTCATCAAAGTGCTTACAGTTAAGCTTAAAATCCCCAGTTTCGGACGTATATAAGAATAAATCAACGCCAGATGTCTCGTTTTCTGCAACATCAATAAAATACTTATTGCTTATAGCAAATGTTGTTTCATATTTTCTGTTTAATATACACATTATTTTATCCTATCCTTTCCCAAATTTATAAAAGGTCTCTTGCAATCCCTTTGCTGCATCATTGTTTTTCACGGCTTTCATTGTTTTCTTTCTCTCTTTGAATTTATAAGCATCTTTGGAACCCTCAACTTGAGTCTCCTTATTAGCAACCTGTTCTATGTCCATTTTATCTCCTTCGTTTGCCGCCTCTTCTTGAGCCTCCTCAAACTCCATTGAAGGAAAGTCGCTCTCGTCCTCTGTTTCAGCATCGCCCGTCATTCCAGCTATATCCGCTATTTCATTCGCATCAATAATTTCATCGTAGTCCTCATCAGCACTTAGGTCTTCTTCTATATTGCTATCAAGTTCAGGCAACTTATCATCTTGTATTTTATGATTTGTCAAAAGAACATTATCAACTTCTATCGCCCTAGTTGCTGGGAGTTCACTTGTCACTGTGGCTAGTTGTTCGCCCCTCTTCACATACATTTCACGGAAGTTATCTATATACATCTCGACCTTATTGCGTATTCCATTTGATGCAACTCTTGAACATAAAACAACTATAAATATTATAAGTAATGCCAGAAATACGGAACCCAGTAAATAGTATTTTACGCTATTATTTTGTGCAGGAGCAGTGGTGACTGTTACATCACTGCTTTTCAGTTTTTCCATTAAAAGTGACTGATCATCAATGAGATATGTAATGTATTCCGCCTTATCTTTGGATGTGGGCGTGTATGATTTAGCTACGTTATCAACAATTGATATTTTAGTCAGCTGGTGTGCCTCAACAAGTTCAACTAGCTGGGTATAAGACACCTGTTTTTCATTGTTTATATGTAATAAAGGCACTTTAAAGCTCGCCAAAATAATAGCTACTAACAAAATGCCTGCTGAAACGAGCATATTTATCTTATATATTTTATCTTTCATCTTTTAGTTAACACAAGATACTCCCACTTCAAACAAAATTAAGTGGTGAGAAAAATGCGTTTCTCCTTTCTGTTAATCTTGCTGCAGGAGCTTTTCGCTGTTTATAACAATTGACTTATCATTTGTCTTAAACACAATATCAAATTCTTTTTCTGGAACAAAGCCATTCCAATCATTATCTCGGAGCGGAATATCCAGGAATATTGTGCATTCTTCAGTGCTTTCGCCTCTTTTATATTGACCAGACATAACAATAGTTGCAGCACTTAATTTTTTATCTTTATATTGAATTTGCTCGTTTTCAGAAATTGGACGAATATCCTTGATTATAAATGAGGTATTTTTATCTTTGCTTGCAAATACCTTTCCAATAATATCGGTAAAGTCTGCACTTTTAAGGCTGACAGAAACCTGCGGCTCGCTCCACTCATACGTTTGCCAATCATATTTTATATCTACCTCATAAGTTGCTGTGCCAAAATCATCATAAGCAGCACTAAAATCATAAACATTTGTTACGCTGCTGTCCGATACTTTATTATATATAAATGATAATTTTGTAGCATCTACGTATGATATGCTTGTTGTGTATGTTAAAAACTGATTTTTATTTGTTAAAAAGTCAATGACTTTCTTTTCAGAAACAGCACTTAGCTCACAACCTTTATTATATATTATACTCCATTGGGACTCATCATCGCAAATAAAGTCGCCAATCGTCCACACTCCATTAAGATAATAATATATAATCTTTGCGTGCATTTGGCATTGTCCAAAAGAGGTGTTTATTGTTATAAGTAATTCTTCCGTTTCTCGAGACACTGTTTTGTCATATGACTGATTAACTATTTTTATGGTAGTATTTTTATCATTACTTATATAATTAGCATCGAACTCTCCAAAAGTATATGTAGAGATATCTTTAAGAATTTGTCTTTCGTCTGGATATTTTTTCGCAACATACGACCAACCATCTTTGTTATCCTCTTTACAAGATAGCATTTCCCACTTACCTGCATTATAGGCAACAAGCATGCGGTATGATACATTTGCTATCATGTCCAGATTTTCAAGTGTAGCCGTACATTCATATGTTGCATACTCGACTTGGGATTGATATTTTTTCTTGAGTATCTCCATCTCTTCGCTTGAAGTTTCAACTTGTTTAAATGAAATGTCTGAAATTTTATCATATTTAAAGTTCTGAGCTATTCCATCAGAAATATCTTGCTCTATTTCTGATTTACTCATAGCAGTAGGTTGTTTGTTGCAAGAAGGACAACTTAGAATAGTAGCAATAAGTGCTATCATTAAAACTAATCTTTTCATTTTCTGCAAATTTTCCTTTCCCAAACTCTCTATTTATATTATAACATATTTTTTTCGGATATTGCTATTAGAAAATATTCGTGGTATATATAATTATAGAAGCTTATTTATAACGAAAAAATAAGTAATGCATAGGAGGACGATTGATATGAAAAAGAAAAGTAAGCTTATTTGTGCTGGAGTTGCAGGACTTATGGCGGTTGCCATTGTCGGCAGTATGGGTCTTGCATTCTTTTCAGACACAGGAGAAACAAAGGCGTCTGCAAAAGCGGGAAGTGTGACAATTGATGTTACAGATCTCGAAATAGAGAATTCAGGCAACGTTAACCCTGGAGATGAGGATCCAGATGTGCCCGACGGTTCTCGAGAGGGAACACCGCACGACTTCACATTTTCAGTCACAAACACGGGTAACAAGAGCGTTGTGACGAGAAACATCATCACACTTAGTGTATCAAAAAACAATACGGTTCTTGATGCAAATGTTCTTGCTCTTTATGAAGATAAAAAGGAGCTTTCTCAAAAGTATGTTTTGATCGAAGGAAGCGAGGAGTATATCCCTTCGGCAAATTATACAGGCGGTAAAATCATCGCTGTTCGCTATGTCGTAAACGGAGCTTCCCTCAATGGTACAGGCGATGCGGCAGAAGTGGAATCGGGTATAACCTCAAATTCACAGGACTATAAGTATGCCCTTTCACTTGCTCTTGAGACAACTAACGAATATCAGTTGGCTGATATAAAGGCGGATATAGAAGTTCAGGCAATGCAGTACAGAAACACACAAGATTCCACTTGGGATACTGTATTTACAGATACAAAGACCGCAGTTATCACGGCTTCCTAACGTTATAGTCTGCTTAATAACAATCAAAAGGGACGTTAATGGCGTCCCTTTTTTCTATTTATATGGTATAATTATAAATAGAAGGGAATGTTTGTTTTGAAAACTAGCCGAAAAAACACATTAATTACAATATTAATAGCATTATTTTTCTTATTATCAATCATTGGACTATTCTATAATCAATATAAAACATATAAGTCGATCAACGGGAAATATAAAGAGATAGCCGGCATAACATATAGCAAAATAGATTTTCAATATTTTTACCAAAACTATGTGCAAAATTTTATTCAAGAAGATTATGCTATACTGGACTACCTTAAACTACAACCCGATGTCGATTTTTCTAAGCAAACGCATAGCGATCAGGGCGACACTTGGGAAAACTTCTTTATTAAGCAAGCTAACAATGACCTTGTGGAAAATGCCGCTCTTTGTGCGGCTGAAGCCGAAAACACTAGCTTTCACGTATCTGATAAAGAACTTGACGCATACGTTGAAAATGTAAAGTCACAGCTTTCAGAAAAAGCTACAGCTGCTTCCTGCTCATTGGACCAATATGTAAGTCAAGTATATCTGGACGGAGCAGGCTTTAACGATTTGAAATCCGCTATTATTTTGCAAGGGAAGGCTATGAAATATAAGAATTATCTTTATAATCAAGTGGATCTTGGCAAAACCAATATATGCAACTATTATTATAATAATAAAAAAAATTACGACCTTGTTTCTTATCGATGCATTATAATAAGCACCACTGATTACATGAATGAAGTTTCTAAAGAATTTGCGGAAAATGGTCACGATGCAAGTAATACCCTTGAAGAAGATATTCTTAGTGAAGCCAAAGAGAGAGCGGGGTCCGATGCAAAGAAGATCTATGATGAGACCACATCTGCAAGCGATTTAGAACAGTTTGCACACGATTATGCTTCAGAAAACGTAAAAAAACAAATCGGAACAAATGCAGATTATTCTTTGTATAGTAATGTTTTATACAAAGATGCAAACTCCGTTTATAGAGACTGGTTGTTCGATAATAAGAGAGAATATGGCAACATGTGCATTATACACGATGATAAATCAGAAAACTACTATATTTTATATTTTTTGAATCGGCAAAAAGATACTGCTGTTACGGCGACGTACAATCAAATATTTCTAGGATATAGTCCAAGCAATTCTGCTGCTGGCGTTACAGAAGAAGATAGAGATGCTGTAAAAAACAAAGCAAAGTCCATATACGATGATATAAAAGGTCAAAAAACGCTTTCACAAAGCATATTTGAAAGTTATGCTGAGCGTTATAATCAAGACTACAACACCAAAAACACCAACGGATTAAAAGAAAATATTGCCTCTTCTAACGTATCAGAAGGAGTCTCAAAATGGCTATTTCCAAAAGGAAACACACGTAAAAATGGAGATGTCGGCCTTATATACGAACAAACAGGAGTCTATATAATCTTTTTTTCTTCGTATTCGGAAGATGCGTGGTACACAAATGCAAAAGAGGATTATCAGACAGAACAATACGAAGCAATGCTGAATGATCTCAAAAACAAATACGGGTTAAAGGAGAAATTGTAAGAAGATGTATAAAGTCGATTTTCTAGGAGGAATAGGAGAAATAGGTCGCAATATGACCGTTTTAGAAATGGCAACTGGGCTTTATATAATTGACTGCGGCGCAGGGTTGTGTGAAGGCAACACTGTATATCCCGATATGAGTTGCTTGCAACAAAGAGCAGATGAGATAAAGGCTCTTATCATTACTCATGGGCACGATGATCATATAGGTGGTATTGGCGTTTTTAACGCAAGGTTTCCAAGGGTTCCGATTTACAGTTCGCCTTTTACATTGGAGCTTATAAAGAAACGCTTTAAGCTTTCTCGTACAACCCATCTTATTCCCCAATTAGCCGGGCAACCATTTGATGTCGGTGATGTAACTTTTGAGTTTATTCACGTTAATCACTCTATTCCTCAGGCGTATGCTGTATATATTAAAACAAAAGATGAAAAGTTATTATTTTCAGGAGACTTTAAGATCGACTTGCTTAATTCTGATGAGCCACCAACAGATTTGAAGAGGATCCGACAAATCGGAGAAGCTGGGCTTGATGCGTTGTTCATTGAAACTACAAATGCGGCCAAACCAGGACACTCTAGGTCAACAGAAATCGTTAAGCACGGACTTGATGATATATTCCGGACTTATTCAAATGAAAGGCTGGTCTTTTCTTTATTTTCTTCAAACGTGCAGCGAATGAACATTATACTGGATTTAGCTTTGCGATATAACAGAAAAGTGTTTTTCTATGGCAAATCAATGCAAGATGTTATTAGCGTAGCACGCAAACTCAATCTATTACACGATATTCCGTTCCTAATTGAAGATATAAATGACGTGTATATGTATCCCGACAATGAGGTTGTTATTGTCACCACAGGCGGGCAAGGGGAGGGAAATTCGGGACTATATAAATTGTGCTCAAATTATAATGCCCCTACTATGCTCGGAACTAACGATGTAGTTGTTTTTTCCGCAAGTATAATTCCAGGCAATGAACAGGCGATTGGGTCTCTCAAAAGTAAATTGGAACAGAATGGCTGTTTGTGTGTCGATAATACTTCTCATATTACGCATTGTAGCGGACACGGGAATACAAGTGATCTTCTTATGTTTATTTCAGCCGCCAATCCTGAATGTATAATACCTATACATGGCTATTTTAGATATATGGCCATTTTAAACAATAAGATCTTAGCTCGAGGCAAAATAAAAGCTAGATATAAGCAGCCACTTTTAGGAACTAGCATTTTAAAGTCTGATTCATTTTTCGATGAACAATATGCGCCAGGTATCACAATTCGATATAATGATATATCTGAAGAAGTTCTACTCAATAAGAATTGCAAGTTGCCGTTTAAGCCGTTGTATTGGTTGCAAAACGTTCAATATACTTGGTCTATCGCTGCTAGACCAAGTATGCCTGTATATTTTGATGCATCTGTGCCATTATACAGCATGGATTTTTCTGCCAACTTTTGTAATTATGAAAATTACAAATGGTCCATTATCAGTAGCCTCTCTAAGCCTATCATCGTAGATAATTCAGCCATTTTGCTCTTTCAAGAGATAGTAGAGTCTCTTACGAGTCAAAATAAAGATATATATTTAAAAGAAGTTTTATCACATGAAGGGATAGATGGTAAAGTTTTTTCAGAAAATAGTAAACATGTGAAAGCTTTTGAAGACTTGGACTTGTCATGTTTTGACGAAACGACAGAACAGATTATAGACGAACAGATTTCCAGGTTGCATGATAAAAGCATGATGCAAGCGATTGTCTCATATGAAAGCGCTCCGACCGTCGTTGATAATGCCATTAAAAACAGGCCAGATAATCAAGTGAAAAATCTTGCAAACGATGACGTTATGCAGCTTATGTTAAACAAAGCAACTGTCTCGGAACCATCAAAAAGTAATAAAGCAGACCTGTTAGCATCAGATAAACAAATATGCGAATCACATGATGATCTGACCTTAAGTAAGGCTACTGAAAATGCCCAGGAAAGTACAACGCAGGTCCCAATCAAGCCTGTAAAGCAAGAAAAGAATATTCTAAAGGACAGGGATAAAAAATCTGTAGAAGCAAAACTACGTGAACTTTTCTCGAATATAAAGAGTACCTCCCCGCAAATTAATAAGCAGAGTGAAACCTTGGAGAACTCTGCTTGTTCCTCAAATAAGCAAAGTGAAGAAGAAACCGTAAGTAATTTGAAAGCAAATCAGCCTACGATTAATCAAAATGGCAAGAAACCCAAAAAAGACAATATAATGGAATTTCTAATAAATTCAAATGCTTCCATACAAAAAGATGTTGGCGTTAAAGCACCGGCAAAATGTATAGGGGGACACAACTATTATAGATATTCATCGCAAGAGCTGTATGATAGTAACAGCGAACTCGAAGACTTTTTTGAAGAGATAGATGATAATAAAAGGTAACAAACAATGTTTTGCAAAACACATATAAAAGTAGGAGTAATCACGGCGGTGACAGCAGCTATACTTATTCCACCATTTAACTCCGACGAAATCACAACTATAAAGGCTATCCTGCTATCTTCCATAGGAAGTATATTAACATCTCAAATAGCTGACGTAGATGCTTTGCATAGTAAGATATCGCAGAAGTTTAAGATGATGAGAACTATAACACAGAAAAAATTATTGCTTCCGTCATTTACTTTGCTTAGCTTAATCACATTGTATTTGTATTATAAGCATATCATATCCGGTCCATCAACCGTATGCTTTATTATATTGTTAATGCTTGGTATTTCTTTGTTTTTATGCAAAGCATTGCGCCACAGAAAAGTAACTCACACGCTGCTCTTTAATTTGGCATTTTCGCTGATTTTGATAGTTCCTTATTATATGTGGTTTCACGGCAATACAAACTATGTTATGCTATATGTTGGTATGTTAGCAGGCTTATATAGTCATCTATTTTATGACTGTCTTACTCGAAGAGGGTGTCCTTTATTCGCACCTTTCAGTAAAAAAAGCATGTGTTTACTTCATTTAAAGTCTGGAAAACACGATTTTATAGGGGAGACGCTTGCTTTATCATTTTTGCTTGCAGCGTGTTGCCTCAAGTATCATTCCAACGATATAATTCTTTTCTATAAAAAATTGTTCAATGATATTGTAATAAAGTAAAGAAAGCAGGGAAGATATAAATGAAAGTCTTAAAAAGAATACCTTTAAATATAATTATTAGATATGTAGTGCTATTGCTCGTTGTTTTTATAATTGCTAAGCTAACTACTGGTGAAGAATATAATGATTCAATAAATGAAGCCCCAATCAACGCTACAATATCATCAAAAGACACTGGAACAACTACTGTTGGAACAACAAAAGTCATTTTAGGCGATAATAATGATGAAATGGTGGTATCAACATTAAAGTCAGGAGAAACAGTAACCTACACGCTTCGTAAGAACGATAAAGATGATATAATGAGCAATGCCATTTCTTCAAAAGGCACCACTGAGCAGTCTACGAAGAAAACATCAGAGACCACCACAAAACAGTCTTCACATATAACAGCTCCTCAGGTTGCAAGTTCAGCAACGAAAAAAACAAGTGCTACGGAGATTTCACAAAAAGAATTAAAAATCCCTCCAGAAAGTTAAAAAATCGCTTCGTTTCTTGTATGGAAACGAGGCGATTTTTTTGAACATCTGAATCTCATATAATTTTAATGTTAGCATTTTTGAGCACATCCAAGTGAAGCTCTCTATTATGAGTTTTCATCTGCATAAGGTGTTTTACAATGTTTAAAGATATATTATATAATAATAATGTATGGAGTTCTGCCGTTTTTTCTTTGTATATCTCAATAGGCTTAGTGGCCCCATATGCGCTTAGCGTTACAATGTCAGCTATTCTTGCTATTGCGTTAAGATACTCTATCCATTCCTCATCAATATACTGCAAGATTATCCGTCTTTCAAACTCTGGTTGCTCAAAATGCTCGTCATTGAGGGGAGTGACCAGATTTTCAGAATATTTATCCTTTATAAGGGATATCAATTTGCTTTCGGAAGGCTTTGCCTTTTCTAAAAGGTCTTCTTTTTTTATGGAGATTTGCCAGTCTTCTAATGCATAATTTAAAATATCCTCTACAGCATAACTTTTCATCAAAAATTTTACTGCTTTATGCATGAAGAAATCGATATATTTATATGGTTCTTCTGAATATATTACATTTTCTCGCAGACTATAGATGTATTCTCTTTCGTGAACGTCCACATCATCAAATTGAGTTGTGAATTTTCGCTGTTCGTAGTAAAGATCTTGACATTGCTTTTGCGTTATTTTTACTATGTGCTTAATTGCAGAAGAAGGGAAGAAAAGTTTCTTCTTTGATATTAATTTTTGCGATTTGTCCTTGTTATACATTCCAACTAAATAATCTTCTGCAGACACGTAGAAACAGGTAACTCCAGGATCTCCTTGTCTCCCTGCACGTCCAATGAGCTGATTATCTATCCGGCGGGCAAAGTTTCTTTCACTTGCAATTATACATAAACCTCCAAGTTCAACTACTTTAGAATGCTCATTTTGCCACTCTTTTTGAGACATCTCGTTAGGGTTTCCACCTAGTATTATGTCAGTTCCACGGCCAGCCATATTAGTTGCAATAGTAACAGCATTGAGCCTTCCGGCTCGTGCAATGATCGTTGCTTCGTTTTCATTGTTCTTTGCGTTTAATACATTGTGCTCTATTTTATTATAAGTGAGTAATTCACTCAATTGTTCTGACTCCTGTACTGATGAAGTACCAACCAGAATAGGTTGACCTTTGCTATGAACATTCTTTATATCGTCTATAATGGCTTTGTATTTATCTTCTTTTGTCACAAAGCATCGGTCTTTTAAGTCTTTTCGAACGCTCTTTTTGTATGTAGGTATCTTAGTAACTTTCAAATCATATATCTTCTTGAATTCCTTCTTTTCAGTTGTGGCCGTTCCTGTCATGCCACATATTTTTTTATATAAAGAGAAGTAGTTTTTGTAGGACGTAACTGCTTTGTTATATGTTATAGGGGTTATTTTTACATTTTCTTTTGCTTCCAGAGCCTGGTGAAGTCCGTCACTATATTTTCGGCCTATCATTATTCGTCCAGTGGAGGGATCTACAATATCAACCGTATCTATAGATACTACATAGTCTTTATCTTTTTCAAACATATAATTAGCTCTCAAAGCGTTTGATATGGCTCCTATAAGCGGTATGTTTTCTTCACTCGCATAGTAATCAAGGCCGAAATACTCCTCAGCTTTAATTATACCTTTTTCGGTAAGAAATATAGTGTTATTATTTCTATTGATAACATAGTCTCCTGTATATAACATATCCAGAGAACTTGTTGTGTTCAAGACCTTATAGATGAGCTTTTTTTTTATCTTTTTGCCTTCACTTAATGTCTTCACAAATTTATCTGCTTTCAAAAGCATTTCATTATTCAATTCTTTTTCAGAAGAAATAATAAGTGGAGTTCGTGCATCATCTATCAATATGGAGTCTATTTCGTCTATGATAGCATAATCAAGAGATGTTTGTATTTTATCTTTTGCAACTCTTAAGTTATCTCTTAAATAATCAAAACAAAATTCCTGATTTGTTCCATATATAATATCACAATTATATTGCCTTTTCCGTTCATATGGGGCAAGCCCAGCTGTTATGCACCCCGTTGTAAGCCCTAATAGCGAGAAAACCTTAGACATCTGTTCACTGTTTGTCTTGGCTAGATAGTCGTTTACGGTTACTATATGGCATTTTCCTAAAAGTGCGTATAGATATGCCGGTGCTACCGCCGCCAGTGTCTTGCCTTCTCCTGTTTTCATCTCAGCGATGTAGCCTTTACTGAGTTTTATTCCACAAAGCAATTGCGTTTTATATATATTTAATCCAAGAGTCCTTTTAGCCGCTTCTTTAACAAGAGCAAATGCGTCTGGCAATAATTTATGATATGTACATTCTTTTGAACTGAGCTTCTTTTTAAAATCAGCAGAAATCTTTTTAAATTCACTATTATCTATGTCTTTATATTTGTTTTCGCTTTTTAATATGCTTCTTATAGTATTCACAGACACACCTCTTTCTCTATATTTATTATATCATAATCTGAAAATTTTGCTTGACAAAGCGTGGTGAGTATGATACAATAAAATCATGACAAATGTGATATAAGAGTTCAGAGTACGTAAAGTGCTTTGGACTCTTTTTTATTTATATATAATAAAAGGGAGGAATAAAATTTGTTTAACATAACCATTAACAATGAAACAAACGGCTGCACCATAATTGGTTTTTTACCAGGAAAACACGCTCCACAAGAGCTGATAATACCTGAAGAAATCAACGGGCATCGTGTAGAAGCAATTGCTGAAAGAGCTTTCGTAAGACGTCTTTTTAAAAGAGTGGATATCCAAGCAAAAATAAATTCTATAAATGCAAACACTTTCCTCAATTGTCCAAATCTTGAGATGTGTTGCTTGCCAAGCAGCATAAAGGAAATACAGAAAAGATCCTTTTATGGTTGCAAATCTTTGAGTGTGATAGCATTTCCAAACAGCACTCAGCTTGATAAGATAAGTGGCGCAGCATTTGGACTTTGTGTGCAGCTTAAATCACTGTTAAATCTTCAGAGTTGCAGAGTGGTTGGATATGAGGCGTTTTATCGCTGCAGAAATTTCGTCTGTATACCATTTACTTTCGAGGAAGCGGGGGACCGAGCTTTCTTAGGCTCAGGAATTGACAGCCTTGTTATAACTGATAAAATAAAGAAAATTGGAACAAGCTGTTTTTCTTGCTGCGATGCTCTTGAAACTTTAATCTTTGATAGGAGCGTGCCGTTCGATAGAATAGCTAGTCGAGCTTTTTACGATTGTCAATCTCTTAAAAAGGTGTTGTCTATAGGAGATGACTCTCAAGTAAAACAGATAGGAGATAATGCCTTCGACGCTTGCTTTAAGCTTCATCGGTTTGATTTGGTTCCCCAGAATGTAATTGGGGATTATGCTTTTAGAGGGTGTAATTGTCTAAAGGAGATTAAAGTAAATGGCAAGATAAAAAGAATAGGCAAACATATTCCTTGCGATGTGGAATTTATATAAGGGAGGATGAATAACTTGTTTGAAATAGAAATAAACAAAGAAACCAATGGTTGCCGGATAACGGGCATAACGCCAAGGGTGCGAGTCGAAAGCAAATTCGTTGTTCCAGAAAGCATCGATGGACATATTGTCGAGGGGATAGCCTCAAATGCATTTCAGCGGCGTAGCTTTTCAAATGTAAACATTATGGCTCGTATTGAAGACATTCCAGAAGGTGCCTTTAGATCGTGTAAAAAGCTAACGTATGTTTCTTTGCCTGATAGTATAAAAACAATTGGGAAAAAGGCTTTTTATAATTGTGAAAACTTAACAGAGATCCAGCTTTGTGGAGAAGCTCATTTATATTTTATTGGAGTATCGGCATTTGAAAGATGTTCGCATTTGAAAGAACTAAAAAATCTTGTTGCTTGTGATTACATATTCGATTATGCATTTGCGAATACGGATTGTTTTAAAAGTGTCAATTTCAAATTTACCAAGACTTATCAAAAGGCGTTCATTTACTCTGGCATAAAAGAACTGACAATATCTGAAAATGTTAAGTATTTAGGGAAAGGGAGTTTTGAATATTGTCACAAATTGCAAACTGTAGTAATAGAAAGAGAGTCAGTACTCAATAGAGTCCCTGACTATTGCTTTTTCGATTGTTCCGCATTAAAAGAAGTCCTAATAAAAGGTGTCAACTCTATTGTCAATCATGTTGGCGATTATGCTTTTGCACTTTGCCTTAATCTTTCAGTATTTGAGCTTCTTCCCAAGAAGGGAATTGGTGACGGTTCATTCTATAGATGTTCGTATTTAAAAGCTCTCAACGTAGACCAAAAGGTTAAAACTATAGGGACAGACATACCTTGCGATGTTAATTTTGTATAATAAAAAATAAGGAGGATTATAATTATGTATAACACTTTTGCGGATATACACAAAATAAAGTATCAGCTTGTAAACAGCATTTTAGGAGAGCTGGAGGAGATTTTAAAGCCTGATATATATACAGCAAACTATTGGCTCGACAATGCACACAATGTTTTTGCAACAAAAGACGACAACGGTCGTTCAGAATGGATAGAAATTCACTTCGAACTCTATCAGGCTGAGGAGCATATTGGTGATATTCTTGTTGTAGATACAGATGAGGTTTCACAGACTGAGCTTATAAAAGCAGTAAAAGAAATTGTAGACAAATATTTGTATGTATAAGGAGGAAATTATAATGAACAGCGATGATGTTAAAAGAATAAAGGAACAGTATCCAGAAGGAACAAGGATTTGCCTTGATGAGGATATGGATGATCCGCAGGGCGTTCCTGCAGGAACGTGCGGAACAGTTACGGGAGTGGACGATATCGGAAACATAGCAATGGCATGGGACATAGGAAGCAGCCTTAATCTCATTCCCAGTATAGACCATTTTCATATTATCCCTTGACAAGTTGTGTCAGATATGATATAATAAATGCGTAAAAAGTGTTTTTTAGTGCAGAGTATTCGAATTGAGTACTCTGCATTTTTTATCTTTCCAAAGAAAGGATGTATGTTATATGGAAAAGAGAAAATGTGGCACGGACGTGCTTGATAGACTACGTGTGAAAATGCCTGCTAAGTATAACGTTATTATGTTTAACGATGATACAACCTATTATGATGCAGTTATTTTTATACTGGTGAAGATTTTTCAGAAAACGAAAAATGAAGCTATAAACATAGCAAACAAAGCACAAGCTGACGGAAAAGCAGTAGTGGGATCGTACTACAAAGACATAGCCAGTACCAGAGTACAATTGGCTATGGATTTTGCACAAAAAAACAATTTTAAAGATTTTAAAATGACAATTGAAAAGGGGGAATAAAACTTTGCAGACAAAACTGTATTCTCAAATAATAAGTAAAGTGATGAATAGCACAAAGTTTATAACACCAGAAGAATTTATTTATAATATGCTTCTGCCTATAACAACTATAGGAAATGTACCAAATGTAATTGACTCCAGTTGCGAAATTCTCAGAGCCTATCTTGATGAAATTCCTGATTCACCAGAACCAGGCATGCTCTCATCTGATATGATAACAATAGCGGCTAATATGACAAAGAATTACGAAGACTCCACTTGTAGAAATTTTCTTAAAGAATGTCTTAAATTGGACGACGATTCTCTTGCCGCTCAAATTGTGAAAGAACTCGATGAAGACATTAAATTGATTGATCTGATTGAACATATAGAGAGTAGAGATGTTATAGGCGATGTTTCAAAGCCCGAAGGAACGTCCATATTGTGCAAATTAAGTACGCAAAGAAGCAAGCCTTTGATAGGCCGAAAAGAAGAGTTATCTCGGACGATAGAAATATTGTCCAGAATGGATAAATCAAATCCAATTCACGTTGGACCTCCTGGTGTTGGCAAAACAGCAATTGTTAAAGAGCTGGCTTGCCTCATTTCAGAGGGCAATGTACCTGATTGCCTGAATGGATACACCGTTTATTCTCTAGAAATAGCAGAACTGCTGGCTGGAGCACGCTTCAGAGGGGATATGGAAGAAAGGCTCAAGCAGATAATGGAAGATGTCAGCAAGCAGAAGGCTATCATATACATTGACGAAATTCATATGATAGTTGGTGCGGGTAAAACTCAGGACTCAACTGTTGATGTGGCAAATATTCTAAAGCCATATCTTACAGATTCTTCTGTTAAATTTATCGGTGCAACTACATCTGATGAGTATAGAAAATATTTTGAAAAGGACAAGGCTTTGTCCAGACGTTTTCAGAAGGTTGCAATCAATGAACCAAGCAGGGAAGATGCAATTTCCATTCTTAATGGGCTGATAGACAAATATGCTGGCTTTCATAATGTTACTTATGACGAAGGCGTTGTAGAAGAAGCAGTGGATATGTCAATAAAGTTTATTCACGATAGGTATCTGCCGGATAAAGCTATTGATTTAATTGATGAAGCTGGAGCTAAGTCGAAGATAGCCAAGAAAGCAAATGTAACCGTGGACGATATAAAACTCACACTGAGCAGCACATGTAATATTGTATCGGACGTTATCGATGAAAAAACATTGCTTAAAAACTGCACTTCAGAAATCAAAAAGCAGGTTTTTGGACAAGATAAGGCTATTCAGACCGTTACAAACAGAATAAAGCTTGTTAAGTCTGGTATCATAAAGCATGAAGCGCCAATAGGCAGCTTCTTGTTTGTCGGCCCAACAGGAGTAGGCAAAACAGAGGTATCAAAGGCTATAGCATCTCATCTTGGACTCAAGCTATTGAGATTTGATATGTCCGAATACACTGAAGAACACTCTATAGCCAAGCTATTTGGTTCTCCAGCGGGATATGTCGGCTATGAGGACGGCGGCTTGCTTACGAATGCAGTAAGAGAAAGCCCATCCTGTGTTCTCCTTCTGGATGAGATTGAAAAAGCGCACCCAAAGATATATAATGCTTTGCTTCAGACTATGGATTATGGTGTTATGACGGATTCTCAAGGACACAAAGTTGATTTCAAGAATGCTATTCTCATAATGACGTCAAATTGCGGAGCCCACAAGGAAGAAAAAACATCAAAATTGGGATTCGGCACAGCAGCTACATCCATTGAATCCAAAAACGATGCCATAATGCAGGCCGTTGAACAATGCTTTCCACCGGAATTTAGGGGGCGTCTTAGTGATGTTGTTATATTCAATGAGATCAACTCCGATACTGCAAAGCTTATTGCACACAAGGAACTTAAAACAATAAGTGATAATCTGGCAGAGCATAATGTTTTGTTCAAGGTTAATGACTCAGCAACTGAACGCCTTGTAAAAGAGGTCAACACAAAGAGCGGAGCTCGTGGAATCAAGAATATTGTCCAAAATGAAATATCCGCACTTTTTGTTGATGAGCTCCTTTACGGCCGACTTTCTGAAAATTTACCATATACAGTGGAACTGTATTATGAAAACGATAAATTTCAGATAAAGCTGAGAAAGAGAAAAATAAAAGCATAAGAAGAAACGCTGCGCAAAATTTGCGTGGCGTTTCTTTTGCTTATTTTTGTGGTATTATAATATATATAAGACATAAGGAGAATAAAAAATGTTATCAGACGCTATGTTGCAAAAAAAATTTCAGATAAGCAAGGACGATGCAACGTGGGGCTTTGCTTTCAAACAACTTGCTATTCAGAATAATATAAAAATTGATGAAATAGAGTGCTATGATGCTTTTCAATGCTCTTTTAACTATTTTGATTTGCAAGGAAATGCTCAAATAAATAATAGAAGTGGTGTGCTTCTATGTACTGAAAAAGGCATGCTTGCTTTATCAGCGTCAAGCACCGAAATGCCAATCACTATTATTATAAGAAAGCAAGACATAAGAGTTGTAGAAGCAAACGCATCTTTATTCAAAGCCTCCGTAAGAATAACAGATAATAACTATGAATATGAGTTCAAGGTCAGTAAAAAGGATATTTCTAATATTGAAAAAGCTATTAACAAGACAAGAAATAGGTGATAAATAAAAACATGGGACAGTTTAATAAAAACCTCGAAACATTAAGGGCAAATTATGATAGTGAACAGCTTGCTTATCTTGCAGACACCCCAAAAGAAAAGCTTGAGCCTAGAGAGGACCTCAATATACACTTTCATCAGTTGCAGGAACCTTACGACTTTGAAGAAAATAGGGAAGAAATTAGGTTATCCTCAGTAGTCGAGGATGTTAAAGATGATATAATAGGAGACTCTTTTGATGAATCATCAAAAAGCAAGAAAAGGCACAAGGGATATCCTAAGAAGTACTTTGATCCAACAGACTCGGAATATGAAGAGAAGAACGGAAAAACATATTACTATTTTAATGTAGAAAAAACATTGCGAAAGCATAACCTTATGAGGCTCACTAAATTGGTTCGTATTGAAAAGCTTGAGAAATGGACTTTCAATAAACCTTTTTGGGACAGAGTAGCAGAAAAACAACATAGTTCTGTAGAAAAGCTCAATAATAGCACGGCACATGAGCAATTTATTCACGATTTAAAAAAACGCATAATAAAAATCTGTGCGGCTTGTTTAGCTGTTCTTGCAATATTCAGTTACGCTTCTTTGTCATTAATCCCAAGTCAAAAATTCCAAAAGGCTGGAGCTATGTTATCTTCAGAAAACTACGAGCAGGCTTATAACGCTTTTACACAGTTAGGAAATTATAAAGGGGCGTTTGTTTATGCTCATTATTGCGAAGGGCAAATGGCTTTAAAAAGTGGAGATTATGATAAAGCAAAAAAATGTTTTTCGGATTTGAAGGATTATAAATCTTATTTCTCCCAAAAAATAAAAATTGATGATCTGATAAATGAGGCTGATTATCAAAAGGCTATATCTGATTATAATGAAAGTGATTTTGAAAAAGCAAAGTCTGAATTCAAATCACTATCAACATATAAGAAGTCCGTTAACTATTATTATAAGTGTTCCTGCGAAATTGCTGAGCAATTATACTCCGACGGCAATGTTTATGATGCAATAGATAATTTATACGAGGCGGGAAACGCAAATTTTGAAACCGCACACGATAGATTGGTCGAACTTGCTGATGATATATATGAGGAAGGCATGGGAGCATATAATCTCGAAGATTATGATACTGCAGTAAAGGATTTTAGTTTTCTTAAGACCTATCAGTATAAAGATTCGGAAGATATGTATATTCAGTGCAGTTACAAAAATGCACTGATTCAATATACAAATGGTAATTATGAAGAAGCACAGAAAACTTTTGCCTCATTTGAAGAGTATAAGGACAGTTATGCTCTTTTTAAAGAATGCACATATATGCTTGCCAAGCAAGAATATGCCGAAAATGCTGCAAATTCAATTGAAAAATATACAAGTATAAAAGGATACAAAGATACAAACAACGTGCTTTCAAGCCCTCGTATGGTCCTATACGGCAAATGGCGAATAACGGAACAAGATGCCATGAAAATAGATCCGGTAGAATTTAGTTTTCAGTCGAAAGGACTATTTTTCACTAACACACCTATAAGCGGAGTTGCAATTTCTACCGATGCGACTTCATATGAGTATACATGGCAGAACAACTGCTATACGGCTATGGACAGTGCATACACAATGAGCGTTAATTTTCCTGCTAGTGAAATTAATGATGGCGATGTGAACAAAATAACACTTGTTTGCAATAATGGTTCAAACACATACTCGTATACTTGCGAAAGAGTACAGACGTATCTCGAAATGATAAATGACAGCAATAACATTCAGAATACAGAAAACGAAAAACAAACTCTTAATCAGCAAATTTCCAGTGAAGTACAGGAGTATATAGAAAAGAAAACCGATAAGATAATTAATGGGCAAAAGATATCTTTCAATAAAGAGACCGCTAACACCATTACTGATGAGAATACAGGCGAGGAGGAACAACAATGAAAAGTAAAAAAATGATTTCTTTCATAATATCCTTGATTGTTATATGTAGTGCTTCAAGTTGTTCTCAAGGCGTAGTAAAGAAAGTTGCTGAAAATGGTGAGCTCAATCAGCAAAATTTACCTCAAGCTCAAATAGACCCTAGTACGGATAATACCATTCCTACTTATGACACAAGCGAACTTCCATCATCAACCACTTTAGTATCAAAAGAAGAGCTTTCGTCTTATTATATAAGAAAGCTCAACCAACGATCGTATACTGATTATAATGATATAAAAAACGCTGCTAACAATTTTGAAAGCGAAGTTTTGCTTACTAAGCCCATTTCTTCTGAAGAATTGTTTCAAATAATGGCGATTATCAATCTAGATGACCCTATATTATTTCAGCTTGCCAGCAAATATTCATATAATCTGGATGATAGTGGCTATGTCAATAAAGTATATTTATCATATTCAATGAGTAAAAATGAGTATACAAGTAAATATTCAAAGGTTTTGGACAGACTGCAAAATATGTATTCGAAAATTAACGTTTCAGAACAAGATACTGCACTAACTTCAAAAAAGTCTGGTACAGAATATAACGTTGAACAAGTCGCTTTATCTCTTATTAGAAACCTTAATTGTTTATCGTCCAACAGTGATTCCACTGTCGCTGATGATTCGCTGGATATGTTCTCTTCAACAAAGCTTTTTAACTTGTATGGCCGTTATGTAGGCTTGGATTGTGCAATAAAGATCGGACAGCCTATAAATACGGATGAAGATGCGTTGTTGAGCCACGGCGGGTATTACTATGATTCATTAAGTGATATTGATAAGTATACATATTCTAGCGGCAACAGGTATACCGTTGACTTTGATTTCAATAATTATTGCTGCTGGAATGTCGTTAAAATTGAAAATAATTGGTATAATCTTGACATATCTCTTAACGAACTAACCAGAGAAGAATACAAAGAGGGGCTCACCAAACAGCAAAAGTCATATGAAGATAAACTTGACAACTTCTATTTTACTCAGAATACAAATGATTACTTTATGTCGATGAGTAAAATGAGTTATATGAGTGATGAGTTGCTAGGGCTAAGCCCTGCATGCACGTCAATTGATTTTATGAATTCATATCGAAATGGAAATTTGGTTCTATCGATGTCTTCTACTCAAATGATGACTTATCTAAGTCAGGAGATTGCGGCGTATACTCCTCGAACATCTCTTCATTTCTATCAATTTGAAGATGAAAACACATATGATTTATTTGTTTCAAATTTTGATGAGCAAATAAAGAGTTATAGTGAGGCTCACAATAACTCTATTCTTAGTTATTCTTCTAATAAAGACCGAAAGACCCTATCCGTAATAGTGTATGATCTGAAATTCAAAGAATAATTTTTTTCGCATATTGCTTTTTGCAAAGAAAAAGGGTATATAATTATATATAAGGAGTTTTCTTTGCATTTCATATGCGATTGACAGGAGGAAGAAATATGCAAAAGAGAAAAATAGCAATAATAGGAGCATCTTGTGTGGCTGCTGCCACTCTTATCGTTGGCTCCGCCCTAGCTCTTTTTACGGACGAAACAGAAAGTGATGCGGCCGCAAAAGCAGGTACTGTTAGAATTGATGTTTCTCCGATTACTTTTACCAATGCCGGTAACGTTAACCCGGGAGACAACGATCCTACAATATCGCCTGATGCTCATTCTGGAACAACGCATGATGTAAAATATGTTGTATCCAATTTGGGCAACAAATCGGTTAAAACAAGACAGACCATAATTCTCACTTGTGATGAGCAGGGAAGTTCTACGAAGTTACTCGACGCAAGATATCTCGCTCTTTATAATAGAGATGCCGAGCTATCGGATAAAACCTATATTTCCTCTGAAGGCAAGTCATATTCAGACATATCTGAATTTGACAGTGATGTTGATAAGCCGCAAGAGGCATATATTACGGCGGTTAAATACACTTATTTTTCAGACTCTTTTGAGGGGTTCGGCCCAAATGCTGAAAAAGAAGACGGATTTAGTGTTGTTGCAGCGAAGGACGATACGGTTGACTCACCAGTAGAAAAGGAATATTCATATTCTTTTTCTTTGCTCAAAGACGCTTCAAACCAGTATCAAGGGGCTGACATTACCGTTGATGTAATAGTCGAAGCTATGCAGTATCGCAATACTGAAAGCAGCGATTGGGATGTAATCACAAAGGTTGAAAAAGTTTATTCCTCTGCCGATGTTCCCATGACAGTTGTTCCAAAGGAAGACGAAGATGCAAGTGGTAATAAAATCACTATTAGTCGAGGCGGAAATGATAAGAGTAATTCTCAAATTTCAGATGCCAGAGACAAAGCGTTGTCATAGTCAAGAAAGGATGAGGGTATTATGCCAAATAGAATCATAAAGTCACTTGTATGTGGCATAACTACAATAGCTGCTAGTGTGGCAATGTTAAGTATCAACGCATTTGCAGAAGAACAAAACCTGGACATCTCCATAAACTATGATACAAATATAGAATATCCGTTGTCTATGGATCGCAGTTCTGAGGTGTTTTATTTCAACGGCAATATAAATCCAGGTGATAAAATGCACGCATCTATTTTGGTCAAGAATACGTCCAATCAAGATATGCAGTATGCATTAACAGATGTGGTCAATATGATCACTGAGGATGAGCAAGCCATAATGCTTCTTGATGTCTTAAATCTAAAAATATCAACTGAAGACACCATTATATTTGAGGGCAAATGTTCGGAAATAGTTAACCCAGTAAGTGACTGGGTGACGTTAAAAGCAGGCGATTCCGATACAATTTCAATCGATTGGGAATTTGATAAGTATGCGGATAATACATATCAGGGAGCCAATTACAGAGAAAAATGGATATTTAAAACTAAAGCAGATGTTGCTTCTGACGAAAGCACACCACCAGTGGAAAGTATTCCAGAAATGCCACCTGCCACAGTTACGACCACTGTCAGAACACACGAAAACGTTCAAACCGGCGTTAAAGAAGAAAATGATTCGAATTATGCCGCTTATATAATAGGTGCAGGAGTAATTATTGCCATGGGTTATGTAGCCTATGAAATCATAAAGGCAAAGAAAAAAACGAAAGATAAATAACCTAATCAAAGGCTCAGCAGCATATTTCTGAGCCTTTGATTAATTTTCAGAGGAAATAAATCATGTCTAAGAAAATTATACCTCTTTTTATTGCAGCTATTTTAGTGATTCTATCATTTATGTCTGTATGTTCAAACGCAACAGATATAATGTACAACACCTATCATAGAAGAATATATTCTGAAACCAAAAGTAAAAACAGCAGTAACGATGATAATAGCGGGACCAAAAATTCATCAAATAATGAGTTTACTTATGAAACTATTGATGTTAGGAATATGGACGAGGCAACTCTTGAAAAAAATATGATCGAGGATTTTAAAAATGTGAGCAATTTCAATAGAGACATTGCCGGTTGGATCAATATTCCGAATGTAGGTTATTTTCCTGTTATGCAGTGTAATAATAACAGCTATTATCTTTCACACAACGAATACAAGGAAGTCGAACAAAATGGAGCTCCTTTTCTCGACAAAGATTGTGACGGATTTAGAAATGTTTCGCTCATATACGGACACCATTATTCTTCTGGAAAGATGTTTGGCGGACTAGAAAAATACAAGGAACAGGATTTTTTCTTTCAAAACGAGTTTGTTACAATATATGACGGAAAATATTTTTATTATTACAAGCCTTTTTCCATATACTTGTTTAAATCTCGCACATATTCAGTGCAGGTGACATTTGACTCCTTACAAGAAAAAGAACAATATCTTCAGGAAATAGCCAATTGTTCAACCTTTGTTTCTGGCACACCTCTTGGATGTGGAAATAGCGTTTTATTTTTACAAACTTGTGATTATTCATTTTATGATGCTAGACTTGTAATTGCTTTTAAACGAACTCATACGAAAAAGATATAGTTCAAAATTCTCATTTTAACAAAATATCGGATTATATGATATAATTAAGTATATGAGGTGAAAAAATGAGTAAGTCTAAAGATAAAATACTAAGCATAATTACAAATGTTATTTTAATAGCAGCACTTACGTTGCTTGCTTTTGCGGGATACAGCGCTTTTGTAAACAGAAATGATCCGAACAATGCATATGTATTAGGAATAAAGCCTATTTACATAAAAACAGGTTCTATGGAGCCAGCTTTGCTTACCGACTCCATTGCAATTGTGAAAAAATGCGATATTTCAGATGTACAAAAAGATGATATAATTGTTTTCCGAAAAGAAGATAAGCTGATCGTACATAGAGTCATGGATAAAGAAGATGGGTATGTAAAAACCAAGGGCGATAACAACAAAATCTACGATAACTTTAGTGTGTATCCGGAAGAGATACAAGCGAAGGTTATTTTTTCGATGAACTGGATAGCCAACTTTAAACACGAAATAAAAACCATAAGCGGCGTTATCAAATGGATCGTTTTCCCCATTGTTTCAATTGGAGTGATTATTCTTACAATCGTCATTATAAAGAAAATTTTATCTATGCCAGACGGCGCAACAGACAAAGAATTGTCCGCTGATAGCGAAAGCAATGTTAACGATAGCCCTTGTAACAAACCTCAAGCCATAGATCAAAACAATGTTTTATCTGCTGATTTATTGGACATTCCTCAGACAAAGACATTTAGCGATGGCGATGATATAGAAGATGACTTTGATATTTCTGAAGACGATTTTTTTAATTCGTCTTCAGAAGATGAACCTGGTGAAATTATGCCTGATGAAGATGTAAAAACTGTTATGGCAATTTCAAATGACGTGCCAGATAGACTCCCTAAGAAAGTAACACCTAAGAAACATTATAAAGAAGATGATGAACAAGTGGATATTGCCACAAACAAATCTTCTTTGGAGGATTGGCGATGCAAATAAAAGACGTTAAACTTTTGGACCTATATCAGAGATTTTGCAACAGTATAGTAAGTGACTATCCTAAAGCGATATTATCAGAAGGCAAAAATTATCTTACAATAAGCTTTCCAGGAGAAATGGCAAGAATATTTGTGTTTCAAGATGAGTCCTTAAATAGTTTGATATTAAGAATCTCTACCGATATAACCTCTAAGCTTACAAAGGATAACAGTATTCTATTTTATGTTGCTTCTCTTGATGAGCTAAACAAAGCTAAGATCGCCGCCTATGTTATATTGGCTCAAAAGCTTCCACAAACAGAGTCAAAAGCAGCAAAAGATAAGGTTGATAAAGCTACAAGTGAACAGCAAGGATATCTCCTTGACTATAACCGAAAACAAATAGGCGTTGTTCAACTAAATTTAATTCCTACTAATGCATATGTTACCTTTGCAGATGAGGCTAATAATAAAACTCCTGTTATAACAGAGGAGGAAATCAAAGAAGAACAATTAAAAAGAGCAAAACGTGGTACTATCGCAAAATTTTTCAGACGATAAATCGTATTAGGCACTATGATCAGCCTATAATAGCAGAAAGGAATTTATATGACGCAGGAATTTGCCAATAAACTTAACAAGCGATTAAATCATATTTCAGACCACTCAAAGATAGTCGAAAACAAGAGAAGCGCACTAAGCGCAATAATCATAGAAATAGTAGTATATGCCTACTTCTATAAAGCACATAGTTTTTATCCGCCCGTCGGATATGCACTTATTGCTCTATCTGCATATCATATAGTAAAAATGCTCTTGACAATCAAACGAGAAAAGAAAAATGATAAAGTCACACTTACACAAAATTATGTATATGCTGTAATACACGGTCTTATGATTGTTTTTTTCTTGATTAATATATTTCTGTAATAGGTGATAAACGTGAAAAAAAGATATTGTATTAACTGTGGCAAAGAAATTATTCCAGGTGCAAAATTTTGCGTCAATTGTGGCAGTAAAAACATAACTGATAATATAAATAATATTTCAAAAGATTCAAAACCTCAGGCCTCTATAGATCCATTTGACGACATCTCTGAAGATGATTTTTTTTCTTCAGATAATGAATTTGATATTGATGAATCAATCTTTTTCCCGGATTCTGAGGCAACATCTGCTGATAAACAGCAGGCAGCTTCTCCTAATAACTTGTTTGATGAAGGAACTGTGAGTCAGTCAACCACGAAACCGGTTGAGCCCGCTGCTGAGACAACTAGAGAACAAACAGATGAGATGCCTGTTGAAAATGCCGAAGAGCCACAGCTCCACAGGACCAGAAAAAGGGAACGCAATAAAAGCATTGAAACTGCCATATCCGAATTAGATTACGCAGATGAGAAGGTGGAAAAAGAGAAACCAAGCCCTGATGTTTTAGAAGATATACCTGCTGAAGCGGACGACGGAAGAAAAAAGATAGAGGTATCGAACAAACGCAGGAAAAGGATAAGGAATTATGAAGAAATAGATGCATATAAGCTTGAGCAAGATCTATCAAAAATAAAAGAGAGCGATTACGACGGATACTATGAAGATATATTACCCATCGACTATGATAGAGATATTAAAAAAGGTGGAACCTCAAAAGTTATTATACGAGTTGCAGGTGTTGCCGTCGGTTTTATTGCAGTCGCCGCCATTTTTATAAAAGTAATGGATAGCCTTGGATTCTGGCCGTTCTGATGCAAAGGAGAAATAAATGATAACAATAATGGCTGAAAAATTTGATGTTGCATATGCTATAGCAGCTTGCCTTGATCATATTGATTATAATGGCGTCGTTATAAATAAGGATAATTATAAGCAATATGAAGAAACAGCCAAAAAAGCTCTAACTAAAAAAGGCGTACTATATATTACATATCAACAGCAAAAATATGCGATTTCCTGGGCTTCCGGTCATTTGATTCAGCTTAAGCAAGCTCAAGATTATAACCCCGATTATAAGCAATGGCGTAATATGCCGCTGCCTTTCTTCCCGGATAAATACGAAACAATGATCAAACGAAAAATTGACCCAGCCAAAATGAGAGTTCTGGACGAGCCAAATCCCTATTGTGTGGCACAGCTTAAATTATTAAAACAGTTATTTGAACGGTCCGAATATATCATTAATGCAACCGATGATGATAGAGAAGGTGAGGCCATATTTGGATATATATATGAGTATCTTGGTGTGAACGTTCCGTATAAGAGACTTATTCAGAGTGAACTCACAACAGCAGGCTTACAGAAAAGCATGGCTTCTCTCAAATCGGCTGAATCCACCAAAAACAAAGAAAGTGCTGGGCGAATGAGGGCAATTGCAGATTGGACTGTAGGTTCAAATTTAACTGCTGCAATGACCTTAAAATACAGCAGTGGATCCGTTATATCAATAGGAAGAGTACAAACCGCTGTTCTTAATATGATCGTTACAAGAGAACTTGAAATTAAAAACTTTATTTCAAAGCCATTTTGGAACATTGTGGGGGACTTTACAACTCAGGCAGGAGATAAATACAAAGGGAAGTTGCAATTAGAAGAACCGTTTTCAGATAAATCAAAAGCGAATGAACTGTTGCATATTTTAAATGAAAAATGTCCTGTAGCTACTATTACAGAATACGATCAGATGCCAACCACAAAAGAAGTGCCTCTGTTATATAATCTGCCTAGTCTTCAAGTAGATGCGGCAAAAAAGTTTGGATTTTCAGCTCAAAAAGTTCTAGATATCGTACAAGCACTGTATATGGGCGGATATACTACTTATCCTAGAACAGAATCATCGGTTCTTAATGACGCTGAAACTGTAAATGTAGATAAATCACTAGATATGTTGTGTAAATACAATAGTGCTTACTCAAAATGGATAAATAATGTTCCAAAGGCTCAGCGAAACTATACTAAACGACATTTTAATTCTAAAAAGGTAAAATCTCACACGGCGATCGTCACAACAGATAAGCAACCGGAAAACCTTTCAGCAGAGCAAGAAAAAGTATATGATCTTATTGCTAAATCTGTTATACGAACCATTTATAAGCCTGCTGCTTGTGAAAAAACTACGATCATAACACAGGTAAATAATTATAAATTTAAAACTACGGGATTAGTGATCAAAGATCCTCAATGGCTTATCGTGGACGCAATGGAAGATGAATCCGAAGATAAAGAAGAAAATGATGTTTTGCCTCAACTCCAGGTAAATGATAAGGTAGCGGGCAAATATGAAACACAGGAGGGAAAAACCAAATCTCCTCAAAGATATAATGATGCAACTATTATAGTTGCCATGTCTACAGCTGGTAAAAAGGTCAAAGATGAAGAAATTAAACAGTATATGGCTGAGGCTGAACATCCAGGTTTAGGAACAGGTGCTACAATGGCAGCAATTGTCGAAACGCTAGTAAGAAGGAACTATATTGAACGTTCTTCCGAAAAGAAAAAAACGTATTTTGTTCCTACACAAAAGGGAATCAATCTTATAAAAATATTGCCAGTTGAAGATATAAAGTCCGTAACCCTTACAGCAAAATGGGAACATAGACTATATAATATATCAAATGGTGAAGAAAACACAGAGGCTTTTTTAAATGATATAAAAGAAGCGACCACCAAATGGGTAGAAGAAATAAAAAGCAGTAGCCAACAGATATCTCTGGACGATGCAGAAACCTCCCAAAACTATAATTGCCCTTTTTGCGGGAAAAAGGTTAGAAAAACTAAGTTCGGATATATCTGTACTGGATATAAGAAAGATGATCCTCAATCGTGCAAATTCGGATTAAGCTATTCTTTTTTTGACATAACTCTGAATGATAAAGATATTATTGATTTAATTACAAAAAGAAAGACCGAAAGGACTTTTTTACGAAAAAAGAAAGACGGTTCTTTTTATAAAGCATTTCTTATTTTGAAAGATGACCATAAAATAGGCATAAGTTTTGAGACGGATTACAAATGTCCTGTGTGCAACTCACAAATGAAAATTAGTAAGTCGGGCTGGCTATGCAGCAAGTATAAAGATGGATGCGATTTTGCTTTGTGGGATAATTATAAAAATGGCATAAATTTAACAGATGCAGATAAAGTGAATTTGCTTAAAGGAAAAAAGACAAGATTAATAAAAGGCTTAAAGAGCAAAAAGGGGACTACATTTGATGCTTATTTATCTCTGAAAGACGGGAAACTTGCTTTTTCCTTTCCAAAAGCAAAAAAAGATAAGTAGGCGAAAAAATGAAAGATAAAAATAATTCAGAATTTTCAAAAATGTCATTGGATGAACTTGAGTCTTATAGAACTTCTCATAAGACTCTTCATAATACGTCTTCAGAGGATGAAGATTATATAGTTATACCAGATGAAGAACTAGGTTCGCCCGAAAAGATTGAATATAATAAATTTCCTACAGTGATTAAGAAATATATCACCGTAAATATCGCTATTCTGGCCGCATCATTTGGTATAGAGTTTTTTTGTATTACAAAGGGTTGGCTAACATTATGGGGCGGGATAGCATTTCTTTTGATACAGCTGTTCTTCGGCATTAAGATATTAGGATATAAAAATATCGGTGCTTATGATAGATTGCTTACTTTTGAGGGAATGGTTTATTCCTGTTCCGAACACGGTATAAAAGGAATAAACAAGACATACACAGTTACGCTATATAATGAAGAACAAGATAAATTTTTGTCTTTTAATTATATTAAACCGGTGAGTCTGGCTTCCCCGGCAACGTTATATCTCAACAAGGACACGAAAATAACACTAGGTCCCAATGGCCCTACTGTTGATGCGTATGTAGCAGTTAAATTTAGTCCTAAATTTGATGACAAGCTGAGCGAAGAACTCGAGCAGGGCGTCGCAACCGCTGACAAGTACCTTAACCACGAAAATTAGCAACTATAATTATAGTAGAAAGCAGGAAAAGATTATGAAAATGAAAGAAATAACAGCGAAACTTATGGCACTTGCTCTGTGTGGCTGCATGACTTGTTCTTTTGCGGCTTGCGGAAGTTCGGGGAATACTTCTTCTAAAGGAGAGAAAAGCGCTTCATCATCACAATCACAGGATAAAGACGGCGAAAAGTCTGATACAACGGCTTTATCAAAAACACCTGAGTATGAGATAAAGAAAGGCGACTTTCAATCTATAATGGATATTTATGCACAGGTAAGCAGTGACAAAAGCGGCGTCATACACTACGGAAAATATTATGACAAAGATGATTACAAAATATTTGCTGAGGATTCACGAGATGATCTTTCATCTTTTAATGATTATCTATATAACGCAGCAAGTTATAGAGATAGGTCAAATTCAACAACACCTGAAAATAATAAAAACATAATGTATCTTCGCTATGGCTGTGACTATGCTTTAGAACTTCCTGATACGGAGGATGTTTTTGAAGCTTTTATGTCTGGCAACGGAAAAGACCTTATCTGCCTTTCAAGCACAAGAGTGAGGGCTATAAATACTGACGACGGATCAGTAACTTGGGAAGCCAAAGCCCCTGAGGGTTCGGAATTTACAGACGATTATAATTATGATTACAACAGAAATTCAAAGCTTGTTATAAATACCAGCGGCGAGGGCTTTATGTCTATTGATCTTCAAAATGGCAATTCAAAAATTCTTACAGCCACAGGTACTATCTGTCAGGAAAATGGCTTTGAAACACCTACTGTAGAAAACGCTTCAAACATTTTCTATGATGTAATAGTGTGTGGCGACAAGTATCTCTGTAAAACCAATATTAAAGGAATTTTAGGTGCTGACATTTATGTAGTCATTGATGAAGACGGAAATATACTTTTATCTTCCGCCGAGATAGGTTATAATGAGACCCTTTATGATGTGGAAAGTGACAAGATATGGATCGATGACGCTGCATATGCGTATAATGGAACTTTTATGTTCAAGCTTGGTGGATCTAACGATGAAGAATTTTATGATGATGGGGTGTCTCCACATAGCGGACTTATATGGCTGCAATTTGACGCTGAAAATCTTTTCATTGAATCAGAAGATTATATTGCGTCAGATAGTTATATGTACAACACCTGCTATACCCCATATGTTGAGGGCACTGTAACACAAAGTATAATTGGAGAAGGCGTGGGATGTTACGAGAATAATGTCTTTTTGAATGGCTCTGATTATGTAATGAACGCCAAGACTGGTCAAAAGCTTGAAAATGCAAGCCTTTGTGAATATGTAGGAGATCAGACTACTACAAGTGACGATTATGCTTGCATAGAAAAAGATCATAAGAAATATGTTTCAAGCAGCGATTTTGAGCTCTATGAAATTCCTGAAAAGACCAAAGTGCTTGACTTTGCAAATGATTTTGACTCCGAATATGTTTCTTATACTTGCTCTGATCAGAAACTTCACTACATAAACAAAAACACAAAAGAGGAAAAGACTATCGACACTCCTTATACGAAAGATAAAAGTTCAAGAACACCTACTGTTACTTTGAATGGTGACTTTATTATATATAGTAGTAATGATAATACTGAGCTTCACGCATTCAATACAAAAACAGAAAAAGATAGTATTGTTTATTCCGCTAAGGGAGATCAGTTTGTAAAGCTTACTTCCAATAAAAAGCAGAACAACTGGTTTATAATAGGTAACAGAACCGATGATGACATTGTATATAACTTTGCATTGTTAAAATAATATTTGCTAATTTTAAGCCTTAGCTATTGACAAAACGTTGCCCATATGTTATAATAAACTTGTAAAAAATTATATTACTTTTAAGTCCAGAGTTTTCATTTATGAATTCTCTGGACTTATTTTTTTTAATAAAGGAGGAATTAAATGAAGTTTTTTATAGGAAATAATCTTCTTACAAGCAAGGAGATTAAAAAAACACAAACAGGAGGCATACAGATGTACCTTATAGGTAATATGTATGCTGGAAAGAAAGACGACGGTGAAAAGCTAGAAAAGAGCATAGTTCTCACAGCATTTGCGAATGCTGCTATTGCTGAAAAGATCTGCACATGGTATAATAATGATAAGCACCCAATAGCTGTTAATGCAGCGGGCTCAATATCTTCGATTGAGCTTTACAATGGGAAACCCATAATAAGGGTTAATCTTTTGTATATTGAACCAAGCCATGGACTTTCAGACCCAATAATGCAGGTATTTGTGACAAATGCTTGCATTGGAAAGAATTTGTGGCGGAACGAAGCAGGCACTTTTGCTCGCACAAGTGCCGCTATAAATTTTTGGGATGGACAGGCCGAGAAGCCTTGTTGGGTAGACCTAAAATTCCTGGGAAACAGCATTTGCACACTGGCTGCAAAGCTTAAAATTCAAAAGGGCTCGATGATAAGCTTCATAGGAGCTCTTTCTGAAGTGGGAACCAGAGACATAAATGGTTCAACATATCTTGATTTGTCAATAGATATTGGCAGTATCAAGAGAGTCTCAACCCAACCGAAACAGGATGCAGCTACGGACAAGGAACGTCCTCAGCAACCACAGATTGTGAAGACAGAAGTGGAAACAAAAAAGGATATCATACCTACGACTGATAAAGAGGCATCATTTGCGGATATATGCAAAGAAAACACAAACGAGACAAATATAATATATGGAACTGAGGATGTCGCCACTTTTCTGGCTTCTCTCGGTTTATGATTAAGGAGGAAAAAATAATGGAAAATTATATTTCAAAACTTTTAGGGTTCAACAATTCTTCAGTCCCTTATCTGCAAGGATTGCAGATGAGAGGAACAGATAAGGGACTCACATCCAGATATAACCAAACCTCTCAGTGTTCTATCGCTGGGAGATATATCTCCGCAGTGGATTCACTGCAGGCAGGAAACGCTTTTGTCTGTGAAGGAGAGAACTTCTTTGCGTCGGAATATCATAGTCCGACGCATAACGGAGTAATCTCCGTTTATATGGATAAGCGAAGCAATAAGATGCAGGCGTGTTTCACTCCTGATGCAACTCCGGAGCAACACGAACCCTATACACCAGCAAAGCATGGCTATAAGGCGTGCAGTCTTATAGTTCACGCTGAGTGTATGGCTGACAGCGAATACAGCGAGAATTATGATATTTTTGCTGAACATTGGCAGGAAAATCTCGTCACACCAGATGAGAACATGAAGAAGGCTATATACATTATCTCTGATAATGTATATAGGAGGCTAGTGGATCCTCTTTGCCTTCACGATTATCCGAGTCTGAAGGACGCCACATCTCCGTTGGAAATGTTGGATCCAGAGCAGGTTCTGGACATAACCTCGTCTGAAGGAGAACCCATGATATTCAAAATAAAGAAAGATGGAAATGGAACAACTGAAGTGGCAGGAACTTCAGAACCAGATTCCTATATTATAAATCCTGACAGAGTATTTGACGCAATTGAGCAGGAAATGCTCAAAGCAAATACTCCATCGGATTCTATAATCATCTCCAAGGAGGCGAAAAGCATTGCAAAATGCTGTAAAGAGACCACAGAAGATATCCTGCCGGCAAGAACTTTTATGCTTACAGGCCCGGCTGGAACGGGTAAATCCACAACAGCCGCCATGGTTGCACATTTGTGTGGGCTGCCTTTTGTCAGACAGGGACTTGGCCCAGATACAGATAAGTTCGACTTATTAATATCAACACAGCCAAATACCGCAAATGGTGCAAGTTCAATAAATGAGCTTTGTGAAAAATCAGGTCTGCCTACTCTCTCAGATCTTCAGTTTGATGCCGTTGGGTATTATAACGAAATGACTGGTAAAACAGCCATTGAAAAAGATGGCTGCGTTGTGGTGGACGGCCAGTTGATTTCAATGGAAGAATTTGTTTACATGGCAACAGAAAAATGGATAAACACGGTTCTTCCAATTTCAAACAATGCAAACCAGCAGTTTGCGTTTGTCCATTCACCAATAGTCGAAGCGGCGCAAAAGGGTTGGGTCGTTGAAATACAGGAGCCAACTCTTGTTAACAATCCAGGAGAACTTGGATTGCTTAATAGTCTCCTTGAAGAAGGAGTGATCACACTGCCAAACGGTGAGATTATCCGGAGACATCCAGATAACATCGTCATATTCACAACCAACTATGGTTATGAAGGAACTGGAAGTCTGAATCAGGCTCTACGTGACAGATGTCGCAAAGAGTACAGAGTAAAGCTTCCTGAAGAAAAGGAACTGATTGAACGAGTAATGTCTCGTTCTGGCAATACCAATAAGGATCAGGTCACAGAAATGGTCCGATTTGTTGGTCATTTGAAGAAGCTTCAGAAGGAACAGCTTGTCGGAGACGGTGAAATTGGTGAAAGAAGCCTTATATCATGGGCGGCAGATTCTATTAGGAACGATCCTTATGAATCTTGTATAGAAGACGTGATAAACAAGGCAGCCAGTGATTCTGATGACGTCAAATTCTTTATCGACGCTCTTGACAACAGTGCGTTCAAAAAGACAAGAAAAAGAAACCGATAAAGCCTTGACATATGCCTGTTTATATGGTATAATAAAGGCGTAAACAATGAATTATGAGTCTAGAGTTTAATCTCTGGACTCATTTTTTATATATATTAATGATATAAGGAGGAAAAAATTATGTACGGACATTCCGTAAAGGAAATAAGTGATAAGATAAGAGCAGAGGGAAAAAAAATAACGGAGAGCGTTCTGTTTAAGTCAAGGGCTGTTTCGACCGCATTAACAAATGTGTCACAATATTTATTTGACACAATCCCTTTCAAAACGAGAAAAACAATAAAAGTTACCGCAAATTATGATAAAAAAAATGATGCTGTAGCGTATGCAACATCAGAATCAAATATTTATGTGAATTTCGGCAACTCCTATTTGGATAAAAATCCAATAGGAAAGAAAAACACTACAGAAAAAAAGTGGCTTCTTGGCAAAGGACTCGTACTTCACGAGATAGGTCATTTGCTTTTTACCAATTTTAATGACATGGCAAACTTTCAAAAGGCAATTACCGCTGATCAGTGGAAATGGCAGCGTCCAATAAAAGCAGGCGTTTCCCCTGATTTTAATGAAAATTTAAAAGAAGTAGAAGCGTATTTAAACATTTCGGTACACAACCGAAAGCAGTTTATGACAGCATTTCACGATTTTAATAATATAATAGAAGACGGATACAATGAAGAAAAACTTATGAAATCATTCAAAGGAGACTTTGTAGCGTCCTTATACGAACTTCGAGATTTTCAATATGAGGAATTTCCAACAATTGAAAGGGTCATGGAAGATGGTCGCTCAAACTTCAGCATCTGGCAGCTTATGATGTTGTCTTATGCAAAATTTGGCCTCATAAAGGTTCAAGATAATAGTACTTTTACTGAGCCTCTTGTGAAAAAGTTCTGTGAGTTTCTTCCCTCAATTACTAGCTGTGTAACTGAGGATAATTCATATGTAAGACTTGATAAAAGCCTTACACTTTATGTAGATATGTGGGATGTTATTAAAGAAGAACTTGTCAATATTACTGATGAAGCATACACTAAAATGATGAAAGCTTTGGAAATGCTGGCAGACTCAATGGGCGCAGCAAATCAGAGAGGACAGGCTATTGATATTTCGCAGAGCAAAGACTCCAGCGATTCTAGCGAAAATTCGCTGAATCGAAAAATCACCCAGCTCCTTGCTGCTAAGCAAAAAAGCACATCCAACAAGTCTAACCCCGAGAGTTCAGATGCAGAAGAAACTTCAGCTTCCTCTGTAAGCGAACAGGGCAGCGAGCAAGAAGACGGTGAAAAATCTTCTGATAGCTCTTCCGGTTCGACGGACAATAAGTCTGAAGGCGATAATCCGGACACTACAGAGGGGAAGTCAGCTTCCTCTGCAAGCGAACAGAGTGGCGGTCATGAAGACAGCGAAAAATCTTCTGATAGCTCATCTGGTTCGACGGACAATAAGTCTGAAGGCGATAATCCGGACACTACAGAGGGGAAGT
>OFPS01000022.1_pt1 | contig 188376 bp, 199 predicted proteins | sample 1542111 | NCBI WGS metagenome assembly OFPS01 (sample SAMN04209233, study PRJEB22552) | human gut metagenome | biome: gut; material: feces | host: Homo sapiens | place: USA: Oklahoma | reverse complement strand
TTGTTGAAGCTATGGCTGCAATTACTATTGCGGATGCACTGCTTATGAATATGGGGGCACGCATGGACCGCATCACCGATTTTTATAAAAAATTATAACTTTTTCTTATAGTAAAAAGCATCTATCCGGTTTTTTCCGGACAGATGCTTTTTATCTATTTCATTGGAACAATCTATAATGTTTTTCCTAGTGAATTCAAAATATATTTTAGAATATATTTCCAAGAAGCAGCGGATTTAACAACATATACTGCGCATTCGTCACCCCAAAAGCCACAAGCGCCAGTGGCAGCACAATAAAAAGGACGCATGATATAATCACAGACATGCCGCTTCTTAAGTATTTAAACATCGCAAAAACAAACAGGCTGACCAGTAATCCCCCTATAAAGCGCATCAGCATTATGATAAGTATATACTGCCCTACCGATATATTCTGCGAAACACGCCACAGATGCTCCATACTTGCTGCCGGAGCATTAAGCCCCTGCGTGCCATATGCCAAAAGCACATTGCACAGCCGCACAATGTATACAAGTGCAAATGCTGTGACAGTGCCCAAAAAGCCAAGTATGCATTTGATTCCCATATGCTGTTTCCTGCCACGGCGGGTAGTCCTTAAAAGACGGATTTCATGGTTTGCATAATCCGCTCCACATATCCCGCAGGCTATTGCTATTAGGAGAATAACATACACAAATGCCTGTGCTGTATCACGGTTTTTGAAGTCTGTTCTATCGGTGAGGATATCATAGCCCTTTTCAAAAAACAGCCAGCCCTCATTTAACGTCTTAAGATAATCCACATGTGCTGTAAGCTTGTTGAATGCCTCCTGTCTGCTCAGTTCATCCTTGTACTTTATATTGATATAGCTTTCACTCTTCCCCTGTGCCATATCGTAAGCAATGTTATCTGCCTGCCGGTCGTATTTTACTCTTTCTTCATCCAGAAGCTCATTGGTTTTGGCAGTTAAAGGTCCATAATATTTGTCCATATATTCCTTGTAATACACCTCATCAACCGAGTCATAGGAAAGCTTCTCTGCCGGATTCCACCATACCACAAAAAGAGCTGCCGCAATCAATATAAGTAACACTTTTCCCGGAACAAGCGCCTTATAGCATTCGTGCAAAAATAAAGATGTATGACAGCCTGTATTTTTGCCGCAGGCAAAGCCGGGCAGTAAAAGCAGCTTCTTTTCATGCACCGAATTGAGATAATTTGTAACCGCAAAAATACATACAGCTATACACACAAGCCAGAACAAGCCATACAATACCCCGGTATTAATCGGATATCCAAACAGATTGATATTGACATAATCAGAAAAAAGTCTGCCTGTCCTGACTCCATACATGATATTTATGTACTTAAGGAAGGCTAGGAAGCTGGTTCCTGATATCGTTGTGTAGCAGATAGCCTCAATAACCACGGTCACTGCAGAAGCAACGAACACAAATATAATATTGTCAAGCGCTGCGCATATCAGCATAAAAAACATGCCAAGCAATATAAAGCTTATTATTTTCACAGGAAAATAGCATGCCAGAAATTGTCCTATACTAAGCTTAAACGGACTGCCATAGTACAGATAAACACTTTGAAGCGGACTTTTCAGATTTATCGGATTGTAAAAGCACATGCTTATGACTGCATTGATGCCATACAACAGTAAGGTGATAAGAATGACCGCCATAATCATCACGAATGACTTTGACGCCATAAGCTGCCTTCTGCCCCTTGCAGTTGTTCTAAGCAATGCAAGCTGGTTCTCGCTTTTTTCATAAAACACAAGATTGAGCGCAATGATAAAAAGCATAATCACAGCCACATAGTCGGTAAGCTCATTGTCTGTAATATTCAAAAGTCCCGATGCATCCATAACCTCAGGCACTGTACCTTCAAGCTTACTGTAGACTCTGCTCGTTTTAGCAGCATTTTTCTCTGCGAAGCCTCCATTGCCGGAAAACTTATTCATAATCGAAATTTCATCAGCCTTTTCATTGACAGAGTCCAGATACTCATCATAAGACAGACACGCCAATGCTTCCTTGTATACCCTGCTGCACAGACTAATCCTGCCGTAAGCTTCTGCCGTCATCTGCCTCTGTTCAATTTCCGGCAAAACATCCTCACGACTGTAATTGCTTATTTCGCCATACAGCGCGCTGTAGTCCTTACCTGTATACCCATCATCATTTACGGTATTCATGGTATACAGTCCAAGAACCGGATTAAGAACAAGCAAAAACAAAAGAATAAGCACTGTTCTTTTAGTCAATAGTTTACATATTTCGTTTTTTACTATATCCATTTTCAGTCCCCATTAAGATACAAATACAAGTCCTCAAGATTTGGTCTCACAGCCTCCTTCTGCCATCTGCCATCATACGAATCGGCAATAATGCGGGCTATGACACCGTCTGCATCCCTTGAAATATTGCTCACCTTGTATCCGGTGTTTACCTCATCTATCTCATTATCCGATAAAAAAATATTCCATACCTTTCCATCAAGTTCCTGAAGCAGCTTTGACGGAGAACCACTCCTTATTATTTTACCGTTGCTTAACATAACTATCTCTTTGGCGATAAACTCAACATCCGTAACCACATGAGTCGCAATAATAACAATCTTGTCCTTTGCAACCTCTGATATCAGATTGCGGATTCTGATTCTCTCCTTTGGGTCAAGCCCTGCCGTTGGCTCATCCAGTATAAGGATGCCGGGATTGCCTATGAGTGCCTGTGCTATCAGTGCTCTCTGCTTCATTCCACCCGAAAAAGCGCCAAGCTTTTTTCCAAGAACATCATCAAGCTTTACCATGCGCACATAGTGATCTATATCTTTACCGGCTTCACTCTTTTTTAATCCTTTCAGGGATGCCATAAAGTAAAGAAAACGCCTAAGACTAAGCTCCGGATATATATTCTGCTGCTGCGGCATATATCCGAGAAGCTTCCTGTATTCACTTCCAAGCTCGTCTATGCCCCTTCCGTCAAGCAGCACACGGCCTTTTGATGGAGTCAGATTGTCAGAAATGAGATTCATCATAGTTGATTTACCGGCTCCATTCGGTCCCAAAAGCCCATATATTCCCGGTGTAAATGAAAACGACACATCATCCAGTGCGGTTTTATCCTTATAAACTTTTGTAAGCCCCTCCAATTCAAGTGTCATTGCTTATATTCCTCCCACTGACTTCTCACGCTTTCAAGATAGCTGTCCATTCCATCTGCTGTAAGCTTTTGTACGGCACCGTCTAAAGTATCATCTACAGTGGCACCATGCAGTCCTGTCATGAAATCATCTAAATCTGTTGAAATCCTACCCATATTCTTAGTATCCGGTTCGAAGCCGATAAACGGAGACAATGTGGCATTGTCATAAAAGTCAAAAAACTCCTTCTTACGATTGTCCACATATTTCTCGTTCTTTGTCGGATAAACATTCACGAAAAGATTAAGACTAAGCTTCGTCAGATAGTCATCATCCAGACTGCCTCCATCACAAGCTTCTGCAATGCCGTCTTTAAGCTTATAATCCTTATCTTTTTCACCGTACAAAAGGATATTGCCGTACTTTTCATCTCCATATAACAGACTAAGGAAATCCATCACAGCAGAAGCATCCTTTGCTTTCTTTGCTACACCGATGGAGCTGTTTATCCTTGATGAAAGGTAAGTCTTTACTTCCTTTACCGTGATATTGTCCTTTTTGAAATTTTCATCCACGCTACCGACACATAAAGCAGCCGCAAAATTGCCTGCCTTGATATTTTTTAATATCTGAGCATCATTCAGCCCCGGATTGTTGAGATATGTTATCTCATTTGTCAAATCATCAGACATATAGCCGTCTTTCTTCATCCGGTCAAGCACCCTCAGATACCCGGTAAATTTCTGTGACTCTAAAGGATTTCCAACAGACATAGTATCATAGTCGAAGCAGAGCCCGTTTCTTATCTCACAGCCAAGCATATCATCAAATCTATATCCGTTTATGAGATACTCGAACCTCGGAGTATCACTTTTATCCCATTTAACCCCCTGAAGTATCTGATATATTCCGTCTATGCTGCCATCCCATGCACTTATCGCATCGTCAGAAACGTAATCCCTGTTGAAGGCTGCATAAACTACTCCCTCACCACTTGCAAGTGCTGACGGAATCGAATAAATATGCTTATCGCATTTAACCATCTCCCAAAGATTCTTTGGAAAAGCCTCATAAAGTGTTTTTCCTTTATCGCCTGATAAGATATCATCAAGATTCAGGACCAGATCCGAGCGTACCAGATCATACACCGGATTATTTCCGGCAGCATCACCGAAACCCAGGAATGCTATATCTGTTTTACCGTTTTCCAAGGCTCCCTCAACAGCCTGTCCGTAATTGTCATAGGACAAGGTTTTGATTTCGAGCTCATAATCATGTCCGTCCGCAGCAAGTGCATCGTTGAACTTCTTTAGATTATTCTTATCAATCTTACAAATATCAGGTATAGCAAACGTTATAACCTGCGCATCTGAATTTCTTTTGTTCTCTGATTCTTCTTTATCAGCTTTATCCGACTTTTTTGTTTTATCAGCCGACTCTGTCCGGCCTTCGCTGACAGCTCCGGCATTATCCGTTTTTCTGTTAAGGCAGACTGCCGCCACTGCTATAACAACAATGACTGCTACTGCAACCGCTATCAAAATACCCTTTTTCTTACTATTCTTCATCATCAAAACACCTCAATTCCTTTGGTTCAAATACTCCCTTGTTCAATTCATCAAGACTTATTACCCCAAGGCACAACTTTCCGTTATCATTTGTATATGTGACATATACCGACTGACCGCATATGCTTGCAATGCTAAATGCCTTTTCAGTAGACAGCTTCATCAGTTCTTCACTCTTATCATCCTTCAAGCGATAATATGTCACTTCATCACTTTTTTCTTCAGAAAGGGCATAATATAAAAAGTCTCCGCTCTTTTTTAATGGTCCATATTGTGTTTTTCCATCCGCATCTATCGGAAGCTGTCTTGTCTGTCTGCTTTCGGTGTCAAACACAAAATATCCATCCTTTGACGAATAATAACCATCGCCATCTAACAGCCTAAGATCGTTAATATGGTCTATTTCCGTCAGACATGTTGTCTTTTCATCTGCTATATCATATTGATATATTCCATTAAGCATATTATCATAAGCAAAAGACTCCGCATCATCTGACGCTCCCTCCTCTATCATCAGCTCTGTAACATCATCTCCAAACCGCACAGTCGAATAGTACACTACTTCGTCTTCATAATATATGTCCGTAATATTTGCCTGTTCGCTTGTTATCTTATCACTCATATACACCTTGTAATTATCGAGATCTATAACAAAAATACCGGCTTCAGGCTTATCATCATTTACAATCTGTCCTTCATCATTAAGCTCTATTCTGTTACTGTAAGCTCCTATAACATAATTATCCCTGTACAAAACAGCCGTAACATTCTGAACATTCTCTAATTTGGCTGCTTTTTTACGATTCTCACCGTTTGAGTCCATAACATACAGATATTGAACTGTCATATCTTCATCCGACATATTTCCTACATAATAAAGATGGTCATTGTAAAGCACCGTTCCGGCTCCTTCTAAACCATAAAAAGCTGCAGGACATGAGGGCTTCTCATTGGAGCCCGAGAATCCTTCATGTGTGCAGTTGGGCTTATCGCAATAGACCATGTCCTTGCCTGATGCCGTATCGATGAGATGCAGTATTCCTGAATCATCAAGATACAGTACATTGTCTTCTGAATAATTACATCGTACATCTCCAGAGCCATATGTGTACATTGTATTGGAGGTACTGCGGTTTCTATTCTTTACTATAAAAACCGCAGCCACAATACAGATGATAAGTATGAAGATGATTGATGCGATTAATATGCGTTTTTTCTTCATAGTGCCCCTCCCTTTTTGATAATATTATACATAAAACAAATTACTCCGAATACAAAAGGCGAAATTAGTACTTTTCAAGGTGAATTTATTAAATTTTCATCAATATTTTCACGGTGAACCGTTCATCTGAACACTCAAAATCCAGTGTGCTTATATATTTATCAAGCACTTTCTTTACATTCTTTAATCCATAACCATGTTCTCTTACAGATTGTTTTGTCGTAATTGGCAATCCCCCTTTAAATATCACTTTTTTTAAACACCTGTTACTAATCTCAACAACAAGTGAATCCATTAAATAATTAATTTCCAAATCTATGCTTGGATTTTTTACATCTTTTTGTGCCTCTATCGCATTCTCCAAAAGGTTTCCAAAAATAATATTCATATCATATGCCGATAAGTTTAAATTACACGGAACCACAACTTTAACATTCACCTGAATTTTCTTATCTACCGCACGCTGAAGCATATAATTTAAAACTGTATCAAGCGCCGTATTTCCCGAATCAACCAGTCGCCTTGATTCTACAAGATTATTCTCCATAGCTGACACATAATTTTTTATCTGTCCTATTTCGCCTGTTGAAGCAAGCACCGAAATCTCTGCAAAATGACGTTTCATATCATGGCGAAACGATCTTAATGCCTCCATATTTTCATTTTGAAGCATAATCTCTCTTTCATAAGAACTAACTTGATCCCTAAGTGCTTGATTTTCCAAAGCTTTCTGAGAAGACTTAACAAGATCATCCATCAAATATGAAATAATAATATTTACAAGCAGAAATGCTCCGCACACTAACGAAAGAGAAAATGATGACACGGTTTTATCCATAAATATTACTATCGATGATATAATACATACTAATAAAGACGCAATAATAAACAACCAATAACGATTATTTAGTTCTATGCCTAAATTATTTCCAAAAAATCTTTCTGTAATCAACTGTGCAGCATGCAATAATAAAAGAGCAAATATACTTACAAAAGCTGAATATCCATCATATCCAAATGGTTTTATCAAAAATGCACTTACCACTAAATCTATGATACAGCTTACTGCCAAAATATAAAAAACAAATATGCATTTTCTTTTTATCGTCCCATTATATGATAAAGCAATTGCTGACAGCCCTAAGAAAATACTAAGGAAATTAAATATCGGTTTATAAAAAAACAAGTTTACAAATATCGCTATAAAAACACTAAATAAATATGCAAATACCTTTCGCACTCTGTTTCCATCATTATCAAAAAAAGTATGAGTAAATCTTTCTGCAATAACAGTCTGAGCTACCTTTGTAAACAAAATAACCATTGCTTTTTCAAAAGTCATATCACTTCCTTACTCCTTCCATAGTTAAAAACTGCTTGCTTAAATGAAGCCCTTTTAGACTGTGCTATACTTATTTCCATACCATTTTTCAGTAAAACAGCATCACTTTTCCATGATTTAATACATTTTATATTGACTATATATGACTTGCTTATGCAGACAAACTGAAACGGAAGATTTGATACAATATCACTAAGTTTTCCATAATAAGATACACTTTCACCATCGGTTTTACATATAGTAATAGTTTTATTTCTGCTGGAAAACAACATAATTTCCCCATACGGAATAGAATATCCTGTCTTATTATATGTATATCTGAATTCTTTTTTCTGCACATCTTCAAGTTGTAATATTTTAGTCATGGTATCATACAAAACATTTTCATCTATCGGTTTTATAAGGAAATCATATGGATGAATTTGAAAAAGCTCCATAGCATAGCTTGTTTTATGAGAAATAAACACAATATTCATCCTGTCATTATGAAGCGTTTCCCTTATATATTTTCCTGCATAAACCCCATTATCACCCGGTAACTCAATATCCAAAAAAAGTATCTGCGGATTGAAATCTTTTATGTCTCTGCATAATGACATAGAATCATACCATACTTCAACCTCGCATTTTTCAGCTCTATTATTAAAATATTCAATAATTATTTTTTCGAGTACAGCGCACTGATTAATCTCGTCATCACATATTGCCACTTTATAAATCATTTGTTATTTTTCCTTCTGTTATCTTACTCCAAAATTACTTTTTATAATTTTATCTAACATAATAGATAAAATCAACAATCCATGCACAAAACGACCATTTTTTGCAGAAAATGGACATAAACTATGGTCACATATTATAATGGGATAATAATAGAAAAACTAAATTCATTGTTCTCATTTTTAATAACATATTCGCCATTGTATTTTTCTACAATTTGAATAATATTTTTTATACCAATGCCATGCATTTCCGGTTCATCTTTTTTACTTGTTTTTATTTCATTATCACTGTAAATAATTGGATGACTGCATGTATTTTTCACCGAAAGAACTATAAGATTTTCCTCTATCACAAACTTTAGTTTTATAGTTTTCTTTTCCTCACATTTTTCACATGCTTCAATGGCATTATTTAGCAGATTTGCTAAAATCACTACCAGATCCTCATCCTCTATTACAATTTTTGATAAATCATTTACCTTAAACACAAAAACAATATTCTTACTGATAGCCTCCTGATACTTTGTATTAAGAATGGCATTTATTATCACATGATTTGTATTGATTACATTTTTCTCTCCAATAAAAGTATTGCTGATATTTCTTACATATTTGCTTGCCTTATCATATTCATGAGCTTTCAATAAAGATTCTATACACAATATATGATTTTTAAATTCATGTGACTTTTTCTTCTGAATTTCATAATTTTCCGAAATAGAACGGTACATATCAATTTGGTTTTTAAACTGTAGCCCCAATATTTCCTTTTCATGCAATTTAGCTTCACTGGTTACAATATCGTTAATCAGGAAATATACAAATATATTCATCACAGCCAATCCCAAAGAGATAGAATATAAAACGTTCGCCTGCACTTCATTTTTTGTATATTGAAACGTCATAATCATTGCTATAATTGTAATTATTGTAAATACAGGAAAAAACAAAAATCTTCCCCATATTTTGTCAGGTAAAGTCTCTGTTGATTTTTTCCCAAAGTGTTTTTTTAGCAGTAAGATACATAAAAATACGGTAATCTTGCTAAAAATAACAACCAAGCTTCCCTCTAACGCATATCCTTTTTGTACCTCACCCGCTTTTGAAATAATTGTGTTATTACTAATATAAGCTATATAATCAACTATGATTGATAATCCTTGATATAATAATGCAAAAATGACTGATTTTTTTATACTAATTTCAAAATAAAAACTCATAATTATAACTGCAGCCAGTACAACCAACGTCATTTTCAATATAAGCATATCAGACAAAAATAATCCGCATAAATAATAGCAGCAAATCAATGATAGCATCAGCAAAACTTTTTGACTTTTTCTTAATCTCGAATTTTCTTTGCAAAAAACATCGTAAAATAAATTACAACATATCGCTTCAAATATAATAATTACTAAACTGAAAAAATATGTAAACATATATCACAATTCTCCCTTATATGAAATGAATGCATCCTTCACATTCTTATATCTTGCCTTAGGTATGAGCAATTCCTGATTATTACATAACAGTACTTTATAGCATTTAACACTCCTAATATATTTCAAATTAGTCAAATAGCTTTGATGGATTCTAATAAAATGGAAATCTTTTAGTTCATTTTCCAGCTCATTTAATGTGCCATATAAATTATAGATTTTGATTTTATCCTCCATGATATAGAATTGCAGTTTATGTAATTTGCTTTCAATATATAGTATATTGTCTATATTAATCTCCTTTTCTCCTTCATTGAACTTGAATTTTTTCTTTTTTACTACCAAATTCATCTTATGAAGAATGGCATCCATGCATTCGCTTATGGAAGCCTCCAAATTAGTATTATTTTTCAACAGATATCTTATGGCTTCGACCTTGTAGCCCTCCAATGAATAATTTATATAGGCTGTCACAAATACAATATATATTTCAGAACTATATTCCCTGATTTTTTGTGCCGTAACAATTCCATCAACATCATCCATATTAATATCCAAAAAAATGATGTTGTATTGTTTAATTTCAATTCCTAAATCAATTATTTCCTTACCTGATGAAAATGTATCTATTTCATAAGAAATCTCTTTTTCGTTTAAATAGGCTGCAACATATTTATTTATATTATCTCTAAATACTTTTTCATCATCACATATAGCTATTTTTAACATTTTTTCTCCATTACTATCTGTTGTATTTCAGTTATTATTTCAACAAATTTTCAAATAATCCATATTTTTTAACGAAAAAATCCGCAATACTATAATTTAGTATAGCGGATTCATTCCTAAAAAACAATTATTTTAATCTAAAGCGATAGCCTCATTCTCCTGACGTCTTAAAATATCAAACTCATCAGGTGTCTCTGACAGCTTTACATAGAATACCTGCTGTGGATGTGGGCAGGATTCCATCTCATTGCCGCCCTCATCAACGAGCTCAAGCACTGTTGCAAGCACATTGTCACCGTTTGGCTTCATGATTTCAATCTGCTCGCCAACTGAGAACTTGTTTCTCTGCTCCATACGGTAGAGGCCTTTTTCATTTGGAGCACCTACGATACCAAGGTATGTGTAGCCCTTCTCATAAGTATTGTTATCGTATATCTGAGTCTCCTCCGAAGGCTTTCCGTAGAAAAAGCCAGTGGTAAACTGCCTGTAGGTACAGCTCTTTATCTGCTCTAAGTACCATGGCATATTTGCCTCGTATTTTTCAGGTGACTCAAGATAATCATCTATCGCCTTGCGGTAGGTTCTTGCTACTGTTGCCACATAGAGAGCAGTCTTCATACGTCCCTCTATCTTGTAGCTGTCTATTCCTGCATCAATCAGATCCGGGATATGCTCTATCATGCAAAGATCCTTTGAGTTGAAGATATATGTGCCACGCTCATTCTCGTATACCGGCAGATACTCACCCGGGCGCTTTTCCTCCACAACAGAGTATTTCCAGCGGCACGGATGTGTACATGCGCCCTTATTCGCATCACGGCCTGTGAAATAGTTGGAAAGCAGGCATCGGCCGGAATATGAGATACACATTGCTCCGTGCACAAAGGTCTCTATCTCCATCCTGTCATCTATGTGCCCTCTTATCTCCTTTATCTCCTTAAGCGAAAGCTCTCTGGCTGTCACCACGCGGCTGGCTCCGAGATTCCACCAGAACTGATATGTGCCGTAGTTGGTGTTGTTGGCCTGTGTGCTGACATGTCTTTCTATCTCCGGGCAGACCTCCTTTGCAATCATGAAAACTGCCGGATCTGCAATGATCAGTGCATCAGGCCTGTCCGGCTTCATGTTGTGAAGCTCTGTAAAATATTCACGCACTCCGTCAAGGTCATAGTTGTGAGCCAAAATATTGGCTGTAACATACACTCTCACACCGTGAGCATGTGCAAAGGCAACACCCTCTGCCATCTCCTCCATTGAGAAATTCTTAGCCTTGGCCCTGAGTCCAAATGCCTCTCCACCGATGTAAACTGCATCAGCTCCATATATAACTGCTATCTTAAGTACCTCCAGGCTGCTCGCCGGACAAAGTAATTCTATTTTTTTCATTTTTTCTCCCATACAGTTTTGTATTCATCCAATATATTCTACACCGGTTACTATAGCTTTGTTGACACCGTAATTCCATCGCCTATAGGCATCACTGCCGTCACCAGCTCATCGGAGTGTGTAAGCTCGTAGAGATACTCCCTCATACGCTTGTAGATGGTACGGTTTCTGCGCTCAACGATATAGTGCGATTCTATAATATCGCCATCCTGCAGCACATTGTCGGACACCAGCACCCCGCCTGTCTTTAAAAGGCGAAGCACCTGTGGCATAAAGTTGATATACTGTCCCTTTGCCGCGTCCATAAATATCATGTCAAACTGTCCTTCAAGCTGTGGAAGTATCTCCGTTGCATCGCCCTCTAAGAGTGTAATCTGCTCCTGCTTCCTGGCTCTTTTAAAGTTGGCCTTTGCGATAGGTATTCTTTTTTCGTAATTTTCAATCGTCACTATCTGACAACCCTTCGGTGCATACTCTGCCATCAAAACGGCAGAAAAACCAACCGCTGTTCCCACCTCGAGAATACGCATTGGTTTTTGCATTGCAAGAAGCAGCTTTAAAAAGCTCTGCATCTCTTTTCTGATAATCGGAACGAAGTCTCTTAAGGCTTCCTTCTCTATCTCATCTAATACAGGCGTGTTGCCTCTGTCCAAGGAATTGATATATGTGACAAGTCTCTCATCAACTATCATTCTTGTATTTCCTAATCTAATTATTGACACAAATGCGCTTAACGGATAATTACTGTGTATCCGAAGGCTCCGTAGTCTGTGTCTGTTCTTCATCGCTCTTGTCGGAGGACATGATTACCATCATATCCTTTGCCGTCATTGAAGTGTTGAGTGTGTATATCCCTGGCTTTATATGTCCTGAGTAAGCAGACAGCTTAAGCTGGAGATAAAATAAATTGTGATCCCTTACAAGGCCCTTGTCCTCTAAAAGCTGTCCAAGCTCCTCTGCGGAGATGCCCTTTTCCACCTGAACGAGTACATCCTGACCATCGCCATTTGTCATGGCAGGCTCAGTAAAAACTCTGTAGCCAAAATCATAGCAGATGCTGCAGATTTTTATGCCCGCAAACAGCACCAAAAGAGCAATCATTATTGAAAAAGCAACCCTTATAAAACCAAATAAAGCCTTGTTAAAATCCATAAGCTGTTCCTACACTTCCATAATTATAGGTATAATCATCGGTCTTCTCTTTGTTTCCTTCCAAACAAAGTCTCCCAATGCATCCTTTACCTCTGTCTTTATCTTGCCCCAGTCTGTCACATTGTTGTCTGTCAGACGCTCCATTGTGTCATCCAGCACGCATTTCGCCTCATCCATCAGGCTCTCAGAATTGCGCACGTATACAAATCCTCTCGATACAATATCAGGACCTGCAAGCAGCTGTCCTGAGCCTGCCTCAAGTGTCATCACAACAATGATGATTCCGTCCTCAGCCAGACGCTGTCTGTCACGGAGCACGATATTTCCTACATCTCCTACACCAAGTCCATCGACCATGACATTGCCCACATGCACTCTGCCTGTCACCTTGGCACCATCCTCATTGATTTCAAGCACATCTCCTGATGAAAGAATCTTGATGTGGTCTGTATCATATCCGAGCTGCTCGGCTATTTTGGCCTGTGCCACAAGATGCTTGTACTCTCCATGAACAGGGATTGCGTACTTTGGATTGACAAGAGAATAAATAAGCTTTATATCCTCCTGACACGCATGGCCGGAAACATGGACATCCTGGAATATAACATCTGCACCCTTCATCATGAGCTCATTGATGATACCTGTAACCGACTTCTCATTTCCCGGTATAGGGTTTGAGCTGAATACGATGGTATCGTTTGGCTTTATGGATACCTTTCTGTGGGTACCGTTTGCCATACGTGAAAGAGCTGCCATTGACTCTCCCTGGCTTCCTGTCGTGATAATGACAGTCTGCTCATCAGGATAGCTTCTAAGCTGTTCTACATCTATAAGAATATTGTCAGGCAGCGACAGATATCCAAGCTCTGAGGCTATAGAAATGATATTTACCATGCTTCGTCCCTCGATGGCTACCTTTCTGCCATACTTCTCCGCACAGTTGATAATCTGCTGCACACGGTCTACATTTGATGCAAATGTAGCAATGATAATTCTGTTTTTCCTGTGATCCTCAAAGATGCCGTCCAATACCTTTCCGACAGACTTCTCAGACTGTGTGAAGCCCGGTCTTTCTGCATTGGTACTGTCACACATAAGCGCGAGCACGCCCTTCTTTCCAATCTCACCAAACCTTGCAAGGTCGATTGCATCTCCAAATACAGGTGTATAGTCCACCTTGAAATCGCCTGTATGCACAACTATACCTGCCGGCGAATAGATAGCAAGCGCTGCTGCATCCTGGATACTGTGGTTAGTCTTTATAAACTCAACCCTGAAGCAGCCAAGGTTGATGTGCTGTCCATATTTTACGACTTTTCTCTTGACAGTCTTGAGCATGCCATGCTCTTCAAGCTTTCTGTCAATAATTCCGATGGTAAGCTTTGTAGCGTATATCGGTACATTTATCTCCTTAAGCACATATGGAATAGCACCGATATGATCCTCATGTCCATGAGTGATAAAGAAGCCCTTGACCTTATCGATGTTCTCCTTAAGATATGTGATATCAGGGATAACCAAATCTATTCCCAGCATATCGTCCTCAGGGAATGATAATCCGCAATCAACTACAATAATACTGTCCTCATACTCAAAGGCAGTAATATTCATTCCAATCTGCTCTAATCCTCCAAGTGGAATGATCTTAAGCTTACCTGTATTCTGTTTTTCTGTTTTCTTCAAAATATTACCTCCAAATTTATTTCACGTACAACTGCAATCCTAATATTCAAGTGCAGTGTCATCATCCGTAAGCTCAGAAAATACCTTAGCAATAGCCGAAAACTCAACATCGTCTTCAACCATCTGATAAAGCACCTCTTCATCCTTTGTGCTTACTTCTTTTAAAATATATGCTTCACAGTCTCCGCTTTCTTCTCCTTCGGAAACTAAAAGATATCGTGTTCCATTAAGTGTTGTCTCTTCTTCAACCGCAAACTCGACAACATCATTGGTCTGCGGGTCAGTAAATTTAATTTTCTGCATAAAAACTAAGACCGACTATTTGACAGATAATCCAAATATCCCTGCAAAATAAAAATCGCTGCTATCTCATCAACAAACTCCTTGCGATTCTCCCTGCGTATGCCGGTTTCCATCATAGAACGGTCGGCTGCGACTGTAGTAAGACGCTCATCCCAGTATATGACCTCAAGACCTGTGCGCCTTGCAAGCATATCACCGAACTCCTTCGTCTTCTCGCAGCGTTCTCCTTCCGTGTTATTCATATTTTTAGGATAGCCGAGCACAATCCTGTCCACCTTGTACTCTGCAATAATCTCCTCAATACGTGCCAAAGTCTGTCTGAGCTTGGATGGCGACTTCCTGCGCACTATCTCAACACCCTGTGCTGTGATTAAGAGCTCGTCGCTCACCGCTACTCCGACTGTCTTTGAACCAAAATCAAGACCTAATATTCTCATATTAATCCCATGCGCTGTTCTCAATGTATGTCTTGAGAACCTCCTCCACAAGCTCGTCTCTCTCAACCTTCATGATGAGACTTCTCGCGTTATTGTGGCTTGTGATATATGTTGGATCTCCGGACATAATATATCCAACAATCTGATTAACAGGATTGTAGCCCTTTTCCTTTAATGCCTTGTACACAATCTCAAGTACATCGCTTACCTGAAGCTCAGGCTCCTTTTGAACTGTAAAAAATTGTGTGTTGTTAATATTTTTTTCCATACGTTTCGCCCTTCTTGTAATATTATTTTATTATAAATGTAATAAAATTACAACCTTTTATTATTCGAAGAGTAATATTTCGTCTGTAAGCATACCCGATATACGGCCTGAAACTATCTGATTTTCAAGGTTTTCGTCAGTTTTCTTAGCGACCTTGACATATTCCTTAGTATACCCGACAAAGTATTCTTTATCACCGATTACGGCCTTTTCCTCAAAAAGCGCCTCCTCATTCTTTCCGATATAGAATTTCCTGAACTCCTTAGACATGTCATGACCGAGTGCTATGAGCTTTTCGCTTCGTGCCGCCTTAATCTGCTCATCTATCTGGTCAGGCATTACTGCTGCGCGGGTGCCTTTTCGCTTTGAGTACTTAAAGATATGCATCTCATAAAAATGTATATGCTCAAGATATGCCTTAGTCTGTTCAAACTCCTCCTCTGTCTCACCAGGAAATCCCACAATCACATCGGTTGTGATGGCCGGATGAACAAAATATTTACGCAAAAGCTCACAGCCTCTCTCGTACTCTTTAGTGGTATATTTTCTGTTCATCCTCTTAAGTGTTGCATCGCAGCCGCTCTGAAGCGACAGATGAAAATGAGGACAGATTTTATCAAGCTTTGAAAGCTCACTCGCAAAGTGCTCTGTCACAATCTTAGGCTCGAGTGACCCAAGCCTGATGCGCTCTATGCCCTTTACTGCGTTCACTGCCTGTATCAGCTCAAGAAGGCCTATAGCTTCCTCAAAATCCACACCGTATGAGCTTAGATGGATACCTGTCAGCACAACCTCCTTGAAGCCGTTTGCCGCGAGCCTTTCAACCTCTGCTATTACATTTTCAAACCTACGGCTTCTGACACGTCCTCTGGCATACGGAATGATACAATAGCTGCAAAACTGATTACAGCCGTCCTGCACCTTGATGAAGGCTCTCGTGTGCTCCTTTGTCTGGTCTATAAAGAGCTCCTCAAAATCATGCTTTCCATCATTTATATCGTCCACAGTATCGTTTACACTGTCCAAAGAGTATTCCTCAAGCAGCCTTACAAGGTCATGCTTTCTGTCATTTCCGATGACTATATCCACCGATAAGTCGTTTAATACCTCTTTTTCACTTGTCTGCACATAGCAGCCGGCTGCCACAACTATTGAGTCCGGATTATTTTTCTTTGCCTTGTGAAGCATCTGTCTGGATTTTCTGTCAGCCATGTTGGTGACTGAACAGGTATTTATGACATACACATCAGCTTTTTGTGTGAATGGAACTATCTCATAGCCCGCCTCCTCAAGCAGATGCTGCATGGCCTCTGTCTCATATGCATTTACTTTACATCCTAAATTATGTAAGGCTGCTTTTTTCATTTTATTTTTTTACTCCTATTTAATTGACTTTTCCTTAAAAAACTATTACTATCTATATGACAGTAGTTATTTAAGGAGGTTTTCAATATGAAAACAGTACAGATTTCATTAAATTCCATTGGGAAAGTAAAATCATTCGTTAACGCTATTACTCAGTTTGATTTCGATTTTGATTTAATATCGGGCAGATATGTCATTGATGCTAAATCAATTATGGGTATCTTCAGCTTAGACCTTTCTAAGCCAATAGAGCTCGCTATACATACAGAAACCGGACTTGACGAGATTATGGAAGTATTAAAGCCATATATCATCGACGAAGCCAAGTAATACAGACACAATGATTTGATTAATTAGGACCTGAAGCTCAGGTCCTTTTTATTTTGCTCTAAGGTGGCACTGATTACTCAGCATCCACCATAATCACTTCTGTAGTATCTATAGCTGTCTTCATAAGCTCATCTATCACATCGTTAAGTCTTTCCTCAGACTTCTTAATCCTGTTTATATTCGGCTTTGTAACAGGATGCTTTGCTACGAAAATAGTACAGCAGTCCTCATACGGAAGAATCGATGTCTCATAGGTATCAATTTTGTTTGATATATCAATGATATCATTCTTGTCCATGGCAATGAGAGGTCTGTATACAGGCATATGGCACACCTCGTTTGTTGCAGCAAGTGACTGCATTGTCTGGCTTGCAACCTGTCCGATGCTCTCACCTGTGATAAGGCCCAAGCATTTATCCTCATCGGCAAAGTGCTCTGCTATCTTCATCATGTATCTGCGCATGATGATGGTAAGCTCATCATGAGGACATTTCTCATATATGGCAAGCTGTATATCGGTAAAATTGACAACATGCAGCTTTATCTTGCCCGAATATCTGGCAACCTTCTTTGCCAGGTCTACAACCTTCTGCTTTGCTCTCTCACTCGTATATGGCGGTGCATGGAAATATGTGGCATTGATTACCACACCTCGCTTTGCAATCATGTATCCTGCAACCGGGCTGTCGATTCCACCTGAGAGAAGAAGCATTGCCTTTCCTGCTGTGCCAAGCGGCATACCGCCCGGTCCAGGAATCTCCTCTGAATAAATATTTATCATAGGTCTGATCTCTATATTGATCATAACCTGTGGATTATGAACATCTACCCTTGTCTCAGGAAATGCCTCCAGCACCTTTTCACCGACTGCGGCATTTATCTCCATGGATGTCATCGGATAGTTCTTTCTGGCACGTCTCGCATTTACCTTGAAGGTAAAGCTCTTATCCTTGTATACATGGTTGATATGCTCGATAACTGCTTCACAGAGCTTGTCAAAGCCCTCATCCTCATGCAGCTCGACCGGACAGATACCCACGATACCAAAAATTCTTGACAATGTGGCAACTGTCTCGTCATAATCATAGTCTCCGTCTGTCTCCACGTACACACGTCCGCTTTCCTTTCTTACCTCAAAGCTTCCATCCACATTGCGAAGCTGATATTTGATATTCTTAACGAGCGCGTCTTCAAAAATGTATCTGTTTTTGCCCTTTATCGCAATCTCAGCATACTTGATCAAAAATGTCTTGTACATGTAACTCTCCTGTTCTGGTTTTATTTATTATTTATTATTTTTAATTACTTAATATTTCATTGTATGCGTAACTTTTTAGCGCCTTGTATATCTTCGCAGCATTGGTATCACCTCTGCCATCACTGATACAGCGTAATCAATTTCCTCCTGTGTGGTATTCACGCAAAAGCTGAATCTGATTGTGGAATCCAAAAGTGACGGCTTAAGCCCTATGCTCTTTAGTGTTGAACTGATTGCCGGTTTGTTTGATGAACAGGCACTTCCTGCAGACACATATATCTGCCTGTCCTCAAGAGTATGAAGCATAACCTCCGCTCTCACACCATCTACGCTCACGCTTACCACATGAGGGGCATTTGTATGGTCCGTGCGTCCATTTACAGATACTCCGTCAATACGCTGCACTGACTCTATAAAATGATCCCTAAGCTCATACATATGTGCTGTTTTTTTATCAAAATCCGTGTAAATTTCCTCTGCTGCCACTCCAAGACCTGCATATGCAGGAACATTTTCCGTACCTGAGCGCATGCCCTTCTGTTGGCCGCCTCCGTATATAATCGGCTTGATTTTAGTCTTGTCCTTTATATATAAAAATCCGCTGCCCTTTGGTCCGTGAATCTTGTGTCCACTGACTGAAAGCATGTCTATATTCATGCGCTTTGGTCTGATTTCAAGCTTGCCGTAGGACTGTATGGCATCCACATGAAAAAGTGTGGCAGGATTTTTCTCTTTTATAGCTGCTCCCGCCTCCTCAATCGGCATGACTGCGCCAATCTCATTGTTTACATGCATAAGCGATACAAGAATTGTATCCTCCCTTACGGCATTTTTCAGTTCTTCAACACTTATCACGCCGTCATGGTTTACAGGCAGATATGTGATTTCAAAGCCCTGCTCTTCCAAAAACTGCATCACAGACAAAACTGATGCGTGCTCTACAGAAGATGTGATTATATGCCTTCCTGCACGCTTATTGGCCATTGCAGCACCTATTATTGCAGTATTATTCGACTCTGTGCCGCCGGATGTAAATAGTATCTCCTTGTCCTGCACCCTGAGTGTCTTTGCAATCTTTTTCTTAGCATCATTAATATAATTTTCTGCCTCAACGCCCTTCATATGAAGTGATGAAGGATTACCGTAATCCTCTGTAAGCAGCTTATAAACCATATCTGCCGCTGCTTTTGAGCATCTGGTTGTGGCAGAATTATCCAAATATGCTTCCATTTTTGCTCCTAACTTCTACTTCTTAACTGTTAAGTATCTCTACTGTCTATACATCCAAATTGTATACAAGCATGGCAAGTGCGGCAAGTCCTGCTGTCTCCGTGCGTAAAATCCTGCGTCCCAAGCTTATTCTGTGCATTGTGGCATGCTCATCCACAAGTGCTATCTCCTCCGGTGCAAAGCCGCCCTCAGGACCCACGACAACACCGATAGTCTGACCAGCCTTAAGCTGCCCCATTATCTCTCTTGTCGCATCCATGCCACGCTCATTCTCATATGGCACCAGCGTGATGTCAAGCTCTGAAGCGATTTTCAAAGCTTCCTTGTATATAACCGGCTGCTTCACAGTGGGAATCACAGTGCGCTTTGACTGCTTTGCTGCGCTCTCTGCAATAGCCTGCCATCTCTGCAGCTTTTTTGCTGCCTTTTTTTCATCCAGCTTTACCACACAGTTTTTCATGGCAACCGGTACTATCTCAGATACACCAAGCTCCACAGCCTTTTGAATAATAAGCTCCATCTTATCGCCCTTTGGCAGCCCCTGATACAGCACGATGTGATTATCAAGCTCTGTGCCCGTCTCATCTGCACTGTCAATAGCTGCGATGACCTCATCATCCAGAATCGATGATATGTGACAGAAATATGCCTGTCCGGATTTTGAGCTTACTCTTATTTTTTCCCCGTTTTTCATGCGCAGTACATTCTTTATGTGATTTACGTCACCTCCGGTGATTGAGATGCTGTCAGAATGAACCTGCTCTTCCTCTACAAAAAACTGATACATAATCCACCAAACTATTTAGTCAGCTTCTGCGCAGTGATATTGACCCATTCACCCTGATGATTGATTTCTATCACCTTAAGCCCCGCTGCTTCGATAGCCTCTTTAACTTCATTTTCCTTGAAATCTATGATACCCGATGTGATAAAATATCCACCTTCCTTTAATCTGTCAGGAATAACAGGTGCCATAGGAATGATGACATCAGCAAGGATATTTGCAACAACGATATCATATTTTTCTGTACCAACCTTCTTTTGAAGCTCTGTATCATCTATGAGATTGCCGACATAAAACGTGCCAAGCTTCTCATCCAGATGATTGACCTGCATATTGTCACGCGTAGAAATCATGCAGTCAGCATCAAGGTCAGTACCTACAACCTCCTTTGCACCAAGCTTTAAAGCTACAATTGAAAGGATTCCGCTTCCACAGCCCACATCAAGCACTGTAGGTGCTTCCTTTGCGCCCTCAATATACTTGATAAGCTGCTTGATACAAAGCTGTGTTGTCTCGTGCTTTCCTGTACCAAAGGAGATTCCCGGATCAATTTCTATCATAAATTTATCCGCATCCTCAGGCTTTACATCTTCCCATGTAGGCTTAATCAATATATCACCGATTGTAAATGATGAAAAATACTTCTTCCAGTTATTAATCCAGTCGAGATCCTCTGTCTCAGATGACGAAATTACACCGCTTCCCACATCAACAGTATCTCTTAAATCCTCAAGTCCAAGCTTTACCTTTCTAAGCATATCTGACTGGTCACTGCCATCATCCTCAATATAAAAGCTGACATGGCTTATGCCCTCATCCGGAGGCAGCTCCGGCAGAAAATCAATAAACATATCCGCCTGATCCTCTTTGGTCAGGGGAATATTGTCCTCAATCTCGATTCCCTCGATACCAAGCTCCATAAGCATGCTGCTCATGAAATCCTCAGCCGCGGTTGTTGTCTCAATCGTGTATTTCTTCCACTTCATATAAAAATCCTCTCTTAATAAAATAGATACATAGTATAAATACAGTTTTATTTCAAAACATTTCCGTACATTTTACAAGGCAGTCATACGACTGCCTCCACAACTTATCTCATATAATACCATAAAAATGTGCTGTATAAAAGCCCCATTTTTTTATACGTAAAAATAACCTAAAAAATGCCCCGCCACACATGGCGGGACATATATTATAGGATCATCTATTACAGATCATCTATTTACAGATCGTCCAAAGACTCCTTGAGCTTATCCATAAATCCTTTTTTCTTTTTAGAATCAGTAGAAGCTCCGCCCTCCTTTGTCAGAGAACCGCCTGAAAGCTCATCAAACTTCTTAAGAGCCTCCTTAGCATCCTTAGACAGACCTGTAGGCGTATTGACAACAAGTGTGACATAATGGTCACCTCTTATTGCTTTATTTCTTGTTGAAGGAACACCCTTGCCCTTTAAGCGGATACGTGTACCTGTCTGTGTACCCGGTGCAACTGTGTATATAATATCTCCATCAACAGTCTTGATTCTTATATCTCCACCTAAGGCTGCAATAGCATACGAGATGGATGCCTTTGAAAAGATATTAACATCCTGACGCTCAAAATCCCTGCTGCCTGAAACAATAACTTCAACAAGAAGATCTCCACGCGGTCCGCCATTTATGCCCGGCTCGCCGTATTCACGTATTCTGACACACTGTCCATTATCTATACCGGCTGGAATCTCAACAGTCTTTCTGACCTTCTTGGTATTGTAGCCTGTACCGTGACATGTAGGACACTTATCCTTTACTACCTTGCCCGAACCACCGCAGGATGGACATGTTGTGACATTCTGCACTACTCCAAACAGAGACTGACTCTGTCTGACAACCTTACCTGTACCATTACACTGGGTACATGTCTCAGGAGATGTGCCCGGCTTAGCTCCGTTGCCGCCACAGGTAGAGCATGTCTCCTTATAGTTGAACTCAAGCTCCTTTGTGCAGCCAAATATAGCTTCCTCAAAAGAAATTCTTACACTGAGACGGACATTTGCACCCTGTGCAGGACCATTTCTTCTGCCACTGCTTCTTCCACCTCCGAAGAAATCTCCGAAAATGTCACCAAAAATATCCCCCATATCCATGCCTGAGAAATCAAAGCCACCGGCTCCACCGCCTGTGCCATCAAATGCTGCATGACCGAACTGATCATACTGGCGTCTCTTATCCGGATCAGACAATACGGCATAGGCCTCCTGAGCCTCCTTAAACTTCTCCTCACACTCTTTATCACCCGGATGAATGTCAGGATGATATTTCTTTGCCTGCTGTCTGAAGGCTTTTTTAATCTCTGCATCTGTAGCGGTCTTAGATACTCCTAATACCTCATAATAATCTCTTTTTTCTGCCATAATTGAAAATTCCTTTTATTATACAACTAATTCGCAAGGCCGGCCAAGCGGCCAACCTTGCGAGTAATTTTACTTACGCAGCCATCATGATGCTTTGATTGATAACCCGAATTACAGGTCATTAATCCTCATATCATTATGGTAGCATCTGTTTAATTATACTTCCTTGAAATCTGCGTCGATGACATCATCATCTGCACCGTTTGAAGCGCCTGCATTCATATCAGGTCCTGCTCCTGCTGCGCCTGCATTCATGTCAGGTCCTGCTCCTGCTGCTCCCTGCGCTGCCTGAGCCTGCTCATACATCTTTGCAAATACCTTCTGAGCACTCTGTGTGAGCTTCTCCTGTGCTGCCTTAAGCTCTGCAACATCAGCCTCTGTCATAGCCTCAGCCTCTTTATGTGCATCAAGGAATGACTTAACTGCTGCGATATCAGCCTCAACTGCTGACTTATCAGTGGCATCAACAGAATCTCCAACCTGCTTTAATGCATCCTCTGTCTGGAATACAAAGCTCTCAGCATCATTTCTTGCATCGATTGCTTCTTTTCTCTTCTTATCCTGTGCCTCAAACTCAGCAGCCTCTTTAACAGCCTTATCAATCTCATCATCAGACATATTAGATCCTGCTGTGATTGTGATGTGCTGCTCTTTTCCTGTTCCAAGATCCTTTGCAGACACATTTACGATACCATTTGCATCGATATCGAATGTAACCTCAATCTGTGGAACTCCACGACGTGCTGGTGGGATACCATCAAGTCTGAACTGTCCGAGTGATTTATTATCGCGGGCGAACTGTCTCTCACCCTGTACTACGTTGATATCAACGGCTGTCTGGTTATCAGCGGCTGTAGAGAATATCTGGCTCTTTCTTGTAGGAATAGTTGTATTTCTCTCGATAAGTCTTGTAGCAACACCACCCATTGTCTCGATTGAAAGAGAAAGTGGAGTAACATCAAGGAGAAGTACTTCGCCGGCACCGGCATCTCCTGCAAGCTTACCACCCTGGATAGAAGCACCGATTGCTACGCACTCATCAGGGTTAAGAGACTTGCTTGGCTCTTTTCCTGTCATCTGCTTTACCTTGTCCTGTACGGCCGGAATACGTGTAGAACCACCTACAAGTAATACCTGTCCAAGGTCTGCATTTGTAACGCCTGCATCCTTCATAGCGTTCTGTACTGGGATTGCTGTTCTCTCTACGAGGTCATGTGTCAGCTCATCGAATTTAGCTCTTGTAAGAGTCATATCGAAATGCTTTGGTCCCTCTGCTGTAGCTGTGATGAATGGAAGGTTGATGTTTGTAGTAGTAGCTGAAGACAGCTCCTTCTTTGCCTTCTCAGCAGCTTCCTTTAATCTCTGGAGTGCCATCTTGTCTGTAGAAAGATCAACGCCCTCTGCCTTCTTGAACTCGTCAATCATCCACTGTGTTACCTTGTTATCGAAATCATCACCACCAAGGTGTGTATCACCGTTTGTAGATAATACTTCAATGACTCCGTCACCAATCTCGATGATAGATACATCAAATGTACCACCACCAAGGTCATAAACCATAATCTTCTGCTCTTTCTCATTGTCAAGACCATAAGCAAGTGCTGCTGCTGTAGGCTCGTTGATGATACGCTTTACATCAAGACCTGCAATCTTGCCGGCATCCTTTGTAGCCTGACGCTGAGCATCGTTGAAGTAAGCAGGTACTGTGATAACTGCCTCTGTAACCTTCTCACCGAGGTATCCCTCTGCATCAGCCTTTAACTTCTGAAGTACCATAGCTGAAATCTGCTGTGGGCTGTAGCTCTTGTCATCAATCTGTACCTTGTAATCTGTACCCATATGTCTCTTGATAGAAGAAATTGTCTTCTCAGCATTTGTAACTGCCTGACGCTTTGCAGGCTCACCGATAAGTCTCTCTCCTGTCTTTGTGAAAGCAACTACTGAAGGAGTGGTTCTTGCGCCCTCCTGGTTTGCTATAACTGTAGGTTTTCCACCTTCCATAACTGCTACGCAGCTGTTTGTTGTTCCTAAATCAATACCAATGATTTTGCCCATTTTATTTTCCTCCTATTAAATATAGTGTTTTTACCTGTTTAATATATTTGTAACCATCCGTTGTCTCACATGAATCCATTAAATGCTGTCTGCATTCATATAAATCTGATTCACTGTCATGCCGGATAGATGTACACATCATTACTGTACTACCGATACCATGCTGTGGCGTACCACTGAATCCTTGTACATATAGCCCTTCTGAAGCTCCTGTGCTACGGTGCCTGACTCAAGCTCATCATTTTCAACCTGCATCACTGCATTGTGGAAATCAGGATCAAACTCCTGTCCTACGCACTCTATTGGCTTTACACCTGCAGCATCAAGCTCTGTGAGCATCTGCTTGTAGACCTTATCCATACCTGTGATAAAAGGATCATCCTTCTTATCATCCGGTACTGCTGCAAGACCTCTCTCGAAATTGTCGATTACAGGAAGGATTTTCTCAACTATTGTCTTTGCTCCCATGTCAAACATCTGGGATTTTTCCTTCTCACTTCTCTTGCGGAAGTTCTCGAACTCTGCCATCTGTCTTTTCAGACGGTCGTTAAGCTCTTCAATCTGCTCATCCTTCTTGTCTTTTTTCTTTTTCTTGAAGAGTCCTTTCTTTTCATCTGCATCAGCCGAAGCGTCATCCTCTGATTTGGCTTCATTCACATCTGTATCTTTTGTTTCTTCGGCTGCCTGAGTGTTTTCCTCATCAGCTCCTTCAATCTCTATCTCTTCTGCTTTGTTTTCTGCAGTCTCATTGTCGATTGTTTCTTTTTTAATATCCTCTGGCATTTTTGACCACCTTCCTATGTTTCATCCTCAGACTTCTTATAAATTCCATCTAACTGGGATTTAAGAGTCTTTAGATTATCCATTACTTTTTCATAATCCATGCGCTTTGGTCCGACAATTCCTATCGTGCCCTTTACGCCCTCACCCAGATCATATGTCGCAGTGACAACACTGCAGTCATTCATGGTCTGGATTGGAGATTCATTTCCTATATAAACCTGAATACCTGTTCCATTGTCCTTCTTCTCGGAATCGGATAGGGATTCAGTAACAAGGCTTGCTAGCTCTTCCTTTTCCTCAAATGCTGACAAAAGCGTCGCTGCATTATTGGAATCCGAAAGCTCAGGATACTTCAGAATATTTGTTGCTCCGCTGGTGTAAATCTTAAGATCCTCACTCTCAGCAAAGGTCTGTGCCAATGCATCAATCACATCAGAGACAATTCCTGAATGAATACCGGCTCTCTCCTTTATGCTTGCAATGTTTCCAAGATTAATCTCGTTCATTGCGAGTCCGTTTAATGAGGTGTTAAGCAGAATGTTGAGCTTAAGTATCGTCTCATTGTCAAGCGGCTCATATAAATCAAGCATCTTGTTTCTGACCATATTATTGTTCATAACAATTACTGCAAGCATGTGCTGGTCGTCAACCTGTGAAAGCTGGATGAATTTCACCTTGTTGTGATTGACATCCGGTGCAGAAACAAGTGTGGCATAATTGGTATTGTTTGCAAGTACCTTTGCCGCCTGCTTTAACACCTGCTCCATCTTCTCGGTATTTTCAATGACCAGCTCCTTCATATCAGAAAGCTCTTTTTCCTTCTTATCATTGGTCTCTATAAGATGGTCTACATATAATCTGTAACCCTTATCCGAAGGAATTCTTCCTGCTGAGGTATGTGGCTGTACTATATAGCCCATCTCCTCTAAGTCACTCATCTCATTTCTGATTGTTGCCGAGCTCAGATTAAGATCTGTATATTTTGAAATTGTACGTGAGCCAACCGGCTCTCCTGTGGCGAGATAATTGCGGATGATTGCATCCAGTATGGTAAGCTGTCTCTCGCTCAACTCTAGTTCTTTGTTTTCATTTTCCATTGGTCACACGCTCCATCTGAAGTATGCTTTTAATTTGTTAGCACTCTGTATTTTGGAGTGCTAATTTTTTATCTGTACATAACATACCACCACCTATTAGCAATGTCAACCCTCGAGTGCTAATTTTTTTAATAAAATTTTTGAAACCCCTGATTTTACTGGGGTTTCAGGCTTTATAAATTTTCTATTAAATTGATTTTGACGGTATTTACACCACTTTTACACCATTTTTTCAAGTTTTTCTATTTCCGCCTTTGCGTCATACCTATTATTTAGGTGATTATATACATCATGAAAAAGAAAAAGCACTGTAAAACCGATAATCCAACAGTTTTCAGTGCTTTTTTCATGTTTTTTCTATTAAATTTTCCTCAGACATCTATATGAATGAAACTTAGCGAAACTTAAATTATGCCCAATATCGAATATACTTATTTGTTTGTACTTGATTTTTTAATCTGATCATCTATGCAAACTATTTCCATGAAGTATAAATTAATTGCCTTTTATCAAATGCTTCTTCTTCACCTTCCATAATATCTACAAATACGCAAATCAACTTCACCACCAATAAACTCCGGCTCCCGCAATCCGGCAGCTTTTACTTTATCAATAATTCTCGGAATGCCGCTTCCCCAATGCTCAATCAGGTTCATATAAGCAAACGCATGGACAAGGGCTTCATTTCTGATTTTGGAATAGCCTTCTTTCATACGCTCCATCGTTTGTCCCATTGGCAGCTTTCCTGGAGAAGTGATTTCTAATAGGTTGTCATATACCGCTACCTGTATCGTACCATGATCCAGATAACTGCGATGTACCATAGCATTGATAATCAACTCACAAATGCTTTTCTCCGGCAGGTTCTCTTTAAACTCTACATTCTTTGATTCCCCTGCAAGAATTTGCAAATACATTATCTTTACCGGAAACTATATCGGATGGTATTGAATCAAAAATATTATGTCTCACTTTATTCTCTCCTTTACTACCGCTTTTTCAGGCACTTTCTCCTCATATTCCTGTTTCAATTCCTCTGCCAAATACGCATCGCTCATGCAGTGCATATCAGAAACACCATCACGGATCAGCTGATAGACCTGGGAATGATAAAAGAAATCCAATGCCGAATCTAGTGAAAGTCCCTGCTGTTTAGCAAAACATTCGATAACACGGCTATATTTTTTTTGAAGCAAAATCGGATTTGCTGTCATAGTGTTTCACTCCCTTCAAAATGCAACAGAGACAGTGCTTTCTCTGTGCGGAAACATATTTGCAGGTTCGGCTTTTCATAACACAGGCGGTTGATAGCTTCCGTTTTATCAATCAGTCCGTCAAAGAACAGCTCCACGGTATTAAACACCTTATCGTTGGCAACACCACCCACGACAAAGTCATAATCCGTCGAATCTTTTCCGCTGCGACAGTTCAGAATGAAATCCAGCCACTCTTCGGAATAAGAATCGAATTTCAGCGTTTTCAGTTCAGCTTCCCGCCTTTCATCATATTCATACCTGGAGATAATACCATCTTTCCCACGGCGTTTGAACTTACCACACCACTTCACCGCCTGTTCATACAACGGCGTGACATAGAAGCCACGCCCGAAGTCTACATTGGGGCGAGAATGAACCAAATCCGGCTTTGCAATTTCTAAGAAAGAACCATGATAGAGAATCATACTTCCACACCCCTTTCTTTCATCACGTCAAGAAGGTCATCAACGATATATTCCCGACTCTGGGTATGCAGCACTTCATATTCTGGCACAATGTAACCATTCAGAATATCGCTTTGTTCGGTAAATGCCTGATAGACACGCTCTGCATCCACACCCAGCTTTGCTGCTACATTTTCAATACAAAATACAGCAAATTCAAGCTCACTGGAATTTTTGATTCTTTCATCCGTTATCATATGCAAGCCCTCCTTTTACGATAATTTTGAAAAATTATCTATTAAAATCAAATAAAAAGTAGACGGATATTTTCTACCACAATTATATTGTGGCTGATTCGCATCCAATGACTTCCATAACTGCTTAATATCTGCAAATTCATATGGTTTAGTCAATGGCAATTTCTTTGGCGGCTCACCATACGAATAGAAAACCACCTTATCTAATGAACTTTTTCTGATTCTACACCTGCTCTCATTATCTCAAATTCCTCTACATCCGAATCATGTAATTGCTTTAGTCTTTGAAGTACCTCAATTCCTTTCACTTTATCCTGAGCTTCTTTATATTTATTTTGTCCACTAAAATTAAGTAGCGCATTACAATAACATTGCGGATAATTCGGATTCATAACGATTTTTCCGTTTTGCTTGTTCAAAAAGCCCTGAACTGTTTCAGGATTTTCAGAATCTGCAAGGACAGAATAATCCCCATGCTTCTTATTGCCTTGTGTGTATATTTAACTGATTGTCTATATCCCGTCCTGCATACATTACTCTAAGTATTGTTACAACCTTTTTATCATTATCCGGAATATAAAGAACAAGATAATTATCTACCGGCAATACACGAAGTCCACGGCTTTTCCATGGTTCTTTTTCATATTTTCGATAACGCTCCGGCATCTTATCCAGGCTTAATATCTGTTCCTCCAAACGATCAAGCTGTCCGCTTGCGTTTTCCAGTGATTGTAATTCAAAAGCAATATATTCAAAAATTCCTCTCAAATCACTGTCAGCCTGTTCTGATACTTCTATTTCATATATCATAAGTCATAATCTTTGCGAATATCAGAAAAGGCTTTCTTAGCATTTTTTGTCCGTCCAGCCTGCATATCAGCATATCCCTTTTCTAATTCTTCATTGAACTCTACCTCTGATAATGCGCTGATATCAACAGGTCTGGCAGATGGTATTTTTACTTCAAACGGAAGACCTCTCTGTAAGATAATCTGCTTATAAAACATATTGATAGCATTGGAAGCAGGGATACCAAGTGTAGCCAGAATATTTTCTGCCTTCTCTTTGACATCCGGTTCAATCCTTGCATATAAATTTGCTGATTTTGTAGCCATATAAAACATCTCCTTTCGTGAGCAGTATTTTATCTGTCTTTATTATATGCAAATGTCCGCACAATAGCAATACTAGTTTCACATAAAATATTGTTCAATACATCATAAAGGCTTTCAAAACATCCACATCTGAACGGCTGAAATCCATAAATCAGTTATTATTATTCCTAATCAAAATCTGTATGATTTTATCATAATTTTCCGGTCTGTGTGGAAACGTACAGTCTGTGCATACCTTGATTTTTTTTCCATTCTTCTCTATGTAGGTCTTACTTCCTGGACAGTTTGGCATACTATACATAGGACAATAACAAAACAGACAGTTGAAGTCATCAAGTCCTTTGTGACACGGGAAATATTTGCAATCTGTATTTTTAAAATATTTATATGAGTTTTCCATTTTTATTCCTTCTATATTCATATGCTTTTCTCACAAGGCTCTCTGCAAAATGCGGATTTGACGGATAATAAATATGAGGAAATCCAAGCCAGTAATTATCCCTACTTATCACACAGTCATACTTCCTTCCTGTAGCAGGTTTGGTCGCAATGCAATCCGTTCCGTTATCGGTGCTGTCGTAATAATGAAATTCATGTGCTCTTATCTTTTCATCCGACGGCAGAAAATTACTATGCTTTTCTTCCAGTTCAATATACCCGAATCTGACCAGTTTTCCCTTAAAATGGCACCACCCATCAAGTACTCCAGCCATATCAAAAACACAATTTTGATTATGGATATATGTGTGAAGATACATAAACCCTCCACACTCGGCAACCGTGGGCAGACCGGCTTCAAATGCGGTTTTTATTGACTTTCGCATAGATACGTTTTTACTCAGTTCCCTTGCATACAGCTCCGGATAACCGCCTCCAAGCAGCATTGCATCACAATCCTCTGGAAGGCTGGTATCATGCAGTGGCGAAAAATACAGTAATTGTGCTCCGCATTTTTCGAGCATTCTTAGGTTATCTTCATAGTAAAAACAAAAGGCTTCGTCCATGGCAACAGCTATGTTTACGGTATTTATTGCTTTATTTTGCGAAAATTCATTTTGATCACAATTACCTATATTTTTTTCATTATATACATCTGCACTTTCGCTGTCGCTAATTTCATCTGCCGCTTCTGCTATATCTATAAACAAATCCATATCTATTGTCTTTTTTAGTCTGTCGGCAGTTTCATTGAGCTGTTTTTTTATATCTAAAAGCTCATCCGGCATGACAAGCCCCAGATGTCTGCTTGAAAGCCCGATATCCTTCTGTTCCGGGAAATATCCGACTACTTTTACGGAAAGCTCCTTCTCTATCAGAGGCTTTATGATATCATAATAGCCCTTCGACATCCGATTGAGCAGAACCCCCTTAATCAAGTGCTGAGTGTCATACTGCAAAAAACCGGCTATAAGAGCAAGCACTGACTTTCCCATGCCCTTTGCGTCCACCACGAGTATTATCGGAGTCTGCGTCACCTTTGCCAGATGGTATGACGAACCCTGCTCATATATTCCGCCAAGCCCGTCATATAATCCCATCACGCCCTCAAGCACCGCAAAATCACCATCGGCTCTTTCATCTAAGAAAAGCTGCACTGTTGTCTTTTCGTCCGTAAAAAACGTATCGAGATTTTTGGACGGTACGCCAAGCACCTTTTTGTGAAACATTGGGTCAATATAATCAGGTCCGCACTTATATGACAATACGTTTTTTCCGCTATCCTTTAATAGCTGCAGTAAAGCGCAGGTTATCATTGTTTTTCCACTGCCGCTTTTTGGTGCGGCTATCATAAAACGATTTATTTTCATGTTTTCATCCTTTATTTCATCATATACCTTAAAAATATCAGCCTTTAATGCTTTATTTTCGATGTTTTAATATAGAGGTGCAACATAAAAAGCTCCTGTTAAAATTCAAACGAACATATCCACACCGGATTTTCTGCCTGCATCAGATGGTAATGTCCTATCTGCTTTGAGCGGCTGACCTGCAGCTGCACGATATCCCCATTTTTCACATCATATGCCGACAATATTTCCTTTATCTCACAAATTGTTTCCATGGAAATTGCATTTATCACTATACGGATATGTGGATTTTTTGCTTTAAGAGCCTCTATTATCTCCTTTAGATTACCACCGCTGCCTCCGATAAATGCGTGTGTCGGCACCGGAAGATTGTCCATCCCGTCAGGAGCCTTTGCATTTATCACATGGATATTTTCAAGTCCATGCTTTTCTTTATTTTGTGTGATAAGCTGCACAGCATTTTCCTTCTGCTCGATGGCATAGACCTCCATATCATCGGAAAGTGATGCGGCCTCTACCGCTATGGAGCCGGTTCCGCTTCCCACATCGTAAAGCACTGAATCCGATTTCAAATGAAGCTTGCAGATGCTTACATGCCTTATTTCCTCTTTGGTCATCGGAACCTTTTCACGGATAAATGCTGCATCACTTAGCTGCGGTGTAACATTTTTTGCAACCGGATTGGGATTTTTTATCATACAGATATACAGTCCCTCCCTTTTAAGCTTTGTGCACTCCTGCGGCGAAAGCTGCGATATAGTTTCATCCGGATATGATAGCTGATATCCCACAGTTACCGAGCATTTTTGTAAACCATACCTTTCGTCACTGCTTAATAGGTGTCCAAGCATATTCACATCCTTTACACCTGACATCAGCATAAACGTTTTTGCATGGTGGCTAATCCGTGATGTGATATTAGAAAGCTTTACTCCGTGGATGCTGCAAATATATGCATCGCTGTAGGTTTCACCGACTGCTGCCGCCATATATGACACAGATGAAATTCCAGGAAGGATTGACACATCCGCATTTAATTTTCCTTCTATAATTTCATTTTTTATCGCCAGATACAGCTTTTTGCTTCCACTGTAAAAGCCCGTATCTCCCGAGAATAATATAAGAACATTACTGATTTTTGCAGTATCTGCACAAATTTCGTATAGATACGGAATAATCTGTTCTGCAAGATAATACGGCTTTTTGTCTATCTTCGCACTGTATTTTTCTATCATGCGGCTTGCGCCAAGTATAATATCAGCGCTTTCTATTGCATCTGAAACAGCTTTTGTCATACAAGCATCATTTCCCATTCCAATGCCGGCAAGCATGATATGAAGCTTGTTATATTTTCTGTCAATATATTCACAAACAGCTTCAAATGACATTCCATCATCCTGCACGCTTTGCCCCACAATATAGACCGGAATATTTTTATTTTTTGCGGCAGTTATTTTCTCAATAAATCCCCCGGCCGCACCGCTTTTTTTGGTGACCAGACATCTGATGTCATACTGATCAATAAGTGCCTCATTAAGCAGTGTGCTAAACGGTCCCTGCAATGCCAGAATGTGCTTTCCTGTAATATCATTGTGCATGCATAAGCTTATGCTCTCAAGCCCCGGAAGCACGCGCACATACAATCTTTCCCTGACGTCTGAGGTTTTACAATACACTGACAGCTCCTTGCTTCCTGTTGTGAGCAGTATATTTCCGTCTGTATTGTTAAGTGCCTTTGCACATGCTTCATTGTCCTCAAAATAGCGGATATTATCATAATCTGCTGATATATCCGTATCTCTTTTAAGACGCACATATTCGATATTTTCTGATATGCTGCTATCCGCCTGATTGTCGGTAACAACACATGCCTCATTAAAAGCATAAACTGCCTTCTTTATATTTTCGGTAACAATGGCTGCATACGGATGGGTTGCATCCACTATGAGCTTACATTTTTGTTCCGCAAAGAAGCTTCTCATGCCTTCGCTGTCCATACGCCCCATATGAACATGCGCGAACGGATTTTCATGCAGCACGATTTCACCGTATTCTGTTGCCACGCAAACCGTATGCTCTATGCCTCTTTCACACAGGTGCTCTGATAGCTTACGTCCCTCTGTTGTTCCTGCAAAAATCAGTATTTTACTCAATCTGATATCCTCTCCTTGTGACAAGCTTTCCGTCAATTATTTGTGTACCCTCATTGCCGATAAAGACTGTCGTAAACATGTTAACCTGTGCACTGCGAAGCTCACCGAGAGTACAGACCGTATAGCTTGTTCCCTCACGTCCGATATTTTCGACATAGCCACAGGCTCTATCCGGCTCTATCGCACGAAGCAGAATATCACAGGCTCTCATCAGATAGTCCTTTCTCTTGTGACTTGACGGATTGTACAGTGCTATGACAAAATCACCCTCTGCAGCAGCCACAAGACGCTTTTCAATCTTATCCCACGGCGTGAGCAGGTCACTTAAGCTGATGGTACAAAAATCATGGTTTAATGGTGCTCCAAGCACTGCCGCACCACTGTTTGCCGCTGTAATGCCGGGTATTACCGAAAGCTCTACGTTATCGTATTCCTGCCCAATCTCATACATAAGAGAGGCCAGTCCGTATATTCCGGCATCGCCACTACATACAAGGGAGACTGTTTTGCCCTCAAGTGCCTTTTTAAAGCACAGGTGGCATCTTTGTTTTTCCTGACGCATCGGAGTTGTCAAAAGCTCTTTTGTCCGGAATTTTTCTCCAAGCAGCTTTATATATACGGTGTATCCCACTATGACATCACTCGCTTCCAGGGCGTCAATCGCCTGCTTTGTCATCATGCTTTCAAAGCCCGGCCCCATACCTACTATGTAAATTTTATTCATGTTAATCTCCATCTCTACTAATTTTATATAACCATGCAGCTATTTGCAATTTTTTAATGATATGAAGGTCAAAAGGTATTTTGCCCCTCATTTATGATTAATCAGGATACCTTGCTGCCGCAACCGTTACACTGTCATATTTATGTTTTTCATAAATAAGTTCTCCTGCTTTATTGCATTCCCTGCTGCATGCAAGCACTGCTGCACGCTCGCACACGTTGTCCACTCCAACATGCTCCCTGACAAACTGCGAGGCACTGAATTCTCCCTGCACCGCCATGAGCTCATCCGCGGTATAAGTGACAAAATCTATCCTGTTTCTTTCGCAAAATTCCTTTATTCCCGGTTCATCTTTTTTCACATCTATTGATGCAATCATGTCTATATCCGAAATATCTATTTGTAGCTTTAAAAGACTTTGTCTGATTGCCCTGTCAATATTTTCAAACGCTGTATCCCTTCTGCACCCAATACCAAGTACAAATTGTGTGGGTTTTAAATAAATACTGCCATTTTTTAAGTCCTTTGCCTTTTCGCATGATACTATAATATCAGCACCATAAGCAGGTGGAAAATCCACTGTTTTTATTGCATCAGCACTCATATCAGCTTCATCGAAAAATGCCTTTATAAGCTGCCTATGTTTAGCCGGAATGTGCTCCCAGTCGACCGACATAGTAACCACTTCCCCCTCCAATACCTTTGATGATACTCCGGCGATGCCATCTTTATTGACTATTGCAAGCCTGCATTTCTTTGCAAAAACATCAACTGCAAATTTATTATTGATATCAGTAGCGGTTGTTATAACAGGTGTGGCATTCATCAGTGCTGCTAATAATACAGCAAGCTCATTGGCACCTCCCACATGCCCTGAAAGAATCGGAATAACAAACTGCCCCAGCTCATCTATCACAATAACAGGACTGTCTTTAAGCTTGTTATTTACAGAAGAAGCTATAGCCCTAACTGCAATACCGCATGCCCCGATAAAAATCAGAGCCTTTTTTTCACTCATCTGTGCAGCTGTCCAGTCTGATATATTTTGTGATATGTAGCCGGTATTTCTAAAATTTTCATCGGTGGAATTTTTAATATTCTCATCCGATAATCTCGAGCACTTGGTAAAAACCTCAACCTCATATGCACTTTTTTTTAGCTTATAAGCTATGTCAGATGACAGCTCATAGCCCTTTTTTGTGAAGCTTACAATGCAAATTTTCATATTTTCAGTTCCCATATATTTCCCATATTTATATATTCACGCCTTTTTTCAATCGTTATCCTTTGACTCTACTGAAGCCTTGCGATACTCTGTCGAAAAATCCGGTGCGTAAAGTCTTGATTTCTCGTAATGCCTGTGAGCTATGACATCCCCCACAAGCACAATCGCTGTCTTTGTGATATTGTGCTTCCTCGCAGTCTGCTTAAGTGTAGCGACAGTGCACACGTATGCCTCCTCCTGTGGCCAGGTTGCCTTGTATACAATTGCAGCAGGTGTATCTGCCGCGTATCCTCCCTCAATAAGGCTTTCCGTAAGCTTCTCTAAAAGCCCGGTGCTTAAGTAAATCGCCATGGAAGCATGGTGTGAGGCAAAGCTTGCTATGCTCTCCTTAGGCGGCACCTTCGTGCGCCCCTCCATGCGTGTGATGATGAGCGACTGGGAAATACCTGGGAGCGTGTACTCAATGTTGAGCGATGCAGCAGCGCCAAAGCACGCGCTCACGCCCGGACAGCTCTCATATGGTATTAAAAGGGTATCAAGCTCATCCATCTGCTCGCGCACTGCGCCGTATATGCTTGGCTCTCCCGTGTGCAGGCGCACAGTAATTTTTCCGTCTGCCTCAGCAGCTTTCATGACTGCGATGACCTCATCCAGTGTCATTTTTGCACTGTTATATATTTCACAGCTCTCCCTTGCATAGTCCAAAAGCTCTGGATTAACAAGCGAGCCTGCATAAATTATCACATCTGCTTTTTGTAAAAGACGCATTCCGCGTACTGTTATTAAATCTGCTGCGCCTGTTCCTGCGCCAACAAAGTAAACCATTTTTCTGCCTTTCTGCTTTTTGCAAGCTCACCAAATTCGTTTGAATACATGATACAGTCTATCTCAAGTCTGCCCTTTGCCCTCTTTTCCAGATAAAAGCATATGCGCTCCATCGCATAATCCATTACCTCATACAGCCTGCCGCTTTCCTTAAGTGCCGCCAGGGCCTCCTCTGTCGTAAGGCTGTCCATAATGCGCTTTATGTATTCGGGCGCTACACCGCACTTAAACGCAAATGCCGTCAAAAGCTCTATCCTGCAGTCTGCCTCCCTCGAATGAGTGTTCATGATGCCTCCTGCTACCTTTATGAGCTTTCCTATATGTCCTGTCAAAAGCATCCTCTTAAAGCCCATATCTGCTGCCATATCAATTGTTTCACCGATAAAGTTGGAGCATTTGACACTCCTGTCCAGATCATAGCCATAGCTTTCCTTCATAAAGTCAAGACCGTAATTTCCCGGCGCAACCGCCACATAATCATATCCAAACGAATATCTCTGCCTAAGCTCCACCCTTATCGTATCAATAAGAGCCTGTGAACTCATGGGCTCAACAATACCGCTCGTGCCGAGAATTGATATACCGCCAACTATCCCAAGCCTAGGATTAAAGGTCCTTTCTGCAAGCTCCTTTCCCTTTGGAACCGAGATTGTGATGTCAAGTGTCCCCTTAAAATCCAAAAGCTCACAGACCTCCCTTACCTCTTTTTCTATCATCTCACGCGGCACATGATTGATAGCCGCGTTTCCGACAGGCTGGTCTAATCCGGGTTTGGTGACTCTTCCCACTCCGTCACCACCGTCTATATTTATGATAACCAAATCCTGCTTTTTTTTGCATAACGCACAGGTATCGGAATGCAAAATCCGTACAGAAGCATATATATAAGCTCCGGTGGTCACATCCGGGTCATCCCCTCCGTCTTTTATCACGGCGCAGCTTACCTCATTTTCACTTCTTTTTATGTCGGTGATATCAGCCGTGTAAGCTATTCCCTTAGGTGTCTGAATCGTTATTTTGTTTTTAGCCTTTCCGGTTAAAAGCATATATGCCGCCGCCTTTGAGGCTGCCGCAGCACAGCTTCCTGTGGTAAATCCGTATCTCATAATCACTAAATTTCCTCATGCATCAGCCCCTATCAACCAGACTGTAAATCAGCGCATTGCATATGGCAGCCGCAATATTGCTGCCGCCCTTTCGTCCGACATTTACTATGTATGGCACTCCGGTCTCCATAATAAGCTCCTTAGCTGCCTCCACATTGACAAAGCCCACCGGCACACCGATTACAAATGCAGGCTTATATATTCCTTTTTCTATCATATCGTACAGCTCTATAAGCGCTGTCGGTGCATTTCCTATCGCAAAAATCACAGGCTTTTCTATCCTTGATGCAAACTCCATGCTTACTGCCGCGCGCGTTGTCTTTTTCTCCTTTGCAATAAGAGCGACCTCATCATCAGCCATAAAGCAGTGCGCCTGTCCTCCGAATTTTGCCAGATATTTTTTATTTATGCCTGAAAGAGCCATGTTGGTATCGGTCACTATATCAGCGCCCTCTGATATCAGCCTTTTTGCGATAGCAACTGCGTCCTTAGAGTATTTAAGCGTCTGTATATAATCAAAATCAGCACTCGTGTGTATGACTCTTTTTGTTATCATCTCCTGATCAGCAGGCAGCGTAATCTGCATTTCAGACAGCTCATGTGAAATTATCTCAAAGCTCCTCTTTTCAATCTCCATCGGCTCTAACTGTTTAATTTTTTTCAATACACTCACCTATCACTTTCAATAATCTTACATTTTCATCATAAGTCTTTACTGCCACACGAAAATACCCTTCCGAAAGCCCCACATAGTTGGAGCAGTCCCGTATCAGTATTCCCTTATTAAGCAGTATATCATATAATGGAAGCTTGCTGTAAAACAGTATGAAATCAGCATCACTTTTATATACCTTAAAGCCAAGCTTTTTTAGTCCATCTGACAGCAGCCTTCTTTGTCTGCTCACATACGATGCCGTTTCTTTAATATACTCTGATTCCATAATGCATGCCTCTCCTGCCATCTGTGCCAGGACAGACACGTTCCACTCCGGCAGATTCCTTTGAACCTTTTGTCTTATTGTATCATTTTTACTGAGCATATATCCAAGCCTTACTCCCGGAATAGCAAAAAGCTTGGTAAATGCTCTTACAACAATCAGATTGTCATAGTCACATAAAAGTGGTAAAACAGAATAATTTTTTTCACAAAAGTCCATGAAGCATTCATCTGCCACCACATAAATATGCTTTTCTTTGCAATGCCCTATTATTTGCTTCATGAAAGTGCAGTCTGCAAGATACCCTGTCGGATTGTTTGGATTTGCGATAAAAAATATATCTGTATCATCTGTAAGCATATCCATTAAAGCATCCCGCCGTGCAGCAGGAGAAAAATCACTCTGCTCATCCAGCAGGAAATATCCGATATCACAGCCGACTGCACGAAGCACATGCTCATAACCGAAAAAGCCTGGGGCCGGAAGTACTGCTTTTTTTGGTTTTATGGCATGAGCTATCGCCATAAAAAGCTCTGAGGCTCCGTTTCCGGGAATTACATCCTCGCTTTGTATGCTGCAACCTTGCTGAGTGAAATACTCTGATATCGCTTTTTTAAGGCCACTGCACGCCATGTCGGGATATCTGTCTGCATACGAAAGTGCATCACTCATAGCCTCTTTAACAGAATGTGGTATGCCAAGAGGATTGATATTTACCGAAAAATCCATATTTACTTTATTGTTGTATATGTCACCGCCATGGATGCTTTTCATTCAAGTCCTCCATCAATTCTTACATCAATTCTTCCATATTCAAAGCAATATTAAAACAAGACTCATAACCGCCACAGATAAAAGCTCACACAAAAACGCAGTAATATACATCAGCCTGTTTGCACGCTTTATATCCTCATACTCTATCTCACGCAGACCGTCTCCTATGTATTTTTTCTTCACAAGCTTCCCAAAATACACTGCATCACCCGCAAGCTGCACCCTTAAAGCTCCCGCACATACGGACTCTGTCTGGGCTGAGTTTGGGCTTGCGTGATTGAAACGATCTCTTTTAAAGATGCGGTATGCATTTTTGCCATCAAACTGCCTGCCACCGATAAATGCCGCAGCAATCATCAGATATGCACTGATTCTTGCCGGTATGAAATTGACCACATCATCAAGCCTTGCCGCAAATCTGCCAAAATACATATATTTATCATTTTTGTAGCCAAGCATGGAGTCCATCGTATTCACAGCCTTGTATACAAAGCCAAGCACCGGCCCGCCGATTGCCGTGTAAAGCATAGGTGCAATCACTCCGTCAGATGTATTTTCAGCTATCGTCTCAACTGCCGCCCTTGTGACACCTGCTGCATCAAGCACAGATGTATCTCTGCCAACAATCATGGAAACAGCCCTTCTTCCTGCATCAACTCCATCTGTCCTTAGCGCATCGTACACCCTCATGCTCTCCACACGAAGACACTTTGTGGCAAGAATCTGCCACGTCATGACAGCCTCTGCTATTACCCCGGCATACAGATTTATGCTGTATGCTGCCACAATAATAATTACCGACATTGCAAAAGTTGCAAAAATTACAGTAAAAGCAAGAAGCATGCCTCTTTTATATTTTATTAGATTTAATTTTTTTTCAGAGATATTATATCCGGCATCACAATTAAGCCTCTTATCGAGAAAAGAAATGAGTGAGCCTATAAGCCTGACCGGATGCGGTATAAAATGCGGATCTCCTATTAATAAATCAAGCACAAAGCCTGCTATAAATGCAAAAATATGATAACACATATGTTAGTCCTTCTTAAATAAATCATAGCGATATGGGCACTATTTCATTAAACACAATCTCATTGCCCTCAACCGCCACCTCACACGAGTAGCCACAGCCGTTTTTCACCTGGTAATCATAGTAATCCATATCACAGTAACGGCTCATTATCGCCATGATAGTCCCTCCATGCACAAAAAATACTATTTGTATCTCTTTATCAGGCATAGCCCTCTTAAGCTCTAATGCCTGTGTGAGTGCCCTCTCAAAGCCACATATACTTCTTTTGCAAAACTCTTTTCTGCTCTCTCCGTTTGGAAAGGCAAGTGTTCCACCACTGTCAATCCACGCCTGATATGAGTCCCTGAAACGGATATCTGTGCTAAGTTCCTTATAGTTTTTTAGCTCCCATTCACCGAAATCCATCTCTGCAAACTCTTTTACGGTATGAATTTTATGTTGCTGTGAAACCGGCAAAATAATCTCTGCCGTCTGTTTGCAGCGCCTCATTGGACTGGTAATAATTATCTCCTCCTTTAAGCTATTTTCCTCCAAAGCCTTGTATACACCATTATTTAGTGCATTTTTAAGCTCAAAAACTCCGGCTTCATCGAGTGGCTCATCTGTTCTGCCCAGATATCTGTTCTCTCTGTTTGAGGCTGTGCAGCCGTGTCTTATAAAAATACAGTTTATTTTATTTTCTGACCGATTCCACATATTACGCGAACTACCTCGTCTGCTTTTTTTGCAAGCAGTATCTCTGCTCTGCCTGTCTGCTCCCTGTACTCTCTCTCAAACGCATCAAGAGGCACTATGCCGTTTCCAATCTCATCAGCAATGACTATTGTATCCGGATTTTCCTCTGCAAATTGCATAAATTTCAAAATATATTCCTGCAGTGGAAGATTTTTCTCAAGCACAGCCCTGATAAAATAATGGAATTTATCTATTATGAGTATACTCTCATCATCGACGGCAAAATCCCATGGCCATTCCATATTTGATGCCTTATCATTGCAGGCATTATCCTTTAGGAAAAAGCAGTCGTACACATCATATTTTTCTGTTTTTTCTATCATATTTTTGAGCACATAATCAAGCTTTCCCTGTGCCACTCCGCCTATCACAAGCTTCATATTTTCTCCAATTCCAAAGTTTAAAATTCATAGTACAACTTTTATCAAAATTCTTCATTCCTATGTTCAAAACAAATATACTAAATAATAAAAGAGACACCACCCAAAGCCACTGCCATGGCGCACTCACATATACACACAAAATATCCTGCCGTATCGCCTGTGATGCCGCCAAGCTCCTTTTTTGTTTTCACATAATAATACCAAAAGCTAAGTGCTGCCGCAATGATCATAGCCACCGCATAAGGCAGTGACACAATAAGTAAAACAGCTATACACAGTGCAAGCTGGATGTATAGTGCTGCCCTCACGATCGTTCTGTGTGCAGTGTCTGCAAACATAAATAACAGTCCATCGCTTTTTGCCGATTTAAATGACACAACCGCTATTCCGCTTAAGCACCTTGAGATGAAAAAGCCTGCACAAAAAACAATAAATGCTTTATCATCCATTATCTGAGAAAAAGCTCCCATGAATAATAATCCGTATGCTGCAAGCATTATAACGGCAAACGCTCCTATATGTGAATCCTTAAGTATTGCAAGCTTTTCCTCCCGCGGTTTGTATGAATGAAATGCATCCATTGTATCCATAAAACCATCTATGTGAAATCCTCCCGTAACCGCTATCGGAATGAGTGCGCCTATGCATACATAGCAGATATCCGCCACTCCAAAATGAGAGTATATACATCTCCAAAGCATAAGAAGCAGTCCAATCACAGCTCCTATCCACGGAAAGAATACCAGCATGTACTTCATGTCATCATCATTCCATTTAAATTGTGGCATAGGTATCTTTGAATACATGGAAAAAGATACTATGCACGACCTTATTAACTTCATAATACACTTAACCTCCACACTGCTTCACTTAACCGCAACCGGAATGCCTGCAACCACCTCAACGACACGCTCTGCCATCGCAGCAAGCCCTCTGTTTACAACTCCCATTGCCTTTATGTAATTCATCGTTGATTGATCATAGCAGACTCCGTCTTCAAATACATTGTTTGTCACAATTACAAGCTCAGCAACATTTTCACTTAAGATACTTACCTCTTTTAACACCTTTTTACTTACACGGCTGATTTGAGCAGTATCATAATCCTTCATATTTTCAAGGTCATCCAAAGCCTCTTTTTCAGCTTCGGCAGCCTGCATACCGGAAGCATCTACAGGTGGAAACATCTCATTTGCAACAAGGTTTGACATACACTCAAGCAGTGCTGACCGCCCGGTTTTTAAACTGCTTTCTGATTGCAGCTTAGAAACAGCATTTTGGATATCACAAGGCTGCTCGATGGTAATAAAGCCTTTTCCGGCACGAAGTCTTCTGTGCCTGTCTATCTTCCGCTGCCCCTCATCATCAAATACCTGCATGGTAGCAATGTAATATTTTTCTTTGCATCCTTTTTCATTTGACACGTGACAAATATACTTTTCTGCATATGCTGATTTGCCGCTGCCGCTGCCGCCTGTTATAAGTGTAATCATCTATACGTACCTCTCATACTGTGATACCGAGATATCGTCGAAGGTTGTCCGGCCTTTGTATACGCTAAGTGCCATATCCAAAAGCGCAAACATCATCACGGCACCTGTTCCCTCTCCAAGCGCAAGAGATGCTCTTATGACCGGCTTTACGGAAAGTGCCTCACACAAAAGCGCCACGGCAGGCTCCCTGCCCTCATGTGATGGAATGATAAAATCAGTAACTCCGGAAATAAGCCTTTCTGCTGCCAACGCAGAAACCATGCTTATCACTCCGTCGAGCACAACAGGAATATGGTATAATGCACCGCCTATACACACTCCGACAAGTCCTGCAATATCAAGTCCTCCGACTGTCATAAGTATCTCAAAGGTGTCCTTATTATATAAATCATACTTTTCTATTGCGCTTTCAATTACACGGATTTTTTTCTCAAGCCCACTGTCGTTTAGGCCTGCTCCTCTTCCTGTCACTGTGGCCACATCGCACCTTAGCATGGCGGCTGCCATTGCCGCGCTTGTGGTGGTGTTTCCTATACCCATCTCACCGGTTGCAATAATTCTGCAGCTGTCTGCCTTACACCCACGCACTATTTCTATACCTGCTACAATCGCTTCAAGTGTCTCAGCCCTTGTCATGGCAGGCTCTTTTGCAAAGTTTCTCGTGCCCATGCGCACCTTTCTTTGAAGCAGCCCTTTAACACTCTCGTCACTGTTTATTCCTATATCCACAGGAATTGTATCAGCCCCTGCAGTCATTGCCATGCGTCCGACAGATGAAGCCTTTCTTGCCATGGATTTTGCAACTGCAAGTGTCACATCCTGTCCGGACTGGCTGATGCCCTCAGCAACCACACCATTATCCGCACACATAATTATGACCGCCTTTTTTGAAATATCTATATTTTCATCTCCCAAAACAGCGCCGATTTTGGCCGTTAATAGCTCAAAATCACCCATGCCGTCGAGCGGCTTTGCCACGGAATCCCAGTTTGAACGGATTTTTTTGTACATTTTTGCATCAGGTGGCGTTATTTTTAATTTTTTCAATTCTTCAACTGTAAAATGGTCAGAAATAATACTATTTTCAATCATATTTTGCCTCACGAAGCATGCCGTACACTGCATCCATATCCAGATACTCTCTCAGTGTATCCGCAAGCCTGTCATACTGTTTTTCCTTGAAGCTCTTATAGCTTACAATAGCGCTGTCATTCACATCAATGCCCTTTTTATCGGCAATATAATCCACTATCACTCTGGCGGCCTCTGCAGTATCAAAAATGCCGTGGATGTATGAGCCATACACATTTCTGCCATCAGATATGACATTATTTAACTCATTTTTCCTGTCAGCACAAGCCCCCTGCTCCTCTGAAGCTGCGCTATATGCGCTCTTACCCATATGTATCTCATAGCCCAGAAAGTGACAGCCTGAAAGCCTGCTCAATACACCATCTACATGTGCTATTTCACCGCTTGTCTGAAGCCGTGTCTTGCTGTCTTTTAGAACGGTATCTATAGGAAGAAGCTCCATGCCACGCATATATCCGCCCTCCTCAACACCGTCGGGGTCGGCTATTGAAGCCCCAAGCATCTGATAGCCTCCGCATATTCCAAAAACAGGTATCTCACAGGAGAGCTTTTTGACAGCGGCCTCAAGTCCGTTTTGTCTCATCCACAAAAGATCCCCCATCGTATTCTTGCTTCCCGGCAGAAATACTATATCCGGATGACGCAGCTCATTTACTGTTGACACATACCGTACTGTTACCTCGGACATCTGCTCAAAGACGTTGAAATCCGTGAAATTTGATATTCTCGGATATCTGATGACCGCTATATCAATAAGCCCATCTGTCTTTTTGTCAAAGCGCTCTGTCAGGCTGTCCTCATCCTCAAGCTGTACATCCATATATGGCACCACTCCGGTGACAGGCACCCCGCCTCTCTCCTCAAGCATCTGTATCCCCGGGTCAAGGATCGTCTTGTCTCCACGGAATTTATTGATAATAAGCCCGCAGACACGATTCTTTTCCTCATCGGTTAAAAGCATAAGTGTGCCGAGCAGCTGCGCAAAAACACCACCTCTGTCGATATCACCCACGAGCAGCACCGGTGCATCCACCATATACGCAAGCCCCATGTTTACAATATCATTTTCCTTCAGATTTATCTCCGCCGGGCTTCCGGCGCCCTCAATCACTATGATATCCGCATACTCCTCAAGCTTTTTAAACGCTTTTTTTATATCCGGTATGAGAGTTTTCTTGTATGCAAAATACTCTCTCGCCGGCATGTTCTTAAGCACCCTTCCGTTTACAATCACCTGTGAGCCTGTATTATTTGTGGGCTTTAAAAGAATAGGATTCATGCACACCATAGGCTTAATGCCTGCTGCCTCAGCCTGCATCACCTGGGCCCGTCCCATCTCAAGTCCTTCGTCTGTTATATAAGAGTTGAGCGCCATGTTCTGTGATTTAAACGGTGCCACCCTGTATCCGTCCTGTCTGAAAATACGGCACAAGCCCGCGACAAGAAAGCTCTTGCCTGAATTGGACATTGTACCCTGTACCATAATTACCTTTGCCATATATATACCTGCTGTCTGAATTTATGTGGTAGCTTTATCATGAATATTAAACTGTAGTGTGAACAGTAACTTCCTTAAAGCTGTGCCAATTGTTCCTCAAGAAAAGGAATTTTTATAATTTTTCCTGTAGAGACTGCATACTCATAAAGTCTGCTGTTAAACTGCTCATACGTGCCAAACTCTGTTCTGTCACATATAACGCCCTCGCATGCATCAATAAGCTCCTTTGCCTTTTCAATAAGGGCATCGTCTACAGGCTCAAAGCTTCTTGCGCTGACAATCTCAGCAGAAAGCGCCTTTGCCGCAGGATAATCCAGATCATTTTCATAGATGATTCCTGTCGCAAACGGGATACCCTTTCGCTGTAAGCTCCTGAAGCTTTTTCTGCCCAGGCCCCCTCCTGCTATAACAAATATCCTCGCCCTTCCATCCGGTTTTTCCAGCTCTAAATCCTCTCCTGTTTCGTCAAAGCTTCCTGCCGTAATTCCAAAAAGCCCTGAAACATATTGGTCAGTAAATACATCCTCAGGAGTTCCGTATCTGTCCACATATCTGCCATCTATACACAAAATATGGTCTGACACACGCTTTGCCATATCAAGCTCATGGAGCGACATGATAACCGTAAGATTCTTCTGTCTTTTAAGCCTTTGGAGTATTGATAAAAACTCAAGCTTGTACTTTATATCAAGATATGAGGTAGGCTCGTCTAACACTATAATCTCCGGCTGCTGACATATAGCCCGTGACAGCATGACCCGCTGTCTTTGTCCATCGCTTATCTTTGTAAAATCCTTATCTTTTATCTGTGATACATTGACCAGCTCCATCGCCTCATCCACAGCCTTTTTGTCCTCATCCGAAAGTACTCCAAACCGGCCTGTGTATGGATATCTGCCGGTCGCAACCACATCATAGCAGCTCATAAGCTCCGTCTTTAGCTTATCGGTGAGCACAACAGCCATTTTCTTTGCAAATTCATTGCCATTCATCGTCACTACATCACTTTTATCAAGATATATCGTACCACTCACAAGCGAAAGCTGTCTTGCAATACTTTTTAAAATAGTCGATTTACCGGCACCGTTTGGCCCGATTAATGTGAGAATCTCTCCCCTCTTCAGGGAAAAATCAATATTTTCAATGAGCGGCCTGTTATCATATCCAACGGCCATCTTTTGAGCAGTAAAATAATATTCCATCAGACATTTTTCTCCTTGCTGCGTCTTATCATAATAAACAGCACTACCGGTGCACCAAATACTGCCGTAACCGTGCTGATACTAAGCTCCGTAGGCGCAAACATCATCCTTGCAAGCAAATCACAAAACAGGCAGAACACCGCTCCCCCAAGGAAGCAGGCCGGTATCATATATATAGGCTTTGTGCTCTTTAGCATGCTTTTTACTATGTGTGGCACGGCTATTCCGACAAACGATATAGGTCCCGCAAACGCCACTATACATGCGGAAAGCAGGCTTGAAAGCAGAACCAGAAGCACCCGGATGCGCTTTATGTTTACACCCAGATTTACGGCATATGACTCTCCGAGCTGATATGCCATAAGGGGCTTTGACATGAGAAAAACAAAGATAAATGTGATTCCCACCACAATACTCATCACCCCAACGCTGTCCCATGTCATACCCGAAAAGCTTCCCCTTGACCAGTTATGCAGGTTTACTATGTCGGAATCATCTGCAAATGTCACCACAAACTCAGTCACCGCAGAGCATATGTAGCCAATCATGACACCGCTCACCACAAGCATTGACATGCTGCTTACCTTTCTTGAAATGATAAGCACAAAGCCCATTGAAAGCATTGCTCCCAAAAACGCTGCTGCAATCATGGCTAGTGAGCTCACACGTATGGCATTTCCAAGTAAAAATACCATAACAAGTGCCACAATCATCTTAGCTCCCGATGATATACCAAGCACAAAAGGTCCCGCGATTGGATTATGAAAAAAAGTCTGCAAAAGATAGCCTGCAAGCGATAACGCCCCACCCAGTATCATCGCTGCGATAGCTCTTGGCATGCGGATATCCCACACAATACGTCCTACCCTGTCTGAGTGGTCATAAAGTGTCGCAAATGCAGCCTTAAACGATATGTGTACAGTTCCTATGCACACATTCATGATAAGCAATATAATAATTAAGATTATAAGAATAATAAATGTTGTAAAACACCTTATTTTTCTGGTTTTTTCCATGTTGTAGCTCCGATTTTTATCTTTTTGTGCTATTGATTTTCCTGCATTCCGTCATATCCGGTAACAATTCAGCCCACCACATACATTCCTCAAATCACAGTTATTTGAGCTTAAACAGATATTTCATGCCGCTGTCGGGTGCACCTGTAATCATCGAATGCATATCATCAATCATATACCCGATGGACATAGACTGCTGATACATATCGTTCGTGGTGCAAAATACATTGCCGTCTTTGACTGCCCTAAAATCAGCAAGCACCGGGCACTTGTCCAAAAGCTCATTCAGATTCTTCACACCGCCGTCTATCGCACTGTTATATATCAGATAGTCAGCATCTATTGCTCCATTGTAGAAATCCTCTAGCTGCATATTCATGGTTGACCTGCCTGTATCGTCGTCATTTGATGCATCAAAAATATATTTTCCGCCGGCAAGCGAAATCATCTTTGGCACATAATCTGTGCTTTTGCGCACCTGAACCTGTCCATTGGATGTGATATAGAAAAATGCAACTGTCGGTCTGCTATCATCATTTGCAGCAGTATCTGTCTTTGCGATGCGATTTACAATATCCACCTGCTCATTAAAGAGCTCATCGGCCTTTTCATCCCGGTCTGTGAGTGCTCCGAAAAACTTCACCCACTCCACTCTGCCGAGCGGCTCCTCCTCATAGCTTGAGTACTCGATTATTGAAGGGATATCAAAGCTTTTAAGCTTTTCCGTTACCTGCGGCGAATGGGTAATCATAGTATTTTCTATGGCAAGTGAACAGTTTTCTGACACCAAAAGCTCATAATCGGGCTTTGAATATTTGCCGGCATATAGCATTCTGCCACTTTCAAGAGCCTTTCTTGCACTGTCAATGTACCAGCCATCACTGTCAAGCCCCGAAAATTTAATAGTGTCCACTGCATCAAGCTTGTCAAACATATCCATCACCCCTGATGCGACCAGATACAAATCACTTACAGGCTCCTTCAATACAATGATATCCTTGTCAATATCCTTTGGAGTCTTTCTGCCCTTTGGCACGGTAAGTATTTGGGTACCGTCCTTCGTAGTAAGTATCTTGTATCCACCCTCATAATAGTCAACAGAAAAATTCTTTGCATATAAAAGCTTCATACTGCTCTTATATATAAGACCGTTTTGTGCCTCTGCCTCAGCCTTCGATTCGGTATTCCCTGAATCGGAAGAAGGACTGTCGCAGCCTGACAGCCAGAACAGTCCTATAATTGATATCAATATATATATAATTATCTTTTTTCTTCCATGCATAGCTTAATTATTCTCCATCCTCACCAAGCACCTCTGTAGCAGAATCTGAATGGAAGGTGAGTGTGTACTCAATCTCGTGCGGCTTGCTCATAGCAACTGTATCTCCGATAACCTGCATAGGTGTATCAAGCTTAACCGGAATTTCAAATACAGAATTGCCGTCTGTATTTACAGGCATGTATTTCTGTCCGTCAACTATCATATAGTCATAGTTTGGACTGCTCCACTGCACTGTTGCAGTAGCGGCTCCACCGCTTATAGTCACCTCAGCCGGTGATGCAATGCTCGCCTTACCGCTTCCGCCCTCGAAATCGAGATTGATATTGTATGTTCCGTCAGGAAGCTCTTTTCCTGCACTCTCAGATACGCTTGCATCTGCATCCGCAGGTGTGGCATTTGAGACCTTTACCTTGTGGTCATACCATTTGCCCTTTGTACCGATAAGTGCAAGGTCAAATTCCTCATCCAAAACAGGAACCGGTATATCAAACGCATTGACCTCCTCAGTTGTGCCATCGCCATAATCGACAGTCTCAACAGTTGGCTCTAAAAGCTCAGCCTTGTCCTTTGAGGCATCCTTTGCTGTTCCCAAAAAGAGATTTACAATGTGTGTGGATGTAAGAGCAACATGTATTGTTGCCTTGCCATCCTTCACGGTGAGTGTACCTTTGTTGTCATATGCATCATTCACATGAAACATTGAGCTGTCTGTAGTAAACTCTGCTGTATATGTACCATCTGAAAGTGCTATCTTTTCTGTTTTTTCAGCCTTTTTTGTGCTCTCTGTCGCGTCCTGCACTGCTTTTTTGCTTTCTGTTTCAGCTTTTGCATTCTTATTACCGCAGGCTGCCAGGCTCATGGCACAAACCAGTGTCATTGCAACGATATAAGTAAACTTGTTTCTGAATAATTTTCTCATGTCTGATATACTGCTCCTGTTATTTTATAGCTTCCCCACTATACATTTAAGTAACTGCTACTTGCTCATAGCAGCCGCTGTATGCTCAACATACAGCTTTTGGATACCCTCAATCTCACCAAGTCCGTTAATCTGTGTATCGATTTTATCGAACTTTCCTGATGCCTTAAACTGTGAAAGCCATGAATCATCATCACTTCCCGCCATATCATTGTTGGCATGGTCTCCTGCAACAACCATAAGCGGACGAAGAATGACATTCTTGTAACCAGCGGCTGACACCTTCTCAATGACAGACTCACATGATGTATCCTCCGGCTCACCCTCTACAGTTCCGATAAATACATTTTCATAACCCAAATCTGTCATCTGGCTCTGCATCTGGCTGTATGAAATCTTTGCTGTATGGCTTGTTCCATGTCCCATAAATACAAATGCTGTGCCCTCTTCCTTTGCAGCATCAAGGCTGTCATAGCCTGCCTTTTCTACAGCTTCCTCTGTAAGAATTTCTGCAACGGCCTTTTTATCCTCATTTACAACTGTTGCATCACTTCCAACCTCACCGAGGAGTGGCTCTGCAATCTTTACAGACTCAAATTTATCCTTATACTTCTCTACAGCCTCTGAAAGCTCATCATACTCTGCGCCATGCATCAGGTGTGTAGGCTGTACCACAAGATTCTTTACACCATTTTTGACTGCACGCTCAAGTGCCTGATCCATATTGTCAATCTTCTCGTCATCTCTTGCCTGTACATGATTGATGATAATCTGTGCTGTGAAGGCTCTTCTGACTGACCAGTCAGGATTTGCAGCTGCTATTGCATCCTCAACACCCTTGATATCAGCCACACGGCTGTCGTTGAAGGATGTACCAAAGCTTACTACAAGAATCTCGTTCTCGCCGATATCATCCTGGTTTCTCGGATCATCCTTTGAAGCATCGCCTGTATCTCTGCCGAAATAGTCAGGATCAGCATTTTCTCCCTCTACAAGCTCCTTCTGTGCGTCTGTGAGCTTGTCCCAGGCCTCCTTAGCCTCCTTGCACTGCTTGTCTGTATCATCTGTTCTCTCCTGCACGTAGATTGCATCGATTAAATCTGCCACATGCATTGCTGCCTCCTGATCTGCATTTGCGCTTGTCTCACTCTCCGAAGCCTTAGATGCCTGTGTACCATTCTTTGCATCATCTGCCTTGCTGCCACAGCCGGTCACTGCTGTCATAGCCATAACTGCTGCCATCAGTACTACTACTAATTTCTTTTTCATGTTTTCTCCTTTTCATTCTCCTTGCAGCTATTAAGCTGCACATGTTTTAAATATGTAAGACGAAAACATTTAAAGCGTCAAAAATAAAAGCTCTTTGTACTATTATGTCAAAGAGCTATACATGTCAAAATCCTTCTAACCCAGACTATACGGCTATCATAACCTTGTCTGTAATTATAATTATTTCATCACGTACAGCCAGTTACTCGTGGCTTGAAACACTATTGTTTCCGTACAACACAAAGGCAGGTCTCCCGGCTTATATATCATTGCTTCGGCCGTCTTCCCGGTTGCCCAGTGACCTATCGGCCGTCACTCCTTAATTACGGTGACGAGTTCGTACAGGATTTGCACCTGTTTCCCTTTTCACCGGAGCCAGCTTCACATCGCCTGTCATAAATCAGATTCAAATGCTTGTCTGCTCCGACACCTATATGCTACATATTCAGTTTCTTCGTGCGTCGCTTACGCAATCGCTTGGATTATTATATTACAACTTGTAACATTATTCAACAGATTTTTATCAGACGCTTTACAGACACATTTACAAAAGCGGTGCAAAAAGCTGCAAAATACTCTGCAGCAGCCTGCCTGCAAATGAGATATCATTTGTGCTTTCCTCATACACCTCCTCTGAAACCGCAAACGTCTCTATCGCATCCTCTTTTATTTTTCCGATGCACTGAGTCCTGTACATGTATACAAAATCCTCAAAATTCCAGTACATGCTCCTGAAATCCAGATTGCATGTGCCAACTATCGCAGTATCATCATCTGCCACTATACACTTTGAATGTATAAAGCCAGGTGTGTATAGATATATCCTTACCCCCGCCTCGATAAGAGGTCTGAAATTGGCTTTTGTCTGCAGATAAATGAGCTTTTTATCGGGAATCTTAGGTACAACAATACGCACATCAACACCTGACCTGGCTGCCGATATCATAGCATGCGACAGCTCCGTTCCAAGTATCAGATACGGTGTAAAAATATAAACATATTTTTTAGCTCTTGAGATGATACTCACATAAAGATTCTCTCCTACATCATCATGCTCAAGTGGAGAATCGCAAAACGGCTGGACAAAACCGCTTTTCTCTGACTGGCTGAAGGTATTGTGTGGATTCAGATATTCATCATGCACAGCATTGTCCTTATTGATATAATTCCACATCTCAAGGAACATCGTCGTGAAACTGTTTACACACTCTCCCTCTACACGGATACCGGCATCCTTCCAGTATCCAAACCTGATTTTTTTGTTGATATACTCATCTGCTATATTGTAACCACCGGTATGCGCCACACGTCCGTCTATCACCAGTATCTTCCTATGATCCCTGTCATTCATAATTACTGAAAGCATGGGCTTATATGGATTGAAGCGTCTGGTCTGTATTCCGATGCTCTCCATCTCCTTTATAAAATGTGGCGGAATGGCATTTATGCTGCCAAAATCATCATATATGATTCTCACCACAACTCCATGCTTTACCTTTTGTTTGAGTATATCAAGTATCTGATCAAGCATAACGCCACTGCCGATTATGAAATACTCCATAAAGATAAACTTTTCAGCTGATCTTAAATCTTTTAAAATGCTCTCAAAAGCCTCCTCACCTGATTTAAAGTACTCTGTGCAGTCCTCCGCATACAGTGGATATTTCTGATTTTGAGTGATAAGCCTGCTCTGTCTGTATGCATCCATATCTGTCAGCCTGAGTGTCTCATTTAGCAGCTCGTTTTCAGGCCGAAGCGGCGCATATGCTTCCACAATTCTTGCCATTCTTTTCTGTGTCTTCGACGTAAGCTCCGGTCTTCCGAAAAAGAAATAGCACGGAATACCAACGATTGGAACACTCAGTATCAAAAATATCCATGACATTTTTATATACATTTTCATCCGCCTGTTGACAATATAAAGCGAAAGCAATATGGCTGCCACATACAGCAGATCCTGAAACACCCTGCTGGCAACAGATGCCGTATAAAACAAAAAGAACCACCATATCATCTGTATGATTATTATTGTTGAAACGATAAATAGCTTTGAAAGCAGTTTTTGTAATATTTTTCTCATTTAAGCCCTACCACGAAATTACTATTATACAACCTAATATTTCCTATATTTTCTATAATAAATCTCTAATACATATTATAATATTCCCACCAATTTATCAACATTTATAATCCCCCACGAGCCTTTGTGACTATCCCCTGCTCTGTCACATGTATTATACAGGGCTAGCTTAACCGCCTCCGGTCTCATATTTGGATTTTTTTCCAATAGAAGTGCTATGGCACCTGACACAATCGGTGTAGCCATTGAAGTACCTGTTTTTCTTACATATGTGCCATCTCTCGTTCCAAGGCTTATGATATCATGCCCGGGAGCCAGAATCTCAGGCTTTACAATACAACAGTCGGTCGGACCTTTGCCACTTCTTATATCATCAAAGCTTCCGACTGTTATTATTTTTCTTGAAATTCCCGGCACAGTTACAGAAAACGGTGCCGGGCCGTAGTTGCCCGCTGCTGCAACAACTACCACTCCCATATCCCACAATTCATCTATCAGCTTCAATATCTTAATACGCTCTGCTGTATCAGAACATGGCAGATATCCTACAGAGAAGTTGAGTATTTTTATATTAAGTCTGACGCAGTTTTCTTTTATATACTTAAGAGCACAAATTGAATCCGACGTCTGTCCCATGCCAAGATAATCAAGCACCTTAAACACATATAGTCCTGCCCCCGGAGCCATGCCTATATCTGCAGCCGATAATATACCGCACACATGTGTACCATGCCCGTTATCGTCATAACATGTCTCCTTTCCACCCACAAAATCCATAAAGTGCTTTATGCACCCATCAAGCTGTTTGTGTTTAAACACACCCGTATCAAGCACTGCTATATTGACATTTTTACCACTATATCCATTTTTATATACCAGATTTGCATTTATACTATATTTCGCATTTTTCATTATTATTTTATTTTTTAATTTAGTATATGATTCGTTTTCACAATCTGACACAGACGCACCTGTTTTGCCTTACATCATATCACCTTACTATAATTTCATATATTAAAAGGACTGCACCTGCGTGCAGCCCTTTACTTGGATATTATTGTTATACTTTAACGTATATTAATTAATCCTCTTTTACATCCTTCATAGAGAAGCTGATTCTTCCCATCTTGTCCTTGCCAAGGCAAACAACCTTAACCTTGTCTCCAAGTGTGAGTACATCCTCTACTCTGTTGATTCTCTCTTTTGCAATCTTAGAAATGTGAACCATTCCCTCTTTGCCAGGAGCAAATTCGATGAAAGCACCGAACTCCTTGATGCTTACAACTGTTCCCTCAAGGACCTGTCCCTGCTCAAAATCAGTTGTTATAATCTTAATCATGTCGATTGCCTTTGCAATCATCTCTTTATCTGTTCCGCAAACTGAAACAGCGCCATCATCTGTGATATCGATCTTGACACCGGTTCTGTCTATAATCTCGTTGATTGTCTTACCCTTCTGTCCGACAACATCACCAATCTTTGATGGATCGATTGTAATCTGCTCAATCTTTGGAGCCCACTCATTTACTTCTTTTCTAGGCTCAGCGATTGCCTTGCTCATGACCTCATCCATGATGTAGAGACGTGCCTCACGTGTTCTCGCGATTGCCTCCTCAACGATAGGTCTTGTAAGTCCGTGAATCTTGATATCCATCTGGATAGCTGTAATACCCTTATGTGTACCTGTTACCTTGAAATCCATATCTCCGAAGAAATCCTCGAGACCCTGGATATCTGTAAGTACAAGGAAATCATCATCTGTATCGCCTGTTACAAGTCCGCATGAGATTCCGGCAACCATAGCCTTAATCGGAACACCTGCAGCCATAAGTGACATACATGATGCACATGTTGAAGCCATTGATGTAGAGCCGTTTGACTCAAATGTCTCAGATACGGCACGGATAGTATATGGGAACTCCTCAATGCTTGGAAGTACAGGAACAAGAGCCTTCTCAGCAAGTGCTCCGTGTCCAATCTCACGACGTCCCGGTCCACGTGATACCTTTGTCTCTCCTACAGAATATGCAGGGAAGTTATAGTGATGCATATATCTCTTTGTTGTGATATTTGCATCAAGTCCGTCGATTTTCTGAATCTCTGATAAAGGAGCAAGTGTTACAACATCACAAATCTGTGTCTGTCCACGGGTAAACATTGCAGAGCCGTGAACTCTAGGAATCAAATCAACCTCTGCTGCGAGTGGTCTGATCTGGTTGATTGCACGGCCGTCCGGACGCTTATGATCCTTTAAAATCATCTTTCTGACAGTCTTCTTCTGATACTGGTAAATAGCCTCACCAAGTACTGCAAGGTACTCCTCATTGTCAGCGAAGGCTTCCTCTAACTGCTCTGTGATAGCTCTTATATTTTCCTCACGCTTCTGCTTCTCATCTGTGAATACTGCCTCCTCCATCTGCTCAGGAGTAACAATTTTCTTGATATCCTCGAACATCTGCTCAGGAATAGCACAACTCTCATACTCATGCTTTGGCTTGCCAATCTCATCACGGATCTGATCCATGAATGCGATAACTGTCTGGTTGATATCGTGGCACTTGTAGATTGCCTCAATCATCTGATCCTCAGGAATCTCATTGGCTCCTGCTTCAATCATGATGACCTTTTCCTTTGTAGAAGCAACTGTGAGCTGTAAATCGCCCTCATCCCACTGCTTCTGTGAAGGGTTTACGATAAACTCTCCATCAACAAGTCCCATCTGTGTCATGGCACATGGTCCGTCAAACGGAATATCTGATATATGAACAGCAAGAGCTGTACCGATCATTGCAACTATCTCAGGACGGCACTCAGGATCCACTGACATGACAAGGTTGTTTAATGTAACATCATTTCTGTAATCCTTTGGGAAAAGAGGTCTCATTGGACGGTCAATTACACGATCTGTAAGGATGGCGTTCTCAGATGCCTTTCCCTCACGCTTGTTAAAACCACCCGGAATTTTTCCTACAGAGTACATCTTCTCCTCGAACTCAACGCTGAGTGGGAAGAAATCCACACCGTCACGTGGCTTGTCAGATGCTGTAGCTGTTGAAAGGACTGTTGTATCACCATACTTGATAAAAACAGCTCCGTTTGCCTGAGCTGCTACTCTTCCGATATCTACAGTAAGAGTCCTGCCGGCAAGTTCCATTGAATAACTTTTGTACATATTAATTCTCCTTAAAATTCTTTTGCAGAAGTGTATTCCTCTTCCGAAACTACTAAACAATACATGTACACTCATGCACTCTTTAGTGGTCTCGGCTTACTTCTGCTTTTCAAAAAACAATAATAAAAACAATAATAGAGCGGAATAATAATTACTCCGCTCTAAAGAAAATACTATTTTCTGAGTCCTAAACGCTCGATAAGTGAACGATATCTCTCGATATCAATCTCCTTAAGGTATGCAAGTAATCCACGTCTCTGACCGATCATCTTTAACATTCCTCTTCTTGAGTGATGATCCTTTGGGTTCTGTTTGAAATGCTCAGTTAACTCTGCGATTCTTGCTGAAAGAATTGCGATCTGAACCTCTGGTGAACCTGTGTCATTTGGTGTTCTACCGTACTCTGCGATAATAGCCTGTTTCTTTTCCTTTGCGATCATTGTTGATCCTCCTTATATTTAATGCGCCCTGATAACTGTATGATGCTCAGCAATAGGTCGGAGTGTCCAACTACCGAACATGGGCAAAACCATACTTATGCAGTATAGCATAGTAAGCATTTGTTGTAAACTGTTTTTTTATTAATCCGGCAAATATCTTGCAACACAAATCGGATTTCTGTAATATGCATTTGAAACCTTGATTCCATCACGCTTGTTGCTGGCATGTACAATCTGTCCGTTTCCGATATAAATTGCAACATGTGAGATGCTGCTTCCACTTCCGTAGAAGAATAAATCTCCCGGCTTTGCATCAGATGCGCTGATTTTTGTGCCACATGAAGGCTGTGCTTTTGATGAATGCGGTAACGAAACTCCATACTTTCCAAGTATTCTCATTGTAAAACCTGAGCAGTCAATTCCATTCTCAAGGCTTGTACCACCCCACACATATCTGTTTCCGACAAACTGTAACGCATACGATACAACAGATGCCCTTACATCTGATACGCCGTCACCATACTTCACCTGCTCTATAGTCTTTGCTGTAGGAAGTGCCTGTGCCAGTGTCACATAATCCTGTGATATATATCCTACCGAATCATCCACACTTATCTCAACCCAGCCGTCAGCGACAGAATTAACCGTGAATGCCTCTGAATTTCCAACCTGCGAAAGCACCTCAGCCTCTGTTGACTTCTCTGCACGCACATTCAGTGTTTCCGTATTTACTGTGGCAACCGTCTTAATCTCCTGTTCTGCAATAGCCTCTGCCTCATCTCCTGTTACAAGATACTGCTTATTTACATATCCTGTCACCTTGCCTGATGTGACCTTGTACCATTCTCCGGCATCCTCAAGAAGCTCACAGGCATTGTGATTGGTAAGGATACCTACCACTTCACTGTCTGTCGAAGCCTCCTGTCTGATATTTAAGTTTCCGCTGCTGATAACTGACATACCAAGATTTGTGTAACCACAGGTCTGTGCGGCTGTCGGTGTCTGAGCTGCTTCATTTGCCTGCTCAGACTCCTGTGAAGCATCGTCTGTCTGCGGTGCGCCCTGTGCAGATGCTGTTACAACATTGTTGTCATTTTGCGCAACAGTAAGCTCATCTCCGTAGTATGTGAGAGCAGATGTCGCTCCTGCTGTAAGAAGCTCCGTAGCATCAGCCGCCTCTGTCAGACCAAGGGCCACCCCCGCATTGACTGTTCTGTTTTCCTTTAATGATGCTCTGGCATCTACTGTGCTGCTTGAACTCATAGATACAGCACCTATAATAATAGCAAACGCTACAACGCCTGCTGCCTGTCCTAATTTTAATTTATTTTTCATATAGCCTCCAGTTCATGCTATCCATAATCCCATGTTTACGAGTATATCACAAATTGTTAAAATGTCAATATTTCTCTGTAATATTTCTGTAATATTTGTCATTTTTTCGTTATTTTGGGTAATTTCGCAAAAAAACAGCCACACTAGAATGTGTGACTGCCTGCATAATTGATTGTAAAATTGATATCTGCACTCATCTGGCTCTTTAACGCTTCTATTGAATCAAACTTCATCTCAGGTCTTACGAACTTATGAAGCTCTACCATGATATCCTGTCCGTAAACATCCTGCCCAAAATCTATGATATATGTCTCTGCACCTATTGGATTTTTGCCCTCTATAGTAGGCTTGCATCCTATATTGGTTACACCAAGGTACCAGTTGTCCCTGACAAGAACTCTTGACATATACACTCCCTTTGGCGGAAGCAGCTTATCGTGCGGCACTGAAAGGTTGACTGTCGGAATGCCAATAGTCCTGCCTAGTGCTCTGCCATGCACTACTCTTCCTTTTATAAAAAAGGGATATCCCAGCAGTTCATTCGCCTTTTTAATATGTCCTGCCGCAATCTCCTCGCGGATATAGGTACTGCTTATATCCCTGTCTCCATCCTTTATCTTGTCCACCACCATAAGCTCGTATCCAAGCTCTCCTGCCATCGCAGAAAGCAGCCGATGGTCTCCTGCCCTGTTGTGCCCGAAACGGAAATCATCTCCGACAATGATACACTTGACATTAAGACTTTTAACTATCCATCTGACAAACGCATCCGCCTCCATCGTCATCACCTGTGGCACAAACGGACACTCTATCAGATAGTCAATACCTGATTTTTCAAACACATACTCTTTTTCATCGTTTGTGATTATAACCTTTGACTCAACGCCAAGTACCTCCGATTTGGGAGGAATGTCAAACGTAAATATGATGCGCTTGTAGCCATGCAGATTGCTCTGTTCAATTTGCTTTTCCATCAGAAATTCATGTCCTCTGTGAAGTCCGTCAAACTTTCCAAACGAGATGACGGACGGCTCCTTGACATGAAAATCCAGAGTTTTGCTTATATATTCCATAATATCTGTATACTATTCTATTCCATAAAAATCTTAACCGGCTTAAACTCACCGGTCTCATCAAGATACGAATACACACCGACAAATATGCCCTCATGATTGTATACTCTGTATCTTATATCAGAGTCAGCACTGTGTTTTAAATAATCCGTAAGCACTGCCGGAATTTTATTTCCATTTCTGACAAGCTTATCGGCATCTGAAGCAGTATGCACTGCCGGCAGATTTTCGAATACTCCGTCAACAGGCATCACCATATCAAAGCAGCCTTCATCCACCTTCGACTGAATCTGCGAAAGTGTAAGTGCATGCTCTAAATCAAAGCCTGCCACCCTCACTCTAAGCAGTGACTTCATGCAGCCATGGCAGCCCAGTCTCTCTCCGATGTCATTGCACAGCGTCCTGATATATGTGCCCTTTGAACAGTGCACCGTCATCGTAACCTCAGGCAAATCAATGCTTTCAACCTTGATATCAAACACCTCGATATCCCTGGCTTTTCTCTCTATAACCTTGCCCTCCCTGGCAAGCTCATAGAGCTTTTTCCCATTGACCTTTAGAGCCGAATACATTGGCGGCACCTGCTTTTGTCTGCCAATAAACTGTGATATTGCATCATACACCGCCTGCTCAGTCACATTGACCTTAGCCTGATTTAAGACCTGCCCTGAAATATCCTGTGTATCTGTCTCCTGTCCTAAAAGCAGCACAGCTTTATAGACCTTGTCCTTATCTGTCAAAAGGTCACACACTCTGGTTGCCTTTCCAAGGCAGACCGGAAGGACGCCTTGCGCATCAGGATCAAGTGTACCTGTATGACCAATCTTCTTCTGGTGGAATATGCCTCGAAGCTTTGCCACAACGTCAAAGCTTGTATAGCCCTTTTCCTTGTATACATTGATTATTCCATTAACCATCTGCCCAAGAATCTCTCCCTAAATATTATCCTTAATTGCCGTAAGGATGCGGTCTGTTGCCACCTCAAGCGGTCCTTCAATCGTAAATCCGGCGGCCTTTATATGTCCACCGCCGCCAAATACCGACGCAACCTTTGCCACATCGTAATCACCGTTTACGCGCAGGCTGCCCTTGTAGGTACCATCCTCATTTTCGTAGAGAAATACAGCAACCTTTATATCCTTTGTCACGCGCAGCTGATTTACAATACCGTCGAGATGCTTTGGAAGCACATCGTACTTCTCCATCTCAGCGCGCGATACTGCAGACAATATAACATCACCATTCAGATACAAAGCAGCATTCAAAAGTGCCTGCCCCATAATCTTGTTCTGAGCAAATGTCTTTGTATAAAATGTATCATCGATTATCCTTGAATAATCAATGCCCATCTCCATCAGGGAGCCTGCTATATCCATAGTCTTTTTTGAAGTGCATGAATACTGGAACACGCCTGTATCATGCACCATGCCTGTGTAAATACACTCTGCTATCTGTATTGTGATGCGCTCCTTCGGCAGAAGTTCAAACACAAGCTCACAGGTTGAGCTCGCATCCGGAAAGATGTAATTTGCGTCTGCAAAGGCCCCGTTTGTAACATGATGATCTATGCAAAGTGTCCTTTTTGCAGACTCAAAATACTTAGCTGCACTTCCCAGTCTGCCTGTGTCACTGCAATCACATGCTATGAACAGATCGTATACTGTATCATCCGCATAGCTGCTGTCAATCTCATCTGCTCTTTGCATAAACTTAAAGATGTTCGGGCTTGGCTCTAAATAAAGCCTTGCCTTTATATCAGGATAATAATCCTTTATGTAGTTGTATACAGCAAGTGTTGAGCCGACACAGTCGCCGTCCGGTCTCACATGACCGGAAACGGCAACTGATTGTGCATCCTTTAAAATAGAATCAATCTCTGTCATAATCAATCCTCTTTGTTAATCCTCTTTGAGATTTTTTGTTACTTCATCAATCTTTTTAGACATCTCAACACCATACTCTATAGACTGGTCTATGATAAATGTAATGGCAGGTGTATTTCTTAAATTGATGTTCTTTGCGAGAGTTCTGCGTATATATCCCTCCGCTGACTTAAGTCCTGCAAGTGTATCAGCCTGTGATTTCTTGTCACCAAGCACACTGATATAAGCCTTTGCTGTCTTTAAATCAGGTGCCACCTCGACAGCAACAACACTTGTCATGGGATTGATACGCGGATCCTTTATCTCACCGCGTATGATATTTGACAGTTCACGCATTACCTCTTCGTTGATACGAATATTTTTTATGCTGTTCTTTCTCATATAATCCCGCTTTCTTTTTATATTAAACCGTAACTATCCGAATAGCTGCATTAATTCAAGATAAACAATATATGATTATCTCGGAACCTCTACCATCTTGTAAGCTTCAACTATATCGAATTCCTGAATATCATTAAATCCGTCAAATACAAGACCACACTCATAGCCTGTCTTGACCTCCTTGACGTCATCCTTGAATCTCTTGAGTGAAGCAAGGTCTCCCTCGAATATCTGCTCACCCTCTCTGCTAATTCTGACACGGCAGCCTCTCTCCATAAATCCGTCAAGCACATATGAACCTGCAATGTTTCCAACGCCTGAAGCCTTGAAAATCTGTCTGATTTCCGCATGTCCGATAACCTTCTCCTCAAATACAGGATCAAGCATACCCTTCATGGCAGCAGATACATCCTCGATTGCATTGTAGATGACCTTGTAAAGTCTGATATCTACGCCCTCACGGTCTGCTGTAGCCTTGGCAACAGGATCCGGTCTGACGTTAAAGCCAATGATGATTGCATTTGATGCTGATGCAAGGATAACATCTGACTCGTTGATGGCACCAACGCCGCCATGGATGACCTTGACCACAACCTCCTCATTTGAAAGCTTGACAAGACTCTGCTTAACAGCTTCAACTGAACCCTGTACATCTGCCTTTACGATGATATCAAGCTCCTTCATATTGCCGGACTGAATCTGTGAGAACAGATCATCAAGTGACATCTTTGCCTTTGTATCCTCAATGAGCTTATTCTTTTCCTCTGAAATATATGTGTCAGAGAATGCCTTTGCCTCCTTCTCTGAATCACATGCCACAAATGTCTCTCCTGCTGAAGGCACACTGTTTAGTCCAAGTATCTCTACAGGTGTAGAAGGCTTAGCCTCCTTTACTCTGCGGCCCTTGTCATCAATCATGGCTCTTACCTTACCATAGCTGCTTCCACATGCGATAGGATCTCCGACATGGAGTGTTCCTTTTTGTACAAGCACTGTGGCAACCGCACCACGGCCTTTATCAAGCTGTGCTTCAATTACGAGACCTCTTGCGTTTCTATCAGGATTAGCCTTGAGCTCAAGAACCTCTGCTGTGAGAAGAATCATCTCAAGGAGATTGTCGATACCCTCCTTAGTATGTGCAGATACAGGACAGAATATTGTGCTTCCACCCCAATCCTCCGGGATAAGCTCATACTCTGAGAGCTCCTGCTTAACCTTGTCGATATTGGCACTTGGCTTATCTATCTTGTTGACTGCAACGATAATCTCAACACCTGCTGCCTTTGCATGGTTTATTGCCTCAACAGTCTGCGGCATTACACCATCATCTGCAGCAACAACAAGAATTGCGATATCAGTAGAGTTTGCACCACGCATACGCATTGCTGTAAATGCCTCATGTCCCGGTGTATCAAGGAATGTGATGTTCTGGCCATTGATTGATACAACAGATGCACCAATGTGCTGTGTAATACCACCTGCCTCACGGTCTGTAACACGTGTCTGTCTGATGGCATCAAGCAATGATGTCTTACCATGATCTACGTGACCCATTACGCAGACTACAGGTGGACGAGGAACCATCTTGCTCTCATCCTCTTCATCCTCCTTGAGAAGCTCTGCAATCACATCGACTTTCTCCTCTTCCTCACATATGAAATTAAACTCTAAAGCAATCTCCTCAGCAGCTGCAAAATCAACCTCAGAGTTAACTGTTACCATCTCGCCCTTCATGAAAAGCTTCTTTACGATGGCTGACGGCTGAACCTTCATCTTATCAGCTAAGTCCCTTATTGTAATCTTCTCCGGAAGAGAAATTGTCTTAATCTCGTTCTCATCCTCTTTTGGCTGTGCCTTCGGCTGCTGTGGCTTTTTCTTACCGCCGTGCTTCTCGAGATTGATGTAATTCTCCTGCTTCTTTCCGAGCTTATCCTGCTTCTGGCTCTGATTGTGATTATGCTTATTCTTTCTATCGTTGCCTCTGTCGCGGCTCTCCTTTCCTCTTACATCATCAGGAGCTGCAACTGCAACTGTTTCTTTTCTGAAACGATTTCTGTCATCACCTCTGCTGCCTGTTCTATCGTTATTTCTGTCATTGCTCCTGCTTCTGTCATTGCTTCTGCTTCTGTCATTATTTCTGTCAAAGCTTCTGCCACCCTCTGCAGGACGTCTGGAGTCATTTCTGAAGCCTCTGTTATTGTCTCTATTATTGTCTCTGCTGTTATCTCGGTTATTGTTGTCGCGATTGTTTGTTCTTCTATCGCTGTTTCTGTCCGTATTTCTGCTTCTGTCGGCATTTCTGTCAGTGTTTCTGTTGTTGATTCTGTCGCCATTGTCCTGACGTCTGTCGCTTCTTCTATCAGCGTCAGCCTGACGTGCCGGACGCGAATTGGTTACCTTCATATCTGCATACGGATCCGCTGTACGCTCACTTATAGGGCGCATAGCTCTCTCTCCGACAGGTCTTGGCTTAATAATGCTGTGCTGCTCAGGACGTGATGACTGATTATCGCGTCTGCCATTGCCATTCCTGCGCTGCGAACTGTTATTTCCATTATTTCCGCTGCCGTTTCCACCATTTGTTTTCCTACCCTGCTTACTGTACTGGGCATTGAAAACTGCTGTGATGCTTGCCTTTTTCTTTGGTCTGTCGGCTGCCTTAGACTCATCCTTTTTAGGTTCTTCCTTCTTAGGTGCATCTTTTTTTACTTCTGTTTTTGCGTATTTCTTTCGTACAATTTGCTGTGCCTCATCCTCAAGACCGCTCTGCACATTTTTGACAGCAAACTGTGTGCCGTTTAATGTGTCTATGACGTCCTGCGACTTTATATTTAATTCTTTTGCAAGTTCATGAACTCTCATTTTTGCCATATATCTATTTTCCTCCATTATTCAGTTTTATTCGACTGCAGCTTTTTTATCACTGCATTTGCAAGGTTTTCATCCGTTACTGCAAGGGAAGCGCGAAACTCTTTGCCTATTGCATTCCCTAACCCCACCTTGTCACTATAAAAATAAATCGGAACCTCATAGAAAGCAGTCATATCCGAAAAATGCTTCTTTGTGTTGTCTGATGAATCATCTGCAACTATCACTAAAAATGCCTTTCCTGTCTTTACAGCTTTCTCGGTAGAAAACTCTCCGCTAACCACATTGCCTGACTTTGCTGCTAATCCCAGCATAGAAAGTACTCTATCTGTCAATTTGGTTCATCTCCTTTTCAAGCTCCTCATATACCTGTTCTGATACACTAACACCAAGGGAACGCTCAAGTGCCTTTGTCTTTTTAGCCTTTTTAAAGCATTCAAGGCTCTTACATATATAAGCTCCCCTGCCGTTTTTCTTGCCGGTGTCATCGAGAATTATGTCGCCCTCCGCAGTCTTTACCACGCGAATAAGTGACTTCTTTTCCTTCATCTCCTGACAGCCTACGCATTTGCGCATTGGAATCTTTTTATTTGCCATTACTGCTCATCACCACTATCTGCCGCATCATTTTCTGTACCTGCTGCTTCGTTCTCGTCAGCCTCTGTATCTAAAGCCTCTGTCTGTACATCTGCCTGTTCTGTATCAGCTAATCTCTCGTTCTCAGCAAGCTCATCATCCGAATAATCATAATCGTCATCATAATCATCCTCTTCATAGTCATTCTCATAATCCATGAAGTCCCCTGACTCTCTGGCCTGTGTCTCGCTCTTGATATCAATCTTGAAGCCTGTAAGTCTTGCTGCAAGTCTTGCATTCTGTCCTTCCTTACCGATTGCAAGTGAAAGCTGATAATCCGGAACAACAACCTTTGCTGATTTCTCATCTGCATCTGCGATAACAGAGATAACCTTTGCAGGGCTAAGTGCGTTCTGGATAAGTATTGCCGGATTCTCATCCCATGTGATGATATCGATTTTCTCACCGCGAAGCTCATTTACGATAGCATTTACTCTGGCACCATTCATACCTACACATGCTCCTACAGGGTCTACGTTTGGATCATTTGACCATACTGCAATCTTTGTTCTGCTTCCAGCCTCACGTGAAATAGCCTTTATCTCAACTATGCCCTCTTTAACCTCTGTAACCTCTGACTCGAAAAGTCTCTTCACAAGCTCAGGATGTGTTCTTGAAACAAGAATCTTTGGTCCCTTTGATGTGGACTTAACCTCAAGGATATATACCTTGATACGCTCTGTAGGCTTGAATACCTCACCCTTTATCTGCTCACTCTCAGTCAGAAGTGCATCTGCCTTACCTAAATTGATGCTGACATTCTTTCCGATGTATCTTTGAACAACACCTGTCACAACATCCTTTTCCTTGCTGTTGTACTCGTCAAATATTACCTTTCTCTCCTCCTCGCGGATTTTCTGAAGGATAACATTCTTTGCGTTCTGTGTAGCGATACGTCCGAATTCCTTTGACTTAACCTCAACTCTCACGATATCTCCAAGCTGATAGTTACCGTTTACCTTGTGCGCATCTGCTAAGGAAATCTCCTCAACCGGATCCTCAACCGTATCTACAACCGTCTTCTCCTGATAGCATGAGAAAGCACATGTCTCAGGATCTATTTCTACCTTTACATTGTCTGATTTACCAAAATGGTTCTTGCAGGCAGTCACAAGAGAGTTCTCAATTGCCTCAAGTAAAGTCTCTTTACTGATGTTTTTCTCCTGCTCTAATATATTTAACGCTTCTAATAACTCATTGCTCATTATTTTTTCCTCCTATTTGTGTTATCGTGCGCTTTAATTAAAAATCCAATGCCTGACGTATAAGCGCAATGTCACTCTTATTGAATGTAGTCTCATTGCCGTCTTCATCGGTTATTGTCACTGTATCCTTATCATAGGCTTTAAGCAGACCATAAAATTCCTTTGATTTGTTGATAGCCCTGTATGTGCGAATCTCTATCTCCTTATTCATATTGCGCACATAGTCCTTTTCCTTCTTGAGAGGTCTTCCAAGCCCCGGCGAGCTGACCTCGAAGGTGTACGAATCAGGAATATAGTCCTCTCTGTCGAGAATCTCATTCATCTGCCTTGCAACCACTTCACAGTCATCAACAGTTATGCCACCCTCCTTATCGATATATGCTCTCAGGTAGTTCATACCGCCTTCCTTAACATACTCGACATCAACAAGCTCAAAATTCATGCTGTCAAGAATTGGTTGTATAAAATTCTCCGTCTTTGCCTCATATACACTTGCCTTTGACATTTTATCACCTCTCTTTTTTATCTTTGTAACTATTCAGAATCGTTCCAAGTGGTTCTGAATAGCTGCCTGATGTTTATAAACGTGAATTGAGAGAGGACTTTTGCCCTCTCTCAATCTAGTCAACGTTGTTATCATAGGTATAATAGCACTATCAGAAAAAAAAATCAAGTTTTTTTAAAAAAGTACTTGCTTTTTTTGAAACTCCATGATAGTATAATACACGGTTCGTTGGTCAAGCGGTTAAGACGCCGCCCTCTCACGGCGGAAACACGGGTTCGATTCCCGTACGGACTGCTCACTGATATTTATTTAATTAAATACAGCCCAACCCGAAAGCATCGCATTTATGCGATGTTTTTTTATTGTTGTTGACACCGGACACACCCGGTGTCTATCCACGCTATGATAAATATTTCTGCCTTAAAGTAAAATTGCCTTGGAATGCATTCCGTTTACCACAGAATGCTCCAAGGCATAAATAATTCAAGTATAAGCCTAATTAAAAATTAATCATAATTAATCATCATATCCGTTAGGATTGTTCTTCTGCCATCTCCATGAGTCGGCACACATCTCCTTAATACCATACTGTGCTTCCCAGCCGAGCTCTCTCTTGGCCTTTGATGGGTCACAGTAGCATGTAGCGATATCGCCAGGTCTTCTAGGCTTTATTGTATAAGGAATCTTAACACCTGTTGCAGCCTCGAAATTCTTTACGATATCAAGCACGCTGTAGCCGTGTCCTGTTCCAAGATTGTAGATGCAAAGACCTGCATTCTCCTCAATTTTCTTTAAAGCCTTGACATGTCCAACCGCAAGGTCAACTACATGGATGTAATCTCTCACACCTGTTCCGTCAGGAGTATCATAGTCATCTCCGAATACTCCAAGCTCTTTGAGCTTGCCTACTGCCACCTGTGTGATGTAAGGCATGAGGTTGTTTGGAATACCGTTTGGATTCTCACCCATTGTACCACTCTTATGAGCTCCGATTGGATTGAAGTAACGAAGAAGAATAACGTTCCACTCATTATCTGCCTTATAGATGTCCATAAGTATCTGCTCAAGCATAGACTTTGTCCAGCCATATGGGTTTGTACACTGTCCCTTTGGACACTCCTCTGTGATAGGAATCTGTGCAGGATCTCCGTATACTGTAGCTGATGAAGAGAAAATGATGCTCTTGCAGCCATTCTGTCTCATCACATCAACAAGTGTAAGTGTTCCTGCAATATTATTGTTATAGTACTCCCAAGGCTTTGCCACAGACTCTCCTACTGCTTTGAGTCCTGCAAAGTGAATACAGCTATCTATCTTTTCTTCCTTAAAAATCTTATTTAAGATGTCTCTGTCAAGGATATCTCCCTTATAGAACTTTACTTCTTTGCCTGTAAGAGCCTTAACTCTGTCAAGTGACTTCTCAGATGAATTTGAAAGATTGTCAAGTACTACAACATCGTAGCCTGCATCAAGAAGCTCCACACATGTGTGGCTTCCGATATATCCGGCTCCACCAGTAACTAAAATTGCCATAATAAATATCTCCTTTTCATTTTTGTTAAATTTATTGTAGCGCATTTGCTCATTTTTGTATAGAATAAAATGTAGAAGAAATATGTAAAAATGTTGTAAAGGTAGGCAATATGAACAATAAATATAAAAATTCCTATATCGTAAAAGAAAAAGAGCTTGTATCTCTGTCCGTATATAACGTAGGCTTCCAGAGCTGTGATAGCCTGTATCAGTGGGGACCCGGTATCAGAGACCATTATCTGATTCACTATATCATAAGCGGTAAAGGCCGCTACACTGTAAATGGCAGTGTTCACACATTAACTCCCGGCGATGCGTTTCTCGTATATCCAAATACTGAAGTGATTTATCAGGCTGATGCAGAAGATCCTTGGGAATATACCTGGGTAGGCTTTACCGGCAGCGATGCTGCAACCATTTTAAGAGCCACTGATTTCACAAAAGCGCATCCATACATACACAGTGTATCAAACGGAAACGAAATCAAAAGACAGCTCATGCATATATACGACGCCAGAGGCACAGAATTTGAAAATGCACTCGAAATGACCGGGCGACTCTACACCACCCTCGCTCTTTTTGTCAGCGCCGCCACATCAAAGCCACCGCAAAACAGTGCAAACTCCTATGTACAAAAGGGCATCGAATACATCTCCGCCAACTATTCATACCCTATCACCGTTGAGGACATTGCATCATATATAGGCTTAAGCCGAAGTCACCTGTTCCGTTCATTCCAGAGCATCCTCGGTGTATCTCCAAAGGAATATCTGACCGATTTCAGAATCAAACAGGCATGCTATCTGCTTAAACACTCCTCATTGTCCATCACAGCAATTGCAGGCTCTATAGGGTTTGATAACAGCCTTTATTTTTCAAAGACCTTTCATAAAATAAAAGGCCTTTCGCCTAAGGAGTATCGCAGTAAATATAAAAAAGCTTAAGAATAAAAAAACTGCCGGGCTTCACATGAAGCCCGGCAGCTTTTTTCATATATCTCTTTATGCTAAACTAAGCAAGCTTAGATTTAGCAACCTCTACTAATTTAGCAAATCCTGCTGCATCTGTAACAGCCATATCAGCTAATACCTTACGGTTAAGGTCAACGTTTGCTAACTTTAAGCCGTGCATAAACTGGCTGTATGAAAGTCCGTTGAGACGAGCTGCTGCGTTGATACGAGCAATCCATAACTGACGGAACTGTCTCTTTCTCTCTTTACGTCCAGCGTATGAGCTTGTAAGTGCTCTCATAACTGACTGCTTTGCTACTCTATACTGCTTAGATCTAGCGCCTCTATAACCCTTTGCTAACTTTAATGTTCTGTTATGTCTTTTCTTAGCGCCTAAACCGCCTTTAACTCTTGCCATTTGTTGATTCCTCCTTAACTAATACTACCGATTACATGTATGGTAAAATCTTCTTCATATTCTTAACATTTGTCTCATCTGTCATTGTTGCTTTTCTGAGATTTCTCTTTGTCTTTGTTGTTTTCTTAGTTAAGATATGTCTCTTGTAGGCTTTATTTCTTTTTAACTTTCCTGTTCCTGTAACTTTAAAACGTTTTGCAGCTGCTCTGCTTGTTTTCATTTTTGGCATTGTGTGTTCCTCCTTAAATTGTTATCTCTTTTCTGCCAGCACCATACCGATGCTTCTTCCTTCAACCTTCGGTGCTTTCTCCACTACCGCTACATCTGAAAGATTCTCCGCTATATCATCAAGGATATGTTTGCTTGCATTCATATGAGCCATCTCACGTCCTCTGAATCTGAGTGTGATCTTTACCTTATTTCCTTTTGCAAGAAATTTCTTTGCAGCATTCATCTTGGTATTCAAGTCGTTAGCCTCAATGTTAGGTGAGAGACGAATCTCTTTCAATTCAACGGTCTTCTGCTTTTTCTTTGCATCCTTTTCCTTACGGGCCTGCTCATAACGATACTTACCATAATCAATCACCTTACATACAGGTGGCTTTGCATTTGGTGCTATCTTTACTAAATCAAGTCCTGCCTCGTCTGCAATCTTTTGAGCTTCTCTTGAAGAAACAATTCCTAACTGCTCTCCATCCGCTCCAATCAGTCGAACTTCTCTGTCTCTGATCTGTTCATTAATCATTAATTCGCTAATGGTCTTGTACCTCCATAAAAAATAGTGGATAGGCAGACTATCCACTATACAATCTTCAACACAAATGTTTGAAAATATTAACGCTAAGTCGCGCCATTGCGCTTAGGTGAGAGTGGATACTCTACTTTGTTTTCATACAACTACTAGAATATAGCACAGACAATTTCTGTTGTCAACACTTTTATCTAAATTTCTATAATCTAATATGTACCAAGAATCTTAAGGGCAATTGCCTCTTCCCTTATGCCTCTTAACGCATTCTGCACCGCTGTATCCGTAAAACGTCCTTCAAAATCAACAAAGAACCTGTACTCCCACGCCTTATCAGATATCGGACGAGACTGGATATTTAACATATTGATTCCATTGTATATAAAGTGTGCCAGCATATGATACAGTGCACCACTCTTGTGAGGTGTCTCAAAGCATATGCTTATCCTGTCTGCATCTCTGCGGCATACCCTTTTAGCCGACACAATTATAAACCTTGTTGCATTGTTTTTATTGTTCTGTATGCGGCTCTCAAGCACCTGAAGCCCATATATATCAGCCGAGATATGGCTAGCTATGCCAGCCTGTGTGATATCTCCGTCATCCTTTACCTTCTTTGCAGAAAAAGCTGTATTCCTGACAGCCACCTGGTTAATATCCTTATGCTCATCAAAAAAATCTGAGCACTGCATAAGTGCCTGTGGATGTGAATACACAGTCCTTATATCAGAAATCTTTGCACCCGGAAGTCCCATCAGACTGTGGTCGATGCGTATAATCTGCTCCCCAACTATATAATTGTCGTATTCAACAAGCAGATCATAGTTTTCCGATACAATACCGGCTGAAGAATTCTCTATCGGAAGCACTGCATAATCAGCCTTTCCGCATTTGATATCCTCCATGGCATCCTTCCAGGAATCCACGTTGTAGCCATTACAGTTCTCGCCAAAGTATGTCTTCATGGCAAGCTGTGAGTATGCACCCTCAACTCCCTGAAACACAATCCTTGCATTGGAAAAATCCAGGCTGTCTACCTCAGTAAAGTTTTCCTTCTCCACTATGCCATGCTCAGTCATAAGCTGATACTGCTTCTTTCTACTGGTCGACATAATCTGTTCAAAAAGCTCAACTATACCGTGCTTCAAAAACTCATCATCTGCAAGAGACGATAATTTCTCAAGCTTTTCATCCTCTCTCGCCTTGTCAAAGACCTTTTTGCCGGTGGTTATCTTATACTCGGCAACGTGCTTTGAGATATCCATTCTTTCCTTATATAATCTAACTATTTCACTGTCTATCTCATCGATAGACTCTCTCAATTTCATTAAATCTTCCATTATTGTCTCCTAAAAAAGATATAATAAAATATTATTACAAAATTTATAGAAAGGCAAGTAATCCTTGAAAGATTTATCATATATAGATATCATTTAGTTAATATCTAAGCATAAATCTCATATACCCTCGGGAGAATTACATGAAAAAAGAACACGCATGATTAATCAACTCATGCGTGTTTTTTATTAATTCATATAAAATTCAAATCTTGATCTGTATATATCACTGCACTTTCCGGTATTCTGGTCTATCGCAATAACAGAAAGCACATTATTTCCTTCAGGAACAGGTATTGGAGCTGTATACTCTGTTGATGCAGCACTCGGATCTGACGAATCCCAGGTATAGTATACCTTGCAATTTTCAGGTACTGTGATTGTAATGTCTGTCTGTGCACCAAATGTACCTCCGTCAGGGTCTATCTCCGGTGCATCCGGCGCCTCAAACTCAATTTCATACTTGGCAGATGCCACCTCGCTTTTGATTCCTCTGTCATCAACTGCAACAGCTGTTATCTCATATGTACCTTCCTTGTCCAGGGTGATCGGGCTATAATATCTTTCTCCTCTGGTCAAAGGATCATCCGAATCATATGAATAGTATATTTTGGTATCGCTGTCTGCATCTATAGAAAGCTCAATAGTCTCTCCATACTTACCACTGCTCTTGCTAAACTGCGGTTTAGATACAGTATAATCCGCAAAAAGCTTTAAAACAGATGCATCCTTAGCACTCTCACGCAGCGCAACAATTGCATCATAATCCTTTTTTGATTCATAAATCGAGATAAGCTTCTTATAAGCCTCTTTGCTCTTTGGATCAATATTGATAATTTCCTGATACAGCACAAGAGCGGCATCATAATCCTTCTTCGACATATATATATCAGCCAAAGCAAATCTGACATCTGTATTATCCGAATCAATCGACAAAGCCTTCTCATAATAAGAAACCGCGGAATTTATATTCCCCGCCGAATAAGCTGCCTTTGCCTGCTTCACCTGATAATCAAATGAATTGTCATGTGATCTGCTTACATTACGTGTAATAGCTGCAATAAGTATTACAATTGCTACAACGCACACTACAGCTGAGATAATAATTATCTTCTTCTGCTGCGCTCTCTTTGCCCTCTGTCCGTCAGACTGCGGCTTCTCATCACACGGTTGTTTCGTCTGAGACTGCTGCTTGCCTGTCTGAGCCTGTTTATTTTCATACTGTGACATTCTGTCCGGTTTTTGTCCGTTCCGCTGACCGGCACTATGAAGCTGTTCCCTCACCGGCTCATCAAACCTGATTGTCCTATCAGACACAGGCTTTACAGTCTTTTGTCCATCAGTTCGCCTGTCATCATTTCCAACCAGATTATCAAGATAATCATCAAATTCGTTGTAATCAGGCACTATCTGAACCGGATGCCCACAGACATCACAGTACAGACTGCCCGCCTTCAATTCATTACCACAATTGGCACATCTCATACATCTAATCCTCTTACTTATTGTCTAATTATCTCTTCATAGCCTCAACACAATTGCTCATGAGCATCGCAATTGTCATAGGACCTACACCGCCCGGTACAGGTGTGATATGTGACGCTTTAGACACAACAGAATCAAAATCCACATCACCACACAGCTTATTTTCAGCATTTCTGTGGATTCCAACATCAATAACAACCGCACCATCCTTCACATATGAAGCATCTATAAACTTAGGCTTTCCTATTGCCACTATAAGTATATCAGCATTTTTACATACATCTTTTAAATCCTTTGTATGTGAATGACATACCGTAACAGTTGCATTCTCCCTAAGCATGAGAAGTGACATAGGCTTGCCGACTATATTGCTTCTGCCAACCACAACACAGCTTTTACCATCAATATCTATATTGCTTCTCTTTAAAAGCTGAATGATACCGGCCGGAGTACACGGCAAAAAACCAGGCTTTCCTATAACCATCGCTCCAACACTCTGTGGACTGAAGCCATCGACATCCTTCTTCGGGTCAATAGCATCAATAACCTTGTCCTCATCGATATGCTTTGGCAGCGGAAGCTGACAGAGAATACCATTTACGGAAGCATCAGCATTGAGATTTTCGATAAGTTTTAATATCTCATCCTCCGTAGTCTCCTCTGCAAGTTCATACGAAAGCGATTTGATTCCGACATACTCACACGCCTTTTTCTTGTTGCGCACATACACTGATGATGCCGGGTCATTTCCGACCTGAATCACCGCAAGGCAGCCCTCGATGCCTTTTTTCTTAAGCTCTGCCACTTCTTCCTTAAGCTCATCCTTAATCTGTGTTGAAATTAATTTTCCGTCTATTAGATTAGCCATATTTCCTCCTAGAATAATCCTGTGATCACACCATTGTCATCCACATCAATGCCGTATGCAGCCGGCTTCTTTGAAAGTCCCGGCATAGTCATGATAGAACCGTTTACTGCTACAACAAAGCCTGCACCTGCTGACGCATAAACCTCACGTACGTTGATTTTAAAACCACTTGGTCTGCCAAGCTTCTTTGCATCATCAGAAAGCGAATACTGTGTCTTTGCCATACATACTGGAAAATCTCCCATTCCAAGGTCTGTAATTCTCTTAAGTTCTCTCTCTGCTGCCGGAGAATATGTAACACCATCTGCTCCATATATTTCTTTTGCAACAGTTTCAATCTTTTCCTTAAGTGACAGGCTATCATCATAGAGCACTTTGAAATTGCTTTCCTTGTGCTCGATTGTTTCAAGTACCTTGTTGGCAAGGTCAATTCCGCCTTCGCCACCCTTCTCCCATACCTCTGAGAGTGCAAATTCACAGCCTCTTTCCTTACAGAACTGCTCTACAAAATCAGTCTCAGCCTTGGTGTCTGTGACAAATGAATTTAATGTGACAACTACAGGCACACCAAACTTGTGAAGATTCTCAATATGCTTCTCAAGATTTACGATTCCAGCCTTAAGTGCATCAAGATTCTCTGATGAAAGCTCATCCTTCGGCACGCCGCCATTATATTTTAATGCTCTGATTGTTGCAACAAGTACAACTGCATCAGGCTTAAGTCCTGCCATACGGCACTTGATATCAAAGAACTTCTCTGCGCCAAGATCTGCGCCAAAGCCTGCCTCAGTGATAACATAGTCTGCAAGCTTTAATGCTGTCTTTGTGGCACGGACACTGTTACAGCCATGTGCTATATTGGCAAAAGGTCCACCGTGAACTATTGCCGGTGTATGCTCAAGTGTCTGGATAAGGTTCGGCTTTAAGGCATCCTTTAAGAGAGCTGCCATAGAGCCTGTAGCCTGAAGATCATCGGCTGTGACAGGCTTTCCGTCAAAGGTATATGCCACAATAATTCTTCCAAGTCGCTTCTTTAAATCTGCCATATCATCGGCCAGGCAGAGTATTGCCATAATTTCAGATGCTACAGTGATGACAAAATGATCTTCTCTGACCATTCCGTCCATCTTGCTTCCAAGACCAACAACGATATTTCTAAGGACACGGTCATTCATATCCATACATCTCTTCCATACAATCTGGCGTGGGTCGATACCAAGCTCGTTTCCCTGCTGGATATGATTGTCAAGAAGTGCCGCAAGCAGATTGTTCGCAGATGTAATTGCATGAAAATCTCCTGTAAAATGAAGATTTAAATCCTCCATTGGGACAACCTGTGCATATCCGCCACCGGCTGCTCCTCCCTTGATACCAAAGCAAGGTCCAAGTGACGGCTCACGAAGTGCGATAAGTGCTTTCTTTCCCAGGCGTCCAAATGCCTCTCCAAGACCGACGCTTGTGGTTGTCTTTCCCTCTCCTGCAGGAGTCGGGTTTATAGCTGTAACAAGTATGAGCTTTCCGTCAGGATTTTTCTTTGTGCGATTGATGAGCTCATCAGAAATCTTTGCCTTATACTTTCCATAAAGCTCTAAGTCATCCTCTTCAATACCTATAGATGCTGCTACATCCTTGATTGGAAGCATTGTAGCTTCCTGTGCGATCTGAATATCTGTTTTCATTTTTCTTTGCTCCTTTGTGTTAATTATTCTCTAATATAGTATCTAATTCCTCTTTAGTCACCAAAACCTTGCGGGGCTTTGTACCCTCCTCAGGTCCCACTACACCGGCTTCTTCGAGCTGATCCATGATGCGGGCCGCCCTGTTGAAGCCAATTTTAAGGTATCTTTGAAGCATTCCGATTGAAGCCCGTTCCTTATCTGTGATAATTGACGCTGCCTCCGCAAAGTAAGAGTCCCTGCCATCATCCGTGTTTTCCACATCTGAAATGGTAACGGTTGTATTTGTCGTATCATTCGACAGGCTCTCCATCTTTTGTGCCACATCATTACTGTACTGTGCATTCTCATTATTTTCAATAATAAATTTCACAATATCGGAAACTTCTTTATCTGAAACGAATGCGCCCTGTACTCGAAGGGGCTTCGGAACACCCTGTGGGTCAAATAACATATCTCCCTTTCCAAGGAGCTTTTCCGCACCATTCATATCAAGTATGGTACGACTGTCAACACCGCTTGTAACCGCAAATGCGATACGGCTTGGCATATTCGCCTTGATGAGACCTGTAATAACATTAACAGAAGGCCTCTGTGTGGCTATGATCAGATGTATACCGGCTGCTCTCGCAAGCTGTGCCAGCCTGCATATTGCCTCCTCTACATCCTTTGATGCAACCATCATAAGATCTGCAAGCTCGTCCACTATAATGACAATCTGTGGCATCTTTGGCGGTTTTTCTGTATCTTTGCCATCCATCGCATCAATCATGGCATTGTAACCGTTTATTTCCCTGACACCGCTGTTTGCAAACTTCTCGTATCGGTCTGTCATCTCTGAAACCGCCCAGTTTAATGCTCCTGCAGCTTTTTTAGGATCTGTAACAACCGGAATCATCAGATGAGGTATGCCATTGTATACACTAAGCTCAACCACCTTCGGGTCAATCATAATCAGCTTTACCTCATCCGGCTTTGCCTTGTATAGTATACTCATGATAATTGTATTGATACAAACCGACTTACCTGAGCCGGTAGCACCTGCAATTAAAAGATGTGGCATTTTTGCGATATCCGTAACCTTAACCTTGCCTGCAATATCTTTTCCCACTGCAAATGTAATCTTTGATTTGGCATTTTTAAATTCTTCAGACTCCACAAGCTCCCTGAAGGAAACAGCAACACTCTGGCTGTTTGGCACTTCGATGCCCACAGCGGCTTTTCCCGGAATAGGAGCCTCGATTCGTATATCCGCGGCTGCCAGATTAAGCTTTATATCATCTGCCAGATTCACAATCTTTGATACCTTCACTCCAAGCTCCGGTGTGATTTCAAACCTTGTAACAGCAGGACCGCAGCTTATATTATTCACCTTCGCATTCACCCCAAACACATTAAGAGTCTGTTCAAGCTTTGCCGCCGTTTCACGCAGATGAGCCTGCGAATCACCGGTTTTACCCCTGTCAGGAGCCTTAAGCAGATCAACAGCCGGAAATACATACGGCTTCTGCTGGATTGCATTTTCTGCGTCATTTATCGCTATCTGCTCACTGACTTTTTCAACCTCTTTGGCAAGCTCATCCTTGTCTGATTTGACCTTTTTCTTACCTGGCTCTGCTGCAGGTGGTTTTGTCATTACCGCATCTGCAGCCGGAGCTGATAATTTTGATTGCAGCTCATTATCTTTTTGTATGCCAAAATCATCAGATATATCAGGCTCCACGCAACCCGATATAGGTATCTGCGACACATGGCTTGCAGCTGTGCCACCCAAAACCGAAACAGGCTCCGATGCCACACCAAAGTCCGGTGTTTGCACTATTTCCCCTGCATCCCCTGATGTAAGGCTTGTCGTCTTTTTCTCCTTTATTGCAGGTGAACTCGGATAATTCTCTATAGTTATCTCACCAAGCGCATCTGTAGCTGCTGCACCTTGTCCAAATATCCCCACATGCGCTGTATCACTACCTGTCATGCCTGAATCTAGCGCGTTTTCACTGCCATCAATTTTTGTATCAAGTGACACGCCTGTTATCTTATTGTCCATCCTTCGACCGGCACGCTTACTCCTTCTGCCACCTTTTGCGGTCTCCTTTATGTCGCTGTCTGTATTATCTGAAGCTAAACCCTCTCTTGTCTGACGCTCTCTTGACTTATACTGCCGATACTCCTGATATCTCTCATTATTCTCACGCGCTGACTCATATACCTTTCGGCCGCCGTTTCTCATACCCTTCATGAATGATTTACCGGTAATGAGCACAAGACAGATAATCATCACAACTATTGTCACCACGTATGCACCTATAATTCCTACCGCCGGAACTAAAATGCAGCCTATAAGAGCACCTATAAAGCCACCACCTGAATGCCTTTCAACACTGTCAATGTATGACTGCACCGGCGAAACCGCGAATTCACCATACACTGCCAGGTACATAAACACACATATAAACCATATGAAAACTATGGTCATAACAAGCTTCATGATAGCATATGAATTGCCCTTATTGGACACCGCAAAAAAGCTGCCCACCAGAAGCACAAGCGGAAAAATATATGCCACCATTCCAAATAAACCAAAAAGGAAACCGCTTACTGCGTTTCCCAAATTACCGCCTATTCCAAAATTGCTTATAAATAAAAGGATTGAAACAGCTACTACTATCCAGAGAAATATTTCCTTTTTAAAGGCCTGCTGCCTCTCTATCTGAGCCATTCTCTCCTTTTTCGTCTGTCTTTTTGCTGAGGATTTCTTCCTCGTTGCCATGTAACTAACCTCCGTATTTTGATTTACAGAGTATATAATAACATATTTCTTCTGTTCTGTGTAAATTTTCTAAAGTAATTTTTCGATTTTGTGATTAAAGGGTCAAAAGGTATCATCGATTCATGCTTGCATGCAATTCGATGTATACCTTATTGACCCGCACTACACCGAGAAAGTAGCAATTTGCTGCGTGGACGACAAGTTAAATTACTCACTATATTCGTTTACAGAATCAAATCACTTGCTGATTTGATTCGTATGAAGCTGTGAATATGCCGACGAATATGCCTATCGCTACAGGCGATTTTAAATAGGCATATTCGGTTGCAGTTCGCATATGCGAACTGTAGCATTAGCGGATTTCGAGGTGGAGTCAGATTACTGGAATGCGTAGCATGTAGTAATCTGATTAATCATAAATGAGGTGCAAAATACCCCGCCATGAATGGCGGGGCAAAATGTTATGCAAAAAGCACAATTTTACAAAATATTTTATTCACCTATAAGGTAATTGTATAATCCCTCATATTTGAACTTGGAAGCATTCCAAGAGAAATCATTGGCCATGCCCCTGTCCACAATCTGGTTCCACTCACGCTTCTTATCGAAGAAAATGTGCTTAGAATAATTGATGACTGCAAGCATCTCATCGGCATTGTAGTTTGAGAACGAGAAACCATCTCCTGAATTCTCATACTCATTGTAAGGCTTAACCGTATCCTTGAGGCCTCCTGTCTCACGAACAATCGGAACGGTACCGTAGCGGAATGAAATAAGCTGTGTCAGACCGCAAGGCTCAAACCTGGACGGCATCAGAAATGCATCAGCAGCCGCATATAGTTTGTGTGCCAGATCATCAGAGTAACATATATTTGCCGAAACTCTGTCAGGGTATTTCCATGCATAGTGTCTGAACATATTCTCGTACTGAGGATCTCCTGTACCGATAACAACAAGCTGTGTGAAATCGTCCACGATACCTTCAATCACATTATTGATAAGGTCAAGACCTTTCTGGTCTGTAAGTCTTGAAATAAGACCTATCATGTACTTCTTTTTATCAACCGCAAGCCCAAGCTCCTGCTGAAGCTTTGTCTTGTTGTTAAACTTCTTCTTTCTGAAATCGGAAGCATTGTAATTGCAATAGATTTTGCCATCAGTCTGTGGGTCATAGGCATTGTAATCAATACCGTTTACGATACCCTGCATGTCAAAATGTCTGGCACTTAAGAGTCCGTTCAATCCCTCACCATAGTACTCTGTCTGAATCTCGTTTGCATATGTATCACTGACAGTGGTGATGTAGTCAGCATATACAAGACCACCCTTAAGCATATTTGCATCCTTCTTGAACTCAAGCTTATCAGGTGTGAACAGATTGTCTGTAAGACCTGAAACACCCTGTACCCACTCCTTGTCCCAGATACCCTGGAACTTAAGATTGTGGATAGTGATGATAGTCTTGATCCCCCAGAAGAATGGATTTGCGGCAAACTCATTCTTTAAGTATACAGGCAGAAAGCCTGTCTGCCAGTCATGACAGTGTATAATATCCGGCTTAAAATCAATAAGTGGGAGCATTGAGAGTACAGCCTTGTCAAAGAATGTATACTTCTCAATCTCAAACTTAGTGTCAGAAGTATATGGAGAAAATCCTGTAAAAAACTCCTGATTGTCAATAAAGTAATATGTAACGCCGTCCTGCTCATATTTGAGTACTCCGACATACTTGTCCTGCACGTATGGACCTGAGCTCATGTAAAAATGGGTAACATACTCAAAATTATTACGATACTGCTCCGGTATACAGCTATAATCAGGTATTACAACCCTTACATCCCAATAGTTCTTGTCAAACTCTTTAGGAAGTGCACCGCACACATCTGCAAGACCTCCTGTTTTTATAAATGGTACACACTCTGAAGCTACAAATAGAATCTTCTTCATATTCTCCTCCCGCTAAAACCCGTGATATATAATATTTAGTTTACTCTTCCCAATTGTGGTATACTTCCTGGACGTCGTCATCATCGTCAAGAAGGTCTAATATACGGCCGATATTCGTGATATCAGCTTCATCTGTCAGTGTAACATATGTCTGTGGAATCATTGTGACCTCTGCTGAAGCCATTGTGATGCCTGCCTCCTCAAGAGCAGCCCTGACTGCCTCAAAATCAGCAGGTGCAGTTGTAATCTCGTAGCTGTCCTCCTCATCGGCGAAATCCTCAGCGCCTGCGTCGAGTGCCTGCATCATAAGGTCATCTGCATCCATATCGCACTCTTCCTTATCGATGATGATCTGACCCTTCTCGTCAAACATGTATGATACACATCCCTGTGTACCGATGCTTCCCTGGCCCTTTGTAAAGGCATTGCGGACATTGGCCGCTGTACGATTCTTATTGTCTGTAAGACACTTTACGATAATAGCTGTGCCTGATGGTCCATAGCCCTCATATGTAGCTGTCTCATAGTTTACACTGTTGCCGTCTCCTGCCGCCTTCTTGATACCTCTTTCGATTGTATCGTTTGGCATATTGTTGGCCTTTGCCTTGGCAACTACCTGTGCGAGCTTGAAGTTATTGGCAGGATCCGGTCCTCCCTCTTTAACTGCAACTGCGAGCTCTCTACCGATCATTGTAAAGATTTTGCCCTTTGCAGCATCATTTTTTTCTTTCTTATGCTTGATATTCGCAAATTTAGAATGTCCTGACATAATTTGTATCCTCTTTTCTACTTTTAAAAATAATCTATATCTTATAATATCATTTTTTCTCTTCCGGTGCAAGTTTCTTAATCATTACCTGCTTAATCACCTTATCCTCGACGCTCATAACAGAAAATCTGTAACCATATGCGCTAATCACAGTCTTATCCCCCTCCTCCGGAATCTTATCCGAAAGCGATATGATAAAACCGTTAAGCGTCTCGTAGGCATCATCATCAACAGGCAGTGACAGCGCCTCCTTCACATCGGAAAACTCAGTCATGCCGTCCATTATAAATGTCTCGTCATCATTCTTTCTGATATAGTTTTCTTCCTCATCGTGCTCATCCTCGATATTTCCGACAAGCTCCTCGAGTATATCCTCCATCGCGATAAGTCCCGATATCTGTCCGTACTCATCCACAACCATCGCAAGATGACTCTTTTTAGACTGCATCTTTTTAAACAGATCATTGATGTTTACCGTCTCGGGTATGAAGTCCACCGGCCGGATAAGCCCATCTATGTCCTTGATACTGCTGCGGTAAACCTCATTTTTTTCAAAAAATGTAAAAGCATCCTTGATATGTAAGACTCCGATGATACTGTCAACATCATTCTCATAGACCGGAAAGCGGGATTTGCCGGTATCTATGATAAATTCGATTGCATCAATAAAGGACATACTGCCGTCGAGGCTTACGATATTTTTGCGGTGAGTCATGATATCTTTTACTTCCTTATCATCAAACTCAAACACATTGTGTATCAGCTCTGCCTCAGATGCAAGGATTGTTCCCTGCTCATGTCCCTCCCTGACCATGGAAATAATCTCTTCCTCTGTGACATCATCATTTCCAAGTATTCCATCGAGAGTCTTTTTGTTGTTTTTCATTCCATAAAGCAATACTCCAATACACAAAAGAAGTATCACTACAAGTATCGATAAAATTATAATTGCATATAACATAATGTTTTATTATCCTATGTAATAAGTTCTAAGCTGATTTCAAGCGCCCTGTCTATTTTAAGCAATGTGTCCTCATCAAGATGGCACACCTTATCCTTAAGCCTTTTTTTGTCGATTGTGCGAAGCTGTTCTAAAAGCACAACCGAATCCTTTGCAAGCGCATACTCCTTGCAGGCAAGCTCCACATGGGTGGGCAGCTTTGCTTTATGCATCTGCGAGGTTATTGCTGCGCAGATTACCGTCGGGCTGTGTCTGTTTCCGACATCATTTTGTATTATAAGGACAGGTCTTATCCCGCCCTGCTCTGAGCCTACAACAGGCCTTAAATCAGCGTAATAAATATCTCCTCTTTGAATAATCATACACGAATACACTCCATATTATGGTATACAAAAAGTATCTCCAGATTTTTCGAGTGTATTCTTAAAAGTTACACTTTTTTAGTTTTTGTGGTAAATTCTTGGAACACGCGGTGTGATAAGACATGCAAACTCATAGTTGAATCTGCCTGACAGCTCACCTAACTGCTCCATAGTGATTGTCTCATCCCCTTCTTTACCGAGCAGAGTAACTGCATCGCCTATTTTCACGTCAGGTATGTCTGTCACATCTACCATAAACTGATCCATGCAGACTCTGCCGCATATAGGTGCTTTTTTCCCTTTTATGAGAACCCAGCCCTTGTTTGAAAGTCCTCTTGAATATCCATCACCATATCCCACCGGGACAGTTGCTATCATCATAGGATGCTCTACCGTAAATGTGCCGCCGTAGCTTATATGCCTGCCCGGCTCAAGCTCCTTTACATAAGCAACCCTGCTGTGCAGCGACATAACAGGCTTTAGGGAGATTTTACTCTTGTCTACCTCCTCTGACGGCCACAGACCATAGAGTGTGATGCCTGCTCTTACCATATCCATATTGCACTCCGGAATTTCTACTATTCCCGCACTGTTTGAGCAGTGCTTAATTGGGATCTCGACTCCTCTTGCCTCAACAAGAGCTATCATCCTCTTAAAAAGATCAAACTGCTCAAAGGCAGGCTCCTTTGACAGCTCATCTGCCCTTGCAAAGTGAGTGAATATTCCCTCTATCATAATATTCGGCAGCTTAGCAATCTGTGCAATAATATCTGCACTTTCCTCTGTCACCTGAAAGCCTATACGGCACATACCGGTATCTATCTTGATATGTATCTTACAGGTCTTATTCTTAGCAGCTGCGATTTTTGAAAGTTCCTTAGCTGTCTCGTAGGTACATACCGCCGGTCGCACATCATTGTCCACTATCTCCTCAAACTGCTCCGGGAAGCTGAGTCCTAAAATAAGTATCGGCTTTTTTCTGCCTGCTGCGATAAGCTGCATTGCCTCGTTGCTTGTAGCAACGGCATAGCCCCACAGATACGGAAGCGGCTCCAGTACCTCTGAAACAGCCTCAGCACCATGACCATAGCCATCAGCCTTTACAACTGCTGCCATCATTGTCCCCGGCTTTAGCTTATTGTGCATCGACTCCATATTATATAAAATTGCATCCAGATCTATATCTGCTCTGATTCTGTTAATTGCCATTTTTTTCCACCTTAATCCAAACTTTATCTAATCCATCAATAATATCACTTGCTATCATACCATAAGAGCCGGTATTGTCAAATACCATATCCCCGGCAAGTCCATGAATAAATGTACCGTATGCCGCGGCCTTTTTCGTGTCATGCAACTGTACCAGAAGACCTCCCACGATACCGCTTAGCACATCTCCGCTTCCGGCTGTTGCCATACCGCAGTTGCCGGACAGATTGATAAACCTTTCGCCATCAGCCGCTGCGATAATCGTACGAAAATCCTTAAGCACACAAGTCACATTGTACAAGCTTGCAAACTCTCCTGCCACACCGATGATATCCTCCTGTATATTAGCAATGCTCTTTTTCATAAGTCTGGACATCTCGCCCAGGTGCGGAGTCACAATTACTGGCATTTTATGCTCAATAAGTAAAGTCATGTTGTCTGATATGATATTAAGCGCATCCGCATCAATCACAAGAGGTATCTCTGCTGTTTTTAGTACTGTTTCAACTAACATTTTGGCATTATCAGACTTTGAAAGACCTGGACCTATCACCACTGCATCTGCCCAATCAAGCTCTGTCTCAAGTGCTTTAGCTGACGCGATATCAGTACAAAGCAGTGCTTCCGGCAAAGCACATTGTATTATTGAGCGGTTGCACTCCGGCGTTATAATTTTCACAAGCCCTGCTCCGCTTTTGTATGCAGCCTTTGCCGAAAGCACCGCCGCACCGGCCATATTGCGGCTTCCTGCTATAACTAACAGTTTTCCGAAAGTTCCCTTGTTGGAGTGTGCCGGTCTGTTATCAAGCTTCTTTAAATCAGACTCATCAAGAGCCCTTACTGATGGCAGATTACCACAAAAGCTGTGGTCATCTATGCCTATAGGCACCACCTTAACCAGACCGCAATAATCACAGCCAGGCCACAGGAGAAGGCCTGTCTTCTTATAAGAAAAAGTATATGTGAAATCTGCTTTAAAAGTGCATCCCATCACATGTCCTTTATCAGAATCCACTCCCGACGGCACGTCGACCGCCACCCTGTAAGCATTTGCCTTGTTAACGGCTGAAATCACATCTGCTAAAGAGCCTTCTATGGCTCGCTTAAGCCCTGTGCCAAACAGTGCATCTATTATTACGTCACTTTTACACACACACTCAATATCAGAGACCACCTTAAAGCCATACCTTGCGTATATATTTTTCTGCAGCTCAAAGAGCTCGCTTCCTGCCTCATCTGTGCCAAAAGCATAGTACACCATGCATCTGTATCCGGCCTGATTTAAAAGTCTTGCTATCGCGATACCGTCTCCTGCATTATTGCCCCTGCCGCATATCACGGCAAACTCCTTTGATTTATCAAAACATGCAACAAGCTCCCGGACAACACCGGCCGCAGCCTGCTCCATCAGCACCACCGAAGGAACCAAAAAGACCTGTGATGTTGTATCGTCCAGAAGCTTCATTTCATTACCTGTAACAATATATTCCAATATCAATTCCCCTTATTCTCATTGTTTGCATTATCAGCATTTGCATTATTGGCATTGAAAACCATAGGATCGTCATATTCAATATCAAAAAGATCTAAAACCAGTAAAGGAACCTTTTTTATCATTCATAAGACTCACCCTCTATTTATTTTTGGAGTTTTTAACAATATTATAGCTGAGCTGCATAAGGCTGTCAGACAGATGAACACTCTCCACAACCACATCTTTATTTGGAATTTCAAGATCCACATGTGCAAAATTCCATATAGCCCTTATTCCTAAATCCACAAGCTTTGACGCAATAGAGTCAGCCTTTGACTTTGGCATGGTGAGCGCCGCAATATCCACCCTGTGTGTTCTGCAATACTCATCCAGTTCACTTAGCATAAGGATTGGAATACCTCGCACACTCTTTCCTGAAAGCTCAGGATTTATGTCAAAAAGCGCTGTTATGACAAAGCCAAGCTTTTCAAACTTTACATAATTGGCGAGTGCCTGGCCAAGATTTCCTGCACCGATGATAATTATTCTATGCTCTGTGTTAAGCCCCATTATCTTTCCGATTTCCTCGTAGAGAAACTGAACATTGTATCCGTATCCCTGCTGTCCAAAGCCACCGAAATTATTGAGATCCTGTCTGATTTGTGAAGCTGTCACTTTCATTCTGTGACTCAGATCGTTTGATGAAATACGCTCCACTCCCTCATCCAAAAGCTCTCCGAGATATCTATAGTATCGTGGCAGCCGTCTGATAACCGCCTGTGATATTTCTTTACTCAAGTCTTATTCCTCCAATCATCAGGATATCATTTCTCTTTTAAAGACAAAAACCCAAGATTAATTATAATTTTTTGAAGGTCATCTGTCAATGTGTTAAGAATTTAACATTCAAAAAATTTATAATTATCCCCGGGTTATATCTTATTCTAAGGCTAAAAAGCCAAATTTCAGATTAAATTGTCTTCTCAAGCTCCTCTCTGATTGCCTTGATGAAGCCTTCGCTGTTTAAAACAGTAGGATTTTCAATTGTTGTGATGAGTGCAAGATCCTTTGTCATCTTTCCGCTCTCAATAGTCTTTATGCAAGCTGCCTCAAGCTTGTCTGCAAACTCAGAAAGTGCCGGAAGCTTGTCAAGCTCTCCTCTTTTTCTAAGTGCACCTGTCCATGCAAAAATAGTAGCTACAGAGTTTGTTGAGGTCTCCTCACCCTTTAAGTGCTTGTAATAGTGTCTCTGAACTGTTCCATGTGCTGCCTCATACTCATAGTATCCGTGAGGGGATACAAGCACTGATGTCATCATGGCAAGTGAACCGAATGCAGATGAGATCATATCACTCATTACATCTCCGTCGTAGTTCTTGCATGCCCAGATAAATCCACCCTCAGATTTCATTACTCTGGCAACTGCATCGTCAATAAGTGTGTAGAAATATGTAATTCCAGCCTTCTCAAAAGCATCCTTATACTGTGCATCAAAGATTTCCTGGAAGATATCCTTGAAGGTGTGGTCATATTTCTTTGAGATGGTATCCTTTGTAGCAAACCATAAATCCTGCTTTGTATCAAGTGCATACTTAAAGCAGCTATGTGCAAAGCTCTCAATTGAATCATCCAGGTTATGCTGTCCCTGAATAACTCCTGCGCCCTTAAACTCATGTATTAATTCTCTAGTCTCAGTTCCGTCTTCTGCTGTAAATACAAGCTCAGCCTTTCCGGGACCGGCTACCTTCATCTCTGTTGCCTTGTACACATCACCATATGCATGACGAGCGATTGTGATTGGTTTAACCCATGTCTTTACGTTTGGCTCTATGCCCTTTACAACGATTGGTGCTCTGAACACAGTTCCGTCAAGCATAGCTCTTATTGTGCCGTTAGGACTCTTCCACATCTCCTTTAAATTGTACTCTGTCATTCTGGCTGCGTTTGGTGTGATTGTCGCACATTTTACTGCGACACCGTATTTCATGGTTGCCTTTGCTGATTCAACGGTCACCTGATCATCTGTACGATTTCGCTCCTCTAATCCCAGATCATAATACTCTGTCTTTAAATCGATAAAAGGTATTAAAAGCTCATCCTTTATCATCTGCCAGAGGATTCTTGTCATCTCGTCTCCGTCCATCTCTACAAGGGGTGTTGTCATCGTAATCTTGCTCATTCTTAAATCTCCTTTACTTAATAAGGTTTTCCCAACCAAGGTGTTCCATATTTTCCTTTGAATTGTTTATATGCTCTCTGGCGCATTTTTCTGCCAGCAGTGCGTCATGATTCTTAATTGCCTCGCATATCTGTTTATGCTCGTGAGTGGAGTTTTTGGCTCTTTTTGTCTCGCCGAGTGTCACCTTTCTCACTCTGCCAACATACTCATGATAGTCCTTTAATACCCTCATAAGCTCCTTGCTTCCGCCGGCCTCATACAGCAGCTCATGAAACCTATTGTCCAGCTCAAGAAGCTTCTTTGCATTGCCCTTTTTCTCGTGAAACTCCGTGAGATAAATATTCTCCTCCATGGCCGCCATGAGCTCATCCGATATTCTCGTTGCAGCCCATCTGGCACAAAGTCCCTCAAGCAGAGCTCTTATCTCGTATATATCCCTGATATCGTCCGTGGAAACACCCTCAACGAACGCTCCTTTATTGGGGATAATAGACACAAGACCCTCAAGCTCAAGCTGACGCAGCGCTTCCCTCACAGGAGTCCTGCTCACCCCTAGCTCATCACCGATATTCTTTTCCTTAAGCTCATCGCCCTTTGCAAATGTTCCTGCAAGTATACCATCCCTGATATGATTGTATACTCTGGCACTCAGGCTGTAATTATCATGTGACATGTACTAATCCACCTCACTATAATACTATATTAAGCTTTTTACAGCAATCAGTAATTTGAACTACAAGCTCATTATCTGTGATGGTAGTCACACGGCCCTCGTCGTACTGCTCATCTACCCATTGCTTTATCATGGTCACAAGCTTTGAATTCTTATCTACTTTTCTGTCATCCGGCAGGCGGTAGTAAGTGTTTATCCACAGCGCTATTCCTGCAAGTCCTGATGTATTGGACACAGCTACAAGAGGTGGTCTGTTTAAGAATTTACCTGTATCGAATATGTTGTAAATTTCCTCATTTTTGAGAAGTCCGTCAGCATGGATTCCGGCTCTCGTCACATTGAAATTCTTTCCGACAAAAGGTGTACGGCTCGGCTGCACATATCCAAGCTCCTTCTCAAAGTACTCTGACAACTCAGTAATAACAGTCGTATCCATACCATCGAGTGTGCCTTTAAGCTGTGCATACTCAAATACCATAGCCTCAAGTGGTGTGTTTCCGGTTCTCTCTCCGATACCAAACAGTGAACAATTGACACCACTTGCCCCGTAGAGCCATGCCGTAGTCGAATTGTTTACTGCCTTGTAAAAGTCATTGTGTCCATGCCACTCAATCTGTGATGAAGGCACACCTGCATGTGTGTTAAGTCCGTATATGATACCCGGAACGCTTCGAGGTATAACTGCTCCCGGGAAGTTTACTCCATATCCCATTGTATCACAGGCACGCACCTTGATCGGAATCTTGTACTCCTCCTGCAGCTTCATAAGCTCAACACAGAATGGAATAACAAAACCATATATATCAGAACGTGTGATATCCTCCAAATGGCACCTAGGGCTTATTCCTGTCTCAAGACACTCCCTGATGACTGACAGATACATATTCATTACCTCGCGTCTGGTCATCTTCATCTTATAGAAAATATGATAATCCGAACAGCTTACAAGTATACCGGTTTCCTTGAGTCCTATATCCTTTACAAGCTCAAAGTCCTTTTTGCTGGCACGAATCCACGATGTAACCTCCGGGAACTTATATCCTCTCTCGAGACACTTGTAAACAGCGTCCCTGTCCTTTTTGCTGTAGAGGAAAAACTCGCTCTGTCTGATTATTCCCTTAGGGCCACCAAGCTTATGTAAATAATCATAAATGGTAACAATCTGCTCCGTCGTGTACGGTGCCCTCGACTGCTGGCCATCTCTGAATGTAGTATCTGTAATCCAGATGTCCTCCGGCATATTGTGAGGCACTATTCTGTCATTGAATGCTATCTTAGGAACTTCTGAATAAGGAAAGAGATTTCTAAAGGTATTCGGCTCATCTACATCCACGAGCTGATAAAAATGCTCTTCAAGCTGCAGTAAATTTGTTTTTTCGTTCATCAAAACTTCTCTCATCTTCACATCTCCTGTGCTTAGTTTTATCTTTTGAATAATTGTATACAATTATACTTTTTGTGTCAATAAAAAATTTAAATCTTAGTGTAACACTTTGTTATATCTATCATAACCTAGAGTGTAAATAAATTTTATTGGAGGTCACTTATGAGTGATTTAGCAGCAACAAACTGTTCATGCAGCAATACAGATAACGGAGGCGGATGTTCTTCAATTTTATGGATTATCCTCTTACTGTGCTGCTGTTGCGGAAATGGTAACGGAAGCTCTTTCTTCGGAGGAAACGACTGTGGAAACGGCAATAACAGCTGTATCTGGGCTATCATCTTACTTTTCTGCTGTGGTGGCTTTGGCTGTGGAAGCAGCAATAACGGCTGCGGATGTGGCTGCGGCTGCTGATTTACATTTTTACTGCGGGTCTTTTTGGCCCGCAGCTTTTTACGATTTTTCGGTATTCTTTTTTTGCCTGCGCTGCTCTTTTTCTTTGAGCTTTTCAAGGACTTTACATTCGCCCTTCACTCTGTGCTTTTTGATGCATTCTTCATCTATCTCGTATACGTCGTGACCATCTATGATAAGCATATATCTTTTTTTAATAATATATGCTGTAAACATGCATAATGTGAATCAGGTGACATATTATATAGAAATATATTTTAAAGGATTTTTATGGACGAGAACAGCCTGTTTACACCATTCGATGAAATAACCCAGACAAGGGAGCTTCAGATGCTTAAAACCATAATTCCATATATGCCGCATGACTCACAAAAGCAAATGACTCTTATGGTTCACTACATATCACTTATGAATTCAATGAGAATGATAGATTGTGCACCTGCACTGTCTGTTGCGGAGACTGAAAGTATGTCAGACAGAAGACTATCCATGCTCAATGCCTTAAAGAAATACTGCAGTAAAAGTGAACAGGATACGATAGACAATCTATTAAATATTTTTTCAGTTTTGGACAATAGGGAGATTTATGACAAAGCAGGAATTTTTAAATAATTTTGCACAAAAGGAAAAACCGAAAGATACAACGAGCGCCATGCCGTTTCTCATGGAAAGTATTAAGGAAGCAAAGCGTAACGGCATAGAATTTACCAAAGAAGAGGTCTATTCCATGTGCACCGAGCTAAGCAAAAACCTGCCTGAGAAAAACCGCAGGCAGGTTGAAAGGCTTTTAAAAATGCTATAGTTTAATTTTTAAACGAATCTGTATTTATGCGAAGTATCTTGTCTATCGGTGCAGGCGAGTTTCCCTTGCCATCCGTGCCCTCAAGGTACTTCTCCCCCGCAGATTCAAAAATAACATACAATCTTTTATCCACACTGTCAAGCTCCTCTGAGCCCGGCGGCATCTCTATTGTGATGTCGGGTCTGTTTGGCCTTGACGACAGAGCTATGAGTGATTTGTAGCACTTGATATACGATGACTCATTCCTGCCATAGGAGGTGCTCAGATATACCTTTCCTGAAGCATCAAATGTAACGCCCTGCACTCTGGCCGGTATCGTATATGTGCTTAGGCTTGTGAGCCTGTCGTCCTTTTTGTCATAATAATATGCTACCATCTTTGACCTAAAAAGGATATTGTGAGTGGCTATCCACAGCCTGCCTCCATAGTATGTTATGCACGACGGCTTGTTTCCAACATCAAACACATCTACCACACCTGTCGCATCGATGACCTGCTTGGAATTCGCAGTAGCCATTAGAGAGAGAAAATCATACGAGATGCGCTCCACAGTTGTGTCGTAGGAATTGCACACCCATACATTTTCCCCGTCAAAGGCAATTCCTCCCAGGTGACTGTTTGCATCCATGCCAAGTGTCACAAGGTACTCTCCGTCCTCCCTGTCAAATACCATAAGCTCCCCAAGTGAGACCTTGTCATCAGAATAGCTCGTGATAAGCACGTATTCGTCCGTGATACAAATTCCCTGAGGACACTGTGCCTCACTGAAAATATAATTATTGAGAAAATCATTCTCCTTCGTCTCCGGCATGCCCGGAATATCTATTTCATCTATAAAATCGTAATCGCAATCCTTAAGCGCCAATGTATGCGCTTTTTTATTACTCCTGTAATTGTAATGCTCTACGCTGTATTCATTGTTAATCGTCCTGACCCATTTGGCATATACCACATATCCATTTGCTTTTTCGTAGGTCAGAACATCCGCCTTTTTTGAAAAATGCTCATCCAGATACCAGCCATCAAATTTATACCCGTATTTGTGTGGCTCTCTTAGTCCCATGAATTTCTGCTTTGGTGTGATGTATCCATAATTATTGATATTGTTTGCCGCACCGCCCAGATTATAGTAAATATATGAAACACCATCACTTTCTGACATATTGTCAACCAGTGTATTTAGTGATGGCCCGGAAGCAAAAGAGGCAGTTTCTGCCTCTTTTATCTCCGATGCAAACACATGAGTATTGGTAAAAATCAATGTAAGTAATATAATTAATGCTATTCTACTCTTCAACTTCAACAAGCTTGCTTGCCCTTTCTTCTATCTGTTTTGCAGCCACATCGTCCGGTGCCTGCTCATATCTGGCAAACTCATATGAGAATGTGCCGCTTCCGCTCGTCATTGAGCGAAGTGTGGCATTGTATCCATAAAGCTCCAGATAAGGAATATCCGCTACTATCTCCTGATATCCATTGTCTGTCGGGTTCATGCCCATCACTCTTGCACGTCTCTTGTTAAGCTCACCCATCACATCACCTGTATAGCCCTCAGGCACCACTACCTTAAGAGTTGCAATCGGCTCAAGAAGCACTGGCTTTGCCTCCATAATGCCCTTTTTAAAGGCCTGTTGTGTTGCCACCTTAAAGGCCATCTCAGATGAATCAACCGGATGATAAGAGCCATCATACAGCACAGCCTTTATACCCGTCACAGGATAGGCTGCAAGAGGTCCCTTTTTCACGGACTCTGCAATACCCTTTTCAACAGCCGGGAAGAAGTTCTTCGGTACAGCTCCTCCTACGACCGTCTGCTCAAATACATATGGCGTATCCATATCACCTGACGGCTCAAAGGTCATCTTGACATGTCCGTACTGTCCGTGTCCGCCTGACTGCTTCTTGTACTTATACTCTACGTCAGATTTTTTCCTGATAGTCTCCTTAAAGGCTACCTTTGGACGCATAAGCTCTATCTCCACCTTGTACTTTTCAAGAAGCTCACTTGCCACTACCTCAAGCTGCATATCACCGATACCATATAGTACAGTCTGTCCATTTTCACTGTCATTTACACTGTTTAGCGTCAGATCCTCCATTAACAGTTTCTGTAAAGACTGGGAAATCTTGTCCTCATCGCCCTTTTTCTTTGCCTTATAGCGCATTGCCACATACGGCTTTGATATACTTGTTCTAAGATATGTAACAGGCATATTTCTGGTGGAAAGTGAATCCGTCGTAAGAGTCTTTGTAAGCTTTGCAAGCGCTCCGATATCACCTGCATGAAGCTCCTTCACTTCCTCCACCTTACTGCCTCTCATCACATAGAGCTTACCGATTTTCTCATCGCAGTCCCTGTGGTAATTGTAAAGCACATCGTCTGTCTTAAGTACACCTGAATTAACCTTGATCAGCGAATACTTACCGATGTACGGGTCAACTATCGACTTAAACACATAAGCACTCTTTGATTTTGCAAAATCATAATCAGCATTATACACCTCATTTGTCTTGGTGTTAATACCGGTACAGCTTCTCTTCTCAGGACTTGGCAGGTATTTCACGATATCAGCCATAAGTGTATACATGCCTCTTGCGAGAATATTTGAGCCCATGAGCACCGGTACAATAGAGCCCTCAAGCACGTTTGCACGAAGCGCAGCCCTGATTTCATCCTCAGAGAACTCCTCTCCTCCGAAATATCTGTCCATGAACTCCTCACTCGTCTCAGCTACAGCTTCAACTAAAGCCTCACGACATATTCCCAGGTTCTCCTTTGAGTACTCAGGCACATCAAACTTATCCACGCCTCCGCTTTCATTCCATCTCTTTGCCCTCTGCTGGATGACATTGACATAGCCCACAAACTTCTCATTCTCTCTGATTGGCAGATGGAATGGAGCTATTTTCTTGCCGTAAAGCTCCTGCAGCTTTAATACCACATCCTTGAAGCTTGCATTGTCGATATCCATGTCCGTCACAAAAATCATCCTCGGCAGCTTGTATTTCTCGCATATCTCCCATGCTCTTTTTGTGCCTGTCTGTATGCCTGCCTTGCCTGAAACCACAATGATTGCAGCATCTGCAGCCGATACAGCTTCTTCAACCTCTCCCACAAAATCAAAAAAACCAGGAGTATCGAGAATATTTATTTTGACATTATCCCACTCTATCGGTATAACCGATGTATGTATAGAGAACTGACGCTTTATCTCTTCTTTGTCAAAATCGCTGATAGTGCTGCCATCCGCTACAGTGCCCATTCTGGTGGTCTGTCCTGCCAGATATGCCATAGCTTCCACGAGTGATGTCTTGCCACAGCCGCTATGGCCTAAAAGCACGACGTTTCGAATCTTCTCAGTAGTGTAAACATTCATTTCAAGTACCTCCCTGACATTATTATAGTATGTAAACATTGTACTAATATTTTATATAATTTACAACACTTTTATGCAATCTGATTAATCATAAATGACTTTTGGCCCTCATATCATTATTATATTGGAATAAATATGCCAATAATTTATTGCTTTATAGTGTTAAATTGGATATAATATATTGTAAATATTCCGAACCACTATAGTGCGATTTTGAGAATGTGCGTGTGGTGATTCTGAATAGTTACAATAAAGAATTAGGAGATACACATAAATGCATTTTGATAAAGTTGGCTTTATAGGGCTCGGTCTGATTGGCGGCTCGATAGCCAGAAAAATGAAAGAAAATAATCCAAAGGTCTCAATTATCGCAACAGCCGGGCATCAACAGACCATAGAGGATGCCTTTGGGCTTGGCCTGATAGATAATAATGAGCTTTTAGAGCTTAACTCATTTAAAGACTGCGACGTAATCTTTCTGTGTGCACCGGTAAACAAAAATATCGAATACCTCACACAGCTTAAGGATATCATAAAGGATGACTGTATCATCACAGATGTAGGCAGCACCAAAACCCAGATTCACGAAAAGGTCATAGAGCTCGGCCTTGAGCGCAATTTTATCGGCGGCCATCCTATGACCGGCTCCGAAAAGACAGGCATACTCAATTCAGACAAGCAGCTTTTGGAGAACGCCTACTATATTATCACTCCTACTGCAGCAACTACTGAAGAAAATCAGAATGATTTCAAACAGTTTGTACTTTCACTGGGCTCGATAGCTCTCATTTTAGACTACAGGGAGCACGATCATGCTACCGCAGCCATCAGCCACCTGCCACACATGATTGCATACTCTCTCGTCAATCTGATTGAGCATATTGATTCCGAAAAAGAGACCATGAAAACTATCGCTGCCGGTGGCTTCCGCGATGTGACACGTATCGCCGCAAGCTCCCCTGTCATGTGGGAAAATATATGTGAGTCCAACAAAAATCAGCTGCTCTCACTCATGGACCAGTATGAAGCCAATTTCCATAAGCTTCGCGAAATAATTGCTGAGGGCAGTTCTCAAAAGATGATTGATTATTTCCAGGATTCAAAGAATTACAGGGATTCACTCACACTGCCCGGTGCCAAAATCCGCAAGGATTTCCACGAGGTATTTGTCGATATTGCCGATGAGGCAGGCGGTATTGCAATGCTTGCAAGCCTTTTAGCCTTCAACGGCATCAGCATCAAGAACATCGGCATCATAAACAACCGTGAGTTTGAGGAGGGTGTACTGCGCATAGAGTTCTATGACGAAGATGCTCTTGAATCAGCTATCAGCGTACTTAAAGAAAGAAACTATACTATTCACCGCAGATGATTTATCCTGTTATATGGTTTTAATCCCAAAAACAACGAGCCGTAAAACGAATTTGATTCGTTTTACGGCTCGTTTTATATCGTCCATGTAGCACTGTTTACAAATAAACAGAAACCAATAACACTTTATTAATATACGCTCTCCTCAAGTACCTCATAAAAATCCTCAAAGGTCTTGCGGCAGCAATAAGGGTCTATTATCTCAACGCCCTCTGCCTTAAGCCCCGGCAAAGTAAATGACATGGCTACGCGGTGATCGTCATACGTCTTAATTTGACAAGGCTTAATACGCTCTGCCGGATAAATCCTTAAGCCATTTTCAGTTTCTTCAACCCTCACACCTAATTCCGTCAGGTTTTCCTCGATGGCATTTATCCTGTCACACTCCTGCAGACGGATATGTGAAATGCCTTCTATCCCTACAGGCTCCTTTGCAAACGGTGCAATCGCAGCAAGAGTCAGCGCCTGATCTGAGAATGTTGACAAATCCCAGCTTCCGCCATGTATATGAGCATTCTTTGGTGGCATACACACTATGCCGTCTGCCTCGTCGGAAATTGTGCAGCCCATATCCGCAAGCACATCAAGAAATGCCACATCTCCCTGCAAGCTGTTTTGGTGCACACCCATCACCTTTGACTTAACATGTAAAAGCGGGCTCATTGCATAAAAATAGCATGCAGCCGACACATCCGGCTCTATATCATAGTCTAAGCTTTCATACGCCGCTTTCTTAGGGATAATAAAGCTGTTATTCTTTTTGTCCTGCATCACATCGAGCCCAAACTGCTTCATCATAAGACGCGTCATCTCAACATATGCCATACCATGCGTTCCTGTGACATTAATCGTAAAAGTCTTTTCCATCACCATAGCCGAGATAAGAAGGGCACTCAAAAACTGGCTGCTCTTGTCTACGTTTATATCAACAGTATCAGCATACTCCCCTGTATTTCCGATGGTAAAAGGAAAATGATATTCGTTCTCATCATACTCAATATGGGCACCCAGCTTTTCAAGCGATACAAGCAGATCCTTCATAGGACGCTTCTTCATCTGCTCAGAGGACACTATATGGTATCTGCCCTTTGACAGTCCAAGAAGAGCTGTAAGAAAACGCGCAGCGGTACCTGCACTTCCCACATCTATCTCAGCTTCATTCTTTGGTATCCTGCCTCCAAAACCTGTTATTGTTATTTTTCTTTTATCCTCATCCACCAAAACCGGAAATCCCAGACGAATCAGTGCATCTATAAAATGTCTCGAATCATCACTAAAAAGACACCCTTTTAAAACGCTGCGCCCGCTTGCGAGTGCAGCGATTAAAAGGGCCCTGTTTGTGATACTCTTTGAGCCAGGTACACTGGTTACTATATCATGTGGATGATTTACTTTTTTTACTTTATAAATCATTGAAAATCTGATAAATATCAATCTTGAGTGCATCAGTGTCTGTCATACCGATAAACACAGCACCATAGTGATATACTCCTTCTTCACTGTCTGTTCTTCGTACAATCTCGATAACCGCATCCACAACCTCCTTGGTCCAAATTTGGATCCTGGTGTCATAATATGTATGTATATCGAGAGGTATACTTTCAATCAACATATTAGTATATATGATTGATTTTTACAAGTAAAATTTATTCAGCTGCCTCATCGTCCATATGCATATCGTTTGTTATAAACATCGCATCCCCCATGTAGAGGGCGTGCCTTCATTTCACTACTTATGTACCGCTACTTTGTAGCTTCTTCTTCCTATTATAATAACCGACTTTGCGCCAGTTGGCAAGTCAGTAGTTTACTTTTCTTCCGCAGGTGCAAATAACTCACTTGTTCCGTCCAGAACTTGCTTCTCCTCATCCATCTCAAAGAACCACCCAAACAGTTCGAGGGCTTCATACCCTTTCAGCAGTTTATCCGCCTTTTCTTTGGCGTAGCGTCCGCTATAATCATAGGTTTCTCCTACAGTAATCATCGACCCATGCAGAAACACAAGCATTTGATGTGTGATGCTCAATCCTTTGAATGTCTCATTTGCCTGCTTTCTCTCTTCTTCACTGTACTTCCACTCATCACCCTCCAAGAAAAAGCCTCTCGCAACCGAACCGTACAGACCATAACCAATCAGCACCAGGGCATCCCAGATTTTTTCTCTCGCTGCATTTTCGTCTTTAAGAGCCGGGATTTTTCCAGAGATAATTCCGGCAATAAATTCCTTCCTTCTGGTGGCACTTCCCTTCAAAATCTCTTTTATTTCCTTCGACTTTCTTTCCTGCTCTTTCTTCGCCAGTTCTTCTTTTGTCGGCTTCTTTTTTTCCTTCGGAGCTTTCGTAACGATTCTCAAATCTCGCCACATCTCATACCAGTACATCTGCCCTTTCTGCTCTGGCAGATTGATTTCATCCGGAACATCGTCTGCTAAGTTGAACTCAATCACTGTTTTCCATTTCCCATTGTACATCTGCTGCGAATACTGCTCCGGTGCTTTCTCTACTCCCATCTTTTTCAGCTTCGCTTTGAGCTTCTTTGCATTCTCTTTCTTCTTGGCATTTGTAATCTCATTCTGAACCCGGCTCACAATATCTCTGGAACTGCTGGCCTTATCCAGAATCTCATTTCGCATCTCTACATCCTTGATTTTCTCCAGTTCGTACAGGTCTTTCAATGTGAGCTGAAAAGCATCGTCCTGCTGCTTCTCTTTCAATTTCTCCTGGTCCAGCTTCGCAATATTCAGCCTATGCCGGACGGTTGATTTACTGAATCCGGTCTTTTCTGCAATCTGGTCTTCCGTATCTCCCAAATCGAGCATCATCTGGAATCCCTGGGCCTGTTCCTGGATGGTAAGGTCTTCACGTTGAATATTCTCCAACAGCATGATACCTACTTGCTCTTTACGGGAAATCTTGCTTCTAATCTGGCATGGAACTTCTACCAGGCCTGCTAATTTTGCCGCCTCCAGTCTTCTATGTCCTATCAGTGCATGGAAATCACTGATTACCGAAACCTTATCGGCATCCGGCTGATCTTCCGGGTCTGCCGTCAATGCACTTGCCGGAATAACCGTCAAGTTCTGCATGACTCCATGCTTCTTCATTGATTCTGCCAACTCTGTCACATCTCCGAGGTCTTTTCTCGGATTATCCGGATGCGGATATATATTCTCCACTCTGATTTTTACAACTTCACTGCTCTCCATTACTTTTCCTCCTTTTTCTTTTCAAATTTCAGACCCAGCTTTTTCCCGTCTTCCAGAATCCTCTGCATCTCTGCCTCATACTCTCCAGCACTCCGCACCGGTGCAAACGTCATTCTAGTGCCGCTCTTTGTTGGTTTTCCCATTTTCTGCAGTACCGCACCTTTTGTCTGGAGTTCATCCAGTCTGATGCTGATGACTGCAATCTGATAGAATCTCTCTTTCTCATCGAACAGCTTTTTTGTCATCCCCGGAAACATCGTCTGATATTTCATGATTGTGATCTTGTGTTCCATCATCGCCCTCCTTCACATTACTCCGCCGGGAACTCATACACGATGTTCTTCTTGTACATTGCCGGTCTTGTTGCCTGGGCCGCAGTGTCGAAGAACTCAACCGTATAACATTCATTTTCATATGCTCCGCAGAAATCTTTCAGCACTTGCAAGCACCGTTCCTTTGTCTGATACTCTGCAATCTCTTCCAGACAACCATCAGATATGCAAATTGTGTGTCTGACGGTTTCCTTCTTTCCCTTGTGGTTTACCTGTTCTGAATATTCCAGGGCGTTAAAGGCTCTTCCGAACCACAACACCTTCTCTTTATTCTGGCTTACAATCAGCATCTTTCCCTTCCTCCCGCTCCCAGAACTCATTTACAACTTCCTGCACTACTGCATATTCCAGATCGCCGTTATTCTCCAGCATTCTATTCTCTAACTTCTCAGAAATAGAAACAAACACCTGCTCCGGAAATTCATCTGTATCCTCTCCTGCCGCAGCACACACATCTTTTCCCCATTGCACTTTTTCAGACTTTTTTCTTTCCTCGTATTCATATTCTACATACGCATCCGCAAGGTCCAGAACCACATTCAGTTTATTGTTATCCGGCTCATCCTGGAACATATCTTCCAACTCTCTCATAAACTCTTCTCTATCCATTTTCTCACGCCCTTTCATTCCATTTTTCTCTTGCCTCTTTCTGTGCAAGCTCCTTCTGCCCGTTCCAGTCCTTCACTGATACATGAGGTCCGAGACTTCCACACTTCGAGCAACAAATTCTATATCCGTTGTTACCCATCCTGCGGATTCCCACTCTTCTATCTCCGCAGCCGCAGAACGGGCATGGTTTTAGCTTTACTAACTTATTTTCCATGATTCCTCCTATCTGCCCTTAATTTTCTCCGGCACATCTTCTTGAACTGCCACATCCCTGCAGAACCGCTCCGAACAACTGAAATCCGTAAATGAACCCCTGCATTTCTGACTCTATCGCCACATCGTATACCGCAGATGTTATCGCCGTATCAGCTTTTGCCCCAGGAACCTGTGCCTCCATAACCGCTCTCAGCCGTTCGTAGGCCTGCGTCAGTTCTGGAATCTCCCGGTTTTCGCCCTTCGGACCGGTAATAAACTGATTGAACAGTTCCCGGACGTCCTTGTATCCACTCTCTGCATCCCCTACTAGTTTCTGGCCACTTACCCGACAGCGAAGTTCTTTTTCCATCTTCTCAATGCCGGTCTTCTTTTTCCCGTAGCATCTATCTCTTTTCATTCTCGCCAGATAGAGCTTGCAGGCTTTTTCAGTCAGTTCCCACATCGGGTACTCCTGGTGTCTTGCCTTGAACTGTGCCATTTTGAACTCTGTCTGCTCCATCGGTTCCAGCTCCACGATAAGCTGTGCGATTCTGCGATATGTAACCGAGTGATATTCCTGGAACATATCCGCCACCTCCCGGCTTGTCATGATGGTTTTTCCAACCTCTACCGGCTTCTCTTCCTCACATACATCCACCACTGCCATCTGTGAGATAATCTTCTTTACATCGTCCATCAATTCTACGATCTGCTCGCTTCTCTTCATAACCTGCCAGCTCCTTTCTTCAAAGCACATAACGTACAACACGCTCCGTCGAGTTTGCTATGGCAAATCACGCCTGCATCCTCCGGTCTTTTCCAGCAAAGTGCTCCACATACCGGGCAACGCACCTTTTCCCATCCTTCCTTTCCTTCCGGCACACTGGCTAACAACGGCATACACAGCCAACCGCCTCTGTCCGATTCTTTCCTCGGTTCAATCTTCATACCGCTTTTCCCCCTCTCTCATCCAATAATTTTTTCAGCTCTTTTACAACCGGATGCCAGCTTCTGGTTCCTCTCACTCTCCGGTACACATCAGCCAGAACTGCATCGCCGCCAGGAACAAAGGCTTCCATTCTGGCCTGGGTCATTCTCATATCGTGGAACCCATCCGTAAATCTAAGTTCATCTCTGTCTTCGTATAAAACAACTCTCTTTGCTCCCAGACAGCCCCAGGCTTTGACATTTACCGTCCGCTCCGTTCTCTTCATCACACATCTCCCTCCTTTGCAAATCTGCTGTTGAGGCTTTCCATGATTGCCTCCAGTCTCTTCGCTCCGATTCCCGGTGTCTCGCTGATTGCTTTCTGCACTTCCGTAATGTCAATCCCAGGAACCGACTTTCTGCCCTCTTCATATGCTGTCATATAAAGATTCTTGCAGAACGATTCAAATTGCTGTCGATCCATTTTCTTGACTCTCTTGTAATCTTCTCTCCGGAGCAGATAACCTGCCCCGGTTGTCATGTTTTTTGCTTTGTTCATGCTCCTTCTCCTCTACTTTGCCAGCTTCTTCATAGTCTTAAAGAACTTCTTCATGCTCTTCATAAATTTCTTCATACTGCTTCGCCTCCTTTATGCAAATGGAATCCTGGCGTCAAACCAGCCGCCGTGTTTCTCAATCACTTGTTCAATCACTTCAACCGGCACATACGGGTACACTGCCTTTGTCGGTTCTGTCGGATCTTCAATATACGGCATCAACAACTCTTCTTTCTGGCTGGGATATCCGACTTCGCAAGCTGCATATTCTCCGTTTTCCAAATTCACCCGTGGCTCACAATACAATCCATCTCCAGCCTGGACACTCATTTCAAAACCGTCTTTGCAGAAGATATGAGGTCTCGGAGCCTGTGCAATCCCGCACACCAGCTTGTATGTCTCATGCAAAAAAGCCTGCACGCTATCCCGTTTCTTGAATTTCTCAACATCTACACACATGTGAGGAAAACAGTTTCCGCAATACTCCCAGATTTCTTTTCCTCTTACGGCGAATGTTGCATATGTGCCGCAGTACTTCATTGTCTTCGGGTTGATTGCATGACTGTGCGGCTCTCCTACCTGGAAGTAATCCCTTGTCATTATCCGTGGTGGCAGGATATCCAGGAAGTAATCTGCTACTCCCTGGTCTACCATATCTCCCGGCTTACAATATTCATCCCAACTGTTGCAGCCGCTCTTGTGCCATCCTTCGATTGTCTTTAGCTCTTCTCTTGCCATTACTCATTCTCCTTTTCAAATTCTTCCATCGTTGGTCTTTTTCCATCCAGGTCATCCCAGGTATACGGCTTATGATTTTCGCTTTCCCATTGCGCTTTGTAGCAATCTCTGCATACGCAAAATCCGGAAAGCCATCTCATTTCTCCCCAGTATTCCGGCTTTTTACAGCGTCTGCATATTACTATGCGTTTATTCTCATCCATACTTAGCATCCCTCTCTTTCTCTGATTTCTGTCGAAGCCTTATCCAGAGCTTTCAGCATTACCGGTGACGCTTTCAGTTCTTCCCAAGTCAATCCTAAGCAATCCAGCGTATCCTCAAGATCTCCGGTGTATCCGTACTCGTGATTATCCAGTTCGTACTTGAACATCTGGTAAAGAAATCCTGTTCCATCTTCATCGGCCGCCTTTGCCGCCTCCATCTCAGCGTTGTGCCGGTCCAGTACCTCATGGAAATGGCAGCTCATTGAACTCTTTCTGCTGTCTGTCTCTTAACTCTCTATAGCTCTCCATCTTAACTTTCCTCCTCAAACTCTGCCATCTTGCTTCTGTCAAATTTCATTGCCGGATATTCGCAGTAACCGCTTCTCCGAGTACGCCCGGTTCTCTCCGCAAATCCGTTTTCTTCCAGAAGAGCTACCGCCCAAGGGCAATTATTGGTGTCAACATACGCCTCATCTTCTGCCAACGAATGGTCGCACAGGCAGGTGGTTACTCTCGCAATAGGTCCATCCCATCTGTTATAAATTTCAACAGCAACGCTATTGTCTTCCACATACTTACCGACTCTTAACTTACAGTCCTTATACTCTGAATACTCTGTCTTAACATTCAAACTTGCCATATCAGTTCTCCTCTCTTCCCATTTCCTGGGATAACTGTTTTCTGATTTCCAACTCCGGTGCATCTTCTCTTTTTAATCTGCTCAGACACATTCCACTGTCATGTACCGTAAAATGAATATAACCTTCTGCACTCAATGTAATGCTTACCAGCTTTTCTGCCGTTCCATGCTGGCCTGCAATCTCCGTCAGCTTATCCAGTACCGGCATTACTTCCCTGCTCAGTTCCGCAAACTCTGCCTGTCTCACTTCATTTCCTCCTTTACTCTGGCGAACATATCAAAATCCTCGCACATATCGCATTCACTGCTGCTTAAAATATTCTGGCAAACCTGGCATTTCGGGTTTAACCGTCTGTAATAATCCGGATGATTCTTTTTCAAATCCTCAATCGTGAACAGTGCCACTTTCATATCCTGCATACATTATTCCTCATGCTTTCCCAGAACCTCATCTGCTTTTCTTAACAGTGCAAGACATCTATCATTCTCCTTTTTCAGCTCTTCTTTCTTCCGCTCCCTTTCTTTGTAAAACTCCTCATTTTTCAGCTCTTCTTCCCACCCATTGATGAACTGCCGTACTTCTCGGACATCATTAAATCCGCACTCATCCTCGTAATCATTTCTGGCAGTGAAGATAATGTACTTGTTGTCTCTGCGTTCATCATCAATAGCAACTCCAAAATACAACTCATCCCTCTTCTCTTCGTCAAGCGGCTCGAATCTTACATCATCATAGAGCGGACCGACCATCGGGCAGTTATTCTTGAACCATACTCTGTAGTTATCCAAGATGTAATTGCTCGTAACCCCTTTCAAGATACTCCAGATTTTCGCCAACCGGCCTGCCAGTGCTTTGTCACTGCAAAACCAGTCATACCAACCGGCCTCAATCTGGGTATTTCTGTCTTTTGCAAGGAAATCTCCCTTGCGGTATCTCTCACAAAACTCTCTCAGCGTCATGTCCGCCATCTCTATTCCTCCTCGTAATCTTCGTAATCAATATCTGCATACTCACAGATACCTTCATAGCTCGTGCCGTTCTCATACATATTTTTCAATGATACTCCAAATATTGTGCCATCCCACTGTCTGATTTTGCTTTCAATCTCTTCATTCAGCCGGGCATTGCTTCTGTCTGCCATACTCTCACTCCTCTCCTACATTTCCAGATGCTCAATTTTAATGGCTTCGTCTACTGCATCTGCTCCGTATCTTTTTTTCAGATAAGAAACTGCCACATCCCACTCATGCGGATCGTTGACCGTCTCAAATAATTTCTTAGCCTCTGTAATGCACTGTTCCACTACCAGGTCTCCTTTCGCAACTCTGATGATTCGCTTTCTCAGCTCCTCCACCTGTCTCTGTGCCTGTGCCATTGCCCGGTCAAGCGTCTCTGCATAGTTCGCAGCCTCCATCATATTCTTGATGATTGGCATTCCAAAGGACTTATACAACTCTGCTATCTGTTCCTTACCCTCTACCTCGCTGATGGACGGATGCCATGTATACACATGCTCCACGATGGAATAATCTTTCTGGCTTATCTCAGCCCCAATTCTCTTTTGAAATTCCTGTTTTGTCATACCTTCTACGCCTCCTCAACTTTCTTGTAATCTTCCAGGATGCTCAGCAGCGTCCCTTTTCCAATTCTGAACTTCTGCTTGTGTCCGCATCTGGTTCCCATATAATTGACAACCGTTCTTTCTGGAAGCTCATGCTTTATGTACTGGATTATGTAATAATGACCATCTCCATGATGAACCACGTCTATGTATTTGTGCTCATTCCGGATGTTCTGGTATGTAGCCTTTTCAGTTCTGTTTGCTCTTGATCTCTTTGCCATATTCTTCGCTCCTTTGAATTATTACTTCGATTTTGCGAACCTTGCAGGTAAAAAAATAAGCCTACTTCCAACAAAGCTCTCTTACTTTGTCTGCTCGGCTACCAAATCCATACTTTTCAAGCATCTCCAAATCTGCTTTCACTGCCTCATCTTCCAGCGTGCATCCACAATCACTCAAAGAATACAGCTCATCTACGATTTCATCAGCAATGCTTTCTTCTCCAGCTTCCAGGGCTTTTTCAATGAACACCCACAGTATCTTCTGTGCTGCATCCCATTCCGGATAACCAAATTCATTTTTATCTCTTTCACTTAACAGGCTTCTGTATATTACTAATGCGTTCATCTTGACTACCTCCGTTTGTATCGTGTATTTGTTTTGTTATTTTGTAACTTTATTATACTTCGATAACTCGAACGTGTCAAGTGTTTTACTTCTATTTTTCAATTATTTTTACCAGGGCGATTTCATATCCCAACGCACTTACGATTTTCTCCAACGTGTCACAGCGAATACCGCATTTGCTTCTGGAAATAATCTGGTTCGCATACTGTCTGCTCACCCCGATTTTCTTTGCCAGGTCCACTGGTCGCAACTCCTCAACTTCCAGAACCTTTTTTATCAGCTCGTTGCAGTCAGTTCCTCTAATTTCTTCCATCCTCTACCTCTCTTTCAATCCAATCAGCAACTATCATTCCGCAGTTATCAGCTATCTGATACAGAATCTCCGTATCATCCCAGGTGTAATTGTTCAGAAAATCTGCCAGGCTCTCCCACCCCATTCTCTTCACAATCCGCTTCGCATCGTTCTTTTTAATCTCGAACCAGGTCAAGTGTTCATCCTTAAATCTGACGTCCCGGCATCTGTCCTGTACATAGGTTTCAAGAATCAGTCTTCCAAACATTTCCTACTCCTCCTCAAACAGCTTGCTTGCTTTCTGGGCCAGCATCTCATTTCTTCCGGATTTATCATCAAATATCCGGTGGCACTCCTCCAACAGCTTGTCTACTCTTTCCTGGGTTACTTCCAGGCCTGTACTCCGGATTGCTTCTTCCAGGTCTTCCAGATACCAATCTTCCCTGTGCCAGATAGCGTTTGCCCTGCGGTAAATCTTATCAATTATCTTCTGTCGATTTTCCTCGGTTGCCTCCAACAGCCACTCAAAATTCAGTTTCCCATCCTTGGTTGTCGGATTGTACTTTCCGGAACATCTGCCCTGCCGGTCCGTTACATAGGTCTGAACGCCCCACCACGTTTCCGGTTCTTTATCTATGAATCCCTTTCTCTTCCACATTGCCGGAAGTGAATGCTTTCCATGCGTGTTTTCGTTCTTTCGGAACTCTACTACAATTTCCTCTCCCAACGCATTTCTGTCTGCGAAGGTAAACCACCAAACCGGCGGTACTGTATGCTCACACTGATATATTTTTCTCATTTTCCTGCTCCTTTCGCTAATGATTCAGCAATCGCCTCCATCATACTCTGCGATAATTCCAGATACTGCTCTACGATATAGAATTTAGCACTCTGCCCGTTCTCATCCCATATTTCAAAATACCGGAATCCCCGTTCTTCCTCGGCTTTATCCTCCTGCACCTTCACATACTCTCGTGCCTTATTCTCAACGATTACATCCAGTTTCTTCATGACCGTCTCCAGGTCAATCGACACATCCACCACTGCACACCCATTTGTAAATTCGTTCTCCCAGAACCCATGCAGGACATACACTACATTTTTCTTTTCCTCCATCCCGGCGTCCTCCTATCCGTAAATAATATCATCGAATATCGCATACTGGATAATCATGTCTGCCACTGTCGCATCTACCATGCAACAATCCAATTCATAGACTCCTTTGCTGCATCCTACAGAGTCTTCCGCATCCACCAGGATATTGTACGGCTTGTCTTCATCCTCCAGATACTGTTTTACTCCGCTGAGCAACTTTTCCTTGTTCAGTTCTCTCTTCTTGCCATCCACCGAATCATGCAATACCAGGACTCCTCCTCTGCTGATCTGCTCCGATGCAAATTCTCCGAGATACTTTCCTTTGACTTCTACTCGCCTGCACCAGTAGCAAATACCGCCCTCCAGTGCCGTTGTAACAATATCATCAATATCCTCTGTGCTGATTCGTACGCTTATCTCAGCTTTGATTTCCTCATACTCTTTTCCCATCAGTCTTCCTCCTCATATCCTACTCTCTCTACATAGTTTACGCTGTCCGGTTCGCATTCAAATTCCGGACACAAGGACCGCCATAACTCCTCCAGTTCATTTATGCCATTTGCGGTCAGCTCTGTTTCATCGCCATCATTGAAGCCGATTCTGTATACGCTCGGCCGCTTACCTTTTCTGACAATTCCTTTGCCCGCTCTTCTCAAATTCATTATTCCTTGTCCTCCACTCCGGCAAACTCCAAGATTTTCTCTCTGGCGAATCCCTCAATCACTTCCAGGTAATTTCCCGGCCACACATCCTTGTTCGGCTCGTAGGTTTCTGTGAACTCATTCGCCCAGTCCACAAATTTCTGTTTCCAGGTTATGCTGTCAATGTCTGTCAGTACCTCAAACAGATACTCACTCTCTCCCTTGAGCTGTTCCAGCATCATCGCTATTTCCATCAGATTTTCCGTCTGCTCGTTATACTCCAGCATCACGCCACCTCCTACTCTGTTCTTACCAATCCACCGTTTGCAGGTGCAATTCCGATACTTCCCAGTTCGGAACAATCCGGTGCATCCAGGTTCGCCACATACGCAAGTGAAATCCTCCCGTCCAGGTCTTCTCTATCCAGTTCCCACTCTTCTTCCTCTGCACTAACATACAACAACGCCAGGCATCTTCCAAACACCATATTGCTCAATATTGCAGCGTATACAATACCGCCACTTTCTTCTTCCCAGTCGGCAACAGCTTTCTTCTCCTCATCGTTCAAATCGTACAGAATACCTGCCGTCTCAGATTTAAGGACCGTTCCCTGCTTTCTGAATTTTGTGATTACCTGCGGCATCATTCCCAAGCGGCACATACGACCAACCGCTTCTTCTACCATTTTTGCTCTGTCCTGCTGATTCTTTGCATCCATTATTTCTTATCCTCCATTTTCTTCTCTAAATCTTCCAGTCCGAGTGTTGCATTTACGAATGCCAGCGCACATGCGGCTCCGATACATTCTCTGATTCCGGTTGAAACTCCGACAATCAAACACACCAGCATAGCCAGTGAAAACATTCTTCTGCTTTTCTTCATTTACTTTCTGCCTCCTCTGTGATAAACTTGGTAGCACGAGGAGAACTTGTCTCCCCGGCTACCGAGCTGTTTTTCAGAACATTACTTGAACCAGGTCAAAACTGCCGTAACAACTGCTATCAGCATTGTTACTATGGAAATTACGATATGTGTCCAGCATTCATAAATTTCAATTTTGGTCTTCTTCAACTGCTCTGAAAGCAGCTCTTCTTCTTTTTCTTCAATCCTGCGTTTTCTTTTTCCCAACGGGCAATTCCTCCTTTCTCATTTGTTCTGTCCTCTGCATTCCTACGGGGTTGGAACCGTCTGACAAGCATATGTACTATTCCATCAACCTTGCCGCCTGCATTACTTTGTGTCGTGTATTTGTTTTGTTATTTTGTAACTTTATTATACTTCGATAACTCGAACGTGTCAAGTGTTTTACTTCTATTTTTCAATTATTTTTCGAGCTGTCGAATTAGTGCGTGTAGCATCTTTGCAACGCAAAGTGCTATTCTTTTTTATCTCTTTATCTATCTTTATCTCTATCTCTTACTCTATCTCTAATTATGGTGTAGAAATCATGTAAGAAATCTTACAAGGTTTTATATATAGGAAATGTTTTTCGCTTCGATTTTTCGACTTATTCACATTATCAACATTCTTCCTGTGGATAACTTCAGAACTCAGATTGAACTTTGCAGAACCGCATTTTCAGCATATATGGCTATAACATCGTACACGCTTCTATACCGGCTTTTAGCTCTTAGGCATAAGTTAGTATCTAAAAACGTCTATCGTTACTCAGGCACATTTCGTCAAATTTGAAGGGGATTTTTTGTGAATTTTGTATATTGATTTATTCTACGGACTTGCTCCGCAATAAAAAAGAAGCCCCGGCAGAACACCGGGGCAATGTGACATATTTTCCTTTTTGACCAAAAGAGGTGTGCTTAATTTTCTTAGTTTCTTGCCTTAAAGGCATTATTTGATGTATACCTTGCCATCGTAATAAGCAGCCATCCAACCGCTCGGTGCTTTCATCCAGATATCGTTTCCGACATTCCGAACTTCCTGGCACGTTACGACCGTTCCTGCATCCAGGCAGCCATCATTGTCCTTATCGTGTTTCTGGCCGTCAGCCGTCAACTGCGAATGTTTCTTTGCGCTGTAGTTTGTTCCTGGACCTGTACGAACTTTCAGTTCTACCTGCAAAGCGTACTCATGTCCAGCAGTGTAAGACGGAGTGTTCTTCTTTTCCGGAACACTGGCTGCTGTCTTTCCGTTGTAAGCAGAAACCAGCTTACTCTTAGATACCGGTCCGTACTTGCCGTCCTGCTCCAAACCGTAAAATGCCTGGAACGCAAGCAGAGCTTTCTCTGTGTCTCCGCCGAAGGAACCATCTACTCCGGAACTTCCGCAGGAGAATCCGCAGCCGATCAGCATTTTCTGCATTTCTTTTACTGCGTCCCCGGAATCACCTTTCTGGAGATAATTTCTCACATTAACCGTTCCGGATGCAGATGCTGTCACTCCGGTGTAGCGGTACACATGAATCCACGGCTTATTGTAATAGCTGCGGATGCAGATCTCTCTACCGGTCTGATCTCCAGACTTTCCTCCTGTGACCGTTCCTTTCTCGTTGATACTTGCGTGCACCAGTTTACCATTTCCGCAGTAGAATGCTGTGTGTCCATTTCCGAGCAGGACATCTCCACGGATCATTCCGCTACCGGTTGCCAGATCCACGGATTTTACAACATCCTTGAATCCGATTTTTGGCAGAACCTCCGGCATGTTGCCTGTATAGGTTGCTCCGCTTGACTTTGCCAGGATTCCGGCCTCTTCCAAACTTCTGATTACCAGCCCGGAACAATCGTAATTCGGATTGCCCCAACGGTCTACTTGATCGTAACCATGTGAATCGTCCAAGGCGATTGTCTCTGCTCTTGCTACTGCATTTTCAATTTTGCTCACTTTGTTTTCCTCCTTCTTCTGATTCTGGTAAATTTTCAAATACTGCTCCCCGTAAGAAGCCCTTGCTTTCTTCACTGCCGAACCAGTATTCGTCGGAGCCTCGAACTTAACCAGAAAGATATCAGACGCTTCCTGTACTGAGGTTGCGGTCTGCAATACCTTCCAGACACTCTTATAGCTCGTCTTCAATTCGCTCAGCATGTACTCTGTCTGCGTCTTCGCATCTCCGATGGACACTCCTCTGGACTTGACCAGATCGTAAAGGCCGGCTTTTCTTCCGGCAGATGTCCACTGACAGAAACCATAGCCATACTGTCTGGAATCCCCAAGCGGATGCAGAAATAATTCTCTTGTGATTTTTCCGCTGTCTACCGCTTCGGTGTAGGTATCATCGGTATACTTATACCCCAGCATTTTTTCACAAAGATTTTCCAGATTCCGGGGATTCGCTCCAGATTCTGCAAAAACATTCCCTATTGCTCCACATGCTCCGTATACGGTACATCCAGCAGCAATCAGACCATCAAACAAAATGTCTGTGTATTCATTCCGTTTTATTGCCATTTGTAAATACTCCTTCGCTTAAAAAGAGTGAGGATTTCTCCCCACTCGGTCATAAGTACGTGTCTTCTTCTGGATCTATTTCTTCATCGTCATTCGGGTGCAACTGTCCCATCTTATCCATCAATACGAAAGTCAGCGGAACAAACACCGCAAACAGAATCACCAATGGCCAGAAGATTCCTGCCAGGAACAGAAAAACAATCAGCAACGGATAGTTCGGCTTTCTCGGCTCGTAATACATGCCGTTGTCCTGGCAATAAAGCTCTTCGTCTTCATCCTCCATCCGGCATAACGTCCGGATAGCCCAGATGTATACCGGCTGGCACAATAAAATCCCCACCAGGTATACAATCAATATTTTATAGACCATAGTGCCCTCTCCCTTCTGTTATCAGTTCTGAGAGCCGTTCACCTTTCCATCATCCAAAAGGTCTTTGACTTCTTTGAACCACCAGTCAATAATCTTCATCAGTGCATCTTCTGACAAGATCGTCTGCAACCACTTAGGCAGCAATCCTCTTGCCTGCTGAACAACCCACTTCAATCTCTGCTGTCCCTGTTTCGTGCCTTTGATCTCATGCTCAGCCACCAGGAACAGAGCGTATACATCTTTTCGGATGCCCTCCAGTCCTTTTGCTTTCGCATACTGATACACAACCACAGCAGTTACGATCACCAGCAGTGCAATCACCAGAATCAGAACCGGTACTGGCACCTGGCTTAAAAAGTTTGATAATTCCATATGTAGATACCTCCTATTATGCTTTGTAATCTCTTGATAGCTCCATGTAGCGTTTGTAATTGTTTGACTGAGGAAATTATTGCCTAAACGCTATAAAGGCAAATATTGGCGGCTATGCTACTACATTCCGACCTGTGTGGCAACCCAGCCAAGCACGATACCGATAATGGCAGTCACCACATAGCCTGTCACTTTTCGCCACATTTCCCCGTCCCTGTTCTCCAGGGTTTCCAGACGTTTCCCCTGTTGTTTCTGTTCTCCTACCATGAGCTCGATACTCTGCGCCAGCTTTTCAACCGAAATCGTTAGAGCGTTGATCTGCTTTGTGTTTTCTTCCAGCAGTTCAATACGTCTGTTCTGCCTATGGTTCTCTGCTTCGATGCTCTTTCTGAACTCTTCGTGCTCAGCTCTTGAAATCACGTCTTCCATGTCCTCACCTCCTTCCAGATATACTTCTATATCATCGACGTCCGCATACGGGCGGCAATAATATTCTGTGATGTCAATCTCCGACTCTATTTCTTCCAGAGTCTTCGTTCCCTGTCCCCGAATCAACATCCGGAGGTCTATGATGTGGGACCATAACCGGGATATGATCTTCAGCTTTGTCATTTATCACCGGATCCTTTCTTGAACAAGTGATAGTGTGGCTTCTCTTCTCCGAAGAACCGCCATCGAATCACATCATCCAGGATTATCCCTACGGCTGACAGGAAGAACCAAAGAACCATAAACTGAGGGCATATCTGACCGAGAATGTTTCCTGGCATATTGCTGTAGTCCCACATCCCCAAATCTAGCCACACATTCAGAACTAACCCAAAAACAAATTCAATGGCTGTAATTCCGAACGCTGCTATCGCCATCTGGAGAACCAGGGGCATACACCTGTCTTTCTCATTCAACACACCGCAGATAATGAAGCACAGTCCGCCGCATCCTGCCATCGCTAAAAACGAATATCCCCGGAACAGCATTTCCAGAGCATAATAAAACGCCCCTCCTACCAGGAAGAGCGTCAAATATTTCAGAAACGCTTTCACTATTCAGTACCTCCAGATGCCAGAATCTTCATGTAATCTTTCAGCACTTCGTTCTGAAATTCTTCCGGAATCTTTGCTCCCCATGTGATTTGCTCCAGATCACTTGCTTTCTCTGCCGACTTGATCCACATATTCAGGGCATTGCAATATGTCGTGTAGTATGATACATAGAACATTGCTTTATTGACGATGTTCTGCATGTCCTCAGCTGAGAAATACTTGCAAGGATGTCCGTCCTCATGGTACTCCAGCTTTTCCTCTCCAGCTAACAACTGCATTTTCTTTCCGAAAAGATTCAGCTGATCTTTTTCTGTCAAGCTGAAATGTTCCACTCCGGAAGATGTGCTCACATCTACTCCGGCGTAAATCGTCTGCTCGCATGCTGATGCGATTTCCTGGTATTTCGCTTTTCTTGCATCCTCCAGGCTCAGATCTTCTACACTGGAAGGATCCGGAACCTCCTCCGCTTTTGCGTACCAGTAATCAAAATCAGATTCGATCTCTTCCTGGGTTACTTTGCCCTGGTAATGGAACTGGACCTCCTCGCACTCCCACACCTTGTACTTATTCTTTTTCCCATCCTGGATGTCCTCTTTATCCACCAACTCAATGTTTTTACGCATGATAACATCTGTTCCGGAAAATACCGGATAGACCTCAACTGCTGAGGGCTGCGATAAGTAAGATTCTCTTCTCATTTTCTACTTCCTTTCCGTGCTTACTTGCACTGTATGAACACATCTTGAATAGCTTATCAAAACAATACTCCATCCGGAATTTCAAACTGTTGCTATGCTTTATCCAGCCTTTGTATGCTGCAATCCGGCAGGCTCTCCACCATGGGATAAATCCTTTCGCCTTGAAATCATCCCAGGCTCTGAGCACTTGCCTCCGGATTCTCCGGAATACTCTCCCACGGATGATCGTGTATCTCCTCCGGACTACATAGCCCATCATATCAACTCCGGGTGTCCTTTTCTTACTGCCTTTTCTTCGCTCTTCCAGGTTCTTCCGCTCTTCATCAAACGAAGCTATCTGGTAGAATTGCCAGATATCCTTGATTTTCAATCCGAACTTATCATGAGCCCAGACTGTGGCTTTCTTCATGGCTTTTCTCAGCTTCGAGATATCGCCGTATATCGTGAAATCGTCTGCATAGCATACAACTGCATAGACAAGCCTGTTCCGCTTTCCTCTGCGTATCTGAGCTTGCTCATAGATATATCTCAATACATAAGACATCACGTAATTGAATAGCCATGCCGGAAGATATCCACCTATGCAAAGATGGTTCCCGGGATAATTGCTCATAAGAGCACCCAGGAACCATAGCAGCACTTTATTCTTGCCAATGTCTCTCCTCAGCATCTCCATGACGATTGGAACCGTCACTGAGGGATAAGCCTTTGTTACATCTCCTTTCAAGGCAACTACCTTGCCGTGAAATTTCTTCCGGAGCAGTCTTTCGATCTTCCGCTTTCCGGCTACGCCTCCCTTATTCGGGATGCTCCCGTACTGGATCGGTAAAATCTTCGCTCTGAAAAGAGGTTTCAACGCATATACTCCGATATATTCAAACACCTGCTGTTCTGGAGATTCCTGGCAGATATCACGGAGCTTCTGCGTCAGTCCGTCAATTCTTTGAAATTGGCGAATCGGTTTTAATTGTAAATCTCGGTTGATTATACGTTGCGTCAGCATCTTTGCTACTTCTGATTCAGCTTCCAGGGTTCGTTTAAAATCCTTATTCAGCTGATCCTCTACGATCTCACGCTTTGTTATTTTCCCGGTCTTGCATAGCAGACGTTGGAAATCTTTTCTGCTCCGCTTATTCCGGAAGCATTCCACAACGGCAAGTTCATTAAATTTCCAGTCCTCGATATTGACCGTTGCTGGTTTGCAATATGTTTTCACACATCAACCTCCTTAATATTCATCTGGTTACTTCCGTGGCTTTCCCTGTAGGTACTAGCCTCGTTGGTTTCAAGTTATTTTCGCACATAAGCGAGGATTATACGGTGCAATGATTTTTTAATACTCTTTTCAAAATTGTACCAGTTGCTCCGAGAGAGCCGTTCCAGTTAGCGTTACTAACCCAATTGTTCGAGTTACGGCAAGGAACGCCAGCATTGCCGCCGTCGTTCAAGTTACCAAAGCACCAAGCCGCACGAACGCCAGACGCCGCAGGTTCGCAAGAGAAGCCAGCTCCCACTCCAACGCCGCTTCCGCTTGCGTTGGTTGCCTCCGGCCATAGAACATCATCATTGATTGCGTTATCAGTAATATACTTCCATGTCCAGGCAGCCGTATCTTTCGGAAATACCAATGTTGGAACATTTACTTTTTCGTAGTTCTCATTGATTGCAGAGCCTACTTTTGACTGATCGTAACATTTGTAGCAATCAAAACAATAATTCTCATTCGCATCCTGGCTCCACTGCCATAATTCATCGGAGACAATCAGATAGGATCCGTTCATAAATTCTACGCCCTGGATCATTCCAGGTTCTTTTCCGGAAGTCGGACTGTATCGGCTACCATCTCTGCCGAGAACGCTGTCATTCCAGCCCGAATAGTACGGAGATGTTGATAGATAGGACTTTCCTGCCTCCGTATCGAACTTAGTACCCCCATTATCCACGTAGACAGCGGAATAATCCGTACCGGCAATGTTCACCGTCTCGATTGCTGTAATCAGCTTTCCATCAAAGATAGAATAGTTACTCGCTGTGTTTCTGTCAGAACCGCTCTGAATTCCAAGCATAACAGCTGATCCAACCAGAAGGTTTGCAGCCTGTTCTTTCGTCAGAATCACTCGCTCTACGCCAGTCTCACTCACCGCAACCGTATACTGGTAGTTGTAAGACGTACACCCTTCAATCTTTCCCGAATTGCCTTTACGCCCATATTTCAGACGCACCATAGCATCCAGGAATTTAACAAGAGATCCGGAAGCTCCGGAATACTGTGCCCCTCTAGCTCTCCATTTGCTTATGCCTGTCTGGTGGGAGGTTCGGTTTACCGGAGCCAGTCCAGTTCCACAAGTGATACGTCCATCAGCTCCAATACCTGCATAATATTTCGGATGTGCAATATACTCATGCACTTTTCCGGTTCTGTCTGTACCTTCTGGCCAGCGCTTGTATCCGGATGCTGGATGGCATCTGGTCTTGAGGTATTTATATTCGCTGTCCTGCCATTCTCTTTTCCACGTGTTCTTCTGAAGAACCCAGCACAGATGCTCTCCTGATCTGACATCTTTCGTATCGTCAATATGCTCGACATAGAAAATTTCATGTGAGCCGTCTGCTTTTTTCTCGGCAGCAACTTCCAAACACCAAAACTGCGGAAGATGTGCAAATGGATCAGAGCCAGCAGTAGCTTCTGTGGATGGCGTACACACCAGTCCAGCAGAATCATCTGTCAGCTCTCCAATCATGGATGTACTTTTTGCGTATCTCGGTGTAGTAACTCCGTGCACTCTGGAATCTTCCAGGACACGGCCGAACCATCTTTCAAGCATATCTGCTTTGCTGTATACATCCTGGTCGTACTGATACTTCCACCACTCAACAAACAGATCGTCTACCTCTGCTTTTGTTGTTGCAGCGGCTACTTTCTCTTTATAGGCTGCGTCTGCTTTGCCTGCTAAATCTGCACGCTGTAAATCCACGAGTTCTCTGATCGTGGACTCTCGTGGAAAATTTGTTACGTTTCCATTACTCATTTAATTTTTTCCTCCTATTCGCTTACTGTATATACAATGTCAAGACCGCCATCATCCGGATTGCAAACAAAAGAGAACCCTCCTAAAGCAGCTGTATTAGCAAGCACCTGTTCTCGGAAATCCACAACTTCATTTGCATAATTTTCAATCGCCTTCTTCTGTTTTTCTCCTTCTTCCTGGATACGTGTAATCTGAGCATTTCCAGCTTTATTGATACTATCTACTGCATCTGTTCCAGCTTTAGTAGCATTGGCTGTCTGTTCCTTTCCTGTGTCCTCTACAGCTTTTACAGCTGCAGCTCCAGCCGAATTTACTTCATTGACTTTTGTTGATCCAGCCGAATCAATATCCCCAACCTGTTTCTTTCCTGCCGCATTAACAGCATCCGTCTGAGTTGTTCCAGCCTTATTTACCTTGTCGGTCTGTGCAGTACCGGCATTCTCTACCGCATTGACCGACTCTGTTTTTGTAGCAGATATAGCGGTCAGAGCATCTGTTCCAGCCTTTGTAACTGCATCCTTCTGAGCCTTTCCGACAGTATTTACGTCGTTCAGAGCATTAGTAGCTGTCTGATTGAATTCCTGGACTGTCTGATCCACAGCCGCTTTTGATGTGGCTGCACTGTCCGCTGACTTCTTAGCGTTTGCCTCTGACGTGCTGGCATTCTTGGCTGACGTTGCTGATGCCGTCTCAGATACCTTAGCATTCTTTTCAGATGCGCTTGCATTTGTCGCAGATTCCTGAGCCGCTTTCTTTGCAGCTTCCGTAGCTTTCAGATTCTCAGCAACCGTTGACTCACTCTGATCAACTGAGGATTTCATATTTTCAACTTCACTTTTTAGATTCTCAGTAGCCTCTTTGGATGCAGAGGCAAGACCGGAATAGTACTTCGCATTGTCCTCAGCGTTCTCCGGGTGATTCTCGTGACCATGCGCCCAAGCTTCAGCAAGTTCTGCCGCCGCTTCCGCTCCTGCCATAGACTCTCTGACCGCTTCGATGGTATCCTGGAAAATCTGAGCTTCGCATGGCTTATTGAAAGCCTCCGGTTTTGGTCTGGCTTCGATTTCCATAATAATTTTCTTTGTAGTATTACCGTGGATACGATCAGACACGTAAATGAAAGCATACGCTTCATACTTCGTTGTGCTTTCTTCCTCCAGAATGAAATCCGGAATGCGAACATCTGTCACGCCATCCTTTGTAACACCGATTCTCCGTTTTGCTTCTCCTCCGGTTTTCTGCAACGAAAAATGGACTTCCACGGCATCTGGAAGTCCAAGTCCTTCAATTCTCAGAATCTGGCCAAAATCATACTGCCAAATTCCTTTTACTGTTGCAGTATTCGCTTCGGAGAAACTAGCAATATTGATATTTTCCATCACTGTTCCTCTCTTTCATCAGAAATCAAATTTAGACACACTCATTTCATCAGACCACAAGCTGAACGTCTCATCTTCCCCGTATGCTTTTACTTTTACAACCGCATCATCCATACCAGAAGAAACGAAATCATCGGAATAGTTTGACATGATAAGCGCCGGATAAGACGTGCTAAACACTTTTTCAGTTCCATCGCTTTTAGTTACTTTCACTTCGTATGATGTGGCATCCTCAACTTCATCCCAGCGAACATTCAGACAGCTGTATGTTCCGTATCTAAGCGTTTTGCGAAAATAGGACGCGCTCTGAATGGTTGGTTTTTCAAGCACATTTTTTTCAATAAATTTTTTTGCTGCTTCCTCAAACGCTTTTTCCATTTTCTCATCAAATTTAACCGTTATCTCCGGTATATGAACAGATGGTGGGTTAAGCTTTGGCGTACACGCAAATACGGGTGTCACGCAAGACATGGATAATGCTGTTGCACAAACCACTGCTAATAATTTACTTCTTTTTTTCATGTTGCTTTCCTCCTATTTAATTACTACCTATTGTTTCAATTTTGGACAGTGCCTGTCCGATCGTTCCCTTGTATTCATAGCGGAAACCATCTTGCAAACCAACAGACGGATATTCATTTCTGTCTGCAGACGTTACATGTCCATAGCTTGCTGTGTATCCAACGGAATCTACATGTTGTGCACTGCTACAATTCATAACATACATTTCAATCATGTTCTTTTCCGCTGTTACGGTAAATGTTGCATTAGTAGCAACTTTAAAAATTCCATCACTCGTTGAAGCTTTTTTCACATATTTGCCTCTTAAGAAATCTAACTTTTTGTAGTCACTAGAATTCGTTACACGAAAAGACCTTACCGGATCTGCTAGAACAATCTCACCTCCGGCTTTTCCTATTTCATCACTGTAACTGATTGTAAAATCGGGTTTCATTCCTGCAATACCCGCTGGCCAAGTCCCAAGACACAGTGCTTTTTCTGCGGCCAGATTTGGAGTCAGATTGGAACTGAATTTTTCCCAAACATGTAGATTTACGATATCGTTCGGTGCTGCATCTAAATCACTCTGTACAGCAGCCACTTTGTTGCTTACAGATGTGATTTTTGCCTCCAGTTCTTTCTTCAAACTGTCTAATGCAACGGTAATGTTATAGAATATCTTCAGATCGGCAATGGAGGTATAAACAGCATCCTCCAAATCTGTAAGAGAAATATCCCCACCGTCTTTTCTTCTGATGGATACTCTATCTTTCAAGGAATCATTATCTGCACTGTATCGTGTAGTATTAGACGTCCAACTCCCAAGACTATTCAAAGAACCGCTGTTTGCATTGTATGTGGTTATTCTTATTTCATATCCATCTGGAGGAGTGATGCTTTCGTTTTTATGCCTGTCATATAATACCGAGACAATTTCTTTTTGTGAATCAACAATCGCACCCGAACTGTTGATTGAGCCATACGAGAAAAACCGCATATCTGCCTTAGTCTCTGTCATCCGTTTTCTTGCTGATGTCATATGAGCTGCAAGAATCGGGAATTGCGTTTGAACCTCTTCTTGGCTTGAACTGATGTTCTTAATCTGTGTCCGCACAGCTTCACCAGCGGAAGGATATTTCGTTCCATCTGCTCCAACTCGAATATCAGTCAATTCACTATTCCCGGATGTATTATTATTCTCGGCTACGAGGTTGCTGATCTGGTTTCTTGCAACCATATCAATAGCACCGACTTTTCCATCCAAATAGCACTGCTGAATCGCATCATGAATGGCTTGCCGAACATCTTTCCCATAGATTTTTGTTTTTATATTTCTCAGTAATTCCGTTATATCAGCCATCTTATCGCCTCCTACTTATTAAGCTTTCCTGTCAACGTTTTAAAAGCAACACCGAACTCATACACTGAATTGTCCGGCGTCAATAAATCAAGTTCAATTTTGGTACATAAAAAAAACGTATCTATGTCATGCGGTTTAGATACAACTCTTACTTCATCGCCAATTGAAATCAACTCTGTATTTACGTCTACCAAGTGCAAATCTACTGCTTTCACTTTTAGTGATACAGACATTGTTATTCCGTCATTCAGATACGCTTTTCCCTTCGTAAGTAAGTTGTCAGCAATTGTTACATCATCCCACTCATGAATCTTTGTAATCCTACCGAACAACTTAATTCCTGTTTCGCTTTCAATGTAATCTTTTCCATCATTTACTTCTGCTATGGTCAGCCGGCCTGTTTCATTTCCATCTTCATCTTTTAGCCTTTCGCCAAGAGGAACCAAAACCGTAAACACATTTTCAGCAGTAATATATTCCGTAATGTCGAGCAGATTGCTGCCGAATTCTATAACCTGTGAATTTGTAATCCCCGGCTTTTTCACGTAATCCACATATCTCTTGTCACCAGAAACCCTGGTCCGGATATATCCGCCATGTGTATTCACGAGTTTTTCCTTTATCTCATTCAGAACATTCGGATACACGGTTGAACTGTAATGCACATAATTATTCGGATCAGTTACGGTAATCTCTCCAACTTCAAATTGTTTAGTTTCTTCCACCTGCTCATTATGGCTTGCTATATACTGCTTAAATAATTCTGGGATATCTCCTTGGTAATCATATGGGCGTAAAATCGAATCCACCAAATAAGCAAGTTCTCCTTCACACACTGCTTTCTGCCGCTTATAAAAATCCTTTTCCGTATTCAACAGTCTTCCGTGGAACAACTCTTTTGATTGGACTATTTTCGTAAACGTCTGGCTATAGTAGGTGTAGGAATACATTCTGAATGTTATGCTTCCCGTTGATACCGTGTAACTTGCAGATGTGAATCTGTATACCGTAGAATCCTCAGTTCCATCTTTCAAATCTCCGTAAAAATATGGATATTGTTTATAATTTGAACATATCTCTGAACTCGACGAACCCTCTCTATTTAATGGACTTGTAAGTGCAATCTTTCCCGTTGCTGGATCTACGGTTGCTCCACCATATATAACAGTAGTTGGTATTGAAGTTGTCGGGCCTTTGCTCATCTTATCAACATTCTTTAAAACATACGTAGGATTATCAGACGAGACTACTGATACAACCGTGGCCAGTTTATTTATTTTCCCGTAAGCTACATTATTTGGTGGCATTGTAAACTGGAACGATCCAGCTTTATTAAGCTCACTCGTTACTTTTGCAGCCAATAAGGAATATCCATCATTGGCAGAAAGCAACGGGGAGTATATTACCTCCCCGTCCGCATAAACCGTATACATCAGAGCATCCCTCCTTTGTAATCAACAGATACCTTTCCGTTTCCAGTAAAAACCAGTTTATTTTCACCGCCTTTTATAATAATATCTAGTACCTTATTCTCGCCATCTTTCAGATCATATGTCGTATTCTCGAACTCAACCTTTAATCCATCAGTTGCATAAACATAGAATGTTGGCACAACTTCTTTTTGATTACCATACAGGATAAACTCCAATTTTCCATCAACTACCATATTTGCGTATTCTCTAATAACGCCGGTTTCAAAGCTGAATGTATCCCATATCCAATCTTCCAAACTACCGGTCAATTCCATTTTGTACGGTTGGCAAGTAGCGGATATCACTACACTTGCTGTCGTTTCATTTGATTTTGCCGTAGACATTTCCACGGTGCCATCGTAGTAATAACACGGATCCGTATCCAACGAAATCCGCATTCTTTTTCCATGAATCTTTCCGGCAATATTACTCGTCAAATCCGACCAATCAGAATAATTACAATTTCTGGCATCAAATTCGAACTCTAGCTTTCTTGTCCCGTACTGCATTCTTCCTGTAAGGGACTCGCTCAAATCAAGAACTCCATCCCCTCCAGGAATATCAATCAGCACTGTCTTAGGCTCTGGTAAGCCAATCGTGATTTTGGAGAGCTTTAATCCCCACTCTTCATAGGAATGGTACTCTCCAAATTTGATTCCTGTAGACACGTTATACACCTCTTTCTTCCAAGTCGTATCTCTTTCCGAGATTCTCATCAATGTACGGGGTTGTCACTTCGGCAATTTCTTTTCCATCCAGATCGACATGTACATGTGTTTCGCCTTCGATAACAACATTGGTATCCTTGCCATCAAACGACTGTCCATTTTCCTGGTCAACCTTGTATGTCTGGCTTGTGTTTTTGTCCAGAGTTATTTTTCCGGTTTCAATATTCACAGCTGCCTGCATCTTTTGTGCCAAAGCTTTCATCTCTTTGTTGGTCTCATCTTCCAGCTCTGGCATTTCACCTTTAATTCCTTCTCCAACTCCAGGTGGAATCCACTTACCTACTTCCTTGGCAAATACTTTAGATGGAGAATGGATGCCGAGAGCTCTCTTAGCTCCATCAACAATTCCGGAGAAGAAGCTTCTAACCTGGCTCTTGAACCATCCGGCCGCATTGCTTATACCGTTCCATACTCCTCGTACGATATTTCGTCCAACCTCTGCCATCTTTCCTGGCAATCCAGCCACTCCGCTTGTTACGGCATTTACAAGCTGTGAAGCTGCCGATCTACCTTGGGCAGCCAACTGACTTCCCCAGGAAACAACTTTACTTACAGCATTCGTCAGCCATGTTGCAATTTTTCCAGGTAACTGAGAGAAGAACGTAACGATGGCATTTATTGTATTACTTGCTGCCTGCCGTCCATTGCTCAGCATATTTGATCCCCAGGTAATTAAGTTTGTGAGCGTATTCTGGAACCATCTAGCCACTTTCCCCGGCAATTCAGAGAAGAATGTGGATACATTCTCAACAACGTTCCTTGCGGCTTCAGATGCTTTCTGGAGCATGTTGCCGCCCCATGTTACCAGCTTATTGTAGGTATTAACCAGCCACGTCCAAACCTTTCCAGGTAACTGAGAGAAGAACGTAACGATATTGTTAATAATAATCGGCACATTTTTCGTTACCCAATTGATAGCATCTACGCCAAAGCTCACGAGCTTCCCGATTGCAAGTCCCAGGATATAGCCTATTTTATAAGGCAAATTCGAGAAGAAATTCTCAACAGCATTTACAGCATTTTCCGCAGCACTGGATGCCTGTGATAACAAATTAGAAGCCCACGTCTGGACTCCTGCAATTATCTCTTCCAAGAATGCTGAAATCCGTCCAGGTAATGCCTGGAACCAATCTACAACAGCATCAACTACCTCTCCTATTTTGGAAGGTATTTCTTGTACGAATGCAAGGATTTCATCCCAATGTTGCTTAACCGCTATAGCCAGATTTGCTACAGCAAAAACAATCCCGGCAACTACAGCTGCTACAGCCGCAGGCGCACCGAGAATAACAGCGCCAACCGCCGCCAATGCAACGCCAACGCCCATAAGGATTTCTTTTATGACACCGAATCCATTCTGGAACATATCCACGAAGCTTGTGACCGCCAAAATAGCGCCACCAATAATTGATCCGATTCCTGCAATAGAAGTTCCAAATTGAGTAACGAACCCTATTGCTTTCTGTACTGCTCCTCCGATGGAAGATATTATGCTGGCCACTTTCGGGAACTCCAGCTCCAGAACCTCCATTAAGGTTCCGGCTTCGCCTCTCCATAAGGAAAATCCTTCAACAGCTTTCCCAACTACGCCCGTAATGCCGGTAATTCCGCCTTTTACAGACCCTAAAACTGAGAACAGTGTATTTAATGAGCCAGCAACATTTTTTGCTGCATTTAAGCTTATTAACGCTCCGGCTATTGTACCTATCGCTTTTCCAATAGCCTCCATAACGGCAGGATCCTGCGCATCAATGACTCCGAAAATTTTTGACAGCAGATCTACGACACTTTGTGCCACAGCTCCAACTGTGCTAAGCAGACCATCGAAGAACCCATCCAGTAAAGCTGAAACGCCAGGGAATTCCTCGCTCAGTCCTCGGCAAAATCCGGCTATAAAGTCTTTCCCGGCCTGGATAATGAGCGGAAGATTTTTTTGTACCGCCTCCCCTATTTTGGAAAGCATCTCACCGAACGAGCTTCCCAGCTCTTCGGAATGATCTGTCAGAGCTTTTAAGAACTCTGTAAAAATATAAATGCCGGCAGACCACATATCTCCAGCAACGTTCATTATCGCTTTCGCCAGTTCCGACACCATAAAGGCTCCGGCTGACGCAAACTCTTCTTTCTGTTCCAAAAGAGTTTGTATAAATGCGCCGACCAGGTCTTCCGCTGTTCCGATAAGCTCCGGTGCAGCTTGCGCTACTCTCGTAACGATTTCGGCCATGACATCGCCAGTTTTATCAACGAGCGCATCAAGTCCTCCGTCATTGAAAGCTTCCTGTAGTCCCTGGACCATCTCCTGGGCTACTTTTACAACATTCTTTAGCGGAGTAGCCATTTCCTCGTATAAAGAAATAGCCAGACCTTCTAATCCGGATTTCAGAATAGTAATCTGTCCGGACAAATTGTCGTTCATGGTGTCCGCCATTTTCTGAGCGGCGCCATCGCAATTTGCGATAGAATCTGTTAATGATGCAAAATCCTCATCGGACGCATTAACTATCGCAAGTAAACCAGTCATAGCTTCCTGGCCACCCAAAGTAGCAGCCATCTGTGCTTTCTGGTCTGCTGTTAATCCTGCAAAACCTTTTCGCAGGTCGACCATAATCTCATTCAGAGATTTCATGGAGCCATCACTGTTCGTCAGTGACACTCCGAGAGCATCCATAGCTCCCTGCACATCTTTTGTAGGCTTGGCCATTCTGGTGATGATACTTCTAAGCGAAGTACCTGCCTGGCTTGCCTTAATTCCGGAATTGGCCATCAGACCAATAGCCGTAGCGCAGTCTTCGGCTGAGAAACCGAGCGCTCCAGCTACAGGGGCAACATATTTGAATGTTTCGCCCATCAGACCTACATTAGTGTTGGCATTTGATGAGGCTTGCGCCAAGACATCCGCAAAATGCGTAGAGTCTTTGGCTGATAAGCCAAATGCCGTCAATGCATCGGTAACGATATCGCTGGTCGTTGCCAGGTCTTCTCCAGAAGCCGCCGCCAGGTTCATGATACCCTCGATACCTTCGAGCATATCAGTTGTTTTCCAGCCGGCCATTGCCATGTAGGAGAACGCTTCTGCCGATTCGGTGGCCGAGAACTTCGTCTTGGCTCCCATCTCCTTCGCCTTGTCAGTTAGGCTTTTTAAATCATCTCCTGTAGCTCCGGAAATAGCCGCTACGTTGGACATAGCAGCCTCGAAATCAGCTCCCGTTTTTATAGCTGCTGTTCCGATTCCAACAACAGCTGATGCAGCGCCTCCAATGATTGCACTGGTGGCTTTTAACGCAGTTGAAGCGCAAGAACTGATTTTATTGATACCACTTTGAAACCCCGATGAGTCTATACTGGTATCAAATTTAAGTGTGCCATCATAGCCCAATGTTTTTCACCTCTCTTCAAGGGCAAACAATGGATTATCGGCTCATGATGGCTCTACTTAATCTGTTGTCCGTTTTTTATTTTAACTTCAAAAATATGGGAGCACTTTCGCCCCTTACAGGCTACTTGCACTCCCTTACATTCTGCCTCCTCTGTAAAAAAGAGTGGCATTCTATAACCACAGGCAGGACATTGTACCTGGGTATATTTCTTTCTATCCACATTCAAAATCCAGCAGCCACCTCCTTAAAGCAATCCCGTAATATCTTCACCATTCACAAGAGCTTCTGCCAGGAGCTTGTCTGCTTCTTTCTCTTTATGTGATACAGGCAATGCATGGATTGACTGCATCTTCTTGTAAAACTGTTTCTGCTCTTTAGACATTTTTGAAGTAATATTCATACTCCTGTATCCCATTATCTTTACAAACTCCGTGTCATTAGACAGTCCTTTAAACAACGACCGGAACTTCCACCAATGGAAATCCTCAATGTCTTGTAGGTCGATGCCGTATTCTTGCAGGAATGCTTCATAGATATAGCCGTCATCGTAGTCGAAGGAATAAATCTGCTTCTGTTTGCTTCCTCCTGTATCTACTTCGTTTTGGTTCGATTCCTTGCCGCATCTATAGAACCAAATGATCTTCTCAACAGCTTTGGATTTGTTTTTCGGAATAATTGGGTAATATAACCTCAATGCCTGCATCGTCTTCTCTGAGTCTTCCAGTTCGTCATCTTGCATAAGCAATTCAAACATAATAGAAATGCGAAAATCCGTATTGATTCGGTATTCTTCACCATCTATCTCCACAGTCTCAGGAAGCAAGTCCACGATCATATTCATTAGTTGTTAACGGCACGGAAATTATTTTTGTTTTTCTTCTTTTTAGCCGCGCGTCTCTCTGCACGATTCTGTGCTCTCTGTGGATTGTACTTATCAGTAATGTTGTTAATCTGTGTTTTGATTGTTCCGCTCAATGCAGTAACTTGTGCAAACGCATCCATACGAATACCAAGATCATTATTTTTTGGAAATACTCTGTTGCTTGTTCCCAAGCCAAACAATGAATCAAAATATTCCTCTACACATCTACACTGGAATTTCATACCTTCAGCTGTCGTCTTCCCTTCATAAGCTTTCGGATCCTGTATTTTCTTTGAAATGTCCTTGTTCAACTGCTCAAATCTTTCAATCACATCAGCATCCAACAGATTTATTTCCAGCTCTACTCCGTTAATATTTACTTTGCTTACGCTCATCTTCCTTACCTCCTGTTATTGCTCACTTCTAAACGTACATCAGAGACTACCTATGCAGCAGCCTCTGTGAATTTCTTACTCTTAATATCAAATGTTCCTAATACTGGATCACCTACAGCATTCAGATTGCCAGAAATCGTCTGTTTATTATCTCCGGAATAATCGGATACTTCGCAAGACACTCTGAACTTTCGTGCTTCATATGCCGTAGCACTTGCACTACCTCCGGATGCTTTATTCCATAATTCCACTCGGCAATATTCAAATTCTGCATCTGAACCGGTGTAATGATTTCTTCCAACCATGTAGATTGCATCTACCGCCTCTTCTTCTACGATATGCTCCGCCTCAAACGGAAAGCTTGTCTCGTACCCAGTCACACAGCTGGACGAAGATGCCTCATTCACATATTTTACAGATTCTGTCTGCGCCCCCGGACTTTCATCAAGGGTTGTGAATCCTGTACCCATCAGCACCCATTCTGGTGCTGCTTCAGTACCAACATTTAGATAATCTGCGATCTTATGTCGCAATACAGCTGTTTTTGCCATTATGCTACCTCCTTCTGGTATAAAAGTCTTAACTGTATCTGGTATCGTGCATTTCTCATGGACCCATCAAACATATATCCGTTGGAAAGCACTTCAATTTTCTCCGCATAGCAATGCTCCGGAAGTTCCGGGACATTCTCAGCACGGTTTTGTTCCTCAATCCAGTCAGCGAATTTTTCATAAAACGAACTGTTCTGGATGTTTTGGATTCTGTCCATAGAGTAATATTCACGGCTACCAAAGTTGAACTGGTACTGTCTGTATTCATCACCATTCACATACCGTTTTAAAACCGGATTAAAAATCCCTGTCTCTACCGTATACTCTATAGCTTCATCTCCCATGGCATCTACTCTTAAAACGCCATCTTCTAACAAAGGGCAACTACCGATAAATTCAGTAATCGCCCCGATAATAGAATCTGCCATATCAGCCTCCTATTTTCTTTGCTCCTTCCAGGATTTCTCCCTTCTCGGCAACCTTCATTCTTTCAAACCAATGAGCTCCACGGTTCGGATCGTATGCCCTTGTCTCAGCAGTATCGTAATACTGTTTTCTCGCATAAGGGGCAATATAATCAACTTCTCCACTTCCAATGTCTGTACCTAATTTACCGGACTTTTCCAGCATACCTGTTTTAAAAGGAACTCTCGGACTGCATCTCCTTAATACTTCCGAATCAACGAACATTTGCTGTCTGGTAAACTGAGCATTGCGATTCGCTGCAAAATCCGGATTCCATTTCAGTTCAGCTTTTCCGTTTGTGCCACTAATAATTGCTCCTCGTGGTGTACTGATTTTTTTGACCCCCATTAGCTTCCACCTACTCTCCAGTGTTTCGTTCTTTCAGTTCCACGGATAGTATTATCTGCATATTCTGTAACAACAAAAAAATCATCAATCACCTTTCCAATTTCCAATACTTCCACTGGATCCAGCTCTTTTCTTCCTCTGAGTATACTTTTTTTGAATGCCATTATATAGCAGTTTTTCTGGAGTGTCCAAAGATGTTTTTTCTCTTCAAGTGTCATTCTTGCATATTCCACTTCTGAAATGTAAGTCTTTCTTCCTTCAACTTCTGACCTATATGGAATTCTTACTGCATATTTTCCACTCGCAGCTCCGCTTCCATCTAATGATCGTGATCCGTACCAGCATACATCATGGATAATTGTTGGCAGAAACACTTCCCTTCTGTCAGCTCCTATGGTTTTGTTGAAAATAACAATATCAGTGTTGTGCATCATATTCTTTTGACCACCCCCGGTATAGCAATCCTGTATTTGCAAGCCATCTTTTAGCTCTTGTATACATTTCGTGGTTGCAATCAGCATCATTTGATGCATTGGCATATGTTATAGAATAACCATCGTTGCTTTCGGATACCACATCGTTTTTCTGACTCTCAACATATTTCACTACTACATCCGCAACGGAACATATGGCAAACTTTACACAATCCGGTATTTCTTCCAGTCTTCCAATTCGCCCAAAGGTAATCATATCTACAAATGCCTCTGATTCAAGCTCTGCATTATCGAAATTTTTATCATTTGCAATGCTCCCGTGATAAACTTCTTGGTAAAATTCAAAGCTTACACAAGGAGTTTTTATATCTTTTCTAATCATATGTTTCTCCTTGTATGGCCGGATCTACTTCTCTTCCACAGACGTTTTTACATCCGAAGCTTGATCTGTACTTTTTCCCTTGGAAGTTTTTTGACTTTTCCCGGCTGAATCATAAATCATATTTCCTTCCATATCAGTGATGGAGTACCCCAGGGCAATATAGGAATCCTTTTTATCTGTCGGAATGCGGATAACTCTTTTGCCTTTCATTGCTTTCAGCATAAACCGCCTCCTACTCTGACTGCTTTGGAGTCTTGGTTGTCTTTTTCTTTCCGGAATCCTCTGAAACCGGTGCAGCTGATCCCATTGTAGCCTGTGCCTGGATTGCCGCTTTCAGCTCTTCGTTCTCTTTCTGGAGGTCTACAATCTTTTTATCGGCATCCTCCGCATACAGAGTAGCCTCCGTCAGTTTGGCTTTCAGCTCTTCGTTCTCTGTTCCTGCTTTACCAAGTTCTTTTGTGAGTCTGGTTATTTCTTCCTTCGCTCTTTCAATGGTTTCGATTGCAGCATCAGCTACAACTTCCCCATCTTCATTAGTAATCTCATACCCCATCTTTGCATACTCTTCAGCCTTTTCTTCTGGGATTCTGATAATACGGTTTTTCTTCTGAGCTACATAACTCATAGTGATTCTCCTTTCTTGCTATGCCCCACCAGTAATAACCTGGCAGGGCTTATTTCTTCCTACGCCTCCACAGACATGCGGATAGCTTTCTTCTTGTTCTTCAGAACGAATACGTCCTCATGTGACTCTTCGTAGTAAACATACTTACCTTCTGAGAGAGCAGATGGTGGATCGAGTTTAGAGAACTCATAAGACACCGGTGTGATTACTGCAAGTGGGTTAATCAGCATCATGTTGATCTGTTTAGCACTTCCAGCTACTTTCCAACCCTGTGTGAAATCATACAGAGTCTTCATCAGTTCAGATGGTACTTCCTCAATCTGAACTTCATCCAGGGATTTAATCGCTCTTGAAAGGTTGTTCTGTCTGCCAACATCCAGCGTTCTGTAAATACCCTGGGCATGCTTAATCAGTGTGTTGGTTGCCGGATTCACATACAGAATCAGTCCCATCTTCGGAACTCGACCTTCTGACATCTCTTCCAGCATCTTGTCATATACATCCAGAATATTCTCTGCTGTAAGAACTGTTGTATCAGCAGCTTCTCCTGCCGCCGTCCAGTCTGCATAAATCTTGGAAATGGTGTATGCATCCATCTCCGGGAACTTCTGCTCTTCGTTGAACACTCTGGTAATGTTCGTGATTGTTGCTACATGGTTTGTTTCCTGCACATCTGCCGGGTGAACCAGTGTAGACCATTTTCTTTCATTCTCCAGTGTCAACGGAGTCCAGCTGTTATCATAGTTTCTTGCAGCCGTAGCAATGGTATCCCTTGTAGAATCCACACGGCCGGTTACGGAAATGCTTGGAATCTCAATAGTCTTTCCATTGAGCCATTTGAATCTTCCGTTATTCGGAGTCTTATAGAGTGCTCCGTAGTATAATGCATACGGAAACGCCTGCTCTAAAGATTTCTGATATTCTGTTGCATAATTAAGTGGTTTTGCCATGTTAAGTTACCTCCTGTTAATCTCTTTTTCTTACTCCAGAAAATCCAAAGTCAAACATGTTGCCCTTTGGCTTCTGGGTCTGTGAATTGGTTCCTGCTGAGAAGTACGGCATATTTGGTGCCGGTGGATTCCCTGGTTCATCCGGAACATCTGGTGTATCCGGTTCATCATCCGGTGTATCCACAACGAATGCTTCTTTGTAGTCCGGACTCTCCTTCAGTTCTTTCATCACGTCATCCGCACCGATAAACTTTCCGTTTTCAAGCTTCAGTTCTTTCGCCTCGAAAGCTCTTCTGACATAATCACGGTACATAGCCCCTGGCTTCAGTCCGACAGTATCCAGATATCTGTCCATCTGGTGATCTCTTTCCTGTTTCGCCAGCTTGTCATTAAGCTCCTGGGTATCATGGTTGTACTTGTCTTCCCAGTCTTTTGCAGACTTTTTGATGCCATCAATATCCATCTCTTTGTAGGATTTGATCTCTGCATTGGCATCTGTGAGCTGCTGTCTTACACCGTCCAGCTCTGTGATCTTGGCATCCAGTTTTTCCTTCGAGACATAGCCCCCGGCTTTCACATCTACCACCTGGATCTTCTTATCTGCATCAATCGCAGCCTCCAGCTCTGCATAGGTCATAGCCTTAGGCTCTTCTCCGTCCTTCTGTGTGCCAAAAAGTTTCTTTAAAAATTCGTAAGCCATTTTTACTTACCTTCCTTTCTTCTTTTCGCTGATTTCGTTTAGATTCCGGTTCACTCCGGCACTGCTATCGTGCATTTATATCTCCGCACGCAAGAGAAGGAGACAGTTTATATGCCATATCACAGGGCAAAAAACAACAGCCAGACGTTCCACCAACGGACCGGCTGACTGTTAATTATTTTCGTGGTCTTAAATGGTGTCTACGAACTTCTGAGAGTTCCCAGGACACGTTTTAAGTGCTTCAATGGTAAATTGTAAGGGTTAATACGTTACGCCCTATACGGGGCAAATACCATTTAACCCATGGATGGGAGATAGTAGGATCACCTCCTTCCTACTCTGTGGTGTAGTCTTCAATAACCGGAATACCGTACTCAATGGCACAGGTATTCTCGATTTTGCACCCCCTGGCCTCCTGCCAGCCTTTAGCAAAGTAGGCGATGTCTGCTCCAGCCAAAAGCTCCAGGGATTTCCCTAAGAACCAAAGGGGCTTTGCATCCACCGGAGCTTCCTGGAAAAAGGAATCAATAACCTCTACCGGCTCTCCAATCTTTTGCTCTGCGCTCTTAATGGCTTTCTTGCGTTCTGCCAAAATATCTTCATCGGATTTTCCTTTCATTGGCTGAGAAATAAACAGTTTCTTCATAGTCTCGTTACCTCCTTATTTTGCTTTCTTATTCGCCCATACAGCTTTTCCACTGACTGAGCGGTTAAATGATACCAAGTTACCGTTGCCGTCATGTACGGCTGATACCTGCGTTCTGGCGGTATCTACGCTTCGTCCGGTTTGCTTGCAGAAATCCTTCATCTGCGATTCCTTCTCTTTCAGCTTCACAGATTCTTTCTGGAACTCCTCTCGGAAGTACGCCCTGTCGACTTCTGACTGAACCGTCTGGATATACGAATCATAGGCGGCCAGGATTCTCTTATACTCTCTGACCGCCCGTTCATATTCACGCTGCTTCTGCATACACTCATACTCCGTAAGAAGGTTCCCTGCAAACGAATACTTCGGTCTGCTGTAATCCTCCAGATCATCTTTCGTGTATGCCGGTTTGGAAATTCCCGGCCAGTACGGATAGAAGCTATGTCTGCAATTCCAACCGCACAAACCGGCTCCCGTTCCATATCCGGTTGCCTCGTAGAAGTTCTCATACCCCGGAGCTGCGCCCTCAATCTTGAATACCTTACCCTGCCAGACTGAGTGTGAGGGTCTGGCTCCTGCATGAGCTGTTGTCTCGTAATACTCAGCCCCAAGCTCCGAAGCATACAACTCTGTCAGCTTTCCGGCTGTCTGATTTACTCCGGTCAGCAGAGCAGTTCTGATTGCCGTATCCAGCTTTGAGATATACCCACTGTCATACATGACCGATGTTCCTTTGACTGCCGCATCCCGGATAGCCTGTCTGATTGCCTCCTGGTACGAAAAAGCACCGGACGTAACCTTCATATAGGCTGCGTTCAGTGTCTGCATATACTCCTGCTGTGTGGCTATTGCCGTTGTCAGCGTAAGGTTTCCAATCTCTCCCCTACACTTCTCTGCGGCTGCCTCCATAGTTCTCTGCATCGCTCCAGAAAGAACAATATCCGATGTTTTCAGCTTTCCGGCCTGCAATAATGGCTTTGCATCCTGCAACATTCCGCTCAGGCCTGCATCCTGGAACAATCGCAATATTTCTGTATCGGATTTCCCTGTCAGAACACCAACTTCCCGGATTACATCATTCATCAACGCTCCGGACTGCTTCGCCTGTTTCAACTGCCACTCGGCTGTCGGTGTGATTCTTCCGGTCTTTGCTATCCTTCGTGCCACATCTCGGATGATCTGCTCATTCAACACATCGCACATTCCCAGATAACCGGAAGAAAAGCTATTCAAATATTCTGGTGTCAGCACTGCTCACACCTCCTATTCTTCTGTAGGAAATCTGGCTACCGGCTCCGGCATCATGTTCTTTGCCTCTTCCTCCGAGCATCCAAAATACCACGCAAGAAACGCTTCTGTTTTCAGCTTTCCGGCAACCACCATGGACCATCTACGCTGATACTCAGCTTCTGTGTCTTCCAGAACTCCATCGCCCCAGTTACAGTTCAGCTCCGTTTCTCCGTCCGGAACCATATCATAAAGCAATGCCAGAACCCTCATGGCGTATATGATTTTCTTAAATCCCTTATGCCATGCGTCCTGCATCGCCGTTACTGTATGGTATGACCTCTGCTTTGATACCCGGATTTCGTATGCCGTCTTCTCAATGTCCGTTGGTTCAGACAGTGTACCGTAGGCAAGGCCAACCAGGAACTCTATTTTCATTAGCTGCTTATTCAGCCCCTGGAATAACGCTTCATAGCGAATCTGCGGTGCATACTCTTTCAGCAGACCTTTATTTGTTCCGTCTGCATTGTCGAAATCAAATGTCTTAAACATCCTTTCCTGCCCTGCCGGAAGAACCGGCTTTCCATGCTTATCAGTCTGGAACAATTCAGAATCGCCCAGGATAGCAGCTTCTGTGGCTTTGTACTCCCACAATACACGCCCGTACTGGATGTCAGCTTGTTCTATTATATCTGTGGCTCTGGAGAACACCGATACCCCCAATGGCGAGTCCGTATCGATATTGTTTGCCTTTGGCACTTTGATGTACGCAAAAAGCGGCTTGTCGATGTTACCGATAATTACCGGCTCTTCCGACAGGCCCGCCCATTCATCCACCTCAGACAGTGGCACTTCTTTCCGGAATCTATCCCTCACAGCATAGGTTCCGTCATCGTTGTACTGGTAAATCTCCTCGGATTTGAACGCCTTGTTGATGATCGTATAGGTCATTCCCGTAAGCTCATGGTATTCAAGCCTGGTATACAGGTAATCTCCTATCTTCTTTCCTTCCACAAACACCGCCGCCGTTATCTCTCCCTTGTTGTTGAACGCACATGGGAAGAAATCCACCGCTTTCACGAAATCCAACTCGATTGCCGTTGGTCTTCCGTTTTCATCTATGTTCGTCACGAATGGCTTTACCGCAATAGCCCCACCTTCGCAGTACATCTCAACAAATTTGTTCAAGTCCGTAAGCTGGTCTTTCAACTGTTCATTGATGAAAGCAGCCATCGGACTGCCAGTTACCTCTATGCTGAACTCCGTTAGTATCAGCCTGGCAAATTCCTCCGAGATCGCTGACGGCAGATTCAGAGGAATCACATTGTCTTTTCCGCCTCTCCATGGCGGTTCATTCTTGTACATGTTGTGCCACAGCTCTATGGCATTCTGCATTACTCCGGATTCGCATATATCAACGCCCAGGGCTTTTTCCACACTGTTATTCGGCACCAATCTTCTCAACACCTTTCTCAATATATTTGCAATTCTCAATCAGTTCACCCCGTCTTCTTAATGAATTTCTTTATCCTCTTCTCGAAGCTGTACTCCATAGCATCCAGAGAGTCAATATCACTGGTTCCATCATCCAGACGCTCCAGTTCCATTTTCTTCGGATTCCAAACCGCCATGCTGATAGCTTCGAGAACACTTTCACAATCTGGCGTAAAGAACACACGCCCAGTTGCTGAGAGCGTGGTCATTGTGAAGATACGGTCTGTAATCTTGCACTTGGCAGCATTCGTGACATTGATATTTCCCAGTTCCGCCTCAATCATAGCTTTCTGCAAACCTCGTTTCAGCACCAGTTCCGCAGAATCGCAGTACACATTCGTAATGAATCCGTACCGGTCCAATATCTTCTCAACGAATTTCATAAACATCCGGTTCAAATCATCGGGGTCTGTTCCGTCTGCATCGTGCCATTCAGAGGACAGCACATACAGTTTCTCATATCCCTGGGTAATACCAGACGCAACAAAAGCGTGGCCGGAGCCGTTACCTCCGAAGTCCACGCCTATATTCAGCTCTATGAACTCTCCACGTTTCGCCATGTCAATCGTCTCTTCCAACGGCACGATGTACTCATCGTCCTCCGCCGCTATGGAAGTTGCCAGCTTAACGTATATCAGGCCTTCTGCAATACTTCTCTTACCTTCAATATCTCGGATGTACCAGATGCTGTCCTTGTCATACTGGCTGACAATCTCAGCTATTCTCTGCTTCGGGATGTTGATATTCTCGAAGATATTGAAATGCTCGTAATTGTAACCACCCAGAAGCTCTCCCTTGGCCGCTTTCTCAGCGTATTTGTCAATGTAATCAACGTATATCGCTGCCTTAGGATGGTCTGGGTTCAAGTCCCAGAAGATTTTTCTGTTCTTGGCTGCCAGTTGTCGGTTGAATGCCTCTTTGATGGTGTTGTCATGATGCAGGTTGATCTCGGTTGCAATCCACATACCGTATGAGTTACCTCGGATTTTCTTGTAACTATCGGACGCTGCACCTCCGGCGAAGATTACAATCTTGTCTTTGTACCCCGTATCCGGGCCATTTATCAGCAGGCAGTCATTCCCTTTGTACTGAGTCCACCTGCACTGCCCACGAAATATATACTCAAGACCGAACCCATTAGCATCTCCAATGTTCAGCTTAGCATTCGCCATAGTCGAACCAGTCGCCAGGTGGATTCTATCCTTCGTCGTTTTTAATTCGTGAGCAAATGCGAAAACATTATCTACCGTCTTACCGGAACGAACAGCACCTTCCAGGATATTGTAGGTACTGTTCGCACAATTTTTGATATACCGCTTGTGCTTGTCGCTGAAATTGAACCCTATACGCTTGCGCCTGTTGACCTTGACATACGGGTTGGATAAGCCCTTATTCTTCGCCGCCATAAATGTCGGCTTCGATACCCTCCATGTCTTCTATCTCGTAAAGACCAATTTCCTGCTTATCTCTCCAGATGTCCGGCCTACGATTCTTCAACCAGAAACAGCACGCTCCTACGTCCGGTATGATGTCCTCTTCGGTCTCAACCGTCTCTATCTTCGCAGGCTTGGTATTACCGTCTTTGTCCATCTCAATAATTTTCCGGGTTACTTTCGTTTTCTTCTTACTTCCTTTTGCTCGCTTATACAGACTCAGTTCGACTTCTGCATCTGCATATTCTTTTCCGGCGGCCAGAGCCTCTGCAAACTCCGGGTAATCCTTTTTCCAACGGTTGATTGTCCTCGGAGATACCTCGAATGCGTCAGCTAAATCCTCATCCGTACCGCCTCTCATGCACAATACCTTGGCAATTTTTACAAATCTCTCATCATACTTCTGCTTTGCCGCCATTCAACCACCTACTTCCCTGCCAGGTAGTCAGCCGCCCAGTATTCAATCATCTGCCATTTATTCTTACTGGTAATCGTGCCGTCCTTCTCTGCTTTTTTCAGAGCTTTTTTGATTACTTCTGCCGATTCTACCGGAATGGCAGCACTGCCAAATACTTTCGCAAGGTACGTCCAATCCATGTCTGGGTCAAAACCGGCATCGTCCATTTTCTCATTTGCAGCATCAATCATGGAATGGACTGCCGCCCCTACGTTCCGGATGTCCGTAAACTGCTGGTACTTATCCAGTGTCTCCACGAACTTCTCGCACTGCTCATAGGCAGCAACACCGATAATCTCAGCACAACTACCGTCCAGATTCTTCATCAATGCATCCAAGTCTCTAATCTGGTTCGGAAGAAACGCAAACGCAATGGTCTTGAAATCAAACTGAACCGCCGGAGTATTCAGCTTATCAAACTGCTCCAACGGTTCTTCCAGAATTTCTTTCCCTATATAGCTCTCCATCATATCATCGACGTTATCCATCAGCTTCACAATTTCTCTCAGCGTACTCTCATCATCAAACCCAGAGATTGCATTGTGAGCCAACTGCTTAGAAGCCGCCTTGCTTCGGGTCAGCCCGCTCTTATCCAGGATAACGATAATCTCTTTCAGTCCAGCCTCCCTTGCACTCTTTACTCTGTGATGCCCTGAAATAATCTCCAGCTTCTCTCCCATCAGTGCAATCAGAGGTAAACTCTCCAACTGCCCTCTGTTTTTGATGTTCGCTGTGAGCTGGTCCTGCATCTCATTTTTCATTATCCTGGCATTGATGTCCTGCTCCTTAAGCTCGGCTAACTGCACCTTCGCAATGTACAGCTCCGTACCCATGTCATAAATTATTTCATATTTTGCTTTCTGCTCTTCTGCCACTGCCTTTCCCTCCTTAACCATTCTTCCAATGTTTCCTGCTCTGTTCGGTCAGCCAGCTCCGCTTCGTATGTCAGCTTGAAACCGTTGTTCTTATCCTTCTGCCGGTTTACCAGCTTCATAATGCCCCGGACTTCTTTGTTCTCCGGATACTTCGTCAGCATGGCGGTCCGGACTTTCGTTACCTTCTCACGTTCCAGATCGTCCAGGAGCGTTTCTGTGAAGCAATGATTCTGTGCCAACATATACAGTAGTCTACCGAGCCGATACGTGGTGTGTGGGACCTTCATAACGTACCAGATGAAGAGTGATGTGGCTTGCATCTTTGAAATCCCAAATACGCCCGATACCATCCCGTCAATCAGAACAGCTCTATTGAACGTAGCCGATGAACCAACAAAATTATGCGTCCATAGCTGTCTGTAATACTGTGCCTCTGCTGCCTTAATGGAGATGATCTGTACCTTGCTTTTCTCCGTTATCTCGTAATCTCTCGGCAACATACTACAGGCAATCGGTGCCAGCTTACTTTCGGAAGGTCTTTTGATTTTTCTTCCCTCTGCCAGTGCCGCCGCTTCTTCTCCTCTGTTCGAGGTAATGTAGCTGTTCAAATCTGCTCTCGTACCGGCTCTTGCAAATATCGGCTCTCCTACAGCCTCTCCGGTTCTTTTTTCCTGGTAGCAAACAACCAGCGCATTCGCATTCATGCACCGGTCAAACAACTCAACGTGTCCTGTTTCCGGGTCGAACAGCTTATACTCTGGTTCCTTCCAGGTCATTTTCCCCTGTGTGTCATAGAACTTCTCATAGCCGGAGAAGTAGGTCGGTGGATTGGCAATAACCAGCGTGTGTGGATCGTCAAGCACCTCGTCCAGATGATCCCACATATCCAACGGGCGATACGTCATGCCATACATTTCCTTCTTGATATTCTCCAGGCTCTGTCGGATATGCTCAATATGTTCCTCTCTTCTGTCTCTTAAATCTTTCAGCAGATTAAAGAAATACTCATTGCCGGCCGTCTTCGATGTTCTCAGATACATCTGAGCATACAAGGCAACCGCCGGGTCCAACAGTTCCTCATCGGAAAATCCCTGGGCGTGTATCTCCAGTTCATCAAGTGGCTTGCCCGTAATGGCATAGCCCATAACCGAACTCATCATAGACACATCGCTTGTCTCGATCTGCTCCGGTTTATACCCATTCTGGATTGCCAGATTGCTCATGGCGAATGTTCCGGCACATGGCTCCACAAACCTCGTATACCCGTTCTTCGCAGCATTCTTTATCAGATTTACCAAGTATCTCTGCTCCACCGTACCCAAGCACCCCAAAAACATCTCTCCTGGGTCTCTGAAAAATGCCATTGCTTATCAACTCTCCCTTCTCTCGTTTGCATTAAAAAAGGCACCGTACCCTTTCGGATGCGATGCCGTTGTTTTTGGACCGGAGCCCTGCGATGAACAGGGCCTCAACTATGGAATAGTCGTGTGCTGCCTACACCAGCTCCGGATATTATATTAAAGCGCCCATACCAAACAGACTCATTTGCTGGTAGCCATCATCTGGCTTCGTCTGCACTTCGGGCTTCTTACTTGTCGTTGCTACCTTCTTTCCCTTCGGGGGATTCGGGTCTGGAAGTTCTTCGATAATCTCTCCAGTGTTCTCCACCCACCACTCAGCAAAAACAGTTCTGTGACACCAATCTTCCGGGATTCTCACATCCTCGTAGCACAGGAGGACCAAATTCTTTCCCTGGGCCGCTGCGTCACGTTCCATCTTCATAACCATGTTGATGATTCTGTCCTTGCCTATGCCGTTCAGCTTCTCGTAATAGGCTTTCTTGAAATCTTCCAGGTTCATTCTCAGCATATACCCTTTCGGTGCCAGTGAGTAGCACTGGTTTTCCAGTCTGTACGCCAGTTTGAATTTCGGCGTCCCGATGCTGATTCCTACACAGTAATATTTGCCATCTGCAAGCTCTTTGTTGCTATATCTGCTCGTATAAATTCCCATTGTCCGTCTGCTCCTTTTCCCTTGAAAAACCGTTGTTTTCCATACTTTAATTATACCAGATTACCTACCTAAGTACAGGGAATACAGGCTGTTTACCGTTTTTTAAGAATCCCTTCCTCCGGCTTTGCGGTCCGAAGACCGCCCAGCCATCAGAGAAGGAAAAGTCGATTCACAGTGCTCCATTTTTATGGTGTGACATATGGGCTTTTGGCACTTACTACGTTACCACAGGTATTTTACCCTCGTCAATTCCATATTTTCTACTGTTTTTGAACCCAGTTTTCTCACACACCCAACAGGTACACCGCTATGATTTTGCAGGCGTTACCGATGTCCTTATAGACAGTCTTCTCACTCACGCATTCCTCACTCGCAATCTGAGCAACCGTCTTTTCTTCCTCCGCTATGTAGTATTCGTACACTTCCCTGTAACACCGCATAGCTTCTGGCTTTTTCGATGTTTCGCACTCCTCCCGGTACGTCTCAATCGCACGCTCTATCCGGTTGATGTAATACATATTCTCCGCCCTGCGTTTTTCTTCTTTCTCTACTACGCTTTCCTGGCTATTGATATGTGCCGAACCCATCAAATCTCTTAGGAACGCCCACCGTTTTTCTACTTTCTCGCTTTCCGTAAATTCTTCCTTTTCCGGGATTTCCCTTTTCAGTCTACGGTAGTCTGATAACAATTTCTTGGTTCTTTTTACCTTATCAGCGTTACTCTGCTCACGTTTTTCGGTCTTTTTTCGCTCTTCTCTGCACATTTTGACCGCTTCTCTCGCAGATATTTCCGCTATCTGTGTCAGCTCTCTCCCTGTTACCTGGTAGATTCTGTTTCCCTCCAGACTCTCCGTTTCCACAGGTGCGATTGCTAACAGTTCCTGCTCACTCTGCCTTTCCATATACCGCCATACCTCCTTGACTTTTCTTGCTCTGCTCCATATAATGAATCTATCTACGAACATTTGAGGAGCTGCCGTGGGGTTATGGCGGCTTTTCTTTTTAATCTAAAATCTGTAACCCAAGTGCTACATAGCCTTCCTGCAATCCGATAAAGTCTCTTAGAACATATCTTACTACCACTCCGATTTCTCTTCCGCTGTATTTGATGTTGTCCCATTCTTTCAGAATCAGCACATCTCCCACCTGGAAGTCTCTGTCATTCTTCCGGATTTCAAACGGTTTGTTGCCCTCTATCGTTTCCTGGAAATATTTTGGGTATGTCTTCAGCTCGTGTGTCATGCCCTACCTCCTGTACTTCTTGCACGAAGCGAAGTGCGAAATATAGCCTGCTCCATCTCCACGCTCGCCTACCAGGATTCTTCCTGTCACTACCTCTCCGTCCGGCGTGACAATCTTCTCTTTCCCGGTACTGTCCTTCTTGTAATTATGCAGTGCCATGTCTACCGGCATATTCTTTCCAGACCGCATCCGCACCCACAGGATTCTTCTACCGCACTGGCGGCACGTTCCTTCGCTTGCCCTGCTGATCACAACCGCACCTTCTTTCCCTTTCCTGCTGTTCCGTATCTCAAAGCCTCATTCAGAACAGCGACCATCTCCGTAATGCTTACTGCTATTGCCTGGTTCCTGTTTCTGTCATTGATGCTTACCATACCAGTCTGCAAGCTGGCCTTGATTCCGACATCCGTTACTTTCTGATGCAGGATTCTCTTCTCTTTCTGAAATACTCCGGTTCCTTTGAACTTCGTATATGTACCCTTCGTCTCAGCGTACACTCCATCCATCGGCCCTTCCTTCGAGTCTGTAACATGCCCTATGATAAAATCACTCATACCGTTCCTCCTTTACTCCGGTAACGATGTTTCAGTTACCTGCTTTGCCCCTATGCTGCTTAATTTCTTCAACACCTCCGGGATATTCATTCTTTCAATCGTGTCTTTCGCAAGGTTTTCTTTCAAATTCTGTTCCAGTGATTTTATCAGAGATTCCTCTACCTCTCTCTTAGCATTCGCAATCAGCTTTTCAACCTTCTTTCCAAGTTCCTCTTCCAGATACTGACTCGTGAGCAGACCAGCAGCGGATAATTTTCTGTCACTGGAATAACTTGCAATGCGGCCGTCCCTGTCATATCTCTTTTCCGTAAGGAACAGTTCAAATCTCTCTCCCACGTATTCAGACAGGGGCTTGTACGTTACTTCATCGCTCCAGGTGTTTTTCTTTTCCGGGATAACAATCTTTCCGATCTTCTCCTCACACACGTTCGCAATGAACTGGTCTACGGTTGCCTGTATCGTTTCTTCTGCCTCCAGAATCTTCTCTGCAATTTTATTATCCACTGCCTTAACAGCTTCATTCGTTGCCTTTTCCAGAAGGGCGTTTTCCACGCCCTTCACAATCCGTTCTCTTAACTCATCATCGATGGAGTATGCCTCTTCATCCATCCAGTCAAGTTCTACCTCGATATTAAATTTTGCCATTCGACTTTTCCTCCTGTTTCTGTTTTTCTGCTTCTGCCGTCATTCTTTGGAAAACGCAAAAGCCCTTGCACCTGTCCGGCGGCACTCCGCATGATTTACACGATATGAACAATGACCCATCTTCTTTTCTCGGTCTTTTATCCATGTATTATCCCTTCATTTCCTCTTCAACCTCTGCTCCGCACCGGCAACAGATATTCTGGATTGGCTCACCCAGTTCTCCTCTGAAAATCTGGATGTTATCCATGTGGATTACCGCTGTACACATCGGGTCATAATGCTCTGCCAGGAAATGCTTGATAGGTTCCGCCGCTGCCTCGAACTCCTTCATCAGCTTTTCAGCCTTTTCCTTCTCTTCCTCTTCCGGATGCAGAAGTCTCTCATAATCCGTCCAGCGTTCATCAATGTATCTTCTCTCCAACAGTTTTCTCTTTCCATCTTTCTCAATAACAACCTGGCTCCCTTCCACTGCCAGGATTCTTACTGGCTCGTCCATATACTTTTCTCTATCGAAAGTCGGTACAGGAACCATAAAATCTAAGCGAAACGCACGTTCCATTTCCCATGGCATTACCTCACGCACCTTATCTGTTCTGATTGCCATTCTGCCTACTAAATCTCTTAAATTCATTTACTCTTCCTCCTCTGGTTCATCATATCCATACTCATCATCTTCGGTGTCGGTTTCATCTTCCTCAGTGCCACTTGTAATCTCTGTACCGTCCCCTGCACCGTCTAAATCGGTTTCATCAGTAAATTGTGTATCTTCCGGGTTATCGCCCGTAGAATCGTCATATACGCTCTCGTCTGCATCCTCGTATTCTTCCACCGGACCAGGAAGGGCGTGTTCATCTGCTACCTCTCCCGGAAGTTCCGGATGTTCGATGTACTCCGGACCATTATCCGGCTCAATCCCTGCCGGTCGCGGTTCCGTCACATCTCTGTAGTCAGCATCGAAAATACTTCTCTGTGTTGTATCGGCTACCGGCCGCATCTCGTACTCCCCGGTCTCCTCATTCAAGAACAGTTCCATCTCGGTATCCAGATTGCCCTTCTTCATATCTTCAACTTTCATCTGGCTTGTTACCTTATGGCTGAACTTTGGCTTCGCAATCTCTCTGCTTTCTCCTGGAATGTTTGGATTGTAATTCGGCACATACTCTCTCACGAGCGATACATCCAGTTTCAGTGTCAGCGTTCCTTCCTGGCATTCCTTTTCCTGCATATTACCGAGTAGTCTCTGTAATACGAAATTCATATCTCTCTTCATGTCATTAAAGGTATCGCCATCAAAATTCAATTCTTTCACAAAATCACTCATCCTACTTACCCGCCTTCCCGAACTGGATATTATGTTCTTTCATGTACTCCTGCAAATCCTTCAACTGCTGGAGTGTGCCAATCGCATAGAAGGTTGCCTTGTATTTCTTCTCCTCCGGAAGAGCTTCTTTTTCGGCCGGCTTTTCTGCAGGTTCCTCACTCTGCACATCGGCCGTCTTATCCGGAACAGGTGCATTGTAGCCAGATTCCGAAGCTCTTTCCTCCTGGGCCTGCTGTTCTGCCAGTGCTTTTTCTCTCTCCGCACGTTCCGCAGCGATTCTTTCAGCCTCCTGGCGTCTGCGCTCCTCTGCTTCTTTGGCCCTGGCTTCTGCTTCGACTCTCCGGCGTTCCTCTTCCTCTGCTTTTCTCTTGCGGTCTGCCTCCATCTGCTCTTCAAACTTAATCAGACGAGCATTCTCAGCCATAGCCTGGGACATATCGAGTGTTCTCACATATACATCCTTCGCATTCAGTTTGTACTTGCTATCCAGTGCATCAATAGCCGCCAGGTCGCTCTTTACTCTCTGAATCTTTTCCTGGATTTCGGTTGCCGCCTTGCTTTCCTTGAAGCTCACGTTCAGATACTGTGCCTCGAACACTCGCTCAAAAGGAAGAACCTCTGCCAGCTCTCCGATTGCCTCAGTATATACATCCTGTAGTCTGGCTTTCTTCTCCTCTTTTACGCTGTTCTCATATTCCTTTACTTGCCCGTCAATGATGCTGATCTGCTCCTTGATGAGTGCCGTTACATCCTTCAAGTCACTCTCGAACACTTCATACGGCTCCATGCACTTTTTCTTGACGAGCTTTCTTCTGTCCTCAATCTCATTGAGCAGTTTTCTAAGGGCGGCTCTGTCATTCTTCGCATCCGATACCGTATCTTCCGTATACACCAAGCCCTGGTATGCTGCCACAATGCTTCTGACATTCTCCTCCAGCTCTGCTTTGTTCCAGTCAATCTTCTGCAAGAACCCGTCTTCCGTTGGATTTACTAGTCTTATCTCCATTTTTTCATCCACTGTGAATTTCCTCCTATTCTTCCTCTGACAAATTTATAATCGTCACTTCTACTCTCGAATTCTCTGAGTAGAACTTCCGGCACTGACAGTCAACAATCTGCGTATCATCGTAATATGCCAGGTTGTTGAGGCTGTCAGCGATAATCTTTACCACGTTATCCATATCCGGTTTCTTAGTCGGGCGTATCTCTCCGGCCAGCATCGCAGCTCTTTTTTTCTTCGATGCCGACTTAGGAATCCGGTAGTACGCCTTAATCCGCATATCCAGCATCGCCTCTTTCGGAAAGTTCTCTGTCCCGTAGGTCGTCTGCCATTCCAGCTTTACCAGATTTTCATAGGACACCGTATCTTTCGGGGTTATGGCATGGCCGGTCTTCGTATTGAATCTCGGTCTGCCTTTTCCTTTCGGCTCCCCGTACACCGTAAACTTCGCTTTTTTCATGTCCGCCTCCTACTGACTTCCCAGGTTGCTTTCCTCAAGCATGGCCTGGATGCAGTACCAGCTACTCTTCTTTCCTTCTCTCGCAACCTTGATATGCCGGGTTGTATAACCGTTCATTACCAGGATTCCTGCAATAGTCCGTCTGTCCTCCGCATTGAAAATTCTCAGCGTGGCGTCCGGCTCAAACTGTTCATCCGCTGTTTGCATACCGAATAGCTTCGCCGGGTGGATTTCCAGGGTTTCCGCAATTTTGATGAGGGAGGATGCCGGGATGTCTACTCTGCCTTTTTCGTAATCCGCTACCGCTGACTGGCTTTTGCCGATTGCTTTTCCCAGGTCCTCCATCGTCATATTCTTTTCTGTCCTGCAACTCCGGATATTCGCTCCAATCTCTGCCATATCCATATCTCACTTCACCTCCATATCACACCTTCCCCTGCAAGTTCCGCATGACCTGTTGGAACTTCGCCCTCGTTTCCTCAGACATTCCAGGTTCCGGTTCTGTTTTTTCTTCTGCCTGTTTCTTAGCTTCGAGCGCAGGCTGCTCTTTCTTTTCCAACTCCAACGCATTGTCTCTCATGCTGGCAATCAGCAACCGGATTGATTCCGGCAGCTTTTTCTCCTCGCTGATTCTCTGCACTGTTGTCCTGTAATTCCGGATAAAATGAGACTGCTCTACCGTCTCAACCCGTTCAGAATCCATCAACGCCCACTCTTTCAGATTTGCCGCACTTCCTACGGCTCTCTGGCAAGCCTCCGGCAGTTTCTCAAATTCTTCCACCGAATGATACCCGGAATTTCTGACCGCCTTTCTTACCAAAGACCATGCCTCCAACTCACTCATGCTGCTATCCACGCTCTCAACAATCTGCGTTGCCTTTTCTCTGATGTCTGCTATCGTTGGCGGAAACTTCTCTGTCAGCATATACTTCTGGATTGCTACGTTGGCCTGCTGATACGGAATATCTTTCAGCAACTCAAACCATACATTGAAAGCATCCTGGTCTGGAATGAATGTCGGCTGTGCGTATACAGCTTTCATTCCCTTAACAAGCGTTTTGAACTCCTCTCTTGTCATTACCAGTTGTCTACCTCACTCACTCTATTCTGAATCCGGTCCCCGGCCGACCTCTGCGGAATCTGCGTCATTTTATCCCAGATAATGCCTTTCCAGTTATTTGACATACACTCCTCAATCAAATCGCACACCCGGCCTTCTCCAAATTCTGCTACTTTCTTCTCTACCTGCCGGAGAAGAGATTTCATGCCCTGCTCTTTGTAACCTTCCTTGCGTTCAATCTTGTATGTACACCATTCACGCATCTTTTCTCTGATTTCTCCGCCGAGTGCGTAATCCGGAACCAGACGCTCATAGAGCTGCATCGTGTCTTCCTTCTTTACCGTTGCCTTTTTCGGCTTCGGCGGCTTTTCTACTGGTGGCTTCTCCTGCTCCGGTTCCTGCATCTCCGGAATCAATGCCTCCGGTGCCTGGGAACCGCTCAGTTTCTTCTCGTCCTGGATGCGGCGATAATACTTCCTCTGCCGGTCCGCCTCTGTAGAACTCTGCCCGATGAAATTCTGAATATCCATCATGTAGATTGCACCGTTATCCAGTACCTCTACCAGCTTCAACTGTTCAAAAATTTTCATCGCACGTTCTACCGTCCCTACCTGGTGTCTCGTAATCGTTGAGATCATCTCCAGACTGTACGGGATGTAGTCCTTGTACATCAGCCGCCCTTCATTTTTCAAGCTCCGCAGGTACATCTTCATGAGTATGTCGCTGTACAAATACCCATCTTTCATCCCCTGGAGAAGCAGCATTTCATCAGAATCGAAGAAATCCTCCTTCAATTTCAAGTAGTAGTATTTTTTGTTATCTGCCATCTACTCACCGCCTAAATTCCGGCTACCAGGTTCGTAATTGAAATCGGTCTCTTCAAAACCTTTGTATGCCTACAACAATCGCACATCTCGCATCTGTCCGGTTCAGCCTCTCCGTTCTTCACTCTGAGGATTCTCGGCATATTCATTTCTACCATGTGTTTTGCCTCATCAAGATAATTCTGTGTTACATGAATCACTTCGATGTTTGGCTCCTCTTCTTTTGTCCCTGCTGCAATGTAGAATGGTGGTCTCTCTCCGGTGTTCTGGTACACAATTTCCTGGTATATCGCACCCTGGATATCGTAACCCCAGTACCGCACGAAATCTAAATAGCCGATGTCTTTTACCCACTCCAACTTAGTGATTGATGCCATAACCTTAAGGTCCGTAATCGCAATTCCTCTCACGAAGCTGTCAATTTTGATTTTCCATTCTGCCCCGAACAGCTCTCCAGTCATAATGACCTGTTTTTCTCCGCTCATATACTGCATAAACAGTGGGTCTCTCTCCATTCTGGCGATGATTCTCTCTGCCTGCTTATAATTCGCTTTCAGCTCGCCTTTCTGAGTGAAGATTTCCGGATTCGCTTTCTTGAACTCTTCGAGCGTTCCTTCAAAGTAGGAATCCACATAGGACCCCACCAGAAGCGGCGTGGTCTTTTTCTGTGCCCACCGTTCTTCCAGCTTCTCAATGGCCGAAAATTCACACGCCATCTTTCCGTATGTTCCTGCGAAATCCTTATACTGGGACACACTCATATACTTCTCGTTCGCTTCTTTGCTATAATAATTCTCTGCCGTCAAAACCATATGCCACTACCTCCTACGCCTCTTCCAAAACCATTCCGTCAATAACCGGCTCTGCCTGCTTCTGGGCTTTCATCGCTGCAAAAGCGTCTACCGGCTTATCATTCTCCGGCAACAACGCCTGTCCTGCTGTTGCTCCCGGAAGGGACTGCTGATTGAATACCGCATCCCCACCATCTTCGTAGGCTTTCTGCTGCTCTATATTGTCAAAGTCCAAATCAATCAACTTGCACAATCTTCTCAATACCGTTTTCTTGTACATCTCACCAGTGCTGCTTTTCCATGCCTGGCTGTCTTTTGCTTTAGAGTATGTGTTTCTGACATTTTCGATGTCTTCCGAACTCATCGTGTCATACATCATCGAACCATCTTCAAAAACCACAATAGCGAATGCTCCAATCATCTGTTCATTGGAAAACGGCTTCGGTCTGTACTTCACATTCTGTTTGCCTCCATCTACCTCTTCCATGAAGAAATCGCCCTGCCGTACTACTTTCGCAAAAATGTCTTTAATCTTATTTTTGCTGTACCGCTTGCACAATTTGATCTCGCCTTTGTAATCAGTTTGAAAAGTGAGGTTTCCGCCATACGGGATTGCGTAACACTCTCCATTAAAAAAATCCAGTCCCAGGTATGCCGCTTTTGCCAGGCAAACCGGGATAGTTTCCGGGTTGATCTTCTCCAACTGTGCTTTCTTCTTATCGTCCTTCATCATATCCTGGATTACCGTAATGCAATTCAGAATAAATCTCTGCTGATTAAAGCCAGCCGGTAACGCTTCTTTGTTTTCGGTCAGCTTCTTTGTCAGTCCGGTTTTTATCGTGCCGTACCACTGTTCTACGGTCATCTGTCCCATATCCTACCTCCTATGCTTTTTCCAGGCTCTCACCCAGTAATTCAAATATTTCATCAATCGTCATGCTTTTTAAGCACTCCTCGCACACATAACTTCCGCAGCTCTCATAGAATCTGTCGCCCGGATAGATTCCTTCCAGGCATTCCGAACAGATATGAACCTCTTTCGGTTCCGGAGCATTCGGGCATCTCGGATGGCAAGGATTCTGTCCGCATATCTCACACATTATCTTCTTCCTCATCCGGCATCTCCAGAACGCCACTCACACTCTGTATCATTTCTGGAATCCACAGTCTTGCAAGTATCGCCGCCGGAAGAATCAAATACTCTCCTCCAAAAGCTACCCTGCCTCTCTGCTCACAAGCCATCACAATACAAAAGCACTGGAAAATTCCCGTGATGCTTATGTATTCTATCCAGCCCAGAACTTCTGCCATATCCACTGCGTAGATTCTGCTCAGTTTCTTCCACAGAACCCTGTGCATCCTACGTCTCATAACTCTGCTTCTCATGCTGTCTGCCTCCGTTCAGTGAAAATTCCGATGTTGATCCCCTTGCTGGACTCAAATCTTTCTATCAGTTCCTCTTTGCTTTCGATTCCGTAATCTCTTTTCAGAATTTCAAGCATTTTTTGCACATCCATACTCACACCTTCTTCAAAAACTTCTCGCCTACGATTTTCAGTTCGCTGATGGACTCCGCAACTTCATCTAAAAAAGCCAGGATCTTTTTCAGCTCCGGCTTCTCTGTTTCGTCGATGCTTCCATCTTCTGTAATGTCTACGAGTTCTTTTTTGATGCGGTTCAGCTCATCGCAATCCAGTCTCTTCATCAGTCGAAGGGTTATCCCTTCCAGGCCTTTCGCCTCTGTTGCAACCGGAAGATAACTGCATATCGGGCATTCATGCTTGCAATACCCAGTTTTCAGCTCCGGTGCATTATAGAGGTCCGCCATGAGAACCACTTTGTCTACCGGAACTACCTTCGTATTTCCCAACTCATAATCTGCGAGTGTTGAAACAGATATGCCAAGCAACTCCGCCGCACCTTCTCTGGAGTATAGCCTCTCGTTGTACATTGCTGCCCTTTTTCTGGCAACAAAATACACATTTTCATTACCTTTCGTAGAGCCTCTTCCCATTTCTTCACACCATCTTTCCTGTTACAATTTAACTGTCTTTAGAGGAATCCTGTTTCCCTTGATATTCCTGGATTCCGAGTGCACCGCTTATCACTTTCATAACCGGCGGCGAATAGCATCTGCCACAGATAATTGCATTCAGATATTGTGTAGAGTAGCCAGTCTTCTCAGCCAGCTCCCCTGTGTTCATATCCAGGTCAATCATGGCTTTTCTTGCATCCATACACCAATCTCTGGTTGCTTCTTTCATGGACGCTGATGCCTTTTCGATATTGAGAAGGTCACTGATTGCACTTGCAATCGAATCCGAGTAAATCCGGCCATTCACAACTCCGGATACCCTGGTTCTTGACTTGCCGATTCTCTCAGCCAAATCGTTGATAGACCAGCCTCGTTCAATCAGACCCTTCTTAACTTCCTTGCCCCAGTCAGTGATATTGCCCTGCATTATGCTTTTCCTCCTTTCTGATGGATTTTTGCATATGTAGTTTACTTTCTCGAAGTAAAATGATACAATTTAACGGTACAAACGTACACTACATACGCAATCACAAACTACTTATGCGATTTAGCACTTCCCATTTGCGAATCATTTGTAGCTTGTGATTGTATTGTAGCTCGAAAACTCGAATTTGTAAAGAGTTTTTCTTCGATTTCTCGAATTATTTTACGGAGGTGCTACATGGAAGCAATCGACAGAATCGAAACAGTTCTCGAACAGAGGGAGCAAACGCCTTATGCACTGTGCAAATTTCTTGGCATTAACCAGTCTTCCTACTCTACCTGGAAGGCTCGAAACACTCTGCCGCCAGCTAAATACATCGCAGACATTGCCCGGTTTCTGCACGTCTCTACCGACTACATTCTGACCGGAAAAGAATCTGCTTACACTGACGTCCAGACCGAAACTTACACCGATGATGAGAAGGAGCTGCTGAGTATTTACAAGGCTCTGCCAACAGAAAAGCGTTATGAATTTAAAGGGGAAATGAAGGGCTACCTCAAAGCTCTTGAGGAAAGCAAAAAATACCTTGACGATGAAAAAAGATTATCCGTTTAGATTGGTATCGTCATTTCAGATGATACCGGACAGGAGGGCTTATGGATTCAAAGAAATACTTTTTCCTGGCCTGGACCGAAGAACAACTGAATTGCGATGCTGCGGCTCTACTGCTCTATCTCTCTTCCTTCTGTTCTTCTCTGGAGGAAGGGCCTGCATCGCTGTCTGCCGGAACAATTAACAAAATAGCACACCTGCGGAAGAAACTCTCACTTTCGGTTCGTGAGTTCTTGCCGTTGGTCCATACCTATTCCGATATTCTGACAGACACCGACTGCCGCCGGGCGTTGGTCTTTGCTCTTGGCGGCAACATCCATGGCATAGCCTCTCTCTGCGAAGGGAGGATTCCTGCATGGAGCAATTAACATCCAATAACAAATTTACTTTTCATGGGGAAGACACCGGCTTGTCGGTAGTAGATTTCTGGTCCTGGGCTTACAGTGATCTGCTCAACAACACAGACCGGGGCGTACTTGCAGAATACATAGTACACAGTGCGTTATTACCCCCCCCCGATTCGAAAATGCGAACTGATTGGCTCCCCTTTGATTTGACCAGTCCTACCGGACAGCGAATCGAAGTCAAATCCGCTTCTTATCTCCAATCCTGGGATGAAGCGTACCACGAGCATATACAGTTCAGCATAGCACCTCACAGAGCCTGGGACCCGAAAGCCGGATATTCTCCGGACGTCAAGCGTCATTCTGACCTCTACGTTTTTTGCCTTTACAAAGCACTGACAAAAGACGTCTCGCCGCTTGCCCTGGAATACTGGGAGTTCTATGTGTTGCCTACCTATGTGCTCAACGAGCAAAAGCCCAACCAGAAAAATATTTCTCTTAATTCGCTGAAAGCTCTAAAACCTTACATAACGGATTTTGCCGGATTAAGGGATGTAATATTGAATTGCCCGACTAAAAGGGCGTAGAAATGAACATGCGCCGTTCTGTAATGGGACGGCGTATTTTTGGAGGAAAAATATGATTTCAAACAGTGCTGCCACTCACGCAAAAGTGGCTATCTACATACGAGTCTCTACACTGCATCAGATCGACAGGGACTCTCTGCCTATGCAGCGTCAAGATTTGATTGCCTACGCCAAGCTGATACTGAACACTGACGATGTGACAATCTTCGAGGATGCCGGGTACTCTGGCAAAAATACTATCCGGCCAGAATTTCAGAAAATGATGTCTCAGCTTCGGACCGGCACGTACACTCATCTCCTGGTCTGGAAGATTGACCGAATCTCCAGAAACCTTCTGGATTTTGCAGAGATGTACCAGGAGCTTAAAGACCTTGGCGTTACCTTCGTCTCAAAAAATGAGCAGTTCGACACCAGTACGGCTATGGGAGAAGCGATGCTCAAAATTATCCTTGTCTTTGCGGAGCTGGAGCGTAACATGACTTCGGAACGTGTCACTGCCACTATGATTTCCAGAGCCAGCAACGGGCAGTGGAACGGCGGACGTATTCCTTACGGCTACGATTATGACCCGGAAGAACAGGATTTCAGCTTCAACTCCGATGAGTACAACATCGCCCATCTGATTCATGACAAATACGAAGAACTCCGCTCCCTGGTTTATCTGGCCCGGTATCTGAACGAACATGGCTACCGGACTCGTGCCGGTAATGACTGGTCCCCGGTCTCTCTGGATATTATTCTTCGCAGCGTATTCTACTGCGGCGATTACCAGTACAACCGCCTTAAGGAAGGGGACCGGCAGCGTCCTAAGGATAAATCCGAATGGATTACCGTGAAAGACCACCACCCGGCCATCGTAAGCCGAGAACAGAAAGAACGCATCCTTGCACTCCTGGAATCCAACCGCAGGCTCAAATCATTTCGTAAGAGTGGCAAGAGCAAATACACGCACATTTTCTCCGGCCTGCTCATCTGTGGAAATTGCGGTCAACCTATGACCAGTTCCATTTCCACCATAAAGAAGACTACTGGCAGACGCTATTCTCTCTACTTCTGCCCTACGCACAGGAAAAGCAAGCTGTGGTGTACCGGAAAATCTACCTCAGACCCAATCGTTGGCGAGTTCGTCTTCAACTACATTCTCAATATGCTCAACGCTCAAAAGGCGTTCTCTCCAGAAACGAGCATACAGGAACTGGAACAGCAGCTACTCTCCGGCGATACTTTCTCTCCGGTGGCCGCCATTGCCCCGGACGGATTACATGATCTGTTTCATACGCTCCGCACCGGAACCATCAAGGGAGAGGTCTTCGGAAAAGACGTCAAAATCAAAACAGGCTCCGAGCCGCCATTGCAGCTATCAAAACTCAAAAAGGAAAAAGTCCGTCTGGAAAGAGCTATTGACCGTCTGAACAAGCTGTTCCTCTATTCCGAAAAAGCCATGTCGGAATCCGAATACCTCACTCAGAAGATTCAGCTTTCGGACTCCTTGGAAGAAGTCGAAGACAAGCTGGCGTTCCTGGCATCGGAAGGCAGCCTGCAACAATCTATCACTGATGATGAATTTATCGCCAAGGCAAGCAACTTCATACTCTCCCAGAAACTCACTGACCGAAACTACATCAGCTTTCAGTCTCTGAGTGCTACCGTCTCTCCGGAGGTCCTTGATTCTTTTCTCAGCAGTATCATAGACAACATCGTTTTCAAAGACGGGGCCGTTAACTCTATCACATTCCGCAATGGATTGTCTCACACGTTCATCTACAGAGAAAAGCCAGAGGTTTAATCGCCCCTGGCTTTCTTCATATCTCCATATTCCGTTGTATCGCTATTTTGTAGTGAATCGCTCTACAAAATCATCATTGCATCACCAAAGCTGAAAAACCTGTATCTTTCCTCTACAGCCTCTTTGTATGCATTGAGGACATGCTCTCTGCCTGCTAATGCTGACACAAGCATGACAAGTGTAGACTGTGGCAGATGGAAATTTGTAATCAGACAGTCAATCACCTTAAAGCTGTATCCCGGATAAATAAAGATATCCGTCCATCCGCTGCACTCTTTTAGCATGCCGTTTTCATCGGATGCTGCCTCTAAGGTACGAGTGCTTGTAGTGCCAACAGATATTATTCTGCCGCCATTTTTCTTTGCATTATTAATCTTGTCTGCAGCCTCCTGTGACACCATGTAAAACTCAGAATGCATATGGTGATCAAGCACATTATCCACCTTTACCGGTCTAAACGTGCCAAGCCCCACATGTAAAGTCACCTCTGCAATATCCACACCCTTATCTTTTACCTGCTGTAAAAGCTCCTTTGTGAAATGCAGTCCTGCCGTAGGCGCAGCGGCCGAGCCGTCATACTTTGCATATACTGTCTGGTAGCGGTTCTTGTCCTTTAGCTGATGTGTGATGTATGGCGGCAATGGCATCTGTCCGAGCTTATCAAGTATCTCCTCAAAAATACCCTCATAGCTAAACTGAATCAGCCTGTTTCCATCATCAACCACATCTATTACTTCACCTGTTAAAAGTCCGTCACCAAATATAATCCTTGTGCCCGGCTTTGCCTTTTTACCCGGCTTTACAAGAGTCTCCCATACGTCATTTTGTCTGCGCTTTAGAAGAAGTATCTCTATCTTTGCCATAGTGCCTTCTTTCACGCCAAAAAGACGTGCAGGAATTACCTTTGTATTGTTGAGCACAAGGCAGTCGCCCGGTCTTAAATATTTAACTATCTCCTTGAACACATGATGGCTGACTTCTCCTGTCTTCTTGTCAAGCACCATGAGTCTTGAGCTGGAGCGGTCCTCCAGAGGATCCTGTGCTATTAGCTCCTCCGGAAGATCATAATCAAAATCTTTTACGTCCATAATTTTCCTATTCCTAACACTATACTAACATCTAACCACGAAGTGTGATACCTGCAGTCTCTTTAAGATGAGCAAGTATATCCTTTACAAAGCCCTCGACCTTCTTAGTCTTAAGCTCCTCATCCTTTGGTGTAAATACTACACTGTACGCCATGCTCTTCTTATTCGGAGGAAGCTGTACACCCTCGTAAACATCAAACAATGTAACATCTGAGACATAATCACAGGCTTCCCTGATACCGTTTTCAATCTGCTCACATGTGATATCCTTGTCCACAACAAAAGCAAAATCTCTCTTCTCATCATCAAATTTTGAGATTGGAGTAAATACTCTGTCCTTTCCATACCACTGTGAAAGAACTCTTAAATCAAGCTCCATCACATATGCCGGTACTCTCATGTCAAGCTCATCGCATATCTCATATCTTACCTGACCGAGATATCCGATTTTTTGTCCGTCACAGAATACCTCTGCTGTCTGATATGGATGAAGGAATGGCTTTTGAGCCGGCTTGTATGTAAACTTCACATCAAGCGCATCTGCTACAGTCTCAGCCAGTCCCTTTATAGTAAAGAACGATTCATTCTCACCGAATACGCCTGCGCAAAGTGTCTCTCTCTCATCCGGATACTCTGTAAGCGGAAGCTCCTTTGCGATAAAGATATTTCCCAGCTCAAAGATTCTTCCCTCCAGGATACCCTTCTTCTGGTTTCTTGCCATGGCATAAAGCATCTCAGAAGCAAGTGTTGTTCTCATAAGCGAGAGGTCAACATTGATTGGGTTTATAAGCCTGATAGCATGTCTTTCAGGTGCATCCTCCGGGAATCTGAGCAGATCAAGATCAGCAGGTGAGAAGAATGAGTAATGTATTCCCTCATACGCGCCTGCTGCACAGAGCACCTCTTTTATCTTGCGCTCTGTCTGCTGTCTAAGGTTGAGTCCTCCGAGTGTAACCTGTGCCGTAGGCATGAATGCAGGAATGACATGGTCATAGCCATACATACGGATAACCTCCTCGGCCACATCCGGATAATCCTCCATATCCTCACGATATGCAGGAATCATGAGTGTCAGCTCATCACCGCTTACAACCGGTGCAAAGCCTAAATTTGTGAGTATTCTCACAATATCCTCTGTAGGTACCTCTATTCCAAGCACACCATTAACCTTTGCAATAGAAACCTTCATCTCTTTTGGCTCAAGCGAATTTCCTGTAGTCACCTCAACGTGAGTTGAAGAAACCTTACCACAGCCAAGCTCCTCCATCAGGTGAAGCGCTCTCTTCATAGCCATGGCTGTTGTGTACTCATTTACACCCTTTGAGTAAAGTGCACTCGAATCAGAAGCCTGTCCCAGCGCACGAGAGCTCTTTCTGATATTATCTCTTGCAAATTTTGCAGATTCAAACATCACCTCTGTTGTACCGTCGTTAATCTCAGAATTTAAGCCGCCCATGATACCGGCAAGCGCAACTGCCTTCTTTCCGTCACAGATAACAAGGTTATTGCTGTTTAACTCAAATTCCTTCTCATCGAGTGTGACAATTTTCTCTCCATCGTTTGCACGTCTTACTACAATCTCATCTCCCTCAAGGTATGAGTAATCGAAAGCATGCATTGGCTGTCCGAGCTCTTTTAAAATAAAGTTAGTGATGTCTACCACATTTGAGATAGAGCCTATTCCAACAAGTGCAAGACGTTTTCTCATCCATGCCGGTGACTCAGAGATTTTTACATCATGCACATAGTGAGCTGTGTAGCGAGGGCAGATGTCCTGTGCCAGGACAGATACCTTGAAATTTTCCTTCTTCACATCATCAGTAGTATAGTCAAGTGCAGGCTCCTTAAGCTCTTTTCCCAAAACAGCAGCAACCTCTCTTGCCATGCCATATATACACTGACAGTCAGGTCTGTTTGCTGTGATTGCAATATCAAAAATCCAGTCATCAAGGCCAAGGATAGGTTTTACATCATCTCCCGCCTTAGCATCCTCAGGTAAAACCAAAAGTCCGTTGTAGCCTGCACCCGGATAAAGGTCCTCATTTAAGCCAAGCTCTACGCCTGAGCATAACATTCCATATGAATCATATCCACGCAGCTTGCCCTGCTTTATCTCCATCACGCCCTCTATTGTAACGTGATCCTTTGCTGTGGCATATACTGTGGCACCGATAAGTGCAAGAGGATATTTGCCACCTGCCTTTACATTGTCCGCTCCACAGCAGATCTGGAATGTGCCATGTGCTCCGGCATTTACCTGACACAGACTTAGGTGTGTCTCCGGAATCGGCTCACATTTTTCTACAAGGCCGACTACTACATTTGAGATATCCTTTCCCACCTCATATGATTCTTCAACCTCGAAACCACATGAGAATAATTTTTCCTCTAACTCCTTTGGTGTTACATCTATATCTACATAATCTTTTAACCAGCTAAGTGGTGTTAACATAATTTTTGCCTCCTGTTATATATTCAAGAAATGAATCTAGTTGTCATCAATCTGGTCTAATACCCTAAGGTCTGACTCGAATAAAAGCTTGATGTTGTTAATTCCGTATTTGAGCATTGCAATACGCTCAAGACCAATACCAAATGCAAATCCGCTGTACTCATTTGTGTCTATGCCACAGCCCTCAAGCACCTTTTTATTTACCACACCTGCACCAAGCACCTCAATCCAGCCTGTGCCCTTGCATAAAGAGCAGCCCTTGCCGTGGCACTGGAAGCAGCTTACATCAACCTCTACAGACGGCTCTGTAAATGGGAAGTATGAAGGACGAAGACGTGTTGTGACATTCTTTCCGAACATCTTCTTTACAAGCTGGTCAAGCATACCCTTTAAATCGCACAGTGTGATGCCCTTATCTACCACAAGGCCCTCCATCTGTGTGAACATAGGAGAATGTGTCGCATCATCATCCGAACGGAAAACCTTACCCGGTGAAACAACCTTGATAGGCGGCTTCTTTGCTTCCATAACGTGAATCTGTCCTGCTGAGGTCTGTGTACGCAGTAAGAACTCAGGTGATAAGTAGAATGTATCCTGCATATCACGCGCCGGATGATCCTTTGGAGTATTTAAAGCTGTAAAATTATAGTAATCATTCTCGATTTCTGTACCCTCGTAAACCTCAAAGCCCATAGATGTGAAAATCTCTGAGAGCTGGTCCTTTACCTGTGTTACAGGATGAAGATTACCCTTTTTGCCTCTCTTTGCAGGCATAGTGACATCTATTTTCTCGCTCTCATACTTGCGCTTAAGTGCCTCTGCCTCAAATTTCTTAACCTTCTCATCAAGAAGCTTCTCAACTGCCTCACGTGTCTCATTGACCCACTGGCCTACCTTTGGTCTGTCCTCCGGAGCAACATCCTTCATGCCCTTTAAGACTGCTGTGAGCTCACCCTTCTTTCCAAGAATTGCAGCACGCACATCATTTAATTTTTCAAGGCCGTCAGCCTTATCAATTTCAGCAAGTGCTTTTTCTCTGATCTGTTGAATTTTGTCTCTCATCGAATTTCACCTCATAATATTTTTCTTAATTTGCATAAACTCGTAACTTCAAGCTTGAATTCGCCGTTTATGCGATAAAAAACGTCCCTGCATGGCTATTAAACCATGCAGGGACGAAAATTCCGCGATACCACCCTGATTTCCATTGACGTTTTACTCAATGGACTCTCATTGATATGTGTAACGTACATAACACGTCATGAACTACTGTACTTCATCCATGCAGCTTCAGTGTGAACTTCAATCAATAGCCTTTTTGTAAGACTGCTTTCAGCCGATGACAATCTCTCTCTGGTCAAAGTACTATAATCTACTATGCACCTTCATTGCTTTTATTATATATAGCTGCGACATATATATCGCAAATGCTTATTTCTTAATAACACATAAGTCATTTTAGCACAATCTCTATATTTTGCAAGTAAAAAATTTTATATTTGATTTATATTTTATTTCTAAGCCCCTTAGGATAATGGTTTTTAACCTGTGTGCCATTCACCTTGCCCCAGCCGGCCGTGTATCCGTCCACACATACAAGTGCCCAGCCCTTTTTGCATTCAGCCGCCTGCTCATCAGATAACACGACTGACTGACCATTGAAAAAGCCTGTTGTCTGCGGATCATCCCAGGTAAGCTTTACTAGATTTTTAGCATCATTTAGCTTAAGCGCAAGTGCAAGCGAATGCGACGGCTCAAAGCGCTGTTTTTTGAACTCTCCTATATGAAGCCCTGCGCGCTGCACCTTAAGCCCTTTAATATCAACTTCCATATCAGGCAGCCTGTAGAGCTGCTCCCCAAACATGACAAGCCTTGAGTTTTTAATCCATGCTGCCACATCCTCTGATATGGTCTCATCAAGAAACTCTGAGAGAAGCTTCATATTTTCTTTTGTAAGAGCCGGCTTCGTTTCATTTTTCCTGTTCTTACTATTTTTGTTCTTTTTGGTTTTCCTGTCAACTTTAAGGCCTGTGTCCTCTACTTTATTACAGCTATCCTCGCATACATCATAATCCGCACCAAACTCATTAACACTGCCTCTTCTCACAAGCTTTGCCACAAAATGTCCCTCTCCGTCCACCTTATGCGGCCAGAAGCGCTCCATTTCTTCAAGTGTAAAATCAGGATGTCTCTCCAAAAAATACTCAATTACATCCTCATTTTCTTCCTTCGAGAAGGTGCAGGTGCTGTACACTATCGTACCTCCCGGCTTAAGCATCACTGCGGCATTATCCAGTATTTCCTTCTGCCTTGCCGCACAGATTGCCACATTTTCTATGCTCCACTGCTCTATTGCCTCAGGCAGCTTTCGAAACATTCCCTCTCCTGAGCAAGGTGCATCCACCTGTATAGCATTAAAAAAGCCTGGGAAATGTGAAGCAAGCACAAAGCTGTCCTCATTTGTCACAATCGCATTTTTGATTCCCATACGCTCTATATTCTGCGACAAAATCCGGCTTCTTTGTGTGTTAATCTCATTTGATACCAAAAGTCCGCTGTCTCCTAAATATGTGGCAAGCTGTGTGCTCTTTCCACCGGGTGCCGCACACAGGTCAAGCACTCTCATCCCCGGCTTTGGAGCTAAAAGTGCAGCCGCCGACATGGCACTTGGCTCCTGTATGTAGTAAAGCCCCATCTCATGATACGGATGCTTTCCCGGACGCACATTCTCATCAAAGTAATATGCCTCATTTGCCCACGAAACCTTTTTTTCTGAGGATATTTTAAGTGTTTTCAATATCCGCATTCTTTCTTCCGGGCTTTGTACCTTTAATGTATTAAATCTGAGTGCCTGAAATCTGTTATTGTCATAGCTGTATAAGAAATCATCCCACTCATTGCCCAGAAAGGCCTTCATCTTTTTTTCAAACTCTATCGGTAAATTCATCATCAAATCCTCTTGTTTTCTTACGAAATAATTACAATGTATCTTACTATCACACACATAGTCATGTATCTAAGCACTTCGATATTACCACATTTCCACTATCCATGCTATCAATTTTTTGTATGCATATCACTGCTCACTACGTACACTGCTTATATCCACCACTGTCACATCCTTATAATAATATCCGATTATATCCTTATAGCTGCTTCCTGCCTTTGCCAGCTTGTCTGCCCCATACTGGCTGAAGCCTATTCCATGGCCGAAGCCTCCGCCGGACAGTGTATAGTGACCATTTGCACCGGCACTCACACTAAAGCAGGCGCTTGGTATCATCGACATATTCTCCCTCACAGAGCCATCGTTTAATGTAACTTTTTTCTGATAATGCCCTAACGCCTTTCTTATATCATTCTCCGCCGTAAAGGTCTGCGATTTGTTTCCGTAATTTATTGTGAGTGAAAGTACATAACCAGCATCCGACGTCTTATCGACAGAAATACCTGTTGCTGTGCCGTACTGAGGATCATTGTATGCCGATAAATCAAGCTCCGAGGTCCATCTGTAGTATGGCGAATTGTCATCCACCGACTCCACCTTGTGTATGAAATCCGGTGTACTCGAAGACCATACCTCCATATCCTCGGTTTTTCCGGCAGATGTAGAAAAATAATAACATGTTATTAAGCTCCTTCCGCATGAGACAACCTGCCCTGCCGTAGCTTTTACAGCCTCATCGGTCGACTGCTTTGTTTCTGAAGCGTTATAGACCTGAAAAGCTGTGGTATTGTCAATATTTGCTCCGTATAACGCATACTGTGTATTTTTCATCTGTGAATATACAAAGGTTCTTGCGCAAACAGCCTGAGCCTTAAGCGCCTCTGCATCAAATGTAGACGGCATCTCCGACGGCAGCACATAGCGCACATATGTCTCCACATCGACTGTATTCACCGCCACAATACCTTCCTCTGTCCCGATAAACTCAAATGAGCCCGGATAGCTCTTACCGTTTATGCTGACATAATTGTCCGCTGAGCTCACCTTTATCTTACTTTTTTGCGCATTTGCCATATATGCACCCACATCGTCAATAGCATTGCTTCCACAGTCAGCATCATCCACATAAAGGTTAGCTGCGGCAGCTGCCGCAATTGTTGGAAATGCACCCTTTCCATCGTTTTTTATAAGCACTCTTATGTATGTAAGGTCAGGTACCTGTCTTCTGACGATGGCACATATCCTGCCGGAATCAAGTATGTAAGAAAGTGTTTCACTTCCGATTATCAGGTCAGAAACCGCTATTTCCTTAGGTGAAGTGCCTGTCTCATCATACACCGGCAGCTTGTCTGACTGCATTGGAATGTCACCCTGCCCTGCAATCTGCATGGTACCGTCTCCGTACGACAGCATCACACCTGATATATCATCCGGCTTTATCTGTATCTTTTTGACCTTAGAGCCACTGATTTCAATATCACAGACACCTGTAAAGTTCTCTTCCATGGTACCCTTTGCCCTGTATAGATCTCCATCACATATGAAAATCAGCCTTCCATCGTCATTTGACACAATATATGCATTCTCATACACCATATCCTTCGTCACAGCCCTCGCCTGTTTTACAAGTGTCCCTTTTTCCTTTTGTACCATAACAATTGCAAAAACAATAACCACGCATACCATGGTTATCGCAAGCATTATCCAGACCATCTGATTCGGCTTTTGCCGTCTTCGTCTTCTATTTGCCAAATTTCTGTTCTCCTTAACACCCAAATAGTGGTTACTGCTCAAAAAATGGGAGCTGCAAAAACAGCTCCCTTTATCATCTGTACCTAAGAATCCTTTGTGCTTTAAAAATCTTTTGTATCTCATAAAGCTTTTGTACGTCCGGAGTTCTTTTGTACATTATTATTCTTTTGTAAGAACCCAAAATGCCGGCCCTGTAATTTAGACTCCTAGCGCTCTTGCTAGGTGGGTAACCGCAGTCTGCCTTCTGCCTTCCGCTGCATAATGACGGCCTGACATCCAACAGCTCATATAGGAATCCCGTTTAAAGTAAATGTAGGTTCTAAATACACAGGGTTGTCGAACATCTCAGGTATCTTTGTAAATTCATTATACTTTATTATGTCTCATGTTGCAATGCAAAATTCATGTTAGAATTTAACAAATTTTTCTCTGGCATTTCGTAACATATTTGAAAACCAGATAATTACTGCGACGAATATAATCATCTCCACATATGACCAGTACGGTATTTTTTTGAGGCAATCCGAAACTATCGCAACTATACTGATAACAAAAATCACAATGCCGAATACAAGCGACTTTGGATAAATATAAGCTATATATCCGGCCGTATCCTTTATCTTTTTCATCTCATCCTCAGCCACAAAGGTGCTTTCAATTTTGCCGCTTTTCTTCATTCGTAGTGACACAAATATTATGTAAATTCCTAATATCAGCGTGACCGCATCTATTATAATAAAATAGTTCATGCTTCTTTCTCCTGTATCTTTATTTATTATTCCTAAATAGTTACCACGGATTTTATGATTAAAGGGTCAAAATACCTTTTTACCCTCATATCATTTTATTTATACAAAAAAATATGTAAAATCATTAAAACTAGTATAACCTCATGTAAGGAAAAAATAAATGGTAAATAAGTCCCATCTATTTCTTAAATTTCTTTTATTAATGTAGTAAAGAGTATACATGATTATTGCAGTAATCTGATAATTATTCACTCTATGATCAGAGCACAAAAAGAACATCTGCAAACAGCAGATGTTCTTTTATGTTGCGCTATATATAATTATATATCAGACCAGTTACAATTATATGATTAAATGGCCAAAGGGTAACAATATATTATTACTGCACACCGAGCATTTTCTTAACAGTGTTTTCCATCTGATCCACATCACATACTGTGTTGTGAAGAATCTTTGCATCCCTGATTTCCTCGATGGCATTTGGTACCTTAACCTTGCCGAGCTTTGAAAGCTCATCAACAAGCTCAAAGTCTGTCATTGAATCGTACTTAGGATCAATTGCATCCATCACACTTCTTGTGAATTTGAACGGGCTTGCTGTAGATGCGATAACTGTCTTTGTGGCTGTATCACCTGTAGCCTCCTTATACTTGTCATATACACCTGCTGCAACTGCTGTATGAGTATCAATAATGTAGCCTGTATCCTCGTAAAGCTTTTTGATGACCTCAGCGGTTTCCTTCTCACTTGTGTAATTTCCATAGAAGTCAGAAAGCTTTTCCTTCATCTCAGGTGTTACAGTGTATTTGCCATCCTTAGCAAGTGAAGCCATAAGCTGAGCATTCTTATTTGCATCATTTCCTGCGATACGGTAAATGAGTCTCTCAAGGTTTGAAGAGATGAGAATATCCATGGATGGTGAATTTGTTAGGATAAACTCTCTGTTTTTATCATACTCTCCTGTTGTGAAGAAATCATAAAGCACCTTATTCTCGTTTGAGGCGCAGATAAGCTTTGCAACAGGAAGTCCCATGTTCTTTGCATAAAACGCTGCAAGTATATTTCCAAAATTTCCCGTAGGAACAACGATATTTATCTTCTCATCCTTTGCGACAGCTCCCTGTGCAAAAAGCTTTGAGTAAGCATATACATAGTACACAATCTGTGGTACAAGACGACCTATATTGATTGAGTTGGCAGATGAGAACTGATAGCCTGCGGCATCCATTGTCTCTGCAAGAGCCTTATCATTGAACATAGCCTTTACTGCTGACTGTGCCTGGTCAAAGTTGCCGTGAATACCCACTACATGAGTATTGGCACCCTTTTGTGTAAGCATCTGCTTCTCCTGAATCGGGCTGACACCATTCTTTGGATAGAAAACGATAATCTGTGTACCCTCAACATCAGCAAAGCCTGCCATAGCTGCCTTTCCTGTGTCTCCTGATGTGGCTGTCAGGATGACAATCTCGTTTTTAACATTGTTTTTCTTTGCAGATGTGATAAGTAAATGAGGCAGAATGGATAATGCCATATCCTTGAAGGCTATTGTAGAGCCATGGAACAGCTCAAGGTAGTAAGCCCCGTCAGCAAACTTAAGCGGTGCAATCTCAGTAGTATCAAACTTGCTGTCGTATGCCCTGTTGATACAATTTTTAAGCTCTTCCTCTGTGAAATCCGTAAGGAAAAGCTTCATAACCTCATATGCTACCTGCTGGTATGACATCTTAGAAAGCTCCTCAATAGAAACATCAAGTGCCGGAATGCTCTCAGGTACAAATAATCCTCCGTCATCGGCAAGGCCCTTAAGGATAGCCTGTGAAGCTGTTATTTTCTTTTCACTGTTTCTTGTGCTTGAATATAATAAATCCATTTTTTACCTCATTTCTCTTTTTATCTTATCTAAATCCATATTGCAGCATCTCTATATGCAGACAATTATTATCATTTATAGTATAATAAATTTCATATATCAAATCAATAACAAAAATGCTACAATTTATTTGTAAACAACATTACTTTTAATATTGTACTAAAAACTCCCGCGGTTATATAACCTCGGGAATTTTTATAATTACTTCTGATTTATATAGTTTACAAGTCCCTCGCAGTCGATAATCTTCTGCATGAATGGTGGGAAGGCCTGTCCCTTAAACTTCTCTCCTGTTGTCTCATCTGTGATGATACCGGAATCAAAGTCCACTGTCACCTCATCACCGGCATTTATTGCCTTTGCTGCCTCAGGGCACTCGATAATAGGAAGACCTATATTGATTGCATTTCTGTAGAAAATTCTTGCAAATGTCTCTGCGATAACACAGCTTACGCCGGCAGCCTTGATGGCAATCGGTGCATGCTCTCTTGATGAACCACAGCCGAAGTTCTTGTTGGCTACCATGATATCTCCGGCCTTTACATTATTTACAAAATCCTTATCGATATCCTCCATGCAGTGTGTTGCAAGCTCCTTAGGATCAGAAGAATTCAGATATCTTGCGGGAATGATTACATCTGTATCGACATTGTCTCCATATTTAAATACACGACCGTGTGCTGCTTTCATTGTGCTTCCTCCAATCTTTACATAACATCCTTTGGTCCTGAAATCTTACCTGTAATGGCACTTGCAGCTGCAACAGCAGGGCTTGCCAGATAAACCTCAGAATCCACATGACCCATACGTCCGACAAAGTTACGGTTTGTGGTAGATACGCATCTCTCGCCCTCAGCGAGCACTCCCATGTATCCGCCAAGACATGGTCCGCAGGTAGGTGTGCTCACAATGGCACCAGCCTCGATAAATGTCTTAAGAAGTCCCTCTTCCATAGCCTGAAGATAAATCTTTTGTGTTGCAGGAATCACGATAACCCTGATACCATCCGCAACCTTTTTACCCTCAAGAATCTTTGCTGCAATACGCAGATCATCCATACGGCCGTTGGTACATGAGCCGATTACTACCTGGTCAATCTTTACATCACCCACCTCATCAATGGTACGTGTATTGTCAGGCAAATGTGGGAATGAAACTGTAGACTTAAGTGTGCTAAGGTCGATTGTATACTCCTCATCATACTCTGCATCACTATCAGCCTCATACTCTGTGAACAGACGCTTTGAATGCTCCTTCATGTACTCTCTTGTGAGATCATCTACAGGAAAGATACCATTCTTGCCGCCGGCCTCAATTGCCATATTGGCGATAGTAAATCTGTCGTCCATAGAAAGATATTTAAGTCCATCTCCGACAAACTCCATTGACTTATAAAGTGCGCCGTCCACACCAATCATACCGATGATATGAAGAATGACGTCCTTGCCGCTGATCCACTCAGCCGGTTTTCCGACAATATTGAACTTGATGGCAGAAGGCACCTTAAACCATGCCTTGCCTGTAGCCATTCCTGCTGCCATATCAGTGCTTCCCACACCTGTAGAGAATGCTCCTAAAGCTCCGTATGTACATGTATGAGAATCGGCTCCTATAATCACATCACCTGCCACAGTCAGTCCCTGCTCAGGTAAAAGTGCATGCTCGATGCCCATTTTTCCTACATCAAAGTAATTTGTAATCTCATTTTTGCAGGCAAACTCGCGAACACATTTACAGTGTTCTGCTGACTTGATGTCCTTGTTTGGTGCAAAGTGATCCATAACGAGTGCGATTTTATCTTTATTAAACACTCCCTCTACCTTCATCTTGTCGATCTCATGAATCGCTACAGGTGAGGTAATGTCGTTTCCAAGCACAAGATCTAAATCAGCCTCAATGAGCTGTCCTGCACTAACAGAGTCAAGGCCTGCGTGTGCAGCAAGAATCTTCTGTGTCATTGTCATTCCCATGCTTATATTCCTCCTAGCATATAAAAATATTGTATTATGATTGTATCTGAATCAAGTTTACTTAAGACATCATAACATATGATTTTCCATAATAAAAATACATAATAAACATATTTACCATAACTAAATCTCATGGTATAATAAACACAGATTTGTTGATGTTCACACCTTTTTGTGACAAGCAACGATTACAGCCCATTAAAAGTACAAACCACAGGAGGTACAAATGAACCAGAATCTCTCATCTTACTGGATTTTCTATACTGTCGCCAATGCCGGCAATATATCAAAGGCAGCCAAGGAGCTCTATATCAGCCAGCCTGCCATCAGCAAGTCAATTCAAAAGCTTGAGGACGGACTGGAATGCAAGCTTTTTTCCAGAAGCTCCAGAGGTGTCGTCTTGACCGATGAGGGCAGGCTTCTTTATGATCATGTAAGCGAGGCCTTTGAGGCATTAAATGAGGGGGAGGAAAAGCTGAAGCGCTCAATAGAGCTCGGTGTCGGCCAGCTTAAGATTGGTGTCAGCTCAACACTCTGCAAATATATGCTTTTGCCATATCTCAAGGAATTCATACACAGAAATCCTCATATAAGCATCTCAATCGAATGTCAGTCCACCAATGAGACCTTAAAGCTCCTCGATGATGACAAAATAGATATAGGTCTGATTGGAAAACCAGCATCCCTTAAGACTTTCAATTTCTATTATCTGGACAACATCGAGGATATATTTGTCACTACAAAGGACTATCTGCGCAACTTAAGCGCCCGTGGTGTCAAAAAGAGCGAGATTTTGCAAAACTCTACTCTCATGCTTCTCGATAAAGGCAATATGACACGTAAATATATTGATGATTATCTGCAGGAGAACCAGATACACGTAAAGGACTCTATAGATATATCAAATATGGACCTGCTCATCGACTTTGCCAAAATAGGCGTAGGTGTGGCCTGCGTCATAAAAAGCATAGTTTCAAAAGAGCTTGCTGACGGTACCCTGATTGAAATTCCTCTCGGCATACCAATCCACAAGCGTGAGGTTGGCTTTGCTTACAAGGAGTCTTCAAAGCTTTCCACCTCTTTACAGACCTTTATCAAGTTTTATGAGAGCTACACACCAGAGGATTTTTAAATAAAAAAATATGACCCCGGAGGTATTACCTTGAAAGAACAAATACACACTATCCCCATATCAGACGCCTTTGACAATGCCGGCGAATGTCCCTTCTGCTATATAGAAAAACGCACCGAGGATCACGTCATGGATTTTGTACTTGGTCATGGTGCCTCTTACATGGAGGCTGACATACGCGATATGACCGATAAGGAGGGCTTCTGCCGTGCACATTTCAAAAAAATGTTTGACTATGGCAATTCACTCGGAAACGCCTGGATACTAAAAACCATGTACATGCGCCATATTGAGGAGATGGATAAAGAATTTAAGAACTTTAAGCCTGATTCAGTGCAAAGGAGCGGTCTTTTCAAAAAAGCAAACGCCTCCTCCAATTCCATCGTGGACTGGATTAACAAGCGTGAATCAACCTGCTTTATATGCGACAGCGTAAACAAGACCTTTAATGCATACATGAAGACCTTCTTCACTATGTATGAAAAGGATCCTGAACTAAAAGAAAAATTAAAGAACACAAAAGGATTTTGTCTCGATCACCTGAAAGTGGTTCTGGAAGGAGCTGACACTTATTTAAAAGGTGATAAGCGCAAAGAATTTTACGATATCGTGCTCCCTCTAATGCACGACAACATGAACCGCATATATGAAGATGTTGCATGGTTCATCGAAAAATATGATTATAAAAATAAAGATGCCGACTGGAAAGATTCCAAAGATGCGATCCAGCGCGGTATGCAGAAGCTTCGCGGAAGTGATCCATCACTTCCACCACATGTTCTCAAAAAATAAAATCACCCGGTATTCTGCCGGCCGTCTAGTGGCTGTGCAAAATACCGGGTAATTTTTATTTCATTACGATGTTTACAATACGTCCCGGAACATAAATCTCTTTTACGATATTTCCTGTAAGCTTATCTGCAATAACATCCTTTGCTTTTGCAATAACCTCATCCTTAGGATCCTGTTTTCCGATTTCAAGAGTGCCCTTAGTCTTTCCGTTGATCTGTACAGCAATCTCTACTGTATCCTCAACAGTCTTTGCCTCATCGTATACCGGCCATGGCTCAAATGCGATTGTATCGTCATGTCCCATTCTCTGCCAGATTTCCTCACCAACATGTGGACATACACAAGAAAGCATCTTGATAAGCCCCTCTGCAAACTCTCTAGGACATCTGCCTGCCTTGTATACTTCATTGACAAAAATCATCATCTGGCTGATAGCTGTATTGTAGCCAAGTGCCTCGAAGTCGTTTGTGACCTTCTTTACTGTCTGATGATAGATTCTTGTGAGCTTTCCATCATCCTCTTCGATAATATTCTCAGGCTCTGTAAAGAAATTCCATACACGTGTGATGAATCTCTTTGCTCCCTGTACGTTGCTGTCGTTCCAAGGCTTTGAAACTTCAAGTGGTCCCATGAACATCTCGTAGAGACGAAGTGTATCAGCGCCGTACTCCTCGACTACATCACTAGGATTTACTACGAACTCCGGGAATCTCTTGCCCATCTTGATACCGTTTGATCCAAGGATCATTCCCTGATGTACGAGCTTCTTAAAAGGCTCCTTTACTGGAGATAAGCCCTGATCAAAGAGGAATCTGTTCCAGATTCTTGAATACATGAGGTGTCCTACCGCATGCTCCGGTCCACCAACATAGAGATCTACAGGCATCCAATGCTTTAAGAGCTCCTGATTTGCAAATTCCTTATCATTGTGTGGATCGATATATCTCATATAATACCATGAGGATCCTGCCGAGCCTGGCATGGTGGATGTCTCACGAGTACCCTTTACGCCGTTTCTGTCATACTGCTTCCACTCTGTAGCGTTCTCAAGAGGTGCCTTGCCATTCTTGCCCTTGTAATCCTCAAGCTCAGGAAGGACAAGCGGAAGCTCATCATCAGGAAGGAAATAGATTGAACCATCCTCCTTGTATACACATGGAACAGGCTCTCCCCAGTATCTCTGACGTGCAAAAATCCACTCACGGAACTTGTAGTTTACAGTTCTCTTTGCCACGCCCATCTTCTCAAGCTTGGCTGTGATAGCTTCCTTAGCATCCTCAACTACCATTCCGGTAAACTCCTCTGAGTTGATGAGCTTGCAGCCCTTTCCAAGGTAATCGTGCTTCTCAAATGCATGCTCTGATACATCTGCACCATCAATTACCTGAATCATCTCAATATCATGAGCCTGTGCATACTCGAAATCTCGCTGATCATGGGTAGGAACTGCCATAACAGCACCTGTACCATAGCTTGCCAGTACGAAATCACCGATGAACATGCGCACTTCCTTGCCGTTTACAGGGTTGATACAATAAAGTCCCTTAAGCTCACAGCCTGACTTTGTCTTGTTAAGCTCAGTTCTGTCCATATCGCTCTTCTTTACAGTCTCATCTATGTAAGCCTGAACCTCTTCTTTGTTCTCGACTCTGTCCATGAGACCCTTTACTATATCTCCGTCCGGAGCAAGCACCATAAATGTGATACCATATATTGTCTCGATACATGTAGTAAAGATAGAGAACTCTCCACCGCCTACAATCTGGAATTTGACCTCGACTCCTGTGCTCTTGCCAATCCAATTTCTCTGCATTTCCTTGGTAGACTCAGGCCAGTCTATCTCATCAAGCCCCTCAAGGAGCTTTTCTGCAAATGCCGGCTGGTCAATAACCCACTGTTTCATGTTCTTGCGGACTACAGGATAGCCGCCACGCTCTGACTTGCCATCTATAACCTCATCGTTTGAGAGAACTGTTCCAAGCTCCTCGCACCAGTTTACAGGCATATCAATATGCTTTGCATATCCGGCCTCATAAAGCTTCTTGAAAATCCACTGTGTCCACTTGTAAAACTCAGGGTCACTTGTGGAAATCATCTTTGACCAGTCATAATCAAAACCAAGCTCTCTTAACTGCTTTGAGAAGGTCTCTATATTCTTCTGAGTGAAACCGTTTGGATGATGACCTGTGTTTACAGCATACTGCTCTGCCGGTAAACCGAATGAATCATATCCCATCGGATGAAGTACATTGTAGCCCTGCATTCTCTTCATACGCGACATGATATCTGTAGCTGTATAGCCCTCCGGATGTCCAGCGTGAAGGCCTACTCCTGAAGGGTAAGGGAACATATCAAGTGCATAGTATTTAGGCTTTGAAAAATCCCAAACATCTGTCTTGAATGTCTCGTGTTCTTTCCAGTATTCCTGCCATTTTTTCTCTATGGCCTTGTGATTGTATGGTTCTGACATACTTGCCTCCTTATATCAAAAACGCTCCGCCTCTCAAAGAGACGAAGGCGTATTTTTAATCCGTCTGATTAACATTCATAATTTTACACATCACACTATATTTTGTCAAGTTTTGCTATGTAAAAAACCCGGTGCATCACTGCCCCGGGTCTTATTGTCATATATATCTGACAGATTAGTTGTTGATGAGCTTGTCGCTCTCATCATTCCAGCTGTAAAGCTTACGGATTTCCTCACCAACCTTCTCTGAAGGATGCTCAGAAGCAAGCTTTCTCATAGCCTTGAAGTGTACCTGACGTCCTGCTGGTGACATATCAAGTAAGAACTCCTTAGCAAATGTACCATCCTGGATGTCAGAAAGAATCTTCTTCATAGCTTTCTTTGTCTCAGCTGTAACAATCTTAGGTCCTGTTACATAATCACCATACTCAGCTGTATTAGAGATAGAGTATCTCATACCTGCGAAGCCTGACTGGTAGATAAGGTCTACGATGAGCTTCATCTCATGGATACACTCAAAGTATGCGTTTCTTGGGTCATAACCAGCCTCGCAAAGTGTTTCAAAACCAGCCTGCATAAGTGCACAAACACCACCACAAAGAACTGCCTGCTCACCGAAGAGGTCAGTCTCTGTCTCTGTACGGAATGTTGTCTCAAGAAGTCCGGCTCTTGCTCCGCCGATTCCAAGACCATATGCAAGTGCAAGGTCCCATGCCTTTCCTGTAGCATCCTGCTCTACAGCGATAAGACAAGGTGTTCCTTTTCCTGCCTGGTACTCTGAACGTACTGTATGTCCCGGAGCCTTAGGTGCGATCATAGCTACATCTACATCCTTTGGTGGCTTAATGCATCCAAAGTGGATGTTGAAGCCGTGAGCGAACATAAGCATGTTGCCCGGCTCAAGGTTTGGCTCGATGTCCTTCTTGTACATATCTGCCTGTAACTCATCATTTATAAGAATCATGATGATGTCAGCCTGCTTTGCAGCCTCTGCAGCAACATATACCTTGAAGCCCTGCTCTTCTGCTTTCTTCCATGACTTGCTACCCTCATAAAGACCGATGATGACATTGCATCCTGAATCCTTTAAGTTAAGTGCATGTGCATGTCCCTGGCTGCCGTAACCGATAATGGCAATTGTCTTGCCCTCTAATAATGAAAGGTTACAATCATCCTGATAAAATAATCTTGGTTCTGCCATTTTGTTTTCCTCCTGTTAATTTAAGTAAACTATTTATATGTAAGGATTGTCCTGTGACTAATCCAACATAACTACATCATCGGAACCTCTGGTAAGTCCTGTGATTCCCGTTCTTGCGAGCTCTAATATTTCATAGCCGCTAAGTAAGTCTATGAACTTATCAAGCTTGTCCTGTGTACCTATGAGCTCAATAATCATAGAGTCATGAGTGACATCAACTATCTTGCCGTGGAAGATCTCAGTCACATTCATAACTGCCTGTCTTTGTGTATCGAGTGCTCTTATCTTTATCATAATAAGCTCCCTGCACACTGAGAGTCCCGGCTCAAGCTTCTTGATATCAAGTACATCCTCAAGCTTCGCCAACTGCTTCTCTATCTGCTCAAGCACCTGCTCATCACCGCTTGCAACAATTGTGATACGTGTGTAGCGCGGATCTGCTGTAACCCCTGAGGAGAAACTATCAATATTAAATCCCCTGCGACTAAACAGTCCTGAAATACGACTGGTCACTCCGGGATTGTTCTCAACTAAAAGAGATAATGCCTGTCTTCTCATCGAAAAACCTTCCTCACAATTTCTATTATTTCTGTTCACATGATGATAATATTACTATAATCTGTATTTGTCAAGCAATATCGTTAATATAACTTAAATTCATATTATCAATAACAATATTTATACATCCATAACCTCGATAAATGCCTGTTTTATAACGTTTTATAGTAAAAGCCGGGCGACATACAACCGCCCGGCTTTAGAATTATCTAATATAATTCTGTTGTAATATATTATAACTGTGGTCCTGCTGCAACAAGTGCTTTACCAGCCTCATTTGTTGTGTACTTAACAAAGTTCTTGTTGAATCTCTCTGCAAGATCTTTAGCCTTTGCCTCCCACTCAGAAGCATCAGCATATGTGTCACGAGGATCAAGGATTCCTGAATCAACTCCTGGAAGCTCTGTAGGAACCTCGAAATCGAACATAGGGATCTTCTTTGTTGGAGCATTAAGGATAGCACCAGAAAGGATAGCGTCGATGATTCCTCTTGTATCCTTGATTGTGATTCTCTTTCCTGTTCCGTTCCATCCTGTATTTACAAGGTATGCCTTAGCGCCTGACTTCTCCATCTTCTTAACGAGCTCTGCAGCGTATTTTGTAGGATGAAGCTCAAGGAATGCCTGTCCGAAGCAAGCTGAGAATGTAGGTGTTGGCTCAGTAATTCCACGCTCTGTTCCTGCAAGCTTTGCAGTAAATCCTGAAAGGAAGTAGTACTGTGTCTGCTCAGGTGTAAGAATAGATACTGGTGGAAGTACTCCGAAAGCATCTGCTGAAAGGAAGATTACGTTCTTTGCAGCCGGTGCTGAAGATACTGGCTTAACAATATTTGTGATGTGGTTGATTGGGTAAGATACACGTGTATTCTCTGTTACACTCTTGTCCTCGAAATCAATCTTTCCATCATCAGCAACTGTAACGTTCTCAAGAAGAGCATCTCTTCTGATTGCGTTGTAGATATCAGGCTCAGACTCTTTGTCAAGACCGATAACCTTAGCGTAGCATCCACCCTCGAAGTTGAATACGCCGTTGTCATCCCAGCCGTGCTCGTCATCTCCGATAAGAAGACGCTTAGGATCTGTAGAAAGTGTTGTCTTACCTGTTCCTGAAAGACCGAAGAAGATTGCTGTGTTCTCTCCGTTCATGTCAGCGTTTGCTGAACAGTGCATTGAAGCGATGCCCTTAAGTGGGAGGAAGTAGTTCATCATAGAGAACATACCTTTCTTCATCTCTCCGCCGTACCATGTATTGATGATAACCTGCTCTTTTGATGTGATGTTGAATGCAACACATGTCTCTGAGTTAAGTCCTAACTCTTTGTAGTTTTCTACTTTTGCTTTTGAAGCATTGTAAACTACGAAATCAGGCTCGAAGCTCTCAAGCTCCTCTGCTGATGGCTTGATGAACATGTTTGTTACAAAATGAGCCTGCCAAGCAACCTCAACGATGAAACGAACAGCCATACGTGTATCCTTGTTTGCTCCACAGAATGCATCTACTACGAAAAGCTTCTTGTTGCAGAGCTCTTTCTTAGCAAGATCCTTAACTGTTGCCCAAACATCCTCTTTCATTGGATGGTTGTCGTTTGGATACTCAGGTGTATTCCACCATACTGTGTCCTTAGAATTCTCGTCCATAACGATATATTTATCTTTAGGAGAACGTCCAGTGTAGATACCTGTCTTAACGTTAACTGCACCAAGCTCTGTCTCCTTACCAACCTCGTAACCCTCAAGGCCGGCTTTTGTCTCCTCCTCGAATAATGTCTCGTAAGAAGGATTGTGAACGATCTCTGTTGTTCCGGTAATGCCATACTTTGTTAAATCAACATTTGCCATTTGAATAAACCTCTTTTCTATAAATTATGGATTTACATCCATTTCTTTTGTTAGTATATATGTTTGTTAAAAAAAAATCAATATCTACTTTTCAATTTACACTTATTTCACACTTTTTCGACATGTATAATATATTTCTCACACATCAGCCTTTCGCATATCTGGTGAGGAACTGCCTGGTACGCTCCTCCTTCGGATGGTCAATCACCTCATGCGGGTCGCCATGCTCAACAATCACACCACCGTCCATGAAGATCACCTGATCTGCAACATCACGCGCAAAGGCCATCTCATGCGTGACAATAATCATTGTGGTATTCTGCTGCGCAAGGGAACGGATGACCTTAAGCACCTCTCCGGTAAGCTCCGGGTCAAGAGCCGATGTAGGCTCATCAAAGCAGAGTATATCAGGCTTAAGCGCCAGTGCCCTTGCTATAGCTACACGCTGCTGCTGTCCACCTGAGAGCTGATGCGGATAATGGTTCATCCTCTCAGCAAGCCCCATTCTGTCCAGAAGCTCCTTTCCATGCTCATCAATACGTGTAAGGATTGCTTTTTTATCCTTTTTAAACTCAGGTGTCTCCTGTGCCAGAAGGCGCTCTGCCAGAGTGACATTCTCAAGTGCCGTGTACTGCGGAAAAAGATTAAACTGCTGAAACACCATACCAAAATGCAGCCTCTTTTTGCGAAGCTCAGCGTCTTTATCCTTGCCCGCTTCGGAAGCATCAAAAAGAGTCTCACCATTTACAATAATCTGGCCACTGTCAGGCCTCTCAAGGAAATTGAGACACCGTAACAGTGTAGTCTTTCCTGAGCCTGATGAACCGATTATCGCAAGAGCATTGCCCTCCTCCATGGAAAAGCTGACATCCTTAAGCACATTAGTCCTTCCAAAATGTTTTTCTATATTTCTAACCTCTAAAATTGCCATGTCTTCCTCCTACCTGAAATAATCCAGCTTTTTCTCGATATAATTAAATAAAAGTGTAAGGATTCCGACAAATACGAGATAAAATACACCTGTATAAAACAGCGGCCATGTAAGTCCGTCAGACTTCATAAACGCCGCTCCCGCAAAGGTAAGCTCGTATGCCGCAATAATTCTGGCAAGAGAAGTATCCTTTACAAGAGTGATTATCTCATTTGACATAGGCGGAACAACACGCTTGATCATCTGAAGCAGAGTGATTTTAAAGAAAATCTGCTGCTTTGTCATGCCTAACACCTGTCCTGCCTCTCTCTGACCGGCCGGAACACCCTCTATGCCACCTCTGAATATAACAGAGAAATAACATGCATAGTTGATGACAAACGCTACAACCGTCGCTGTAATACGTCCGGTCTCGTCACCACTCCATATAGCCTGATGCAACCACAAACCCGGTCCGTAGAATATAATGATAAGCTGAAGCATAAGCGGTGTGCCGCGGATAACCCATACAAATACATTCATGACAGCCTTGACAGGCTTAAACCTGCTCAAAAGCCCAAATGCAAATATAAGCCCCAGTGGCAGTGAAAATATAAGTGTCAGTATAAATATTTCAAAGGTGGTCCACAGACCACTCATTAGTGCTTGTGTAACAGTCCAAAACATTTTATTTCTCCCGCTCAACAACTACCTGTGCATTGTTACAGTATGCATTTGTGCATTCCATAGACTTTGTAACCTCATCTGTGAGTGTCATGCCATTCCAGACAACGTCAATCTTCTTTGAATCAAGCTCCATAACCTTGTTGTCCCAGTCGATAACTACAAATTCAACATCCACACCGAGCTTCTCACCGACAAGTCTAGCCATATCTGCATCAAAGCCAATCCATTTATCGTCCTTATCCTTGTAATCCATAGGCTCAAACTCTGTGATACCGACAATCATCTTGCCCTGTGACTTGATATAATCCACATCACTGTCGCTATCAGACTGCTTGAACTCGCAAGGCTCCTGCTCAAGAAGTGAATCCTGTACTCCGTATTTCTTTGCAATCTCCTGCGCGCTGCCATCAGCATATGATTCTGCGAATACACTGTTGATATATGAAGCAAGATCAGAACCCTTACGGCATCCGACACCATACTTCTCTGATGTAAGCTCTGTTGTATGTACTAAATCAGGGTAGCTTGTGCCCTCTCCAATCATGGCTCCTGCCATTAAAAGGTCTATGATTGCCGCATCAGATGTACCTGATTTAACCTCCATAAGCGCATCAGCCTGTGATGAAACCGAATTGTAATTAAAGCCCTTTTCCTTTGCCACAGCCTCTCCTGCTGAGCCTGCCTCAACTGCGTAGGTCATGCCGTCGCCCTTTTCGCTTTTTTGTGTTCCTGCACCCTTGCTGCCACCACAGGCAGTCATTGAAAGTGCTAAAGTTGCTGTCAAAAGAAGTGCTAATCCTCTTCTCATGCTCATTTCCTCCATATGTTAAATAATCATTGTAATTATTCAAAATCATCCAATAACTACAACCTTTTAACATATTAGCAAATTATCACGCTAAAGTAAAGAGGAATTATCCACCAAATCAACAGTTATGTTCTTCCATTTTATACAAGCCCCAGACTTTTAATTATATAAAGCCAAAGTGTCAGTGTAAACGCACTGAGCAGTGTTGTGAGCATTATCGTGGTCGATGAGATAACGCCCTCATGCCCCATGTTCCTTGCCATCACAAAGCAGCTTACTGTAGTTGCTGAGCCAAGCATCACAAGAATTGCAATAAGCTCACTGTCCCTGAACCCGAAGGCTACCGCAATAGGAAGAAATACTGCCACAAAGCCTACAAGCTTGATAAATGTGGCTGCAAATGCAGGCTTCGCCTTTGCTGATGCTTTTTTCAAATCAAAGGTGGCACCCATGGCCATAAGTCCCATAGGTGTTGCCATATTGCCAATGCTCGTCACAGCCTTTGCCGGTATTCCCGCAAACGGCAGACCAATAGCTGACCACAGAAGTCCTGCAACAATTCCTAAAATAATAGGATTGGTCACTATTCCCTTAAATGTCTTTTTGAGCACTGCCCTGTCTATACCGTTTTGCCCCGGCTTAAAAAATGAAAGCACCATAACAGCCATCACGTTGTAAAGCGGTACGCTTCCTATAATCATGACGGGTGCCATACCTGCGTTTCCATAAATATTCTGGATAAAAGCAATTCCAAGCAGTGCCGCACTGCTTCTGTATGAGGCCTGTATAAACTCGCCCCGTATAGATTTATCCCTCCACAGACAGGAAACAAGTGTTGATATTGTAATGCTTATCAACGTAACCACAAAGCAGAATACTATAAATTTAATGTTCCAAACCCTTGAAAAATCAACTGACGCAAGATCACTAAACAGTAAAAAAGGTAAAGGTATCTTAAACACAAACTTATTCATCCTGTTTGCAAAGTCTTCGTCCAAAATCCCCACCTTGCGAAGAAAAAGTCCAAACACCATCATCAGAAAAATAGGTCCTGTGGCATTTAGACAAAACATTAAATTTTCCATCTCAAATTAAGCCTCCGTCATATCAGTAATCTATAGTTTATAATTATACTATTTTGTACATTCCAGCTACCACAATAAGCTTTGAACTGAGATATGTCAACCTTTTATTGCACTGTAGATTATTTTAAAAAATTATGGTACACTTATCGCATATTTTATTTAGGAAGGAATTAAACGGTTTGAAAATTCTTATTTTATCCTGTGACACCGGCGAGGGACACAACAGTGCCGGTAAAGCTATAAAAGAAGCGGCAGAGCATAAAGGACATTCTGTGACAATGATAGATATGTTTCTCTTATCGGGTAAAGGAACATCGCACGCAGTATCAGGAGCATATATAGGCATTGTAAAGCATATTCCGTTTTTCTTCGGACTACTCTATAAGGTTGGCATGCTGATATCGAGTGATAAACGTAAATCCCCTGTCTATTTTGCCAATGCCCTGCTTTGTAAAAAGCTATCAGCATACATTGAATCAAACGGCTTTGATGCTGTCGTCACACCCCATCTGTACCCTGCTGAGACCCTGAGCTGCATGAAGCGAAAAAATCTGCTTCATATCCCTGCCGTTGCTGTAGGAACCGACTACACCTGTATCCCATTCTGGGAAGAGACAAATATGGATTATTATGTTATTCCACACGATGATCTGACCGATGAATTTGCAAAACGTGGTATTCCTGAAAACAAGCTGCTGCCATTAGGCATCCCGGTACGACAGGCCTTCTGTACAAGGACTGCTAAAGCTGCTGCAAGAACAAGATTACATCTGCCATCCGATGTGCCTATCTTTCTTGTGATGAGTGGCAGCATGGGTTTTGGCAAGCTTGCTGTCTTTGCCGCAGAGCTTGCAATAAGATGCCATAATAATGAGCATATTGTAATCATTTGCGGCAACAATACTAAAATAAAACGCATACTGCAAAATGAGTTTAAGTTCAACAAACGTGTACACATAATAGGATACACCAATCAGGTTTCACTTTTCATGGATGCCTGTGATGTAATCTATACAAAGCCCGGCGGCCTCACATCAACTGAGGCACTGGTAAAAAATATACCGATTGTACACACTGCTCCAATCCCCGGATGCGAGGCAGCAAATGTTGCATTTTTCAAAAAACGTCATCTGTCTGTCTCATCAAAGCGTCTGTCAAAGCAGATTGAGCTTGGGAAAATAATGATAGAAAATAAAGAGCTAAATGCAGAAATGATACGTGCACAGCGCCGTGAGCGAAAGCCCTATGCCGCCATACAGATTGTTGGTCTGCTTGAAGAACTGACTCACACTGATACAACTGACTGACTATAAAACCATGTAACTATAAAACTATAAGGAAATTATCATGCCATATTTTTTATTTACACTCTTAGGCTTCGTACTCGGAAGCACTCTCTTTGCTTACTGGATACCAAAACTATTAAAAAACATTGATATCTGCACACTTCCCGATGACCACAATCCGGGTGTGAGCAACGCATTTATGTATGGTGGCTTTTTATGCGGAATACTATCACTCATATGTGAGCTTGCAAAGGGATTTATCCCGGTGTATCTTGGTCAGAAATGCTTAGATATAAACTCACTTCTGTTTGTACCTGTTTTAGTTGCACCTGTCTTTGGACATGCATTTCCTTTTTTACAAAAACAAAAAGGCGGTAAAGCTATTACCGCCTCCTTCGGAGTCCTTTTGGGCCTGTTTCCGGAATTGCATCCGGCTGTCTATCTAGCATTTTTCTTTATATTCTTTTCAGTTGTAGTAATAATAAATCCACATTCGCTCAGATCTATTCTGACATTTGGTTTTTTTGCATTCAATGTCCTTTTGACTATAAAAACAGCCTCAATCCAGATTGGCTGCTTCATAATCGCAGTGATTGTGATATACAGACACCTGATAAAGCACAATAACGGACCGGTAAGGATAAGTATACTGCATCAGCGGTAATTATGGTATCTGCTTTTACTCATTGATTTTGCTTCTTACATAACTGTTTATTTTCATACATATAGGAATCAGCCCTATCAAATAATATTTGTTATTTGTAATGTACTCTCCTTATAATCCTCCGATATCGCCCATCCGCAAGCGTAATCAATGGGAACAGGCTGTATTATTTATACAATCGTTGCATATACTGTCGGATGGATAGGAGGAACAAGTTCTATCCTTCACGGAATTATTGCAGCCATATTTCAAATAGCTTTGGCATTTATAATTTGGGGAGGCTTCATGCTTCACTATCGCAATGATGTCAGAAAAATGAACGAAAAAATCAAAGAATTATAGACTTGTTCATGGAATTTAAATTCAAAGGAAGAGAGGGCTCATTGTCCCTCTCTCTTCTCAATTAACTGCCTGTAAAATAAATAATTTCTTGTAAAAATAATTCCCGCTGATGCCAATGCCAGACCCAGCCCGGAATAAAAAAATGCCGGCAATCAGCAGCAACGTTTTTTCTTTACACAAAATTTATCTTTCATCTGCGTTCTCCCTATACTCTCTTAAATACTCCATTTACATAATTCGTTTCCCATCATATGATTATCTTAAGCTATTTCTTTTTTCATTGCCTTGTAGCCAATTAATACTGTCCAAACATATGCACAGGTTTTTGGAATCATCAGCATGCCGATCATCGGAATTACATCAGCCAGCAGTACAACCGGAATATAGAATGCAAAGCTCAGGACAATTGTCAGCCACATCCAACGAAAAGAGCTATCGTTATTTTCTTTTGCACTTTTATAGAATAAAACTATGATAATTAATCCCATCAGTGCAAACGGAATATTTCGGTAGATTCCCCATGAAAGCGGAGCATCTGCACTGAGCCAGGCATTCTGAGGCATCATACACAGAACAATTCTTAATCCTGCAAGACCATAAATAGCTGCTGTAGCTGCTTTATAGCCTTTAATCTGATAACGCTCACGCCATATATAATAGAGAACAACATAAAAAATAGTCATAGTGATAGAGGTTATCCACTTGCCTAACCCAAGCTGTACAGTAAAGTTCTCAAGACCTGTTGTACAAAGCGCTGCTGCACGAGGAATCAGATGAAATGCATCTCCACTTCCTAAAATAACTGCCATAATTCCAAACATGGTAAACTGACGGTTTCCTTTGCTTTTTCGAATCATTAAAATTCCGATTGTGATTACCGAAAACAAATATACGGTATCAAATATAGTTTCTACAATTGCCTGCATAATAAAAATCCTTTCTACTTAGATATATCTTTAAACATATAAGTGAACATTGTTCATTTTGTTGCAAAAATTTTCCCACACTCTAATGTGGGAGAAATTTAATATAATGTTTTATTAATCAACATCAATATCGAAGACGGATTATAATCCTGACGAATCATTGATACTAATATTAAAGAAAATAATATATCTGCAAACTGCTTTTCCGTGAATTGTTCATCAAATACATCTGGACGAATCTTAGGATCATTCTTTAATATATCGCACAATCCATTAAGAATATGCCCCCATGTCTGCAGCATTTTCTTCTTTCCATCCGTTTTTTCATCCTTCATAAATCCAAGCGAATGCAGAGAAAAGAAGCCCGGAAATTGCTCATTTCCATATTCCAGTCTTTTATAAATCCATGAGATACAGGCAGTAACATCGTTAAATGCCTGCTCATCCTCAGGGTTAAAAAAGATTTCACGCCAAATACTCTCAATTGTATCCCCAAGCAAATCGGCCTTGGATTCATAGTAATTGTAGATTGTCCCCGCCGAAACAGAACATCGGGATGCAACAGCTCGTATGCTTACAGCAGTCCATCCGTTTTCTTTGATTAGCTCTCTGCTTGCAGCTAATATGTCTTCTTTTGAAGTTGCAAGATGGTTCACGAATTCACTCCTCTTCAATGTAATGTCATTTAGTTATTTTGTTAAATGAACGTTGTTCATGTTGAAAATATACACCGTTCATTTTATTTTGTCAATACTTTTTTAGTAATACTATTCATGTAAACAAACATAACAACACTATCAACAAAATTCCCTGTAATGGGAATTTAAAAATATATCTCCACGAATCCGTAAAACACTGATGAAAATTCAAAGCCCTGATACATTTATTTTACTTCAATAAAAATGGTGTATGCCATACTCACTAAGTATAACATACACCATTAATATTTAATTATTTTCTATATTTATCATCACCTGACAACCATCATCCGTCCATACTTTAAGAACAGCCGGCTCCTTCGATTTGACATCCTTCCATCGAACTGCTGCCAGAGCGCTTCCATCAAATGTTGTTACTGAATCAGAAAAATAGTCCTCCTCACTAGAAGGATTAGCTGTACCAAATCCTTCCAGCACACCATTTCCTACAACACTAGCATTAAGCAGTCTTTTTTCAGCTTCCTGTGAATTAATTGTGCCATTATCATCTACAAGCCATATCTTGATATATGCTATATTCCTCTCATTCTCAGTTACACGACACACTTTTAGCTTTGTTACTGATTTTGCTGTAGAAAGCTCATATTCACCCAGTTTCCTATCTTTCTGATATGCAACTGCCTTTAAAGTTCCCGGTTCATATGGCACTTCATAAGATGCTGTAAAATGATTTTCTCTTCCTGCCGGTTTTCTTCCAAGCGATTTATCATTCAGAAAAAGCTCTACTTCATCACCTGATGAATAAACATCCACATTTGCCGTTGTCCCTTCAAATCCCTTCCATGTCCAGCTACTGATGTTGTCCTTAAACATCCATGCAGTTTTACCAGCTGTCTGTCCTGCGTGTTCAAGTCTCTCGACCGCAATATATGGTTTATCTGTCAGACCATACACTATTTCCCTGAAATAGCTGATTGGTCTTCGATTTCCAATCAAATCAATATCTCCGATATATCCCAGTCTCTCAGGATAAATACTTGTAAAATTGGCATTTCCATCATAATGGAATATTCCTACACCAGCCTCGCCTATATAGTCGTAACCGGTCCATGTAAAGTCTCCAATTACGTGTGGATAAGTTTCAACAAGCTTCCAGAGATTTTCTATGTCGGCCGGATATGTTTCCGTACCGAGGACCGTTTTAGCAGGATGTAGTTCATGCTCCAGCTCATATCTTCCACTTAAATAGTTGAGTCCTGTTATATCGCAGCTTTGCGAACATTCTTCAAGTGCTTCTGAAACAAGCGGATGCTTTGCAAAAAACTCTCCTTTTTCACCTGACATCAGACTCATAAAACTGTTTAAGGCATTGCTTCCTCCTCCGCTTCCACTTCCATGTGAATCCATTCCAAATTTTTCTGCAACATCTCTCATAATAAAGCCAAGACGCCTGCCTGCACAGTTTAATCCATTCAATGCATTCGTTGTATATCTGGTATTATCGAGCTCATGGAATTTATTGCATAGCATTCTGTTTATCCAGGCTCCCTGCTTAGTTCCTGCTTCCTGTATCTCATTTCCAACTGAATAAATAATAACCGATGGATGATTATAGTCTTTTTCAACCATATGATTAATCCACTGATTATATTCATCTTCAAAAATATCGGAGAAATCATATGTATTTTTTTCCTTGTCCCACATATCCGTCAGCTCGTCCATAACCAGCATTCCAATATGATCACACGCATCAAGCATTGCTCTGCTCATTGGGTGATGTGCACTTCTTATAGCATTAAAGCCCGCTTCCTTCAATCTCTTGCAACGGTACCATTCTGCCTCCTTAAATGTCTCAGCACCTATCACGCCATTATCATGATGTATACAGGTTCCTCGCAGCTTAACTGTCTCACCATTTATCTGTAATCCACGTACAGGATCTAGCGCCAATACACGTATTCCAAAATTAGAAACTGCTTCATCACATATTTTATCATCAAACTTTGTCGTTATATGACACTCATATAACGCCGGATGTTTTGGACTCCATTTCTTCGGATGTTCAATCGGTATTTGTACACGCACTGTCTGCATTTGCTCTGAGCGAAATACTACTCTTTGCGTATCCGATGCAGTTTTCTGCCCATCTTTTTTTATCTCAATCAGACATTCTGCCTCTAATCCATGTCCAATAATGTTTTTCAACTGCGCACACACCTCTATAACCGCCATGTCATCATTCACTGACAATGTTGTAATACGCAGCTTATCATGTGAAATATATACATCTTTTCCGGTCCACAGATTGACATCTCTGTAAATTCCTGAGCCTGAATACCATCTGCTGTTAGGCTGTTTACTGTTATCGACATCTATTCTTATAATATTCTCATGCTCATAGCTTATCCATGGCTTTAAGTCAACCGAAAAACCCATATATCCATTACGATTCACTGCCGCTAGCGATCCATTAATCCAGACTCTTGCAATTCCATAAATTCCTTCAAATTCCAGAAATACATCCTGCTTTTTCCACTCATTTTGAGCCATAAATTTTTTTTCATATGTATACACACCTCCTGGATAAAATCCACTCTGTGCTCCTGAAGGACAGTCCTTATCTCTTTTTTCACGAATCATTGCATCGTGAGGGAGTGTAACAGCAACTGCATTACTGTTCCCATAAAAAGCTTTTAATCTGTCAGCCTGATCTGCTTTTTCAAATGTCCAGTCCTCATTAAAATTATGACACTGCATACTTCATTCCTCTTTCAATCTGTTAGTCTGCTTGTTCTGCTCTTTCCATGTCAATTCTCTTATTTTCCTTTTCCACCTTCATTAAACCAAGAAGAATAGTAATTACGACGCCAAGAATTACAGGGATCGTGATATACATACTGAAAATCATATTTGTAGCTGCTACGGTCTGAGTTGCAGCTTTTCCGGCATATCCTGCTGCATGCAATAGCCAGCCTACAGCCGCAGTACCAATTCCACCACCAACTTTTACTCCAAGTGATGAACAGCTAAACATCATTCCATCAATATGTACCCCTTTCGTACGATAGGTATATCCGCTGATTTCAGCAATAAGAGCATTTAATGTTCCCGACATTGTTCCGGCAAATGTTCCCTTAAGGAACATAAAAAGTAACATCATCGGTAAATTCTTCTGCATCGCAAAAATAATTAGAAATATTCCTAAGATATCACTGATTACATATCCCCAGAAATTAACCTTTTGCATGCTTCCGGTCTTCTTTACAAGAATTGGAGTAAAAATAAGTGCAATTATTACAGGGAACATCTTCATCATTGAGAACAATCCAAGTAATGAACCATTTCCAAGTACATGTTTCATAAAGTAAATAGCTGAACCTGTTGTAAGATTACTCATGAAATAATAAACAATATAAATTGCTACAATTAAAATATAGTATTTGTTACTTATAAGTAATTTCAAAGACTCAACAAAACCTATTTTGTCATCCTTCGGTTTTTGTGTATCCTCAACTGCTGCACTACTTTCTTCCGGTAACTCTTTAACACACAGGCAGCTTATTGTGTTGACAACAAGTCCGATTACACCACATATAACAGCAACCATACGCCATCCTGCTGCTCCACCGCCAAAGGCATCAACTGCACCTGTTACTGCAAATCCCATTACAATATTTGTAGCAACTGCAAACATGAAACGTATTGATCCCAACTGAACCCTTTCATTCTTGTTTCTGGTAATAAGGGCTGATAATGCTGAATATGCTATTCCGTTTGCTGTATAAAAGATAGCATTGAGTGCTGTATAAAATGCGAAGAAATACGCATATTGTGCAGTTTCACTCATTCCACCCGGAATTGAAAACAACAGCACCAGACAAAGTGATACGCCTATCTGTGCATACAGCATCCATGGTCTTGCCTTTCCAAGCTTTGACTTAGTGCGATCGATTAAATTTCCAAATATCACATCTGAAATTCCATCAAGAAATTTCGATACCAGCATTAAAGTTCCAATAATTCCTGTGTTAAGCCCCATTGTATCAGATAAATATAAAAGTACAAAGCTTGATACAAGTCCATAGCTGGTATTTGAAGCCAGGTCTCCTGCTCCATACGCTATCTTCTGATACCATTTCAGGTATTTCTTTTCCGTTTCCTGCATAATAAATGCAACCTCCTTTTTCCTGTTAACAATAATAGTTTGTATTGTATTTTTCATAAACGCTTATGTTTTGTATACTGTTACTTTAATAAATTATTGCTTACAATTCTATAACATATGTGATAAAATATCAGTTAGTTTTTATCATATTCGTGGATAAGGAGAAAAATATACCATTATGACCTCATCATATACTGTCAAAAACATCATAGAACAGGATAATATAAACAGTACAATCAATTCATATATCAAAATACTTACACCAATACAGTTCACACTCGAAACATGTAACAGAGCTAACGATGACAAATATCTAAATTTTTTGATGACTTCACCACGTGAAAATACATTTTACAGCTTTAAAACAGAAAAGGAAATCAATCATTTTAATATGAGACCTCCACATATTCATGATTTTTACGAGCTTCTTATTGTATTGGATGGCGAAATCCATCAGCTGATTGAAAAGACTGATTTTGTGTTCCACAGTGGAAGCTGTTGTCTTATGAACCACAATATAGTACACAAAGAAATTTTTTCTTCCGATGCAACTCTTTTGTTTATCGGAATGTCAAAAGAGCTTGTCCAACAGCTTTCAGAAGATGAACCAAAAGTTTATTTTCCGGATATAGAAAGACCCGGCCATAACCCTATTCTTAGATTTCTTTCAGATAATCTCGATAATCCTGACACAAAGGAATATCTTGATTTTATGCCATCGCTAAACAACAAAGACTGGCACCATACTCTCCACGCCATAACTGACAATATACTTCGTGCCATTATGTATCCAAAGCTTGGTTCTACTTATGTCATCAAAGGAATGCTTTTAGAATTGTTTGATTATCTGTCCAATCCAGAACACTTTCATTTCACGCCCGTCCATGTAGAAGCAGATAATGATTTTCTTCTTTTCACACACATAAGTCACATTTTAGAGGACACCAATGGACGCATTACACGTTCAGAGCTTGAACAATTATTAAATTACAGTGGAAATTATTTAAACTCTATAGTTAAGAAATATACAAATTCATGCCTATTCGATTACAGTCAGACTTTCTGTATGAAAAGAGCGGCTGCTCTCCTGCTTGAAACGACCGCTTCTATATCTGAAATTATGGATGAACTGCATTTTACGAATACAACACATTTTTATAAGTGCTTCAAAGAACATTATCATATGACACCGAAGCAATATAGGATTTCAATGAAAATAAAACTTGTGCCATAGTTGCAAAATGTTCCAAATAAAGAAAAATGCCTGAGCTGTTAGGCTCAGGCTTAACTTTTCTTTTCAAACAAAAGATATGTGATAAATCTATCAAGATTCTCCTCCGCATCCCTCATTAAAACAATCTTATAATCCATACTTCAACCTCATATCAGAAACCACAAGATCTGCATCTCTGAACATCCTCTGTTCTCTGGACTTTTCCAATTTTGCAAGCATTTCTGCCTCCGTCATAGGTGCATCTGATTTACTCTTTAACTCATCTTCTACTCTGACCTGAATTGTACTAGCCATATTCAGCACCTCACTTTCATCTATTTTCTTCATTATAATGCTAAATCATTTCTATTTCAATACATATGTATTGTATATACACCAGCCCGAAATCGAAAGACTATACAAGAAAAAAGCTGTAAAGTGGTGTGAATAATTTGACTCCAATAAAAATGGTGTATGCCATACTTACTAAGTAATGCATACACCATTAAATCACATTAGAAATTACTCAAACTTTTGGGCTGAGAGATTTATCTGGCTGTTTCTTGGTACACATTTGTGTGTTTTATTCTTCATATTCATCTTATTTCGCATTTTTGTGTACCTCACCTCAAATTTTTAGAGCCAAAATGGAGCCAAAAATACTCTTAAAAAGATACATTATAAAAAATGAACTCACATATCAAAAATACTTAGCTGCGTATCTTTTAATGACTCAACTTTTCTAATTGTTATTTTGTCATCTTCTTGAACTTTCCCACATAGAAGTGGTGACGAAGGATCATATTTGGCAGCATTTGTTTCTACACTTTTTGAACTATAATTTGCATAGCAATATGCACATCCATTTTTGCATGTATTATAAGTACCTATTTCAACGCTTTCAACGCATCCACATTCTTTACGCTGATTTTTGTCTTTGCCAACATTGAGTTTACATCCTATAATTTTTTCAATTAATTCTCTATCTATGCAGCAATTATGAATTATACCACATTCATCCAAATCTATTTTTTCTGCACAACTTCCAATCTTAATATTATTATCCGCAGCTATCTTGCTCAATTTTTCAGCAAATTCTCGCAGTTCATCATCATTTAATTCATGACTTGATAATCCATCCATATTTTTTTTATTTTTAGGATATATATCAACAAAACTAATCACGCATTTTTCCGTATATCCACTTAAAGCCTCAGCAATACTTTTAAATGCCTTCAAATGATATTCTTTCGTATATCTATCAGAAAAAAATATAGGATCATATCTCCAAATCACTTTTTGCTTGCCAGTTTTTTCAGATAATTCTTGAAATACCGGAATCATTTTTGTTTTTTTATTTGGCAAATTAATCTCCACATCATTTCCGTATCCAGTTAATGTGAACTGAAAATAATAATTATAATCTTTAATCTCGTCTAACCTCTTTATCATTGGTAAAGGGTTCTTGGTCCAAAATACTATGCAATCTACAACATCTGGAGTAATTTTTATTTCACTTATCTGATGAGCATTCATAGGGTTACGAACATATAAAAATCCCTCTTTTATTCTATTATAGAACCATTCCGAATAATAATTAGGAATATCCGTTCTTCTACTTACACTTAATATCATTTCATCACTTCTTTCATTTTTTATGAGCATCTGTGCGCTAGCACAACTTTCAAATGGATTATACGCATTTCTAATTTCATCTGAAATCATATTAAAAGACGAGCTCACTACTATCATACTGCCCGCCATATTCGTAATGTCTTTCTTTATTTACATTATTAAAATGCATTCTTCTCACTATTTTCGGTGTTTGAATTTTTGACTCTAATAAATCAAAGAATTCTCTTCCTCCGCCCATAGATTTGCTGAGATTAATATCATTACACCACTTTACAACTTTTTCATAAAAAATAATCGTACAGGACTTTCTGATGTATAATGAGTTTGCGAAAAACATTACAATGGAAAGTGCCCCTGTACGACAAACTCATTATACAACGAAAATACATCAATTGGTAGACTTCATAAATATTTTTCAGCATATTTTGAAGAGCCCATCATAACTAAATAATCATTATATAAAATAAAATTATTCTATTTTATCATTCAGCAAATCTGTTTTAATAGAGTTGACAAATGTGTAAAATGAAACGCTAAATCGAACACTGTGCAAAAGTCACCTCGAAAATCGTTCCCCCGGTCTTGCCTGATTTAATACAAATACTGCCATCATGTACTCTAACGATTTCATGGACAAGAGCAAGTCCGAGTCCTACGCCGCCCAGCTCCCGACTTCTGGATTTATCCACACGAAAGAATGGCTCGAACACTCTCTCCCTAAGCTCATTTGGTATTCCGCTTCCCGTATCTTCTACAGACAGATAAACATGCTTGTTTCTCT